>Ga0247832_1003074_pt1 | contig 23778 bp, 16 predicted proteins | sample LaCruzMarch2015__10_FD_192407 | JGI IMG/M metagenome (GOLD analysis project Ga0247832, IMG submission 192407) | Freshwater microbial communities from meromictic Lake La Cruz, Castile-La Mancha, Spain - LaCruzMarch2015_4m | ecosystem: Environmental > Aquatic > Freshwater > Lake | place: Spain... | reverse complement strand
AGAACTACCCACTCGAACCATTGTACTCCCCTGCTCTATTGCAAGCTGATAGTCGCCACTCATTCCCATCGATATTTCTTTGAATGAATCATCGTTTTGGAAAAATGTATTTTTCAATTGAGAAAAAAGTTCTTTCAATTGAATAAACTCTGCTTTAACAATTGCTTCGTCATCCGTAAATGAAGCCATTCCCATGACGCCGACAACTTGAATGTATTTAAAGGATTTATACTCATCCGAATTTAAAAGTTGAGTTGCTTCTTCTAAATCTAACCCAAATTTTGTTTCTTCCTTTGCGATAAAAAATTGTAGTAAAACTGAAATAACTCGTTGACATTTTTCACCTTGCTTGTTTATTTCAGCTAGTAATTTTAAACTATCAACAGAATGAATCAAATGAACGTAAGGAGCGATGTATTTAACTTTATTAGTTTGTAAATGACCGATTAAATGCCATTTAATATCTTTAGGAAGCACTTCCCATTTCTCGGTCATTTCTTGCACTTTATTTTCTCCAAAATGGCGCTGACCAGCTTCATAGGCTTCTAATAAATCAGCAACAGGTTTTGTTTTTGAAACAGCAACTAAACAGACATTTGATGGAATCGAGTTTTTGATTTCAGCTAATTTTTCAGAGATCATTCGTTTATGGAATAGATTGTTAAACCACTTCTCAATTTCGGTTCTACCCAAGTGGATTTTGGAGGCATGTTCAGTCCATGGTCAGCAACTCGTTTAACTTGCTCAATCGTAGCAGGAAACAATACAAAACCAACCTGAAATTTGCCAGATTCTATTTTTTGTTCCATCGATTGAAGCGATTCATTTCCAGGAACAAATTCAATTTGGTCGCTTGCTTTCAAATCTTCAATTCCTAAAATTGGGGTAAGAATCAATTCTGTCAACAAGTCAGAGTCCAAAGATTTTACAGGATGTTCAACTTCAATTAAGTAATCGAAAGGCACAAAAAGAAACCATTTTTTATTCAAACAAATATGTATTTGATGATTTTCAGCAGGATGACAAGCATCATCTAATTGAGTCAAGGTTCCGAGTGCTTTTAAAGCATGCAAAAAACTTTCTTCCTCGTAACCATTTAATGTTTTTACTAAGCGATTGAATTCTAAAATTTTCAATCTATTCTCTTCGACAAAAAAGGAAAGAAAATAATTAGCACTTTCAGGTGCCTTTCCATTCCGTTTTTGTAGTTCATTGAATAAACGAACTGAAGAGGCAGAGCGATGATGACCATCAGCAATGTAGGTTGCTTCAATGGCTTCAAATGCGTTTTTGAGAACTAGACTATTATTTTCAGATAAAACCCACAACTCATGTTTTATATAATCTGTCGTTGTAAATTCATACTCTGGTCGTATTTCTGTAAATTGAATCAGCAATTTCTCAATTTGTTCGTTACCTTGGTAGGAAAGCAAAACTGGCTCTGCATTAAAACCAACAGTATCTAAATAATTGGTAAACATTGCTTCACGTGAAGTTAATGTCGCCTCGTGTTTTTTAATTTTATCTGATTTATACTCTTCAATACTTGCACCAGCAATAATTCCAGTGAAAGCGTGACCATTTTTTGTTTGTCTATAAATATAAATTCGAGCTGTCTCCTCTTGAATTAAAATTCCTTTTTCCACAAATTCATTGTAACGCTTTTTAACTTGTAGAAAACGCTCTGTTGAATTTGGTTTAGTTTTCACATCGTTTCCAAATTCAGGATTGATGATATGTAAAAACGTAAATGGGTTATCCTCCAATTTTGCCTTGAGTACATTCTTTTTATAAGAATAATAAGGTCTTGTTGCAACTAAATGCACTTTATCTCTAACAGGACGTACCGCTTTAAAAGGAGCAATTTCAGCCATAGACTAGAATTTATAACTCAAACCAAAACTTGGTAGAATTGGGAATTGATAGATTTCTTCACCAGTTACACGATTTACATAGAAAATATTGTTTCTACCATAAACATTTGTTACACTAGCAATTAATTCCATTGATGTTTTGTTTTTAAACTTAATTTGCTTTTTGAAAGTGATATCTAAGCGGTGATAAGCTGGCAATCTTTGGCTGTTAAATGAACCGAGTAAAGTTGTTGTGGATGAAGGGTTATTAGTAACATAATCAGTAATAACTCCACCTTGGAATGTTTCACCTTGATAAAAACCTGCATTTGGAGTGAACGGCAAACCAGAACCAAGATTCCATCTAACATTCACCTCATAATCTTTTTTCTTACCAAATAAATAAGAACCAACTAAATTAATGTTGTGTCTTCTGTCAAAAACAGGGAAATACTCAATAAATCCGTCCCAACGTGTGTTTTTACCCAATGAATAAACACCCCACAAAAACCAACGATCTTTATTGTATTTCACTAAAAAGTCAACTCCATAAGATTGCCCTGATTCGAGAATGAAATCTTTTTTGAAAACATCATCAATTTGTTCAAATTGTGCGACATCTTCATATAATTTGTTTTGGTTAATATTGCTCAATTGCGAGAAGTATTTGTAATAGCCTTCCACATTAAACGTAATGTTTTTTCCTAAATCATATTCGAAACCAAGAATTGCGTGCCAAGCATATTGAAGACCATTTTTAGTATCTTTTATTTGCTGAAATTCATTAACAAATTGCTCTTGAACGTTTGTTGGTGCCGATAACAAACCATTGAACAAATTCACAACATCTTTATCCGAAGAGGCTGAAGTAAAGTTTTGAGAGAAACGTCCACCTGAGAATTTGAATCTTAAGTTTTCATTTGCATTGTATTTCAATCCCAAACGTGGTTCAGGAGAAATTGTATTTAAAGAAGCGTAAACTTGAACACGAAGTCCAGCTTGGATAACCCAACGATTGGTCACTTTACGATAATTAAAATACGTTCCAATTTCTGTGGTAAAATTATTCGCTTCAATTTTTCGTTTCGCTTCATTATACGTAACAAATTGAGTGTTGAATCCGCTCAAATTGAAGCCATAATTCATTTCGCTTTCATTTTTCAAAAAGACACTAAAATCAAAACCGAGGTCGAAACCACCAATTTTAGAATAACGTGGTTCTAAAGCTGTTTCGGCAAATGTTGTTTGAAAATTGCTTCCATTCACATGTCCACGAATGAATATTGGAGAACCACTTGGAACCATTAAAAAGTTGATTCCACCACCTGATGCATCCCAATTTAAATCTGCAACTGAATAATTTACGCTGTCTTGATTGTGAAAACCAAAAGCACTAAATTTTGAGCCACCATCAGCTGTAAAAGTTACTTTACCGTATAAATCTGTGAAATTAAAAGGTAATCCTTTTCCATCATTTATTCGAGGATAGAGCGATTTTGAGGTGTAATCTAATAAACTGTGTTTAGCTGAAAAAATATAAGAACCTGCTCTTGGAGAACCATCTTTAGTTTTTTTACCAATCGGTCCTTCCAAAACTAACTTAGCCAAAAATGGTGAAGCAGAAACTTTTCCTCCAAATTCTTGTCTATTTCCATCTCGATAAGTAATATCCATCACTGATGAAATTCTACCACCATATTTAGACTCAAAACCACCTGTATAAATGTCAACATTTTTAACTAACTCTGTTTCAAAAATGGAGAAGAAACCGATTGAGTGAAATGGATTATAAACTGTCATTCCATCCAATAATACCTTATTTTGAATTGGAGTTCCTCCTCGAACATATAACTGTCCACCTTGGTCACCTGTTGTAACAACTCCAGGCGTTACGCTAAATGCACCAACTATATCGTTTTCTGCACCATAACTTGGGATTCGCTCAAGACCTTTTTGATCTAATTTTAATTTTGAAATTCCAATTTCAGTTCTTTTTGTTTTACTATCAGCTGATACCTTTACTTCCTCAAACTCTTTAACGTTTTCTCTAACTACTAATTCAAACTTTAAATCGTAAATCTTTTTTCCATCCTTAATTTCAACATTAGAATAAATTGTTTCAAACTTAAAATTTTCAACTTTTAGAATATATCTTCCTTTTTCTAATTTTGGAATTGAGAAAAATCCATTTAAATCAGTTACTGCTCCAGCAACAATTGAACTATCTAATTTGAGAACTTTAATTTTCTCAAAACTCATTGGTTCACCGTTTGATTTATCGTAAATGAAACCACGAATTGTATTATCTTGAGAAAAACTTGTAAATGTTAGAAATACAAGCGTAATTAATGAATAAATTCTTTGCATTTGTTTGATTAAGAGACCCCGAAATTAAGTAAATGAAATTAGATGGTTGACAATATTCGTTTTTGATTTTAATCTTTAACAATTCGATAGGTCTTTTTTCCTGTGAATCCTTCAATTTTTACAAAATAGTTCCCTGAAGAATATTTTGATAAATCCAAAGAAACAGTTTCATCTTGTGATTCGAAAGTGAAAATTGGTCTTCCACTCAAGTCTTGCAAGGTATAATCAGCCATTTTACCACTTAAATTAGTTATAGTCAACACGTTTAAAACAGGATTAGGAAATAATTTAAAAGTAATTAAATTTTCATCAATTCCTACTCCACCATTTGAGAAAGCGTATGGGTCACTTGTTACACAACCGTATTGATAAGTTACCTTAACCGTGTAATTTCCATCTTGTGAGGCTGTAAAGGACTGGCTTGTAGCGTTGTTTATGGGTGTGTTGTTATAATACCATTGATAACTTACTCCAGTAGTTGAAGCTGTTAATACTGCTCCGTTTGCTGTTATAGAAACTGCAGCGACACTCGTACAAGTGGTTACGCCTGTGGTTCCTGTTGTTGAACTTAATGCTGATTGAAATGAAGTATAAGCTTCGCAATTATCATTTAAAATATAATCTAACCATGGGTCCAAAATTGTGTACGTCAATAACTGCTGTTGTGCTCTATCAATTGAAATGTTAGGAGATGAAGTACTTTCACCAAAATCACAATTGAAATTTGTTTGTGCGTAATAACAATGTCCTCCTCCTATAATATTCACAAAATTTTTACAAGAACTCGCTAAACCGTTGTAAATTGGTGTATGATGTTCTGCTGCTGGAGTTACACCATCTGCTGTTCCAGAAAAAATCAATGCTGGAACTGAAACATTTGTAGCTGCAAGAGTTGCTTCAGGGTTTGTTTCTGCAGGTGCTAAACCAACAATACCAACAATGTTTGAATTATTTGCTGAAGCTAACATTGTTGCTCCCCCACCCATTGAGTGGCCCATTATTAGTGCTCTTTGTAAAACTTTTCCATTGAAAATAGAACTAGCATTCGTATTCAATGCCAACATTTTATCGGCAACTTGACGTAAATCTGTTCCAAAATCTCCATGACTAGGTGCAGGTAATAAACCACCTTCTGTTCTTGGAAATGCCAAAATATATCCTTTCGCTGCATAACGTTGCCATATATTTGAATATGCTTCCCACGTCATTGCGAATCCATGTCCAAATGTGATTACTGGAAATTGACCTGCTACAACGGGAACATTATCACCTGCTGTCGAAGCTGGGTAATAAATTTCGGTTTGAATTTGTCTTCCAGGTCCTCCACCAGAACCCGTACCGCCAGATCTTGCAGGATCGTTGAAGGTAATTGTTGTATGACCAACTTGATATTGAGAAAACAAACCGAAAGTAAAACAAGTAGCAATTAATAATATTAAATATTTCATCCTAAATTTTAAGCTTATAAAGTTAATAGTTTTCTTTTATAATTTGTAAATTAACTCATCGCCCAATTGCTTCGATCTAAACTTCGATATTGAATTGCTTCTGCAACGTGTTGAGCTTTAATCCACTCCGCATCTTCTAAATCAGCAATTGTTCTAGCAACTTTCAAAATTCGATCATAAGCGCGAGCAGATAAGCCCATTTTTTCCATTGCATTTTTTAAAATCTTTTGACTTGATTCATCGACTTTACAATGAATATCAAACTCATTTTTAGACATTTGCGCGTTGCAGTGAATTCCTTCATGTAATTGATAGCGACTTTTTTGAAGATTTCTTGCTTTTTCCACCCTTGTTCTAATTTCTTTACTTCCCTCAGCCGGAACATCGTTCGATAACTCATCAAAAGAAACAGGTGTAACTTCCACATGAATATCAATTCGATCTAAAAGTGGCCCTGAAATTTTATTCAAATATTTTTGCACCACTCCTGGACCACAAACACATTCTTTTTCTGGATGATTGTAATATCCACACGGACAAGGATTCATTGCCGCAACCAACATAAAACCCGCAGGATAATCAATCGAGAATTTTGCGCGAGAAATATTCACAACTCGATCTTCTAAAGGTTGGCGCATTACTTCTAATACTTGTCGTTTGTACTCTGGAAGTTCATCTAGAAATAAAACACCATTGTGCGCCAAGGAAATTTCACCCGGTAAAGGATAACTTCCGCCACCAATCAGACCAATATCTGATATCGTGTGATGCGGTTTTCGAAAAGGACGTTGCGTTATCAATCCAACTTGTCCTTTCACTTTTCCTGCAACGCTGTGAATTTTGGTTGTTTCCAATGCTTCATCCATACTCATTGGCGGAAGAATAGTTGAAAGACGTTTGGCTAACATAGATTTTCCAGCACCTGGAGGTCCAATTAAAATCACGTTGTGTCCACCAGCAGCAGCGATTTCAAAAGCACGCTTAATGTTCATTTGACCTTTTACATCGCGGAAATCAACATCGCAATTATCTATTAAGTACTCAAACTTCTTCAAGACATCAATCTCGGTTTTTTGCATAGTATTTTCCTCTTGATTAAAAAACGCAATCACTTCGGTTAACTTTTCAGCACCATAAACCTCTAAATCATTTACGACAGCTGCTTCTTGTGCATTTGCTTTTGGAACAATAATTCCTTTGAAACCTTCTTGTTTCGCTTGTAAAGCTATCGGTAAAATTCCTTTAGTTGCTTGAATTGAGCCATCCAAAGATAATTCACCAATGAGCAGGTATTGGTCTAATAAATCAATTTGCACTTGGTCACTAACCGCCAAAATTCCAATTGCAATCGGCAAATCAAAAACGGAACCTTCTTTACGAATATCGGCGGGCGCCATGTTTACAGTTATTTCCTTTCCAGGAAATTTCAAATCATTGTTCTTAAAAGCAGCCTTAATTCGTTGTTGACTTTCTTTCACTGCGCTATCTGGTAAACCAACCAAATAAAAATTGACACCGATACCTAAATTTACTTCGACTGTTATGGTTGTCGCATTTATACCAAACACAGTACTGGAGTAGGTTTTAACTAACATTTCACTTACGTTTTTATTGTTTATGAACATTAAGTTAGTGAAATAGTTGAATTCGCACAAGAAAAAAGATTAAAATCATGGATTATACGTGATTATTTTTTAATCATTACTCTTAAATCTAATTTTATCTCGCTGTGTTTGTGAAATGGATTTTTTATCTTTTTGAATAAGGTAATTTAAAGCTTGATGAATGTCACTGAATTTTTGGTTGTATTTTATTTCAATCTCGTTTAATCTTAAAATTAACTCTTGATTTGAAAGTGCAAATTTCTTTAATGCAATAAATGCCCTTACGATTTCTACACTAATTAATCTCGCTTGTTTGCTTTTTAAGACATTTGATAACATAGCAACTCCATGTTCTGTAAAAGCAAATGGTAATGCTGAATTTGGTCGTTTTGTTTTTGATGTCATCACAATTTGTGATGACATACTTTCAAGTTCTTCTTTAGTTAATTGAAACATAAAATCACTTGGAAATAATTCGATATTACGTTTAACAGTTTGATTTAAAACTCGAGTTTCCACCTCATACAATGCTGCTAAATCCTTTTCTAGCATAATTTTTACATTTCTAACTGTATAAATTTTTTGATTGATTATTGCTAATTCCATAACTTATTTTTATCTTAAGTTAGTGAAATAGTTGATTTCGCACAAGAAAAGTGATGTGAAATTTGAAGTATTAATATTTAATTTTTAGTCAATATTTTAAAGCTAATTTTCAAATTGTCTAAAAAAATGAGATGCTTCAAAAAGTAACATTTGTCAACTATAATAACAAAATATTGATATTACATTAAAGTAAATGTATTGTTTATCAATTATTTTTATCCTAAAATTCAAAATGAAAAAAATACTTTTATTTCTTTTAATCCTTATCGGACATAAATCTTTTGGGCAAGAACCTTCAATTATATACACTAATTACAATGAAAATCTTCCCAACACAAATTGGGAATTTTCTTTTATTCAAATAACTGATGTTCACATTGGTGAGGGTGTTGATGATTTTGGAACAGCAGGATATAACGATTCATTAATAGGAAATGAAATAGATCTATCAGCTGAAAGATTTCAAAAAGCTGTTAGGTGGATTAATCAAAACGCACAAAGTGAAAAGATAAAATTTGTCATTATTTCAGGAGACTTAACAGATAGTGGAGAAAACTCTGAACTCGAATTATTTAAAAAAATAGCCGATTCTTTGACAATTCCTTACATTCCAATGATTGGAAATCATGATATCTGGCAATACGATTCAAGCCAAGAATCATCTACACCAAATTGTGATTCAATTTTTACAGGAATGTTTAGTGATGTTTTTGATAATTTATCTCAATCATTACCAACTTGGAATAATGGTACGCGCCTAAACCGAATAGAACTTCCTGAAAGTCAAAACCATGCATATTTTCAAAATTATTCGTTTAGATTTGGTAATTATCTATTTGCATTAACAGATTTTGCAACTAGAAGCCACGCAATTCCAGGATACCTTGGGGTTTTACCAGAAGCAGATTTGTACAATTTTCCAGGTGGTTCTTTGACTTGGCTAGAACAAACAATAAATTCTTACACAAATCCTTTATCAGAAAACATATTAATTTTCGCTCACTATCCAATGACGAAAGATCCTTGGGCAGTTGTCAACTCATTCAGTTCAAGTGAATATGAAGCAGTTTTAAATATTTTGAACCCAATTCAAGATCATGTTGGGGCATGGTTTGCAGGTCATATTCATCGTGATAGTGAATACGGAATAAGTAGTTTTATACCTTTTTCTCCATCTTTATTGAAAGGTTATGAAACAGACGCAAATAAGGAATTTTCAGATGGTCATTTTCGATTAGTTAAAGTATGGGATAATGAAACCATTTTGAATATTAATGACTTAACAATAAATGATAACCTGAAATTATATCCTAATCCATGCACAAATTCAATTCATTTAACAGAAAACTATAATGAGGCAATTGTTACTATCTATGATTCATTTGGAAGGGTTCTATTTAAAAAATCTTTGATTGGTGAAATTAATATTGATACGTCGACTTTAAATTCAGGAATCTACATTTTAGAAGTTAATGACTTCAATAAAATTAGTCGAAATCATTTTGTCAAAAACTAAAAGTTAATTATTATTCAAATTAAAAAATTTAAAATAATTGACTCCTTTACTTTAATATTCAAGGAGATATCCTTTAATTCTATCATTTCATTCATTTTTCACAATTGACATTAAATTTTCTATTTACTTGAAAATTTATTGAAACATACGTTTAAAATCAAAAACTCTTAAATATTATTTCCACCTCGCCTTTTTCTTACCCCAAAATTTCCGCCATTTTCGTTTTGCGGGTACCTTGTTTACAATTGTTTGTTTCGTTGGTTTGAGAAGTTCGCCTTCTAAAACTTGACCTCTTCCATTGATTTTGGTAACCACACTTCCATCTATCAATAGAATTTCTTCTTTCTTTAGGTTGGGAATTTGATAACGTTGGTAACTCGGTTCAATGATGATTCGACCATTCAAATCCATAAATCCATATTTCATTTCGTCGTGAACGTATTCTTTACTCTCGTTGAAATGATAATTCGGGTGATTTCGAAATGGAATTAAACCAAAAACTGGTTTCTCAAAACCTCCGTAAAGTGTGTCTGCAAGCATATTTCCTGAATAATCATACAAGCCCCAGCCTCCGTAATGTCTTCCGACTTGAATTAAATCGCAATCTGAACCTAATTCGTAAACATACTTGTAAATTGGTGGAATTATTACTTTTCCATTCGTGTCAAGAATTCCGCCGCCTCTTAATGAATAAACTGTAAACGTATTGTTTTTCAATGGCTTGATATTTCCATATATAGAAGGAATAATTTGCATTCCATTCCAATTAATAACCCCAGAACATTTTGTTAATTGGGTTTCATTTTTTGGACACCGTCCTTCAACAATTTTAAAACCTTTCATTTGATTTTCTTGAATTTTCAATTGACTTTTTGAATCGTCAAAATTCAAATAATAATATTCCCAAGTTGTTCTTTTTTCAATTCCTCCAAAAGCAAAAAAACCATCTGTGCGCTTTTGTTCAATGCTCGCATAAACACTAATCTCTACACAATTATCAAAAATAAAAGGGTGAACAATTTCATTGAACTGATTGACAATACCAAATTTTCCATTGCCTTTTGTTTCGCGAACACTTAAGAAGTAATTCCCTTTATTATTTACTACAAAATTATTTTCTTCGTACATTAATGGAATCGTGAAAACTCCTTTTTTGTGAAGCAATCCGTATTTTCCATCACGTCGTACGCGGCAATACCCATTTTTCACATTCTCAGCAAAATCAAAATATTCAGGAGCCAAAAGTTTCCCTGTGGAGTCCATAATGTAAAATTGTTTATTGATTTCAATCGTTGCAATTCCATCTTCAAAACACGTTACTCTGTCTGCTTTAATCGGACAAATTTCTCTAAAATCATAATCGATAAATCCCCACAAATCGTCTTTTTGCACTGAGATTCGATTTTCTCGCGCACACATTAAATTGTCGTAATAATTCGAACGCTTGGCAGGATTTTTCAGGTCTATAAATAAATGCTTACCGTCCACGACTAACTTGTAAACGCCTTCAGCATATTTATAAGCATCAGTTACATTAAAATCAACCACTTCATTTCCGGCATCATCCACTAAATGAAAATTATTTTTGCTGTCCCAAACTTTCAAAAAGTCATCGTCCACTTTTTGTATGGATTTGTAAGAATCTTTGTTTTTTAGTTGGAAATCCAAATCAACTAATTGCCATTTTGCACTTTTAATCAAATCAGATGCGTCAATTTTTCCAGCTTCTGAACCAACCATCAAAGTATTTTCGTTGATTTTCCAAATGTCGTGGTAAAATTTATCTGAAATCATTCGGTTTTTGCCATCAACTAGAGCACGTTCTAAATAATTTGGGCCAACGACAAAACGATTTTTATTGATAATATTAAAAATTTGAAAGTTACTTTTTAATAGATTTTTACCAGATGAATCAATTACATTCCAGTCTGTAGCACCTTTGTAAACGAAAAAACCATCGCGGGAATAAATTTCTGCAACTGGAGAAAAAGGTGACAAATAACGTTTCGTATCCCATGAAATAAATCCATACAAATTTCCTTCCGAAAATTCATAGTTACCAGTCATAAATCGAGATTTTTGGACGACTTTGTATCTAATCGGAAGTATTTCTTTTCCAAAGCGATTGATCATTCCATATAAACCATCTTTTTTGACAATCAATTGATTATGAACAAAATCAGAATAAATAACAGAATCGTAAGCGATGGTATTAATTGGTTTAAAAGTCACATCGTACAAATAACAAGAATTGTCTTTTTTCACTATAAATGTGGAATCGATGTACTGAATATGGTCAAATTCGATTGGAAAAACCAGATTACCCATTGTGTCCATCAAACCCACTTTGAAAGACGAACAAACCTTATTATCATTGAATTGACAGTTATAAATAGGATATAATTGATTGTAGCCTGAATCGTCATTTCCGATATTATTGGAAGTGTTTTTTGCTTTAATTTTATGAGGAATTGGCACTTCTTTATGAAGATTATCTCGTGTGAAAAGTCGTATATCAAGATTGTTAAAATCGTTGTAGGTTTTAGTGACTTCACCCAAATTATTTCGAAAAACATAGATGGGTAAACTTTTAAGTTCTTCTGAATTTTTTGCTGTTGAAACAAAAGCTTTCGATTCTGGATACCATTGTTTTTGCTTTATTTCCAATAGTTGAGTTGTGCCATAAATTGGGTGAAAAACGGTATCTAATGTTTGTTGTGCCGTAACTTGAAAGCTGAAAATAATTGCGAGAAAGAAAAATAGGTTTTTCATAGAAAGTTGCAACAATTGTACAGTCAAGTTAGAGAATAGTTCAAAAGTAGGATAATTATAGAATAGACTTACAATTTTCAGTGAAACTACTCTATTTTGATGCGTTATTGATGTATATTTACACCAAATTTGAATAAAATGAAAAGACTAAGTATTTCTTTCACAGAACCAAATGATGAATGGTTGAAAAGTCAAATTGCTAGTAAAGAGTACGCTAGTAAAAGTGAATTAGTAAATGAATTGATAAGACAAGCTCGTAAACAAGAAAAGAAGATTGATTGGATTCGTGAAAAAATTGAACTGGCTGAAGCGAGTGGATTTACAAGCGACAGTAAAGCAGCTATTTTGAAGCAATCGAAAGAACTTTTGAATGGCAGAATTTAGGCTAAGCAACGTTGCAAAAGATGATTTAATTAGGATACATCACTATGGTGTCGAAAATTTTGGGATCAAACAAGCTGATTTATACTTTGAGGCATTTTTTGTTCAATTTGAACTGATTTCTAAACGTCCTTTTGCCTTTGAGTCTGTTGATTACATAAAATCAGGTTATAGAAAATGTCCTTGTGGAGTTGATACTATTTATTATAGAATTAACGATAATTTTGTTGAGATAATGACAATCATTAGATATCAAGATTTGAAAAATATCAAATAAATTTTTGAACCTATTTCAAAAGTAGGTGTAATTTTTGATAAGCAATTTACCTATCTTTAGATTATGAAGTTTATCAAACTACTGTTTCTAGTTTTTCCATCCTTGGTTTTCGCGCAAACTAATTGCGAATTCAAGTATCAAAACAAAAAAGGCGGAAATTATCTTTTCTCTATTTACTTCGAAACAGATATGAAAACGCCGTTGAATGGAACATGCGAAACAAAATACAACGACAATCGCATCTTTGAGAAACGAACTTTTCAAGACGGGAAATTGGTAGAAGAAATATTGAATTACGAAAGTGGAAGTTCAAAAACGAAAGTGAATCCCACTTGGAATACGCGTGATTCTATCATTGCAACAATGGAACTATTTTGGCCAAATGGTAATCGCAAACAAACGAATATTTATTATTGGGACAAAAACAAACGTCGCTGTGAAAAATATACCGATTATCACCTCAATGGGAAAGTCCGATTTGTAAATTTCAATGCCTTTGCGAGATTGTCTGAAATCAATGAATACGACATCAAAGATTATCCTCCTCACACAATTGACTATGATGGTTACACAACTTTACGCGTTCCCTTTGGCTTAGCGCTAGAATACGATGATGCTGGGGTTTTGAAATCGAAAACGACCCACAATATGATTCTCAATGGCGGACACGAACATTCTTCGAGAGAAGGCTTGTACGAAGATTATCACCACAATGGAAAACTAAAAACAAAAGGCTTTTACAAAGAAGGAAATCAAGATGGCGATTGGGTGGTTTATAATTTCTTAGGACAAAAAATCGAAGAGCAACATTATCAACGCAACATGAAAATTGGAACGTGGAAAGGTTGGCACGACAACGGTAAACCACGTTTTGAACACGTTTACGACACCTTGTCTAATTATATTTTTCACCCCAATAAAAAAGAATGGAACGAAGCAGGTTTGCTTGTTTTTGAACGCTACATTGACCGAAAAGGAAGGGGTTTTGAGAAAAAATGGGCAGATAATGGCACTTTGATTCAGCACCTTGAATTGGTTTACAACTCGAAAGAAAATGGTTCGGAGAAGAATTGGTATCCCAATGGACAATTGAAATCGTATTTGAACAATCACAGAAACGCTGATACCACTTACGTGAGTTATTTCCAAAACGGAAAAATGGAAGAAATTCACTTGAAATCCAAAAACGAGTTGGAAGATGTGATTACCAATAAAAAGTGGAACGAAGCTGGTGTTCTTATTTCATCATTAACAAAAAGATCACGACCTGAAAACGAGCATTTTGAGTACTTTGACTATTGGTCAAATGGAAATCCGAAGAAGTATATTTACCAATTGAATGAAACACGTTTGGAAGAAACTTACTATTTCAATGGCAAATTCAAAAGTACAGTACGCACATTGAATGGAAAATTAGATAGTAAATCAGAGCGATTTGATAGTACAGGAGTGTTATTACAAGAATATTATTACACCAATAACCTAAGAAACGGCTGGTGCAAACGCTACGACAAAACGGGTAAATTGATTTTTGCACAATTCTATGAAAACGGTTGTCCGAAAAAGATGTCGGGTGAATTGCCTGCCAAAAAACGGAACTTCGAAGAACTTTCAAAAGATGAAAGAGATTTGTTTGTTAGTTTTATTTACAACAATTTGATTCAATTTGTATCGCCAAAGGATGCTCAATTATATTACACTAAAAAACAAGTAGATTCTATGGCAACCTATTATATGTACCTGTTTGATACGTGGTCAAAATATGCACCTTTTCCTTTTCCAAACCATCAAATCACAGCACAAGTGATTAGTTTTAGATTGCCAAGTGTTTATTTGCCTGGACTTGAAAAAAGTGATACAACGGATAAATATGTAAGGGAAGTCATCACTGCATTTGAAAAAAATGGCTGGAAAATCAGTAATTTAAAATCTGAAAGCGGCTACCACAACTGGGATTTAAAAGTTGAGGGGTATTATACTAAAAAGTTTATTCAAACCCATTTTCCATTGCTTCAGTCCTTTATTTATATTTTGCCACAATCAAAAAATGTTGAGCCATTAGAAACATTCAACAAGGTACGTCGTTCACGACCGATTACCATTACCCCCTATTCAAATTGTGTGGTAATTGCAACTTGCAGTTCTTATGAAAAATCATTTCAATTTCTAATTTATCCTGATGGCGAAGTGGATTTATTAAACGGACTTTCTTGGGAAGACATAAACGACATCAACGATTTTTCAAGAGAATTGCCTTATGATTGAATTAGAAATAAATTGATAAATGAATCAACAAAATTTTTCATTTGCCTTTATCAATCTAAACTTTTTCACTAAATTAATGTGAAAATAAAACAAAATGACCGTTTTCAACCCAGTAATACATCACCGCAAATCCATACGTTTAAAAGGATATGACTATGCACAAGAAGGTTTATATTTCATTACAATTTGTTGTCAGGATAGGGCACAATTATTTGGGGAAATTATGAATGGGGAAATGATATTGAATGAATGTGGGGAAATTGCAGATAATTGTTGGATGGAAATTCCTGAACATTTTCCGAATGTGGAATTACATGAATATATTATTATGCCCAATCATGTTCATGGAATTATTGAAATTAAATTTAAATCAAATGTACCGACCGTTATACCGTCCGTTGCGTCCGTTGCGACGGTTTCGTCCGTAGGGGCGAATGATTATTCGCCCCTACGGACGTTACAACGGTCATTACCGCGGTCGCCATCAAAAACCATTGGTTCAATGGTTCGGGGGTTTAAAATCGGGGTTACAAAATGGATGCGCCAAAATACGGACGTTTACGATGTTTGGCAACGAAATTATTACGACAACATCATACGCAACGACCAATCCTATCAACGTATTTCCAATTCTATCCAAAACAATCCCAAAAATTGGAAAGAAGATAAATTTTACAAATAAAACAATGAAAATTAAAACAAAACATTCCCTACTTCTGCTTATTTTTACGATTAGTTTTTCAGTTAAAGCGGACCTTCGACCAATTTATTTAACAGTCGAAATCAGTGCTCCAAAAACAAAATTTACAACTACTGAATTGGTTCAGATTAATGTTACCCTAAAAAATCGCACAGGAATTGATCATTCAATTCTAGTTCCAGGTAATCAATCGAAAGGTTTAAAATTGATTTATTTTTCATGGTATAAAGTCGATGAGAAGAATTTCTACACTGAAGTTCACCGCGATTCAAGAGTGATATCAATGGACACAAGTGTGAAAGGTTACGTTAACTTTAACCGATTGGATTCAAATGAATCCACCACAATTCCTTTTTTCTTCAACGACACTAAAAATGCACAAAAACATATCAATTCTACTTACGAAATCCCAAAATTGCCACCAGGGAAATATAAAATTATCGCTTGGTATTACCCGTGGGATGAAGAATTAGCAAAGCATGTGTTCAGTAAATACGATTGGAAAGGTCATGACGAAATTTCAGTTGACAATCCTGAGTTGATGGATTTGCCAGAATCTGGAACTCAAAGCACCTATTTTGATGTGGAAATTATTGCTAAAGCAGAAGCTAGACAAACAAATTCAGTTAATAGTTGTGGGAAAGGATGTAAGCTGTGTCGAACAATTGAACGTGAAAATTGGAAAAAAACCAAACGAATCATTCGACGCGATTCAAAAGATTTTAGTGAATATAATCTAGGAAAAGATACTGACGGAGACTGGCAAAAAGCACATCGAAACATTGCTTATTTAGGTGATAATCCTGACGCTATTTTAGCTTCTTTACCTAGTTATTTATCGCGCGAAATCATCTTTCAAAACAAAAATGGTATTCATTATTTCTTCCTTACTTGGCAAATTGGGAAAATAAGCAGAGTTGGATCAAGAATCAATTCGCTTTTCTATTTGATTGGTTTAAGAAATGTAAGAATTAGAGATTCGAGAGTAAAATATTCGAAATTGAAATGGTTGAGGGAGTATTGAATACTTAAGGACGTGCTGAATGTTTATTAATTGCTGACGGAATAATTGCAAACAAAGTATATACTGTTGAAAATCTTAATCCTTCAAGACCACAATTCGTTGATTCCAAATACGATTAGCAGTTTGAATTTGAACTTGATAAACGCCGCTTGCTAATTGATTAGGAACTTTCGTTTTTAACTCATTTTTTCCAGTAAGAATTTGGATTTTTGCACCTTTTTGGTCGAATAAACTAAACGTGAAATCACCATTCAAATTAACTGTCAACTCTTCACCAGCTTGGATTGGATTAGGGAAAATAGATGGTTCGTTTAGTTGCGCTTCTTGTAAATTCACAAATTCTCCGAGATTAACATTGTCCAAATAAACAACATTTCCAAATCTTCCTGTGTTTCTAAATGCAATTTGTAGGTTATTTTCGTTTACAAAAGCTGCTAAATCAACGGAATCCGTTCGCCATTGGGATGCTGTTGGAACGAAAAAATCTTGAAAATCAGGTGAAGTTGCTAAATCTGTTCCTCCTTTTAAATAAAGTGATTGATACGTTGCACCACAATCTGTAGATGCCAAAACTTCCAAGGTGTCGCTGTTTAGTCCTCCCCATCGTGCGTAGGCTACATCAAATTTCAAAAAAGTATTTCCAGCCAGCGAATTGCTTGATACATTCAAAATTAAATCATCGTAATTTCCTTGTGAGTCGTTATTGTAATTATCGAAAATTGCTGACTTATCGGAAGCATCAAAACCTCCAACTGTTGATGAAAGTGACCATTGCGCATCGTTATTTGGATTATTTATACTCCAAGCTGAAGGTAAAAATGTTCCTTCAAAACCTTCTTGGATAGCAGTTGGAAGACTTAGGTAATTTAAGGTTACTTCAATCGTATCGGTGTCGGAATTACCATTTGCATCCGTAATTCTCAAAATCGCTAAATGAGTTCCGCCTTGATTGAATAAAATGGAAGGATTTCTTAAAGTTGAAGTACTAGGATTTCCTGTTGGAAAAGTCCAATTCCAAGTTGCATTCGTGTGATTTAAAAATGAATAATCTTCAAAATAAAATGAATCGATTTCGCATACAACGTTTTGAGATAATTTATCGACCATCGCTCGCGCAATTGGCAATGAAGGTTGCTCTGTAAGTGAACTTTCCCAGATTCCTTTTCCATAAGTTGCTAAACGAATTTTTCCATCTCTGTAAAATGGTTTCAATATATTTCCATTTGTAAACAAAGGCAAACCACTATTATCAAGTTCAAATTGAGTCGTATTATTTCTGTAGTAAACAGCTTTATTGGTTGCAATATAAAGTCCTCCATCTGTTCCAGCTACATGTGCAATTGATTGTATTGATTCATTTGTAAAAATAGAAGAAGTCCAATTTTCCCAAAATTGTCCAGAATTCAAGGTTTTGTAAATTTTAAAACCATTCGCACCATCTGGATAGGCAAGCCAAAGATGATTTTCATTTAATGGGTTATGTGCCAATAACATACGGCGACTATTGCCATTTGGTTTATTAAGTTGCGACCAAGTTGCTCCGCCATCAATCGTTTTCCAAAGTGAACCATTTGAGCCAGAAGCAGGTTGTTGACTTAAATAAATCACATTTGGATTACTCGAACAAACTTCGATGTATTTTACTTGAGCGCTTGTATTTGTACCAAAAGTATAAAGCAAATTAAAGGATGCACCACCATCTGTCGTTTTCCAAATAGAGTTATTCTTTCCGATGAAAGCGATGGAATAGCAATTTGGATGAAATTCCATTTCACTTGATTCTGCGGCATAATAACTTTCATTTGGTGCCATTCCAAAAGGTGCATTCGCGATTGGATCGTTGAGATTGACTGGAATTATTTTTCCTGCAATATCTGAGAAATAGGTTTTGCGATTTTGACCCGGATTAACATAACCTGTTGGGGCTTCTCCTCCACCTAGTTCTAAGAAATTTCCAGTTCCGTAATTGTCAAAATGAGCTAAATTTCCATTGTGATATAGACCTCCAACCAAAACATCTTCATTCCATCCACTTCCTAGACCCCAATAATCGGAACCGTGAACACCTGACATTTTAAATTCATAATTGCTAGTGAAAAAATCCGTTGAACTGTAAACTCCACCATCTGTTGTGATCCAAGTTTTTGAACCAATACTTCTAAAATCTTGCATATCAACGTGTAAACCCAAAGGTCCACCAACGTATCCAGCAACCGAAGTGAAAGTTTGCCCTCCATCTATCGAACGATATAAATTCAAGCCTCCGACTAAAATTTCATCCGGATTGGAAGCGGAAGCCATCAAAGCGCAATTGTAAAATCCTTGGTGATAAGTCCATGTTGACCAACCTATTGCTAAATTTATGTGTTCAGGTGAATAAGGACCACCTACTTGTCCACTTGGAAGGGACCAACTTGAACCGCCGTCATCACTTCTATACACACCGATATAACCAAAATCATTAGCTTTCGATTCACCAATTAGATAGGCATAAACTCGATTTGGGTCAGCAGCCGAAACAGCCAAACGTGCCCCACCGTCATTTCTTGCAGGATCGTTTGATGAATACCAACCAGTCGATTGAAGTGTCCAAGTTGCACCAAAATCTGTGGATTTTAAAAATTCTGCTGAAATCGTTGTTGGATTATTTCTAACAAGATATAAAATAGAAGCGTCTGCTGTGTTTGCTTTTACATCGTAAGATTTGTTTGAAAAAAGCAAAATCCAAGTTGTTCCACCATCGATTGAGCGATAAGCACCTTGGTCTGTACAAGCTAAAACGATTTGGTCATTCAATGGATTGATTAGTATTTCATTCACTCCAAAGTTAGAATTTGGTAGAACATTTGTCCAATTTTGCGCACCATCAATCGAACGATAAATCCCATTATTTCCACCGGCAAAAACAATATTTGGATTAGAAAAATGAACTTCAATTGCTGATACACCACTTCCAAAATCTTCATTCTTTGAAACCAAAATCCAGTTCAAGCCTTCATTGGTGCTTTTATAAACTTCACCTGGTTCTGTTCCGCAGTAAACAACTGATGGATCACCTAAACATTGATCTAAACTGTAAACATTCGTTTGACCTGAACCCTGAACGCCACCTTCTTGAAAATTTGTAATCGGTCCAACAATTGTCCAATTTGAAGATTTTTCAGCAGTTTGTTTCGCTCGATACGCTTTATCTTCCAACTTTGCTTGTTCAAAACTTGGATAGTTGATAAAACCATTTTCATCTGTGAAATTCAAATATTTTCTTCTCCATCGCTTGTAATATTGCGTATGATATGATTTTACAAAAGGATGCGTTTTGTAAAAAGCATTGTAAAGCTCATCTACCTCAAAAATGGAAGGATTATCAGCATACATTTTTTTTGCCCAATCTGGTAATGAATTTATTTCCGTTGAAGAAGGCTTTTGTAAGTTTTGAGCGATTCCTGAGTTTAAGAAACTTAACACTATGAAAAAGGCAAAGAAATATTTTTTTATCATAATAATTTAATTTTGAATACTTTAAATAGTATATATCTTTTGTAATTGGAAAATAATTAAAAGAAATTTAATTTAGTTGGAGATTAATTGATGACTTGCACCATTTTGTTTAAAGCTCTGTATTTTGCTCTAATTTTACCTCCTTTTGAGGTTCCTTCGACTACATTCAACTCATGCTGACGATCCATATAAACAGTTGAATTTCCGATTGCTAAGGATGTCATTTGAGTAATTCCTAGAACGATATTTGTTGCTCCGTCTTGATCTTGAAGTGCTAACGCAGCCTGCCCCCAAGCACCATTACCAATTAAAACACCAACTGCTTCATCGTTTGATAAAGGAGTTCCAACCCAAGTAATTGTCTGTGCTTGTGTTTTTTTTAAGGTATCAAAATCGGAAGCAAAAGCAATTACATCAACTGCTGGAATACTATTTATAAAAATTTGACCAGCGACATTTTCATATTTGAAAATTCCTGAAGTAATACGTCCTGCATACTCTTTAAAATGTCCCGTATAAAGCGGATTGTATGCTAAAGTGTCGCCATTAAAAGTGACGTAAGAAGTAGAATCCAATTCTAAAATAGTTCCAGTTGGTCCGCCAAAACGAAATTTAGCTACGACCCACGTTTTATCCGTATTCTGATTGTAAAACACTTCGTAGTCAGTGTAAATTTTATCTTGGTTAACGTCTGATGCGTTTTCTTTAGCACAAGAGCTTAAAATACTGATTACTAATAAACTTAAAAAAACTATTTTTTTCATTTGATTGACTTTAGATACTGTAAAAGTAACTAAAAAAGCTTTTTTAGGTGCTAAATTTTGATTATTGATTCTACTAAAAACAATTTTAAATCTATCAATTCCTTTTACCCTTAACTTTGAGGAAGAATTAATAATTACAAAATGAAAAACATTGCCATTTTAACATCAGGAGGCGATTCACCGGGAATGAATACAGCGATTCGAGCAATTGTGCGCGCAGGAATTTACCATAATCGTCGTGTGTTTGGGATTTATCGCGGTTACGATGGTTTGATTGACAATGAAATCAAAGAATTAAAATCTACAGATGTCAGCAACATCATTCAACGCGGAGGAACAATTTTGAAATCAGCTAGAAGTGAGCGTTTTATGCATCCTGAATTCAGAAAAATTGCTTTTGAAAACCTACTAAAAAACGACATCGATGGATTAATAGTTTTGGGTGGCGACGGTACATTTAAAGGTGCGTCCATCATTTCAATCGAATTTGAGTTGAATATTGTTGGAATACCGTGCACGATTGACAATGATTTATACGGAACAGATTTTTGTATCGGCTATGATACAGCGATAAACACAGCTATGGAAGCGATTGATAAAATTCGAGATACTGCGGATTCACACAACCGTTTATTTTTTGTGGAAGTGATGGGTCGTGATGCTGGTTTGATTGCGCTTCGAAGTGGAATTGCTGGTGGCGCTGAAGGAATTCTGATTCCAGAAACAGTGACAGATATTTATGCTTTGGTTACGACCTTGAATAAAGATTGGAAACGCACGAAATCGTCTATGATTGTTGTAGTTGCTGAAGGTGATGAAGCGGGTGGAGCTTACGAAATCTCGAAACAAGTCAAAGAAAAATGTCCACAATTCGATATACGAATTTCAACATTGGGGCACATTCAGCGAGGAGGAAGTCCTTCTTGTATGGATCGCGTTTTGGCGAGTCGTTTGGGCCTTGCCGCTGTGGAAGCGCTTGTGAACAAAGAAAGTAATTTAATGATTGGAATTGTGAATCAATCGATTTCTAAAACATCATTTGAAAAAGCCACTAAACACCATCAAGAAATCAATGCGGAATTGTTGCATGTGTTGGATGTATTGGCGAGTTGAAATTAAACCTATATCATTTTTTTGAGCTATAAGTGTACTTATCTACCATTTTTTAGGAGATAAATACACTTATAACGCTATTTCTAAATACAATTTTAACCATTTACTACGCTAATTAATCAGCACTAGAAATATAAATCTGTTTATCAACTATTTACTCACATCAATTCACCGAGATGAATGAAAATATCTACAACTTCTAATGAATGTTCGTTTTGAACTATCTCCTCATTCGATATAAATGTATTTAGCAACATTTTTTTTGTGTTCGTTTCTGCTTTAAACCGTGATTTTCTGAGTTTAATCTCTTGCGCGTACTTCTTTGTAATCTCGAAATTACTCTCATAAAATTTACATTCACATAGATTGATTGCTTGGTCTTTTCTATCAATGATCAAATCGAGTTGAAAACCAGTTTCAGCATTTGTTCCTATTTTTGCAAAGCTTGAAACTTCGGTATAAACATTTTTAATTCCCATTGCTGATTTTATTTCTGAGATATGCTTCATACACAGCGTTTCGAAAGCAAATCCTCGCCAGATTTTGTATGATTGAGATTGAGAAATTTGCTGCCAAATAGTAGCGTCTTTCTTTTCATTACCTTTCATAAAGCGGTGATAAAAAACAGAAAATTCATCCATTAAGCGGTAGTGAGTTCCGCGTTTTCGCTTTCCATAAGGAGTGATTTCTTCAACAAATCCCGTTAAAACCAAATCCTTCATCGCTCTTGTAAAAGGTCCTCCCGCTTTAATTTTTGATTTTGCAACTAATTGCTCCCTTGATAACCCTTGTTGAGCAGCAGCTAGACAGGCAACAACTGCCTCGTGATTTTCCCAATTGGTAAAAAGTGCTTTGTATAAATTTTGGTATTCATACTTAAGGGTTCCAGTCTCAGAAAAACAAATTCTTTCAATGGCTTTAGAAACACTTTCACCTCTATTTATTTGCTCCAAATAATAAGGTAAGCCACCTAAAACCATATATATTTCTGCAATTCCTGAGGGAGAAAAACTTATTTTCTTTCTTTCCAAAAACGCTTTCGTTTCTGCTAAGGTAAAGGATTTCAAATGAATTGGTAAATTGATTCTGTTGTGAAATCCACCTTTATCGTTTATGATTTTATTGGTAATCCAAGAAGTTGCAGAACCACAAACCACCAAAATAAAGTGCTTTTCTTGTGAAAGAAAATCGTTCCAAAGATGCGCTAACAATTGAATGAAGCCAGATTTAGAAGTAGTCATCCAAGGAAGTTCATCGATGAATATTACTTGCTTTCTGTTCTTTGGCAAACTTTGAAGATACGACTTGAAAAGAAAAAAAACACTTTGCCAATCTTTCGCTTTTTTGAGCGTAAACTCACCATTACTATACTCGCCAATTTTCTGAACAAAATTATTAAGTTGTACATTCAACTTAGCGTTTTGAATGCCAGAAACGGTAAAGCAAAAATTGTCCTTATAAACCTGTCAGTGCCTGAAATAAGTTGACCGTTTTTAAGAGATATTTCAATTTTTAAAAATGAATATAAATGGCAACGAGACAACAATTTGAGTTAAGCACTGAGGAGCGCAGGAAGCGCACTTTTAGCGA
>Ga0247832_1003069_pt1 | contig 23800 bp, 20 predicted proteins | sample LaCruzMarch2015__10_FD_192407 | JGI IMG/M metagenome (GOLD analysis project Ga0247832, IMG submission 192407) | Freshwater microbial communities from meromictic Lake La Cruz, Castile-La Mancha, Spain - LaCruzMarch2015_4m | ecosystem: Environmental > Aquatic > Freshwater > Lake | place: Spain... | reverse complement strand
GGACGGTGATTTTGAAGGCGTGCGATGGCATCAACGAAGCAATCGCCCAAGCGCTTGATCTCTGCTGGGCGGCTGCCGAAGAGGACAAGAAGTAATGGCGCGTCTGGCGTTAGTGCGTACTCCCCTCGAAAACGTACGCCGTCGCCCTGTTTGGCGGGGGCATTTGCGACGGGGTTTCCGCACACAGTGCACGGTAAGCCATAGGGCGCGTAGTACGGAGTTTCGATGTCGTAGATGCAGATTAAGTGATCCACGGTCTGCGCCAAGGTCTTGGCGCGGCCAGGACGTGACGCCCAAACCTGGGGGCCTATATATTTTACGAGGCGCGCCCGCGCGCCCGCCTTGCGCAGCGCCTTCGCGACACGCAGCGTGAAGCCCCACGAATCAATCAAAACAATTACGTCGGGGTCGAACGCGAGAGCGTGTTCGACGGTTTCTTTCACCCGTTGCACGACTCGGGGATAGATTTTGAGGCCTTCGACCAGCCCGAACACAGATAAATCAGAAACGTCGAAGGGACTTTCTACGCCTTCCGTGCGCATGAGGTGGCCGCCCACGCCCGCGAATCTAATGGCCGCTTGGCGATTGCGCAGTGCACGGATGAGGTCTGCGCCCAATTTGTCGCCCGAGGCTTCCGCCGCAACAACAAAGATACGGCTCGGCGCCATTAAGCGTCTACGTCCTGCGAGGAGAAGCCAAAGAGCGTAACGCCGAGTCTCTCGGCGACGGCGGCGCACTCATCTTGGTTTATCAGAAGGCTCGTTCCGGCTTGAAAGGCGATTGCTTTAAGACCAGCTTTTGACGCGCGTTCGAGAGTGGCCACACCGATGGTCGGTAAATCTACGCGGAGTTCTTGGCCGGGTTTGGGGCGCTTCACCAGCGCCCCCGCGCGTTGATTGGCGCTGCCGCGAATGCGCGCTGGCAATTGTGCGACCCGCTCCAGCATTGCGTCGGTGCCTTCTTGCGCCTCGACCGCGAGCACAAGGCCGTGACAAACAACGCATCCTTGGCCGATATCGAGTGCGCCGATGGCCGCCGCGATTTGCGCGCCCTTTTTGACGTCCGCCCAATCCTCGTCACTTAAAGGCGGACCGGCGATGTGTCCGGCCGGCGCGAGTAATTGCTGCGCTATTTCTTGCACGCCGATGACTTTAAAACCCGAGCGTTCGAATTCTTTTACGAGCAGCGTGAGCAGCGCATCGTCCCCCTTGCGCGCCGCGAGCACGACTTTTGGAAGCAAGAGTGCGCCGCGGCCATCCATCTTGAGCGATTTAAAATCGGGGCGCGCCAGTATACCGACCATGGTGATGGCGTCGCAGCCTGCGGCGCTAAGGCCATCGAGCCTTCGTCCTATTTCGCCCAGTTCAAATGTGTCGCCGCCGAACGAGTCCAATGCGGGGTTAATACCCGCGCCAAGACGCGAAATATGAAAGGACAGTCCAGCTGCCTCGCAAGCGTGCGCGAGCAGAACAGGGAGTTCACCAGCGCCGGCGACAATGCCGATTTTGCGCCAAGTCGGTTGGGCGGAGGCGCTCATGTTTCAATATGTCAGGTGGTGACGGGCATGACCATGGCGGCGAATTCAGCTTCGGCAGCGCGCTTGCCGCGTACAACACATTCACCCTTGAACTTGAAGACGCTGCCGCGGCTCGCGGTTGCCTCAACATTCAGCTCGACCATGTCGCCCGGTACGATTGGCTGGCGGAAACGTGCGCCGTCTACAGACATAAAAAACACAACGTTCTTTTCCGCGTCGACGTTGAGGCTCTTGCTCATCAGGATTGCGCCGGTTTGCGCCATCGCTTCGATAAGCAACACGCCCGGCATCACAGGCTTCGCTGGGAAGTGCCCTTGAAAAAACGGTTCGTTGATCGTCACGGCTTTGTAGCCGCGGATTGACTTCATCGGAACGTAGTGGCTGGCGCGATCGACCAAAAGCATAGGATAGCGATGCGGCAAAAGGCGCATGACCTCTTCGATGCCGATCTCTTCAATTTCAAGTTCTTTGTCTTGCCCTGCGGCCCCGTCGCTCATGTGCATGCCTTTAGTCCGAACGCCGCCGCGCTCCTCGCGACACCCAGGCTGCCTCACGCAGCCATTGTCGCCTTGGGCGGGCGGGATATCCCGCCCATACCTCACCCGGAGGGATGTCGCAAATAACCCCTGACCGCGCCGCCAATATACTGCCGGCGCCAATATGAACGTGATCGGCTATTCCGACCGCTCCGCCCATCAAAGCGCCGTCGCCAACGGACACGCTGCCAGATATCGCTGTGCAAGCTGCGATCGTTACGTTTCGACCGATCACAACATTGTGCCCCACATGAGCCAAATTGTCGATTTTTGTCCCCTCGCCAATCACGGTGTCGCCGAAGGCTCCCCGATCAATACAAGTGGACGCTCCAAGGCTTACACCATCTTGTAGAATCACCCTGCCATATTGTGGCATGTCTAGTTGGCGGCCATTGAACGCAGCTAAGCCAAAGCCGCCCCACCCCACAATAACCTTAGGTCCGATCGTGACATTATCCCCGATCAGGGCGCATTGGAGTGTCGCGCCGGCTCCAATCTGCGTATTCCGACCGATGGCGACGCCAGGTTGGATCACAGCGTTCGCACCGACCCTTGAGCCCGACCCAATTCGAACGCCTTCGCCAATGACTGCGCCAGGCTCCACTATAGCGCCAGACGCGATATCCGCGGTTGGGTGTACAAGCGCGCCAGGCGAAAGTCGCCGCTCGTCGACGACGTGCCGTGCGGTAAATGCAAAGGCGCCTTTCGGCGATTTTACAAAGATCGGCGCGAATCTCAGGCAACTGGGCGGGTCCCAACCTTCTGGAACAAAAACTGCGCCAGCTTGTGTTGCTCGCAACGCATCGCCAAATTTTTTCGGATTGTCGCAATACGACAGTGCGCCGGGTGCGCTGTACTCAAGCGCGCTTACGGTTTGAATTACGCGATTGTATTCTTCGCCTCGCGCGCGGCCGCCTGCTAGCGCAGAGAGGTTCTCGACGGATTGTGGTGCGAGCCTGACGAAAAAGCGGACATCCGGCGCGACGTCAGCAAGTTCGCCAACGCTCGCACCGGTGTTATCCAATACCTTGTTTGTCACTTAGGGCTTAGGCGCTGCTGGTTTGTCCGGCAAATTGACCTTGGTGACTGCGATCGTCTTCACGGACGCGTCCATTTTAGTGATCGCGTCTTGTGTAATGTCAATTTTTGGATCGACGAACACGACTTCCCTAAGATCGACCACCAATTGAGCGCCACGTTCTTTGATAATTTGAGTCAAAATTGGCTGGGCGGCTTTTTCAAAGTCTTCGTCGGCCTTGTTTTGGGTCGCCATGACTTCTTGGGTCCGCTTAGCGCGCTTTTGGTCGAACGCATTCTTACGCTTATTCAGTGATTCAACGCGCGTTTTGATATCTGAGCGGCCCTGTAATTGCTCCATCGACAGGCCCTTGCCGAGGGCCTGAATGGCTGTGAGTTCCGCTTCCATGCCTTTGGCTTCGGGTTCGAGTTCAGCATCCACGCCTTTGCCAATCGCCTGCAGTTGCGCTTGGATGGACTTGCCGGCCGCCGATTGTGCAATCAGCCGTGAGCGGTCTAGCGCCAATACAGTTGTGGCGTCTGCAGCGAAAACAGCGGGTGCGGCAAATAACGAGAACGCCGCCAGGGACGCGGCAAGTGCAGTTTTAAACATAGTCGCCTCTTAGAAGTTGGTCCGCGACGTGAAGCGGAAGCTTTGTGTTTCGTCGTAAGTTTCTCTTGCCAAGGGACGAGAGAAGTCAAATCGCACTGGGCCGAAAGGGGAATCCCAAAAAATGCTCACGCCTGCCGACGCCCGGATGCTGGCGTCGTCGATCACAGTGAGCGTGTTTGTTCCATCAGATATAGGCGCAACTTTGTCCGAAGAATCCAACAGGCCAAGGGTTCCGAATTCGGTGAAAAGGCTACCGGAAATGCCGTATTGTTCTGGCAGGCCCAATGGGAACGTCAGCTCAAAGGCGCCGATAGCGTATGCTTTGCCGCCCAATGCGTCGCCACGTGTGACAGCGCCGGTGGTGTTGTTCGTGTACAATTCACGCGGACCGATGCCGGCCGCGTCGAAGCCACGGAACGAATTGCCGCCCTTGAAGAAGCGGTCATTAATTCGGATGGCGTCGCCACCCCAACCTTCGATCAAACCGGCTGACATATTAAAGCTGGCCGTCACGTCTTTGATGATGCCGCGGTAAATCGCGCCTTCGACTTCGCTGCGCATATATTTTACGTCACCGCCCAGGCCTGCGAAGTCCTGGCTGAAGGACGCTTTATAGCCGCGGGTTGGTCGGCGAATGTCGTCGCGACGATCGATATTGAACGAATATCCGACCAAAGATGTCAGATATGTTCCTTGTTCACGACAGATGAGCGGCTGAAACGTCCCTGTGCATCGCAGTGAACTTGCTTCAATCTCGTCGGAGCGCAGCGTGTAGCGCAACCCCAGCGAGCTGTACTCAGATAGCGGGAAGCCCACTCGTAGACCGGTGCCATAGCTGGTCGAACGATATGACGCTTCATCAAGATAGTCGGATTCTGTCGCAAATAGATCGAAACCGGCAGCGACTTCGCGACCCATAAAGCGGGGTTCAGTGAAGCGAATATCGACTGACTGGCGGCGCGAACTCGTCGCGATTTGAAACTTCATATATTGGCCGCGGCCGCGCAAATTACGCTCGGTTAGGCTGATGTCGAACAAGGCGCTTTCGTAGGATGAATAGCCAGCCGAGAATGACACTTCGCCGGTCGGCTGTTCCGTCACCTTAACTTCGACCACCGAGCGATCCGGGGCAGATCCAGGCTTGTCGGTGACTTCAACGTCCTTGAAGAAGCCGAGCGCCCTTACGCGCGATTTCGAGCGATCCAGCAAGACGCGGTTAAAGCCGTCGCCTTCCACCAAACGTAATTCCCGACGGACCACTGGGTCGATGGTGCGGGTATTGCCGACCACGTCGATGCGTTCGATGTAAACGCGTGGGCCTTCATCGACGTTGAAGTTTAAGTCGATCGTCTTCTTCTCGAGATTGCGCTCGATGTCTGGACGAATATCGACGAAGGCGTATCCGGCGGTTCCGGCTGAATAAGTCAAGGCGTCGATCGACTTTTCAATGAGCTCGGACTGATAGATTCGACCTGATTTAATGGGGATGACTTCGCGCAATTTCTCCGGCGAGAGTTTCTTGAGCGCTGCGCCAACTTTTACGTCGCCGAACTTATATTTCTGCCCTTCGTCGACTGTGTAGGTGACGTAGAAATCTTTTTGGTCTGGCGCGAGTTCGGCGACCGCTGAGACGACGCGGAAATCTGCATAGCCGCGATTGGTGTAATACTTCCGGAGCTGCTCACGATCGTATTCGAGCTTGTCCGGATCGTAATTGTCCTTCTGCGAGAAGAACTTCCACCAATGTGATTCCTGGGTCTGAAGCTTGTCTTTGAGCTCCTTATCCGAGAACGCCTTGTTGCCGATAAAGTTGATGGAGCGGATGCCGGATACTGGACCTTCCTGAATTTCAAAAATCAGATCGACGCGGTTTTGGGAGAGTTCTTTGACCTGGGGAGTCACAGTGGCAGCGAAGCGGCCTGAACGACGATAAAGCTCGATAATCCGCTGTACGTCGCCTTGAACGCGGGCTGCAGTAAAGACTGCGCGCGGTTTGGCCTGCAATTCCTTCGTAAGTTTATCTTCTTTGAGGTTCTTGTTTCCCTCGATTTTCACCTGATTGATGATCGGGTTTTCAACCACGGTGACGACGAGGTTCGGCCCCTCTTGCTTGATGCTGACATCGGCGAACAAGCCGGTCGCAAAGAGCGTTTTTAGCGAAAGGTCGATGCGCTGTTCATCGAAACGGTCGCCAGGCTGAAGCGATAGATACGACAACACCGTCGCATCTTCGATACGCTGCGTACCGCGCACCTGGATTGACTGAATGGCAGCCCCAACGACGGGTTTAACCGGCGCTGCCGCACTCTGTGGTTGTGGAGCAGCGCCCGCGCTTTGCGCGTTCGCCGCTTCGGTAGACACAGAGACGGCCAAAGCCGCCACAAGTCCGGCGCTTAATTTGCGCGTGATCATGCTCATGCCGACGCTCCCAGCGTCGCCCCCGCGACGGCCAAAATCAGGAGAATGCCCCGCCCAAGAATTTAAGTAGTCCGAGATTACCCAAGTCATTCCAGAAAGCGAAGACCATCAAGCACATGAGCGCCCCGGCGCCAACCATGAACCCGATTTCCTTCACCTTCTCGCTTGGCTCCCGCCCACTCAAGCCCTCAAGGGCATAGAATAACAAATGTCCGCCATCCAATACCGGGATTGGCGCCAGATTGAAAAGCCCCACGCTCACAGACAAAACAGCTGCCAATGAAAGAAGGGCTGCAGAGGCTTGTACGAACCGTAGGAAAATGTTGTCGCCACCGGAATCATACCCCATTTTCGCCGCCTCGCCGGAGGCTTTGCCGATCGAAAGCGGACCTCCAATATGTTTAGACGAGGCTTCGCCTTTGAATATTGCTCCAATGTAACGGATTGTCTCCGCCGCTACGAATCCTGTGTATTTCGTGCCTTCAACGAGCGCGAGCGGCGGCGAGTAGTGCAAGCGTTCAATATTGCCGGAGGATTGGAGGCCCAGCCGGCCTCCCGATTGCTTCCCGCCGAATTCGTTTTCGATATTGGTGACCTTCGGGGAGACTGTCAGCGTGATCGCGTCATCCCCCCGGCGCACCTTTACGTCGAAAGTCTCGCCGCCGCGCGCCAGGACGATGCGCCGAAAGTCGTCAAAGCCCTCGACCTTGCGCCCAGCAGCCTCAACAATCCGGTCGCCAGGCTTAAAGCCTGCGATCGCTGCGGGCTGACCTTCGATTACGGAGCCCACGACGGGTGCGATGATCGCCTTGCCAGCGAGACTAAAAATGAGCGCAAACACAACGCTGGCGAACAGGAAATTCGAAAAAGGGCCTGCTGCGACCACAATTGCGCGCCGCCACAAAGGTGCGGCGCTGAAAAGGAAGTTGCCTTTTTCCACGCCGCCTTCCGGTGCGGTCTCGGCGAAACGCACATACCCGCCCAATGGGATCATGCCGATCTTCCAGCGTGTGCCCTCTCGGTCTGTCCGGCCGATAATTTCCCGCCCGAAGCCAATGGCGAAGACGTCTGATTTTATCTTGAGCCAGCGCGCTGCTTGGAAGTGCCCAAACTCGTGCACGAAAACCACAAGGCTCAGCACGACGATGAAAGACAACAGGTAAATCATGACCTACTCACGAGCCGGAAAGGCGATCGCGGCGTGTGCCGCAGGGGCGCTTCATGGACTGCATTACGCGTGATTCGCCAATGACGCCGCAGCCCGGCGCGCCGCGGCGTCGATCTCATGTATGTGCTCGAACGACATTGGTTCGTCTCCTGCGGCAATAATACGCTGTGCGGTCAACGCATCGATCGTGTCCTCGACAAGCGTGGCTATATCAAGGAAGCCGATTTTGCGATCTAGAAATGAGCCGACGGCGATCTCGTTTGCCGCGTTCAATGCTGTGGGGGTCCCTTGCCCGGCTTGAATTGCAGCCCGCGCCAGGCGTAAGGCGGGAAACCGCAAAGTGTCCGGCTTTTCAAAGGTTAGCGCGGCGATCGTCGTGAGGTCCAATCGGGGCGCGGCGGTTTCGATACGATCGGGCCAAGCCAAAGCGTGCGCAATCGGAATGCGCATGTCCGGCGCTCCAAGCTGCGCCAGGAGTGAGCCGTCTTTATAAGCGACCAAGCTGTGGATGATCGATTGCGCATGCACCACGATGTCGATGCGGCTCTCGCAAGTATCGAACAGATACGCTGCTTCGATCAATTCCAGCCCTTTGTTCATCATCGTGGCGGAATCGATCGAAATTTTCTTGCCCATGGCCCAGTTCGGATGCTCAAGCGCTTGCTCCGGCGAGGCGGCGCGCATAGCGTCCAGGCTGTGGGTTCGAAACGGTCCGCCGGACGCGGTAAGGATGAGTTTTTCGACGTCCTCTGGACGGCCCAGAACCTGGAAGATCGCGTTGTGTTCGGAGTCCACCGGCAGCAGCTGCGCATCGCAGCGGCGCGCCGTGTCGATGAACAGGCGCCCGGCGCACACCAGACATTCCTTGTTTGCGAGGGCAACGCTCGCTCCCCGCTCAATCGCCACCAAAGTTGGCGCCAAACCCGCGGCGCCCATGATGGCGGACATCACCCAATCGGCAGGTCGCGCGGCGGCGGTGAGGACAGCATTCCGTCCGGCGCTGACCGCAATGCCGCTGCCCGCCAGGCCATCGCGCAATGTGGGCAGCAATTCTTCGTTGGCGATCACGGCTTCCGCGGGTCGTAACGCCAATGCCTGTTCGATCAGGAGGCCTACATTGTCGCCGCCGACAAGGGCTTCGACGGCGAAGTCGAGATCCTGCGCTTCACGCAATACCGCAATTGTGGAGCGGCCGATCGAGCCAGTGGAACCAAGAATGGTGATGCGGCGCATTTTATTATTGCTCAATCAGAATGGGGTGGCGCCGGCGAGATTGGCGTTCGGCGCCACAGCCGAGACCCATCGCAGGGCCAACGCACAAACCAAGCTCGCAGCCATCAAAGAATCCATTCGATCTAAAACGCCGCCGTGGCCAGGAATAAGGCCGCTGGAGTCCTTAACCTGGAAATGGCGTTTGACCAGCGATTCGAACATATCCCCCACCTGTCCGACGATGGATATAATAGCGCCCGCGAACAAGCCCACTACCCAACTCGCGTGCACGGCGACCGCAAAAGCGGCGACGGCCAACGCGCCACCGACAATGCCGCCAAAAAAGCCTGACCAAGTTTTCTTCGGGCTTGTTTCAGGTAAAAGCTTTGGACCGCCAAAGGTCCGCCCTGTGAAATAGGCGGAAATGTCTGAGGCCCATGTGCCGATTGCGAGAGCAAACGCCAAAATGAGCCCTTCATCGGGGCGGTTTCTAATCCAGATGAACACGGCGCTGGGGGCGCCGACATAGACCGCGCCGCAAAAGGATTCTATCCGACCGATCCAGGTGTCGCGAAACGCTGCGGCGGCCAAGGCGAACACAAGAAGGCACGGCGCCATCCAATGAAACTCGCCGATGCCTGAAAGCGTCGTGCAGGCTAAGGCGCCCGTACCCAAGATGATTGCTTGAAGAGTTGGGCGCGTGGGGTTTTGCATTCTGGCCCACTCAAAGGCCATCATCGCCCCGACTAAGCCCGCTGCGACGGCTAAAACGACGCCGCCGGACCAAACGGCCAGAATGCCAAGCGGCAGCAATATGGTGGATGATATTATTCGCCGCGAGAGAGAGTATCGATCGCTGACGGCAGTATCCGCATCGCTATTGGATTTGGGTTCACGTTTAGCGTTGGAGGGCGTCATCCCGCCCTCCATATCGTCTGTCGCGGCTTGAATATTCCGCAATTGCTGCAGCTAAATGCGCCTTGGTGAAATCGGGCCAAAGTACGTCCTGGAACACAAACTCCGTGTACGCGCATTGCCACAGCAGGAAGTTGCTGACGCGCTTCTCGCCGCTGGTTCTGATCAGAATGTCCGGGGCCGGCAAGTCGCGCGTGTAGAGGTAGGTCTCTAGTCGTTCTTTGGTGATCTCGTTGGGGTGAATGCGTCCAGCGGCGGCGTCCTCAGCGATTTGACGGGCCGCCGCTATAATCTCGGCTTGTCCGCCATAATTGAACGCGATCGTGAGCTTTAATTGCGTATTGTGCGCCGTGCGCGCTTCCACACCTTCGATCAATTTGACGATGTCGGGCGAGAGCGTTGAGCGTTCGCCAATGATCCTGACGCGGACGCCCTCTTTGGCCAGCCGCTCCGTATCTTTGTGGACGTATAGACGCAGCAATTCGAGCAGCGCTTCGACCTCATCCGCGGGCCGTGTCCAATTTTCGGTCGAGAACCCAAATACAGTGAGATATTCAACGCCAAGTTCGCTCGCTGCTGTTACGGCGCCGCGCAGCGCCTCGACGCCTTGGCGATGGCCCATGACTTTTGGGCGGTTGTGGGTTTTCGCCCAACGTCCATTGCCATCCATGATGATGGCCACATGCCTTGGCGCGGTTCTCGCGCCGGGGCTTGTTACCGGAGACGGCTCTAAAACGGGCTGCGACATGCCGACTCCCTCGCGGCTCCTTTGCGGAGCCGACGAACTCACACTTGCATGATCTCTTCTTCTTTGGCCCTCAAGCTCTCATCGACCTTTTTGATATGGTCGTCGGTGGCGGCTTGAACCTGGTCTGCAATCGTCTTGTGCTGATCCTTCCCGATCACACCGTCTTTTTCCTGTTTTTTCAGGACGTCCATACCGTCGCGACGCACATTCCGGATCGCAACGCGTGCATGCTCGGCGTACTTGCCAGCGGTTCGAGCCAGTTCGGTGCGGCGCTCTTGGTTCAAGGGTGGGATTGGAACGCGAATCGTTTGCCCTTCAGAGACCGGGTTCAACCCTAGCCCCGCGGCTCGGATGGCCTTATCGACCGCAGCGGCCAGTCCGCGATCCCAGACCTGAACCACCAGCATCCTGGGCTCCGGCGCCGAGATTGAGCCGACCTGATTCAAGGGCGTAGAAGACCCGTACGCATCCACATGGATAGGTTCGAGCAAGGAAGCGGTTGCACGACCCGTACGTAGGCCGGCGAATTCCGCCTTCAACGCCGCCAAGGCGCCATCCATCCGGCGTTTAATGTCGTTGATGTCAAATTCAGCTGCAGCGGCCATTTTAGCCCTCAGTTTTCTTATTGCTGATCACGGTGCAGACGCCCTCGCCGTTCAACACTGCTGCGAGATTGCCGCGCTTGTGAATGGAAAATACGACGATCGGCACATTGTTGTCCTTCGTCAGGGTAATCGCCGAAGAATCCATGACCTTCAGCTCTTTAGTGAGCACGTCAAGGTAACTCAACTCATCGTACCGGGTGGCGTTGGGATCTTTTTTGGGGTCCGCCGTATAGACGCCGTCCACTTGTGTGCCTTTGAACAACGCATCGCAGCGCATTTCGACCGCCCGCAAAGCCGCGCCCGTATCGGTTGTGAAATACGGGTTGCCCGTGCCGGCTGCAAAAATGACGATCCGGTCCTTTTCCATGTGACGCATCGCGCGTTCGCGAACAAATGGCTCGCAAACCGTCATCATTGGGATCGCAGAAAGCACCCGGGCCTCTTGTCCCACGCCGCGCAAAGCAGCTTGCATCGCCAGCGCATTCATGACGGTCGCCAGCATGCCCATATAGTCGGCCGACGCGCGATCCATGCCCTTGGCCGCCGCTGAGAGGCCGCGAAAGATGTTGCCGCCGCCGATCACGAGGCAAATTTCAGCACCCGATTTGGCTGCATCGGCGACATCTAAGGCGATGCGGTGGCAGGCGTCTTGGTCGATCCCGTAAGCCTGCGTTCCCATCAACGCTTCCCCGGAAATCTTCAACAAAACCCGCTTATAGCGGCGTTTAGAAATGCCGGATTCGTTCAAGGTTTCGTCCGTCATGTGCTGCCTACGACTCGGTCCCGTAAAGTGTAACGAATGTGTAGGCCAAGGTCCAAGCGCTGCGCAGACGCAACCTTGAGGATGCGCCTGCGCAATCGTCTTAGCTCTTGCCGGACATCGCGGCGACCTCAGCCGCAAAATCGTCTTGCTTCTTTTCAACGCCTTCACCAAGCGTCAGGCGAGCAAACGCCGCGATCTTGATCGGTGCGCCTGCGTCTTTTTCGGCGGCCTTCACGGCGGCTTCGACGCTTTTTTCAGGGTCCATAACGAAGGCTTGCTTGGTGAGCACCGCTTCTTCGTAGAATTTACGGATACGGCCCTCGACCATTTTTTCGATGATGTTGTCCGGCTTGCCGGATTCGCGCGCTTGCTCGACAAAGATCGCGCGTTCACGGGCCACCGCTGCGGGATCCAAATCGTCGACGCTCAAGGACATCGGCAAGGCCGCCGCCACGTGCATCGCGATCTTCTTGCCGAGATCGGCCAGGACGGCTTTTTCGCCCTTGGATTCTAAGCCCACCAACACGCCGATCCGGCCCACGCCATCACTCACTGCGTTGTGGATATAGGACGCCACGACGCCCTCCGGGACCGACACATATGCCGACCGACGCAACGTCATGTTTTCTCCGATTGTCGCGACCAGGTTCGTGATGTGATCTTGGACGGTGCCTTCAATGCCAGCGCCTTTGGCTGCCTTGATCTGTTCAAGGTTGCCTTTGGCGGGCAGCGCTAGGGTGGCGATCGCCTTTGCAGCGTCCTGGAATTTATCGTTGCGTGCGACGAAATCGGTTTCCGAGTTCAATTCGACCAGCGCCCCTTCTGTTCCAGACGTGATGACGCCAATCAGACCTTCGGCCGCTGCGCGATCTGCCTTTTTCGCTGCTTTCGAAAGTCCCTTGGCGCGCAGCCAATCAATGGCGGCTTCAAGGTCGCCATTGTTTTCCTGAAGGGCCTTCTTGCAATCCATCATGCCCACGCCGGTCTTTTCGCGCAGGTCCTTGACCAATGCAGCGGTGATTTCTGCCATGGTTCCGCTCCTCGGTTAAACGCGCGGCACGTCCGCGCGATTCTCTAAAATCATGCGTTAATGGCCGCCCCGAGGCTTCCCGGAGCGGCCAAATATTTTGCAAACAGCAAACGCCGGTTAGGCTTGGCTCACTTCAGTCGCTTCAGCACTGACGACGTCTTCGCTTTGCAGGGCTGCTTCAACAGGCGCTTCCGACGCGCCGATGTCCACGCCACGGGCAACTTGAGAATCCGCCAGGCCGTCGAGCGCTGCGTCGGCGATCAGATCGCAATAAAGCTGGATCGCCCGGGCTGCGTCATCGTTTGCGGGGATAGGAAAGTCGACTTCATCCGGGTCGCAATTCGTATCCACGACCGCAAGAACCGGAATGCCGAGCTTGCGCGCTTCGCGTATGGCGATGGATTCCTTGATGGTGTCGACCACGAACATCATCGATGGCAGGCCGCCCATGCTTGCGATCCCACCCAGCGAACGATCGAGACGATCTCGTTCGCGGGTTAGGTTCAGCAATTCCTTCTTGGTCAGGCCAGTGCCGGAGCCTTGCGCAACCAAATCAGTGGTTTCACGAAGGCGGGCGATCGATTTGGACACGGTTTGCCAATTGGTGAGCGTTCCGCCGAGCCAGCGGTGGTTCACGTAATATTGTGCGCAGCGTTTAGCGGAGATTGCGATCGGGTCAGTTGCTTGACGCTTCGTGCCGACGAAAAGGATCCGGCCGCCTTCAGCCGTCGTTTGACGCACTTTCACCAATGCTTGGTGTAGCAGCGGGACGGTCTGGGAGAGGTCAATAATGTGAATGTTAGAACGAACGCCGAAAATGTAGCGTTCCATTTTTGGGTTCCAACGGTGTGTTTGGTGACCAAAATGCGCGCCAGCTTCTAATAGCTGACGCATGCTGAAATCAGGCAGCGCCATAATTCTTCTCCGGTTAGCCTCCGCGAGCGTGTCTTTGGGCAGAAAGCCCTCAGCACCGGTTGACCGCTTAAACAGCGGCCGCCGCTCGCGTGCGAGATGGCGCTGCATATATCGGCGACTGGGTGATTTCGCAACCCCAGAGGGGGGGCAAATAAGGCTCAAAGCCAGGCGACTTCCTCCACCCCCCGGATGGACTTAAGCATTGACCGGGCTGCGGGTTCTACGGGAACGGCATCTGTGGCCTCAATTTCGACTTCTCGGCCATCGGCAAGGGTCAAAAGGAGCCGAAGCGTGCCTTTTGGAGCCGTGGAGGCCGCGCATGCGCCCTGCACTGCTTTCGCGATCGCGGCCATTTGGGCTCCCTCGCGAAGGATCACTTTTACACCTCGAGCGCTGGGCCCCTTATTTGGGTCCAGAATTTCGAAGCCTTCGGCGGTTATACGAATATCGCCTTCTTCCCTGCGCCGGAACCGCGCCTTGAAGGTGAGCATCGCCCCGTTTTCAAGCAATGCCCGGGTTTGTTCGAGAGTTTCGTGAAGAACTGCGACTTCGTATTCGCCGGTGGGGTCGCTCAAGGTCACGAAGGCAAAGCGTCCGCTTGTGAGGACGCGCTCTACCTTTACGCGAAGGACACCCGCCAGACGGCAGACATATTGGGTGTCCTCCCCCATGCTATCGAGCGCGTCAGTATAGAAGATCGCCCGCCGCTCCGCCAAAATATCTGAAAGTTCATCCATCGGATGGCCGCTGAGAAACAGGCCGGACGCTTCTAGTTCGGCGGTCAATCGCTGCTGCTCCGACCAGGCCGGCGCATGTCGCAACGCGATGCCTGAGCCTACTGCGCTTGCGTCGCCGAACAGACTGACCTGGGCGCTGGCGCGCTCTTCGGCAGCCTTTTGAGCCTCCGCGACGATTAGATCGATATTGGCGAAGGCGCGCGCACGATTCGGCTCGAGTGCATCGAGCGCGCCGGATTTCGCCAGTCCCTCGACGGCGCGCTTGTTGATGGTGCGGCTGTCAATGCGGCGCGCAAGGTCGTCTAAGGATTTATATGGCCCATTTGATTGGCGCTCGGCGACCAGCGTTTCCATAGCCATCATGCCCACGTTTTTGAGCGCGCCAAGGGCATAGAGTATCGCGCCGTCGGTCACTTCGAAATCGGCCGCGGACGTGTTCACGTCCGGCGGCGCGACGGAGAGCCCGAAGCGGATCGCCTCTTGCCTAAAGGAGGAGAGTTTTTCGGTGTTGTGGGCGTCGAGGCTCATCGACGCGGCGATGAACTCAACTGGATAATGCGCTTTGAGGAAACCCGTCTGATAGGCGATCAGCGCATAACAGGCGGCGTGCGATTTATTGAAGCCATAGCCCGCGAACTCGGACACCAATTCGAAGATTCGGTCGGCGGTTTCGGCGGCGACGCCGCGTTCCACGGCGCCGGATACGAACCTGTCTTTTTGCTTCGCCATTTCTTCGGGCTTTTTCTTACCCATGGCGCGGCGCAGAATGTCTGCTTCGCCCAGCGAATATCCGGACAGGACCTGCGCGATCTGCATGACCTGCTCTTGATATATGATAACGCCGTAGGTTTCCTTGAGGATGCCCTCAAGGCTCGGATGCAAATAGTCCGCTTCCAGACGCGCGAATTTCACGTCGCAATAAAGCGGTATGTTCTTCATTGGACCGGGACGATAAAGCGAGATCAACGCGATCACGTCTTCCAGCGAATCGGGTCGCATCTTGCGCAGCGTGTCGCGCATGCCCTGACCTTCGAGTTGGAACACGCCCAGGGTCGCGCCGGAGCTCATCAACGCAAAAGTTTGTGCGTCATCCTGCGGTATCTGGTCGATGTCGAAGCCGGGCTCACGGCGGCGAACGAAGTCGACGGCCTTCTTGATGACCGTGAGCGTCTTCAAACCGAGGAAGTCGAACTTCACGAGTCCGGCAGATTCGACCCAACCCATATTGAATTGCGTCGCCGGCATGTCGGAGCGTGGGTCGCGATAGAGCGGCACCAATTCCTGCAATGGACGGTCGCCGATGACGACGCCCGCGGCGTGGGTAGAGGCGTTGCGGTACAAGCCTTCCAACCGTATCGCCGTGTCGAACAGCGCTTTGACGTCCGCGTCTTCTTTGGCGGCTTGCTGGAGCCTCGGCTCGACCTCAATGGCTTCGGAGATCGTCACGGGATCGGCTGGGTTGTTGGGGATTAGCTTACAGATTCGGTCGACCTGACCGAATGACATCTGCATCACGCGCCCAACGTCGCGCAGCGCCGCGCGGGCCTGCAATGTACCAAAGGTGATGATTTGCGCGACGCGGTCCGCGCCGTATTTGTCGCGCACATAGGCGATGACTTCGCCGCGGCGGTCTTGGCAGAAGTCGATGTCGAAGTCCGGCATCGAAATCCGCTCAGGGTTCAAAAAGCGTTCAAACAGCAGACCGAAGCGTAGAGGGTCAAGGTCGGTGATCGTCAGGGCCCAGGCGACGAGGGAGCCCGCGCCCGAGCCCCGGCCCGGCCCGACTGGGATGCCGTTGTTCTTCGCCCATTTGATGAAGTCGGAGACGATCAGGAAGTAGCCGGGGAAGCCCATTTTCGTGATGACGCCGATTTCGACTTTCAACCGTTCCCAATACGCCTCTTTTGTCGCGGAGAGTTTGAAGCCCGGCGCGGACAGGCGGGCGCGTAGCCCCGCCTCCGCCTGGGCTGCAAGTTCCGCCGGTTCGTCACGTCCTTTGGCGCCGCTGAAGCTTGGCAGGATTGGCGCGCGCGTGCGCGGCCGGTAGGAGCAGCGCATGGCGATCTGAACGGTATTCGCGACTGCCTCAGGCAGATCGCTGAACAACGCGGTCATTTCTTCGGCGGATTTGAAGTAATGTTGAGGCGTGACGCGACGTCGATCCGTCATGCCGATATAGGCGCCGTCTGCGATGCACAGCAACGCATCGTGCGCGTCGTAATCGCTCTCCTTTTCGAACAAGGGTTCGTTCGTGGCGACGATCGGCACATCGTGCTTATAGGCGAGGTCCAACAGAATTTCTTCGGCCTTGATCTCGTGCGAGAGGCCGTGGCGTTGCATTTCAATATAGGTGCGGCTCGGAAATGCGCCGCAGATTAAGTCGAGGACGCTCTTCGCCTGCGCCCTTTGGCCTTCGGCGGCGAATTTCGATATGACGCCAGAGGGCCCGCCCGTCAGCGCGATCAGACCTGCGGCGCGCGCCGCGACCGCGCTGAAATCAACGAGAGGCTCTCCCTCGGCTTCCGCTGCAAAAAATGCGGCGGTCGAAAGCGCCATCAAGTTTTGATAGCCGGCTTCATTTTGCGCGATGAGCGCCAGTGCGCCCAGCATTTCTGGCCTTACGGCATCGGCCGGAAAACGTACCTTAAGCGTGACGCCAATAATGGGTTGCACGCCCTCTTTTTCGAGAGATTCCGAAAGTTCAAGCGCGCCAAAGAGATTGTTCGTGTCCGTTACGGCCACGGCTGGCATGCGGAGTTTCACGACGTGTTTCGTCAGGGCTTTGACGTTCATCGCGCCTTCCAGCAGCGAATAAGCTGTGCGCGCACGCAAATGGATGAACATACGATTCCCTTCATCGAATGCGCTAAAGGTAGTGCCCATACTTCAGAATGTCAGCCGAGCGTCGCCGGGCGCCCGCTTTAACTTGCGGATGGGCGGGTCCAGGGCGCCAATTTGCCCTGGCGCAAGGACACGACCCTGTCCATCAGCCCCGCCAGCTCAAAATTGTGGGTCGCGATCAGAGCTGCAGCGCCTTCATTGCGAACGACATTGAACATCGCCTCGAACACGGTGTTGGAGGTATCCGGATCGAGATTGCCTGTCGGCTCGTCCGCCAAGATCAAGCGCGGTTTGTTGACCAGCGCCCGGGCGATGGCGACGCGCTGTTGTTCGCCGCCGGACAATTGCGCCGGCTGGTGCGCCAAACGAGCTTCAAGCCCCAACAACACCAATAGGCGCTCAGCCTCCATACGCGCCTCTTTTCGTGGCGTGCCGGCGATCATGAGCGGCAACGCAACGTTATCGAGCGCCGAGAATTCCGGCAGCAAATGGTGGAATTGATAGACGAAGCCCAACTTCTCCCGGCGAACCCGCGTGCGCTCACCGTCGGTCATGTTTTCGCAGGCCTCGCCCGCAATCGAAACTTGGCCTTCCGTTGGCTTTTCCAGAAGCCCCGCCGCATGCAATAAGGATGATTTTCCAGAGCCCGACGGCCCAACCAGTCCGACGATCTCACCGGCATAGATGTCCATATCCGCGCCGCGAAGCACGTCGAGGAAATCGCTACCGGATTTGTAGCGGCGCCATACGCCGCGCAATTGGAGAGCAAGCGCGCGATCATTCATAACGCAGCGCCTCCACCGGATCCAGCCGCGCCGCGCGCCAGGCCGGCGGCAGCGTGGCGACGAAAGACATCACCAGCGCCCAGAAAACGATGATTGAGACTTCGGACCATTCGATTTTTGCGGGGATGCGGCTCAGATAATAAATTTCCGGATTGAATAAATCGGCGCGTGTTATCCAGGCGACGAAATCTTGGATCGGTTGGATGTAGACGCAGAACAACACGCCCATGATCAGTCCAGCGATCGTCCCGCAAACGCCAATCGCCGCGCCGGTCATGAAGAACACTCTCAGCATCGTGCCTTTGGTGGCCCCGATCGTCCGCAAAATCGCGATATCGCGCCCCTTGTTCTTCACCAGCATTACGAGGCCAGAAATGATGTTCATCGCCGCGATCGCAACGATGAGCATTAGAATGAGGCGCATCACGTTGCGTTCGATTTGAAGCGCATTGACGTAACTGGCGTTGCGGGCGCGCCAATCCATGATCTGGAAGTCGTTGCCAATGCGCTGCCGGATACTGGCCATGGCTTCGGGAGATTTGTCTGGGTCCGCGAGGCGTACGTCCAACCGGTCGACGGCGTCGCCCTTGTTGAAGAAGAGCTGCGACTGCGACAGCGGCATGTAGATATAGGCGGCGTCGAACTCAGCCATACCTGAATCGAAAAGCCCTGCGATCGTGTAGACTTTTCGCGCTGGGATCATCCCAAAAGGCGTCGCAGATCCGCTTGGTGCGATCAACGTAATAGGATCCCCGGCGCGAAGACCGAGGCGCGACGCGAGACGGTATCCGATAATGATATGTTCGCCGCCATCTTCGCCGGTATCGAACGGTCTCAACGTGCCGTCGACGATGTGGTCGGAGATCAGTGTTAGGTTTTTGAGATCTTGCGCCGTCAGGCCACGCACCAAAGCACCGGTGACGCCGGCTGACGCCGAAGCCATGACCTGCCCTTCCACCACAGGAAAAGCGTGCGTCACGCCTGGGATGCGTTTGATCTGCTTCGCCATTTGGTCTGCAGCGATGGTTTGAGTCTGCTCGGTTTGCACGAAGACGTGACCGTCAACGCCCAGAATGCGGGACAGCAAATCGGCGCGGAACCCATTCATAACCGACATCACGATGATGAGCGTCGCCACCGCCAGCATGATGCCGATAAAAGAAATGATCGAGATGAGCGCCACGCCGCCATGGGCGCGCTTAGCGCGCAAATACCGCCACGCGAGCGAACGCTCGAATTGGTTGAATGGTTTTGCGGCCGGAGAATACGCCACTGTCTTCGCCTCAATAAGCCCGTGCTACAAGGACCCGCTCCGTCGCGGGTTTCCCCGTGAAGATGCAGGTTCCGTAAGAGTCTGGTTGCTTCATCGGTGCATTGCGCAGCGTGAGCTTCATGGCTTTTAGCCTATCTCCCACGGCTTCGAGCTCAGCCTCTGAAGGCTTCGCCCAATCAACCGCAACCCATCCTTTGAAATCCGTCCCCTCGTCTTGACCGAAATGCTCGGCCAAAGCGTCGAAGGTCAAAACGTCCGTGCGGATGTTCTGTTCCAGGCGCTGTTGGGCTTCTGTGAACAACGCGGTTTGGATATCTTTCAGCAGGCCTGGCGCGGCATTGATAAACTCTGCGCGCGCCATGGGGGTTGAACGAATTTTGTCGCCGTCGCGCAATTTGTCCCGGCGGATCACGGTCACTTGCCCATTGGCGGCGTCGCGGGGACCCACTTCCAATATAAGCGGCGGGCCGCGGCGCACCCAGTCCCAGCGTTTATCGGCGGAGCGGCCGTGTTTTTTATCGACGTGCGTGCGAATAGGCCGGCCCATGAAGGACATTTCGCGCAGCTCTGCAGCGAGGCCGTCGCAATAGCTGAGGACGTCGGCGTCTTCTGGTTTATCGCGCAGAATGGGGATCAGGACGATCTGTTTGGGGGCAATCGCTGGCGGTGTGCGCAGGCCATCGTCGTCGCCGTGCGTCATGATCAGGCCGCCGATCAGGCGCGTGGAAACGCCCCAGGAGGTCGTGTGGCAATAGCTCTCGCCGCCGGTCTTGTCCTGGTAACGGATGTTTTGCGCCTTTGAGAAGTGCGTACCCAGATAGTGCGAGGTGCCCGCCTGCAGCGCTTTTCCGTCCTGCATCATGGCTTCGATCGAGAAGGTATGTTCGGCGCCGGGAAAACGTTCGTTCTCGGGCTTCTCACCGTCGATGACCGGCATAGCCAAATATTCTTCCACGAAGGTGCGATAGACTTCGAGCATCTTCATGGTCTCGGCCATCGCGTCTTCTTGGTCTGCATGGGCGGTATGGCCTTCCTGCCAAAGGAATTCCGCGGTGCGCAGGAACAGTCGCGTGCGCATTTCCCAGCGCATCACGTTCGCCCACTGGTTCAAAAGCAGAGGCAGATCGCGATAGGATTTGATCCACCGCTGAAAGGCGTCCCCGATGATCGTCTCTGACGTTGGCCTGATGATCATGGGTTCGGTGAGCTTGGCTTCTGGATCAGGCTGCAGTTTGCCGTCGATGGATTTAAGCCGGTGGTGCGTGACGACCGCCATCTCCTTAGCGAAGCCGTCTACGTGTTCTGCTTCCGCCGCGATGAAGCTCATCGGAATCAGAAGCGGAAAATAATAATTGTCGTGGCCGGTTTCCTTGATCCGGCGGTCGAGCTCCGCCTGAATCAATTCCCAGATGCCATAGCCCCAGGGCTTTATGATCATGCAGCCGCGCGTCGGGGAGTTTTCCGCCATATCGGCTTCTTTGACGATGGCCTGATACCAGTCTGGGAAACTCGCCGCACGGGTGACGCTCAAAGCGCGCTGCATACAAACCTCGTCTGAACCGCCCCTCTGGTACGAGGATTGCGGGTGTTCGCGCTTGGCTTAGACTGCGCCTAGCTGCGTGTCCATAAACACGAAAATGGGCCGGGTCTGGACCGATCTAAGACTTAATGCGGATCGGATCGTAGACGACCATAGCGATGGTCGCAGCCCAAAAAACGACCGCTAACAGGCTGGCCCACAAGATCTTCTTGCCCAGCATTGGGATCACAGGCGCGCCGGTGTCGTGTCCTGGCTCTGGCGCCCCGTCTTCGTGTTGCCCCTTTACGCCGAACGGCAGGACGCAGAAGAAGGCCATCCACCACCAGATGAGATAGGATGTGATGAGAAAGGCGGGGTGAAGGGCCATTAGACCGCTTTCTGGAACGATGAGCGCCGGTTTGACTTGAAAAGCGAGCGTGTTTGGAATCGCTCGCTTTTGGACACAGAACCAGTCTCTGCTTTTGCTAAAAATGCTTTAGTGGTCTGCTTTCGGTGCTTCCATCAGTTCCGTGAGGATGCCGTTGCAGTCTTTGGGATGCACGAAGATTATCAGCGTACCGTGCGCGCCGATGCGCGGCTCGCCCAGAACAGTGGCGCCCTTTGCCACAAGTTCATCGCGCGTTTCATAGATATTCTCGACTTCGTAGCAAATGTGGTGCTGACCGCCTTTGGGGTTTTTATCCAAGAACTTCCTGATCGGAGAGTTCTCGCCCAGCGGTTCGATGAGCTCAATTTGGCTGTTGGGCAGGTTCACAAAAGCATAGCGCACGCCTTGCGAGGGCATTTCACCAGTCTTCGTGATGTCCGTGGCGCCGAACATTTCTTTGTAATGTTGAGCCGCCTCCGCAATCGATGGAACAGCGACGCCCACGTGGTTGAGACGGCCAATTTTCATCACAACACCTCAATCAAGATCAAACTCTACCGCCTTCTATCAGGCTTCAGACCGTCAACACCATGGCGTCGACAAGCGGCCTTTTGCCCCAAATGCGTTCAGCGCTGCGGCGGACCGCGCGCTCAAGCGCCTCTTCGATTTGGTTTGGATCCTGCTTTTGGCCAGGCTTTAGAGCTGAAAATGCTTCGTCGGCCGCCTCTTCCAGGGCTTCAATCGCTGCGCCTTCGTCGGTGTCGCCCAGATCTGGCAGACCCCGGACACACAAAGCGGGGCCGCTGACTAAGGCCCCCTTCCCGCTGACGGCGACCGTTACGGTGATATGGCCGACCACAGCGATCTTACGCCGCTCCCGCAACGCGGAATCGTCGGCCAGGACAAGCCGGTTGCCGTCTAAATGCAACCGGCCATTGGGCGTTTCGTCGATAATCGCGCCAGGACCAGGCGCTAAGCGAATCATATCCCCGTTGCGTGGGACGAAGGTTTGTTCAACTTGGAGACTCTTTGCGAGCGCTGCGTGTTCTTTGAGATGGCGCGCCTCGCCGTGGACGGGGATCGAGATTTTCGGCCGCACCCACTGATACATCTGGCGTAGCTCGTCCTTACATGGATGGCCGGAGACGTGGATGTCTCGGTCGCGGTCGGTGATCACTTTCACACCCTGCTCAACCAAGTGGTTTTGAACGTCCTTGATTGGGATTTCGTTGCCGGGAATGACGCGGGACGAGAAGATGACCGTGTCGCCGCTCGAAAGCTTTACGGTAGGATGTGCTCCATGGGCGATCTTCGCCAGCGCGGCGCGTGCTTCACCTTGGCTGCCAGTGGCAAGGTAAAGAACATAATCGTCCGGCAAGTCTGACGCTTCTTCTTCACTGACGAAGATCCCATCATCCTTGAGGATGTCGACGGTCTGCGCCGCTGCGACGATGCGCTTCATGGACCTGCCGACGAAACAGACATGGCGTCCTGCGGCGCGTGCGGCTTCGATGACGCTGGAGACACGTGCAACATTGGACGCGAAACAGGCGACGACGACTTTGCCTTTGAGTTCACCGACCAGCTTGACCAGTTCTTTGCGGACATCCGCTTCGGAGCCCGCTGTGCCTTCCACTAGTGCATTGGTGGAATCGCAGACCATAGCGAGGACGCCGTTCTCGCCGATTTGCATCAGAGCCGCTGCATCGGTCGGTTCGCCGATCAGTGGATCTGGATCGATCTTCCAGTCGCCGGTGTGCATTACGACGCCTAACGGAGTCTCGATGACGACGCCGTTCGGTTCGGGGATCGAGTGCGTCAGCGTCACCAGGCGAAGATGAAATGGACCAATATCGAAGGAGCCCTTTAGCGGCACGATGTTGAGGTCTACCTCGTCGATCAGGCCGGCTTCGCGCAGCTTGTCCTTCACCAGATAAGCGGTGAAAGGCGTGCAATAGACTGGCGCCTTAAGGCGCCGCCACAAATGGCCGATCGCGCCGATATGATCTTCATGCGCGTGCGTCAGCACGATGCCCAGTATGTTCTGGTCTTCAAGATACGAGGGATCCGGCATGATGACGTCGATGCCAGGGGTGGCCGCGTCGCCGAAGGTCACGCCGATATCCATGATGATCCAGGCGCGGTCATCCGCCGGCCCATAGCCATAGGCGTTTAAATTCATACCGATTTCGCCGGACCCTCCTAACGGCAGGAACACGAATTCGTCTTTAGTTTGATGCTTCATTATTGGCTTATGGCCCTGCGTTCGCGTTTATATTACGGCGATAGATTTCGAGCAGTCCGCGAATGGTGAGATCGCCGTCATAGATGTCGATGGTCTCAGCCGCGCCTTCGAACAATGACGCCACGCCACCCGTCGCGATCACGGTGATTGGGTCCTTGCGCTCATCTTTGATGCGACGAACCAGCCCGTCGATGAGGCTGATATAGCCCCAGAAGATGCCGGATTGCATTGCCGACACTGTGTCTGTGCCGATCACCTTGTTCTCCGCCGGCCGCTGAATGGCGATGCGCGGAAGTTTTGCGGCGGCGTTGTGCAGGGCCTGCAGCGACAAATTAATGCCCGGAGCAATTACGCCACCTTCGAAGCCGCCGTCAGCCCCGATCATGTCGAACGTGGTGGCGGTGCCGGAATCGATAATCAGCAGCGGACCCGGATATTCGATATGCGCCCCGACGGCGTTGACGAGGCGGTCGGCGCCGGCTTCGGATGGCTTCGGCAGGCGCACTTCGATCCCGAGATCGACATTTTCGCCGAC
>Ga0247832_1003067_pt1 | contig 23812 bp, 25 predicted proteins | sample LaCruzMarch2015__10_FD_192407 | JGI IMG/M metagenome (GOLD analysis project Ga0247832, IMG submission 192407) | Freshwater microbial communities from meromictic Lake La Cruz, Castile-La Mancha, Spain - LaCruzMarch2015_4m | ecosystem: Environmental > Aquatic > Freshwater > Lake | place: Spain... | reverse complement strand
CTACTGCCAGCCGCCCCGCCCCGCCGGGCGCGGCAAGGCGGATCGGCCCAGCCCGGTGCAGGTGGCGGCAGAACGGCTTGGCCTGCCGGTGCGCCATCCGGTGACCCTGCGCGACGCCGCCACACAGGCCGAATTTGCCGCCTTCGACGCCGATGTTGCCGTCGTGGTCGCCTATGGCCTGATCCTGCCGCAAGCCATCCTCGATGCGCCGCGGCTTGGGTGCCTGAACATCCACGCCTCGCTGCTGCCCCGCTGGCGCGGGGCGGCGCCGATTCACCGCGCGATTCTGGCGGGCGATGCCGAAACCGGCATCTGCATCATGCAGATGGAGGCGGGTCTGGACACCGGGCCGGTCTTGATGCGCGCCGCGATCCCGATCGGGGCGGAAGACACCACCGCCGACCTGCACGACCGGCTTTCGGCCCTGGGTGCCGATCTGGTTCTGAAAACGCTTTCCGGTTTGCCGCTCCCCGCAATCCCGCAACCTGTCGACGGCGTCACCTATGCCGCAAAGATCGACAAGGCCGAGGCGCGCATCGACTGGTCCCGCCCCGCCGTCGAGGTGGACCGGCAGATCCGCGGTTTGTCGCCGTTCCCCGGCGCGTGGTGCGAGATCGACGGCGCGCGGGTGAAACTGCTGCGCTCGCGATGCGTCGAGGGGCAGGGTGCGCCGGGGCAGGTGCTGCACGGCATGGTGATCGCCTGCGGCACCGGGGCGGTCGAAATCACCCTGGCACAGCGCGAGGGCAAACGCCCGATGACCGCGACCGAGTTTCTGCGCGGCACCCCGCTGCCAACGGCGATCTGACGGCGATCCCACGGGCGGGCTTCCAAACCGCGCGAAGGCCCCCCATATTCGCGTCAGGCACAACGGAGGGCGGCATGGGTATCATCGCGATGATCATCATCGGGGCGGCGGCGGGGTTTCTTGCCACCCGGTTGCTGCGGATCGAGGCGGACATCCTGACCACGGTCGCCATCGGTATCGGCGGGGCCTTGGTGGGAGGGTTGCTGCTGCGGTTCCTGCTGCTGGTGACCGGCTGGCTGGCCGGGTTCGTCGGGGCGGTGCTGGGGGCGATGGCGCTGATCTGGCTGTGGCAGACCTACATCAACCGCTGATCACCCGAACCTCTTTACCGCGTCCTTCAGCCGGAACCCCCGTTCGCCGGTCGCCTGCCACAGCGTCTGCCCCTGCCAGGCGGCGAACAGCAGCGCCGCCGCCTCGCGCCCTTTCGCCCCGCCGCCCAACCGGGTCGCCAGTGCCGCCTCGACCCTGGCGCGCCACGCCCCGGCCCGTGCCCGCAGCAGCGGATCGCGGAAATCGGCGGCCAGCAGGGTGATGTCCGACGGCTCGCTGGCCTCGGCTCCCAAAGCCTTCAGCAACCCCAACGCCCCTTTGGCGGACAGCGGTGCCTCGGCCTCGGCAGCAGCCGTTGCGGCGTCCAGCGCGTCCCAGGCCGCCATCAGCGCCGCCCGCAACATGCCATCGCGCGAGCCATAGCGTTGCACCAGCGTCGGGGCCGCCAATCCGGTGGTGCGGGCAACGGTGGAAAACGCCACGGCCTTTTCGCCCCCGGCCGCAAGCAAGGCGCGGATTGCGGTGAAAACCTCGGCGTCGGGGATGATGCGGCTGCGCGACATGCGGCAAACGTAAACGAAAGTTCACCGGAATAAAGCGGAAAGTTACAGAACGAACCCCGGATCCTCCCCCAGATCCAGCCCCGGAAACACCGCCCGCTCCAGCGCCTGCGCCTCGACCCCGAACAGATGGCGCAACGCCCAACCGGCATAGGCGCGCACGTCGCCGGTCGGCATGAGGTCACGTTCGGCCAGCAACTGCCCCGGCCCCAACCCCGGCCAGGTGCCAAAGACCCGCCCGCCGCGCAGGGCCCCTCCTGCGGCGATCATCATGCCTCCGGTGCCGTGATCGGTGCCGCCCGATCCGTTTTCCCGCGCGGTGCGGCCGAATTCGGTCATCGCCAGCACCAATGTGGTGCCCCAGGCCGCCCCCAGCCCATCGCGAATCGCCAGCAGCGTGCCCGACAACATCGTCATCTGGGCTGTCATCGCCAGGGCCTGCCGTTGATGGGTGTCCCACCCCCCCAGCGAGAAACTGGCGATCCGCGCCTCTGCGCGCAGCCGCGCCGCAACATATCCGCCAAGCTGCCCCATCGCCTTGGCGTCGCGCGGGATGCGGGCGTTTGCGGTGATCCGGGTCAACGCCTGCGCTTCGGCAAAGGGTTCGGCAAACAGCGGGTCAGCCGCATGCAAAGCGGTCAACAGCGCCTGCCCCTGGGTGGACAACCCGGTATCCTCGGCCGGAAACCAATGCGCCGTCGGCACGTCGCCATCGAGGATCATCAGCCGGTCCCGCCCCACCGAAACCGCCGTATCCGCCGTGGCTCCGGGGATCAGCCCGACCGCCCGGTTCAGCCAGCCGTCCCGCGCCGGGGTCATCACGCCGTCCCGGCCGCCCGTGCCGTTTTCCAGCGCATCCTGCGCCACGAAATGGCTGCGTCCGGTGCGATAGGGGGTGGCCACCGCCTGCACAAAGCCCAACTGCCCGGCCTGCCACAGCGGCATCAGGTCGGCTGCAGCCGGATGCAGCGCAAAGAAGCCGTCCAGAGGCAGCCCCGGCTCCAGCGCCAGCGAGGGCCGCAACCCCGCATAGTCCGGATCACCCACGGGCCGCACCACATCCATCCCGTCCATCGCCCCGCGCAACAGGATCACCACCAGCCGGTTTTCCCCCGTCGCCTGCGCAAAGCTGACGCGCGTCAGCAGGGGTGACGCAGCCGCCGAACAACCGACCAGAAAGGCGCGCCGCGACAGCAGCAGATCATGGCTCATCGTCATCTCCGCATGAATTCCGGGGAGCCGAGCAGAACCGCCAGCCCCTCCCACCGCTGTTCGGCCCCGGCCACCGCCGACAGCAGCAGCGGCGACGCCAGATCGCCCAGCATCGCGCGCGTCTGCGCCACCGGATCGGCCCGGTCCCCGGTCAGCCGGGCCAGATCGGCGGCCCAGTCCAGCCGGGACGCCAGCATGGGGGGCGTCAGCCATCCCTGCGCCACCTCGGGCCAGCCATCGGGGCGGCGTGCGGCAAAGATCGGCTGCCCCATCCGGGCCATCACTTCGGTCAACCGGGTGCCACCCTTGCGGAACGCCGGGTTCTCCGCCGGATCGCCGGTTTGCCCGACGGCGCGCAGTGTGGCGGCTATGTATTCCTGCGGGCTGCGCAGTTTGGTCAGGGCGGGGCCGTGCGCCGCCGGATGGGTCAACAGCGCGCGATAGAGCGGCGGCAGGTTGCCATCCTCGGCCAGATAGACCCGCGCCAGATCGTCCACCAGATCGGCAGGGGGATCGTCGGCGATGAAATGCCGCGCCAGCATCACCCCGACGCTGTGGGCGGTTTCCGGGCGGGCGGCGACGGTTTCCACCAGACGGTCGATCTCGTCCACCCCCTCGCCATAGCGCGTGCCCAAAATGGTCTTCTCCCCCGGCTCGACCGCGCGCCCGTTCACGCGCCGACCCGTCGCATCGGCCGACATTCCGGCCAGCAGCCGCGCCAGTTCGGTCACGTCGGTCTGGTCATAGCCGGTGCCCATGCTGTGAAGTTCCAGAAACTCGCGCGCCAGATTTTCGTTCAGCCCCCGGCCTTTGCTGCGCCCGATGTGCGAATTCGGCCCGACCGAACTGGTCTGGCTCAGGTAGTGCAGCATCACCGGATGCCACAGCGCCGCCCCCAGCATGTCGGCGAACCGCCCCGCGATCCGTGGCCGGATCGTCTCGTCCCGATAGGGCGCGATCAATTGCGCCGACCCGCCCGCAACCGCCACCGTCAAGCGGTTTGCCCACAGGTTGACCAGCCGCTCGACAAATCCCAGACGGGCCGAGGCCGGGCGGGCCACGAAGGCCACCGCATCGCGCCGGGTGATTTCCCGCAGGTCCAGAATGCTGCCCTGCGGTGCGGCCCCGTGCCTGCGCCGTTTCATCTCGGCCTGGGTGGCCTGCCGTTCGGCCAGCCCGGGCGCTGACCAGACCTGGGCCGCAGGGTCGGTCGCGTTCAGTTGCGCCATCACCCGGTCCGGGTCCACGCCCCCCGTGGCCAGCGGCCATCCGAGGCGCGGGCCATAGCCAAAGCGGATTTCCTCGAGAAGGCTGGCGGGTTCGGTCACAGGGGACTCCGTAGACTGCGCCCTCCAAACATGGGACGCCGCCCGCCAGGTTCAACCGGCGGCATCGGCCAGTTTCGACACCTGCGCCAGCCGACGCACCCCGGCATGCGCCTGAAGCATGGTCTTGGCGCGGCGGGCGAGGTTCACTTCCTTCAGGATCTGCCATTGCCGGTAGTGGACGGTATAGATGTGCATCCCCTCGGGCAGGGGTTCGCCACGCGACAGGCCGCCCAGGATGTAATGCTGTTCCTCGGGCAGGATGTTCCAGTCCAGCCCGGCCGCCCGGATCGCCAGCGGCATCGACATCTGATCCAGATAGGGCCGCTTCTTCGGCAGGTCCGGGTCGGCATCCAGGGTCTGGGCGATGTCCATCCAGACCTGCGGAAAGCTCTTGCCCGCGGGGTTGCGGTGCTGTTCGGGAAAGCTGAACAGGCCCGAGCTGAAATACGGCACCTTTTCCTCGCCGCGCTTCTGCCGCATCAGGCGAAAGCGTTCCACCGGCATCTCCATTCCGCAGATACGATAGATGTCGTCCCAGATCGTCTGCGGCGCCCAGTTCATCGACGCCGCCTTCGACAGCGACACATGCCCCGGCTTCACGATGTTTTCCACCAGATTGGGCCGGATGCACAGAACATCGCTGTCCATGAAACAGGAAAACTCGGTGTCGCGCGGCTCCAGCGTTGCCAGCAGCTTGTTGCCATGCGGATAGGGCGGGTCGAACCGGCCTTCGACGGCAAAGCCGCGCAGGTCGCAGCCCAGACGGTCCAGCACGGTGCGGACATCCTTGTTGACGGTTTCGAGTTTCGGGGCCGGGCAATAGCCGATCAGCGCCACCGTCTGGCCGAACTGCTGACGCAGCGATGCGGCCAGATAGCAGGCCATCAATTCGTATTCCGGGGGTTCGACGATGAAATAGACGGAGAGGCGGGGCATGGGTCAATCCTGCTCGTCGGGGTGACGTTCGCCGGGGGTTAGGGCGCGGAACGGCTTGCCGCGCCGGGCGGCGACCGCCTCCAGCATCGCGGTGATTTCGGGTTGGCCGGGGATGTCCGGGTTCAGATCCGCAGGCAGGTGGCCGAGGCTGCGCAGGCGGGCGAACAGCAGGGCGAAGTCCAGCTCGCCCACCGATTGGAAATCGGCGCGATCGGCGTTGCCGGAAATCCAGTCGGTGCGGATGGCGTCGATCTCGGCGGGGGTGATCCCGGCAAAGCTCTGGAACTGCAGGCGGTAATCGGCGATGTTGGCCCGGGTGCGCCGCAGGATCATCGTCACCTGGGTGTCCGGCCGCACGACGAAAGCCGCCAGATGCAGCGCCGATCCATCCAGCCCGACGATCTGCCGCGCCGCCTTGTAGCGGGCGATCTGCTCGGCCAGCGGATGCCGTTCGGGGTAGAACACCTCGAACCCGGCCCGCGCCATCGCCGCCTCGATCACCGGCTCTCCCAGAACCCCGCCCCGTTCGGCCCGCAGTCTGGCGCGCGACACATAAAGCCGCTCCGGACCTTCGGCGGCCACATGCGCCAGCCGCCCCTGAATGAATGCGCGGTAAGCGGGCGAGCCTGCATACCGCTCGCCCCAGCCGAAACCGAGTTCCGGCACCACCAGGTCTTCGACCCTGCAGACGCCGGGATACGCGCGCAGCGGAATGTCGATCCCCAGCAGGCGAAAGAAATCGTCGTGGGTGTCGATCCCCCGATCGGTGTCGCCGCGATAGGGCAGATACAGGATGCTCTCGATGCCGGGCACATGGTCCAGCGCCCAAAGGCGCGCGGTGGATTCCACCAGAAAATGGCCGAAATGGCGGCGGAAATGGCCCGCGAAAAGATGTCGTCCGGGCAGGTCCCGAACCGGCTCGTCCGGCCCCAAGGTGGGTGCGGGCATTGCCTTTCCCGCCCTGATCCACGCTTTCGACAGCTTGCACCAGCGCCCGTCGGCCAGCAGCACGCCCGAGGCCAGTTTGGCGTCGCCGTCGCGTTCCGGCACCACCAGCGCCTGCGGCAGCCGCAGGATCGTTCCGGCAAAGGGCCCGACGGGGTTGCCGATGGTCATCCGCACCTCGGCGGGTGGCGCAGGGGCGGCGGCGGCGCGAAACCCTTCGGCCGCCCGCAGCGCCACGCGCGACTCGGGGGCCTCGCGCAACAGCGCCTTTGCCGCCCGCAGCCCCAGCCGCCGATGCCCGCGCGCGGCCGCCTGTTCGAACAGCGCCTTTTGCCACAGCACCAACCCGCGCCGCGCCCGATAGCCGCGCGCATGGGTCAGCGGGTCGAAGGTGCCCTGCGCCACGGCTTCGATCAGACCCTGCAACACCCCTACCGATTTCAACTGCCGGACCGCGCGATGGCCCATGTGGGCAGCCTTGATCTGCCGCACGCCCGGCCCCGTGATCCGGTTGGCATGGGCGCGGTCTTCGGGCACGAAGGGGTCGAACACCACATAGACCTCTGCCGCGAGCGGCGCGGCTGCGGCTGCGTCCAGATGTTCGGGCGTGTCCCAATCCCATTTCTTCGTCGCATATCGATAGCGTTTGTCGAACCGGGCGATCTTGCGCGACAGGCTGGTTTGCGGGCTGAACGCCAGCACCACCGACCCCGGCACCAGCGCCGAATAGGTCAGCGCGGCAAACGCCCCCATCGAGGCCCCGACGAACACCACCCGCCGGAACTGCGCGAACAGTCCCGCATCGCGCAGTGCGGCGATCAGAGCCGGTGTGTCGGCGTTGCGATACCAGTCCTTGCGGCTGGCCAGGATCCCCAGGATCGACAGCCCGGCATTGGCCGCCCGCATCTGCAGCCACGGTTGCGGCGGGTCATACTCCCCGATCGAGGCCAGATTGTCGAAGGTCACCAGCAGCACATCCGACCGTCGCAGGAACCAGGCATCGACCAGACCGCCCCGCAGCACGAATCCGTCGCGCCGCGCCGCCTCGGCTGCGGATCCGACCTCCTCCGGAGACGGGAGCAGTGCGGGGAGCGGCCCTGCTGCAGTGTCGTTTTCAACCTCGGACGCATCGCGCGGCATGGCGGGTCAGCCTTTCGGGTCGGTCAGGGGCAGGCCGCCGAAGCCCGGGCCACCATCCCGGGTTTCCCGATGCGCAGGGGATCGGGACAGAGCCATCCGTCGCCCGCCACCTCGCTGCATCCTTGCACCGAGCCGTCCCGTGCGAGGCCCTGGTGGCAGCGGCGCAATCGCCCCCGCCTGCCCCGCGCCGACCCTCTCCGTCGCCACCTCAGGCCTCCGCAGCGTCGGCCTGGCCGCCGGAAAAGGATCACGGGCCGCAATGCCGCGGGGTGGGTCAACGTCAACGGCCAGGGCGGGCTTGTTCAAGTTCGGGTTCCTGCTGTTCGACCTGCGTCAGGGTCGCTGCTGATCGTGCTTTTTCAGCAACTATGCCGTGCCGCGCGGGGTCTGTCATCCCTTGATGCGGCGCAAGGTGGCGATGCGGCGGCATTATCGACAGCAATTTGGCAACAATCTGCTGTCATGCAACAGTTCCGGGCAGGTGTCGCAGGCGGGCTTGTCGCGGTTCGTCGGGCGGTTCTATGATGTGCAAACATCGGCAAAAGGAATGATGCGTGACGGTATTGTGGGCGCCCAATGCAACCGGCACCCGGCCGACGGGGGCCTCCGATCTGTTCGGAACCGTCGATTTTGCGCTGAAACGTCACGTCAGCCCCCACGGTCAGGTGACCGCCGTTTCGATGATGAAGGACGAAGGCCCTTATGTCATCGAATGGGTAGCGCATCACCTCGCGGTCGGGTTCACCGATCTGGTCGTCTATACGAACGATTGTTCGGACGGCACTGACGACATGCTGATCCGGCTCGAGGCATTGGGTCTGGCGCACCATCGCCGCAATGTGATCCCCGACGGCATCCGCCCGCAGCCTTCGGCGCTGAACCATGCGCAGGACGAACCGGTGGTGCAGGGCTCGGACTGGGTGATGGTGTTCGATGCCGACGAGTTTCTGTCGATCCGTTATGGCGATGGCACGCTGGACGATCTGATTGCGGCGGCAAAGGCACAGGACGCCAATGGGATCGTGGTGACCTGGCGGATTTTCGGGTCGGGTGGCGTGGTCGATTGGTCGCGCGCGCCGGTGACCGAGCAATACCTGATGGCGGCACCTACGACCTGGAACAAGGGATGGGGGGTGAAAACGCTTTTCACTTTTGACGCCGACTATTGGAAACTCGGCATCCACCGCCCCAAGATGAAAAACCGCCACATCGACACCGTCTTTCCCGACACGATCAAATGGCTGAACGGGTCGGGGCGGGTGATGGAGGATTACTTCAAGTTCCGCGGCTGGCGGTCGATCACCCGGACGGTCGGGTACGACTGGGTGCAACTGAACCATTACGCGGTGAAATCGGTCGACAGCTATGCGATCCGCAAGATGCGCGGCAATGTGAACAACAAGAAAGACAAGTACAACTCCGATTATTGGTCGTTGCAGGACCGCAACGAGGAGCGCGACGACACGATGCTGCGCTACACCACAAAGCGCAACGAAATCATCGACCTGCTGCTGACCGACCCCGAGCTTTCCCGTCTGCATCACGCCGCCGTCGACCGGGCCGAGGCGCGGCTGGCCGAATTGCGCACGACCGAAGCCTATGCCGATCTGGTGGCCGACCTCGCCCGCGCCTCTGCCGTGCCGATCAACGAGATCGTGGCGAAACCACCCCAGCCCCGCGACAAGGAAAAGATCGCCTCGCTGATGTCCGAGGTGGAAAAACGGCTCGGGTCCAAGGCCAAGGCCGACCGCAAGGCCAACCCGCGCGATCCGGTGGAAACCGTGCCGTCCGGCAATTACCGGTCCGGCCCGATGGATCTGGGCGATGCCCTGCAGGGCGAATGGGTGGCCAATCACGCCATCCTGCTGCCGCAGGACCCGCGCCTGTTCACCGACCCCGCCCTGCAGGCCATCGCCAAGGGAAAGTTCGACCGGGGCCTGGCGCGCCGGATGCCGCAGGTGCTCGACCGCGAGGCAAAGGTGCTGGAGGTTGGGTCGGGGGTGGGATTTCTGGGCCTGCATCTGGCCACGATCCGCCCCGACCTGACACTCGTCCTGCAGGAGGATCACCCCGGTCTGCGGGACGCGATGCTGCGGATCCTGCAGCAGAACAATCGTTCCCTGACCACCCGCCTGTCGCTGACCGACACCCCGCTGACCGATGATCCCGCCATCGGGCTTGCCACCCTGATCGCGCAGACCCGGCCCGATGTGCTGTGTCTCGCCGACCCGCGCCTGTCGCCCGCCGTGCTGCAAACCCTTGCCGCGCGACCCCGCCAGGTCTTTCTTTACGGCCGTTTGCTGGACAGCCACCGCGATGCGCTGGCGCAGTTTGAACGGCTGCTGACGGGCTGGGGCTATCTGCCCGGCTATGCGTTTGACCCCAACCTGACGCGCGGCTTCGGTTACGGCCATGTCGATCTGAAGTAGCCTTGCTGGACAGGGCCGCGAAGCTGCGGCATTGTCGCCCGAAACGAGACAGAACGCCCGCACGGGCCACGAGGTGAACATGGCAGCCCCCGTCCGCAGACCCGTCGCATCGCTCTGGATCGGCGAAAAACTGCATTATCTCAACCAGTTGTGCCTGCTGAGCCATGTGCGCCACGGCCATCCGACCACGCTTTACTGCACCGACACCGTCAGCAACGTCCCCGATGGCATCATCGTTCGCCCGGCGTCCGAGATCATGACCATCGACATGAACATCGTGCGGCAAACCTCCGAAAGCTATCTGTCGAACGTGTTCCGCTACAAGATGATCCAAGCGACAGACGCGGTCTGGATCGACTGCGACGCGTTCTGCCACAAGCCTTTCCCCGACGAGATGCAGAACATCTACGCAGGCCACGGCTTTCGCGGGGCGCTGAACTGCGGCGTGGTCTACATCCCGAAACAGGGCGCGTTGATCCACCGCCTGCTGGATTATTACGACAACCTTCCCGACGCGCCCGCGTGGTTCAACAAGCAGCAACGCAAGCGGCTGGAAAAGCAGGACAAACACCTGCCGCAGGCCGTGCGGATCTACAACGCCGAACGCACTGCCTTCGGCCCGCAGGCGTTCACCTACTTCGCCCAGCAGACCGGCGATTTCGACAAGGCGCTGACCTACGACTATCTCTACCCCGTCCCGTTCCAGTTGAACGACGTGTTCTACGACCCCTACGGCCGGGTCGAGGGGCATTTCACCGACAACACGCTGTCGGTCCATCTTTACACCAACGGCACCAAACCCTGGTGGCGCAAGAACCCGCCGCTGGCCAATTCCTATGCCGCGCGGATGTGTGCCGAGATCGGCGTGGACCCGTCCAAGGCGCTGGAAGACTGACGGATCGCGTCGGGCCCTCATCTGCCGGGGTCGTCCGGCCCGGCAGGCCCCGACGACCCCGGGGGCCTGGACGCGGTCGGATCCCGGACGGCCCGCCGGCAGAGGTGCGCACCCCCCCGCCCATTCCGGGCCATATCATCGAAGGCTGACCCATGGAGACCCTGCCGCCCCCCGACAAGAGCAAAGCCGAACTGCGGGCCGAGGCGATGATCCGCCGCCAGCAGCGCAACCTGCGCAAGGCGCGTGCCGAAGGGTTCCTTGCCGGGGTCTGTGCGATGCTGCGGCCCGGCGATCTGGCGCTCGATCTTGGTGCCAACATGGGGGTGGTGACGGCGGTGCTGGCCGCCACCGGCGCCGATGTTGTGGCGTTCGAGCCGGACCCGTTCGCCTTTGCCACCTTGCAGCAAAGATTCGCCGACCTGCCGCATGTCACGCTGGTTCAGGCCGCCGTCGGGGTGGGGTCGGGCATGGTGCGGCTGATGCGCGCCGACAAATTCGGCGACAACCCCGAAGGCGCGTCGGTCAAAAGCACGATCCTGGACGGCGGGCGGCGGATCGACGCCGCGAATTCGGTCGAGGTGCCGCTGATCGATTTTCCGGCCTATGTCCGCCAGCAGATCGCCGGGCGCGGGCGGATCGCCTTTGTGAAGATGGATATCGAGGGGGCCGAGCTGGATATTCTCGAGGCAATGGACCGCGAAGCGCTGTTTGAGGGCATCGGTTGCCTTGTGGCCGAAACCCACGAACGCAAGTTCCGCGACCTGCGCGACCGCTACAGGGCGCTGCGCCAGGGCTTCGCGGAACGATACCCCGCAGGCCGGGTCAATCTGGACTGGATCTGACCCGCGTCCCTTTCCAACTGGCCCAAGTATCCCACGGGGGTGCGGGGGTGTGAAACCCCCGCTTCTTGCAGCGGGTGCGGGGGTGTGAAACTCCCGCTTCTTGCAGCGGGTGCGGGGGTGTGAAACTCCCGCTTCTTGCAGCGGGTGCGGGGGTGTGAAACCCCCGCTTCTTGCAGCGGGTGCGGGGGTGTGAAACCCCCGCCTGTCCCGCCCTCAGGCGCCGGACCCGCCCGGTTTGAAGGGTGCCATTCCGGCGCGGGCCAGCGCATCGGCCCGCTCGTTTTCGGCGTGGCCCGCGTGCCCCTTGATCCAGCGCCATTCCACCGAATGGCGTGCCTGCGCCGCATCCAGACGCTGCCACAGGTCGACATTCTTCACCGGATCGCGCCCCGAGGTGCGCCAGCCGTTGCGTTTCCAGCCGTGGATCCACTGGGTCACACCGTTCTTCACATAGGCGCTGTCGGTGACCACGATCACGTCGCTCTCGCGCGTCAACGCCTCCAGCGCCGAGATCGCCGCCAGCAACTCCATCCGGTTGTTGGTGGTCATCGCCTCGCCACCCGACAAGGTGCGTTCCTTGACGACCTCGCCCCCGTCGCGGGCGATCAACAAGGCCCCCCAGCCGCCGGGGCCGGGATTGCCGCTGCAGGCACCGTCCGTATAGGCAAAAATCTGGCTCATGCGAAGGCGGTGACCAGCAGGCAGGCCACCGCGACCGTCGTCAATCCGGCGCGCAGCGGCATCCACCACGGCGGAGTCAGGCCGTGCTGGCCGAAGAACCAGTCCAACCCCAGCAATCCGACAAACCCCGCCGCCAGATAGATCGCCGCCGACACCGGCCCGCCGCCCACGAAAAAGAACGCCCACAGCGCCGGGATCACCGACAGGGCGTAGAACAGACCCGCATTCACCTCGGCCCGCACCGCAAATCCCCACAGCACGCCCGACATGAACGCCAGGATCACCGTCCCGTAGGCCAGCCCGACATAGGGTCCCAGAAACCGCGGCCCGATCCAGCGCAGGCCGAATTCGGCCAGCGCGGGCGACAGTTCGGTGGCGACGCTCCACACGAACGGCAGCAGACCGGCGAGGCCGAGGGTCAGGGCGGCGCGGGGGATCGGGGTCATGCCGAGCTCCCTGACAGGCAAGGAGCACCGCCGCCGGTTGCTCCGGTCTGGTTGCATCGACGCGGCATCAGGGAGCCCGCGCTTTGGATTTTGCGGATCGGACGGCACGTTCCGGGGTGTTTTCGCGCAGCAGTCGGATCACCGCGTCAACCCGCGCCGCGTCCGCCTCGGCCGGAAAGGCGGGCAGCCGCAGGTCACGACCGTTCATCTGCAGGCGGCCGCCGACTGATCCGCCGCCCACTGGAATATCGACCGCCTCTGCCGCGGGTTTGGCCGCGAGGTCGGCCTCCAGCGGAGCGAGTGCGGTCTGCAGGGCCGCGAAATCGGGTCTTGTCAGACGAAACCGGGTCGTCGCGCATCCCGGGGGCGCGTCGGAATAGCCCTTGCAGTAGGTCACCTCGCCGTGGCGGTCCGGGAAGAACGACACGGTGTAATCCCAGGCATATTCCGGCGGCAGCGAGCCGCTGCTCTCGCCCCACACCGCGAACGCGTCACGGTCCTGCGCGACCGCCGGGGCGGACAGCAGCGCAAGGACAAGGCCGAGCCGTTTCATGGCATCGCCTCCGCCGCCATGCGCAGGATGCGCGGCACCTTGAATTCCACATGTTCCTGCGCCGTTTCGACCAGTTCGACCGTGACAGCATAGCGGGCGCGGAAGGCGTCGATCACCTCGTTCACCAGCACTTCGGGGGCCGACGCACCGGCCGTCAGGCCAAGGCTGCCAATCCCCTCCAAGGCGCGCCAGTCAATGTCCGCAGCCCGTTGCACCAACTGCGCATAGGCACAGCCTGCGCCGCGCCCCACCTCGACAAGGCGCATGGAATTGGATGAATTCGGTGCTCCGATCACCAGAAGCGCGTCGATCTTGGGCGCAATCGCCTTGACTGCCGCCTGACGGTTGGTCGTGGCATAACAGATGTCCTCCTTGTGCGGCGCAAGGATGGCGGGAAAGCGGGCCTGCAAGGCTGCGACGATCCCGGCGGTGTCATCGACAGAAAGGGTGGTCTGGGTGATGAAGGCAAGCCGGGCCTCGTCGCGCACCAAAAGGCGCGCAACATCGGCTTCGGTTTCCACCAGCAACACCTCGCCCCGGGGCAGTTGGCCCATGGTGCCTATCGTCTCCGGGTGTCCGGCATGGCCGATCATCACCATCTGAAGCCCGTTCTCGTGGTGCCGCGCGGCTTCGTTGTGGACCTTGGTCACCAGCGGGCAGGTCGCATCGACGGCGATCATCTGCCGCGCTTCGGCCTCGGCGGGTACCGATTTCGGCACGCCATGCGCCGAAAAGATCACCGGGCGGTCGGGGGGGCACTCGGCCAATTCCTCGACGAACACCGCGCCTTTGGCGCGCAGCGCATCGACCACGAACTTGTTGTGCACGATCTCGTGGCGCACGAAAACCGGCGCGCCCCATTTCTGCAGGGCAAGCTCGACGATACGGATCGCCCGGTCCACCCCCGCACAGAACCCGCGCGGCGCGGCCAGATACAGGGTCAGGGGCGGCAGGGTCGGGGAGGGAAGGGTCATCACAAGCCTTCGGTTGCATGGAACACAGGTAAGGTGGCGCGCGTCATCCGTCCAGAGCCCGTGGGCAGGCTCGCCCGCCGGAGCGCCGACATCACGCCGCTGTCCGGACCCGCCCCTTGGCGCGGACCCGATCCCGGTGGTCGCTCACTTCACTTCGGCGGGCAGGTCTTCCAGACGGTCCATCGGGCGCGGTTCGCGCGGCGGGCGACCGATCACTTCGCGCAACTCGTCCAGTTCGATGAAATTGTCGGCCTGGCGGCGCAGCTCATCCGCGATCATCGGTGGCTGGCTGCGGATGGTCGACACCACCGAAACCCGAACCCCCTGACGCTGCAGGCTTTCCACCAAAGGCCGGAAATCGCCATCGCCCGAGAACAGCACGATGTGATCGACGCGCGGCGCCAGTTCCATGGCGTCCACGGTCAACTCGATGTCCATGTTGCCCTTGACCTTCCGCCGACCCTGACTGTCGGTGTATTCCTTGGCCGGTTTCGTCACCATGGTGAAGCCGTTGTAGTGCAGCCAGTCGACCAGCGGGCGGATCGGCGAATACTCGTCGTTTTCAAGCAGGGCGGTGTAGTAGAACGCCCGCAGCAGTTTGCCGCGACGCATGAATTCCTGCCGCAGCAGCTTGTAGTCGATGTCGAAACCGAGCGCCTTGGCGGCGGCATAAAGGTTGGACCCGTCGATGAACAACGCCAGTCGATCGTCCTTGTAAAACATTCGTTTTTCCCCTCAAAACGTCTCAGCGGTCGAATTCGGTGATGCACAAAGCGACTGGAACGATCCGACTGTGAGCAATCAGGAATATCATTCCGGCATCGGCAGCTTCAAGACGCAATGTCAGAAAGTGTAACATTGTCACAAGACTGTGCATCGCTTGCGCTAGTTGCCTTCGGCGCGAATCTGGCCTTTGCCGCGCACCGCCCCGAGGAAACAATTTCCATCGCATTCAAGGCACTTGCCGATCAGGGCCTGCCGGTCGCCCGCGTCAGCAGGTTCTATCGCACCCCGTGTTTTCCGCTGGGGGCAGGCCCGGATTACGTGAATGTCGCAGCCTGCCTTACGTTGCGTCAGCCCATCGGCCCGCAGGAAATCCTGACGATCCTGCATGGGGTCGAGGATCGGTTCGGGCGGGCGCGGCAGAAACGCTGGGCGGGGCGGACGCTGGACATCGACCTGCTGGCGGTGGATGATTCGGTTCGCCCGGATGTCGAAACCCAGACCCGCTGGCGCAACCTCGGCTTTCGCGACCAGGTCAGGCTGGCTCCGGACGAATTGATCCTGCCGCATCCCCGCCTGCAGGACCGGGCGTTCGTGCTGGTGCCGCTGGCCGATGTCGCGCCGGACTGGGTGCATCCGGTGCTGGGGTTGAGCGTGCGGCAGATGCTGGCCCGTCGCCCGGCGGAAGAAATCGCATCGGTCACCCCGATGCCGGTCGGCGGCGATTAGGCGCTTGTCAAGCCCGGAGTTCGGGCTTAAACACTTCGCTTCGTGCCTCATCCCTGACTGGAGACGTCCATGGCCCGCGTGACGGTTGAAGATTGCGTTGACAAGGTTCCGAACCGGTTCGAACTGGTGATGCTGGCCGCGCACCGCGCCCGCGAGATTCAGGCCGGCTCGCCGGTGACCGTCGATCGCGACAATGACAAGAACCCGGTGGTCGCCCTGCGGGAGATTGCCGACGAAACCCAGCCCGCGATGGCGCTGAGCGAGCGGATGATCGAAAGCCACCAGACCCAGATCGAGGTCGACGAACCCGAAGACGACCAGATGGCGCTGCTGATGTCGGGCGAGATCGACCGGCCGATGCAGGACGACATGTCGGAAGAAAAGCTGTTGCGCGCGCTGATGGAAGCGCAGGGTGACAACTAGGCGGCGCGTCAGCTAGGCCGCGAACACGAGGGCGGTCATGATCGACGTCGAAGACCTGATCGCCCTGCTGCACAACTACAACCCGCGCACCAACGCCGATCTGATCCGCCGGGCCTATGCCTATGGCCTGAAGATGCACGACGGCCAGATGCGCAAATCCGGCGAGCCGTATTTCACCCATCCGGTGGCGGTCGCGGCGATCCTGACCGAACAGCATCTGGATGACGCCACCATCGTCACCGCCCTGCTGCACGACACGATCGAGGATACCAAATCGACCTATTCCGAGGTCGCCCGCCTGTTCGGCGACGAGGTGGCGGAACTCGTCGATGGCGTGACCAAGCTGACCAACCTGCAACTGTCCTCTGCCGAATCGAAACAGGCCGAGAACTTCCGCAAGCTGTTCATGGCGATGAGCCGCGATCTGCGGGTGATCCTGGTCAAGCTGGCGGATCGTTTGCACAACATGCGCACGATCCGCAGCATGGCCCCGGAAAAGCAGGCGCAGAAGGCGCGCGAAACGATGGAGATCTATGCGCCGCTGGCCGGGCGCATGGGGATGCAATGGATGCGCGAGGAGCTGGAGGATCTGTCGTTCAAGGTCCTGAACCCCGAGGCGCGCAATTCGATCATCCGCCGGTTCATCACCCTGCAGCGCGAGGCGGGCGATGTGGTGCCGCAGATCACCGCCGACATCCACACCGAACTGGAAAAGGTGCGGATCGAGGCCGATGTTTACGGCCGCGCGAAAAAACCCTATTCGATCTGGCGCAAGATGCAGGAAAAGAACCTCGCCTTCTCGCGGCTGTCCGACATCTACGGGTTCAGGATCATCACAAGCGACGTGTCGGATTGCTACCGCATCCTCGGCGCGATCCACCTGCGCTGGCGCGCGGTGCCGGGGCGGTTCAAGGATTACATCAGCCAGCCCAAATCGAACGGCTACCGGAGCATCCACACCACGGTTTCAGGCCGCGATGGCAAGCGGGTCGAGGTGCAGATCAGGACGCGCCAGATGCATGAGGTGGCCGAGGCGGGGGTGGCCGCCCACTGGTCCTACCGCGAGGGGGTCCGCGCGCAGAACCCGTTTGCCGTCGATCCGGCCAAATGGATCGCATCCGTCACCGCCCGGCTGGACGAAGAGGACAACACCGACTTTCTGGAAAACGTGAAGCTGGAAATGTTCACCGATCAGGTGTTCTGCTTTACCCCCAAGGGTGACGTGATCCAGTTGCCGCGCGGGGCCACGCCGCTCGACTATGCCTATGCGATCCACACCCGGATCGGCAATTCCTGTGTTTCCGCCAAAATCGACGGCATCCGGGTGCCGCTGTGGACAAGGCTGAAGAACGGCCAGTCGGTGGAAATCATCACCGCCGAGGGTCAGCGCCCGCAGGCGTCCTGGATCGACATTGTCACCACCGGCCGCGCCAAGGCGGCGATCCGGCGGTCCCTGCGCGAGGAAGATCGCGGACGGTTCGTCAAGCTGGGGGCGGAGCTGGCGCGGGTGGCCTTCGACCATGTGGGCCGCAAGGTCACCGACAAGGCGCTGCGCACGGCGGCCAAGATGCTGGGCGTGCCAGATGAAAACGACCTGCTGGCGCGGCTGGGATCGGCCGAGATCACCGCGCGCAAGGTGGTCGAGACCCTGTATCCCGAACTGGCGATGTCGCGCGGCGACGAGGTGGATGCACAGCGCCCCGTGGTCGGGCTGACGGCGGATCAAAGCTTTCTGCGCGCGCAATGCTGCCAGCCGGTGCCGGGCGAGCGGATCGTCGGCATCACCTATCCCAAACGCGGGGTCATCGTGCATGCCATCGACTGCCGCGCGCTGGAGGAGTTCGAAGAGCAGCCCGGCCGCTGGGTCGATCTGCACTGGCATTCCGGGCGGCATCCGGCGGTGCATACGATCAGCCTCGAGATCACCATCTCGAATGATACGGGCGTGTTGGGCCGGGTCTGCACCCTGATCGGCGAACAGCGGGCCAACATCTCGAACCTGCAATTCACCGAGCGCAAGCCCGACTTCTACCGGTTGATCATTGATGTGGACCTGCGGGATGTGGAACACTTGCACATGGTGATGACCGCGCTAGAAGCAGAAAGCGATGTTGCACAGGTGTCGCGCTATCGTGATGTGACGCGAAAGCCCTGATTTCGGGGCACGAAAGGAACCAGGCCACCCCCCGATGTTCAAACGTCGCAATCCCAGGACGTGGCTGCATTCGGCGCGGCAGATGGTCTACCCGGACGGCGGCTTTCGCCGCTCGACACAGTATTTCATCCACCGGATGCGCCGCCTGCCCGACGCGCCGCACCGGGTGGCCCGCGGGGTGTTCGCCGGGACCTTCATCAACTTCCCGCCGCTGTTCGGGGTGCAGATGATTGCCGCCGCCATGCTGGCCTGGGTGATGCGCGGCAACATCCTGGCGGCCGTTCTGTGCACCTTTGCCTCGAACCCGCTGACCACGCCGTTCATCGCCGTGGGCTGTCTGGAGCTTGGGCACTGGATGCTGGGCATCAAGGTGCCGCTGACCCCGCGGATGATCGGCGATGCGTTCGGGCGGGCGGGGGTGGAGTTGTGGCGCAATTTCCTTGCGATCTTCACCGACGCCCCGACGCAGTGGGGCGGGCTCGCGAATTTCTGGCACACGATCTATTTTCCCTATCTGGTCGGCTCGATCCTGCCCGGGCTGTTCTTCGGCCTGCTGGCCTATTACCTGACCACCCCGCTGGTGCATGCCTATCAGAACATCCGGGCCAACAAGCTGCGCGATGCGGTGGAAAAGCGGCGGCGGCTGAAGGCCGCGATCCTCGAGGTGCGGCACCGCGAAGACGAGGCCCTGCGCGAACAGGCTGCGGCCACGGGCAGGGATGACGACGGCGCGCCGACCGCCTAGGATTGCGGCAAGGTTCTGGACAAACAGCAAGGTATCGCGATGGCACCTCTTGGTAAACTGCGGCTCGGCGTGAACATCGACCACGTGGCCACCCTGCGCAATGCGCGCGGTGCCACCTGGCCCGACCCGCTGCGCGCGGCGCTTCTGGCCGAGGCGGCAGGGGCCGATGGCATCACGGCGCATCTGCGCGAAGACCGCCGCCACATCCGCGACGCCGACATCGAGGCGCTGATGGCGGGCATCCGGGTGCCATTGAACTTCGAATGTGCCGCGACCGCCGAGATGCAGGCGATCATCCTGCGCCACCGCCCCCATGCCGTCTGTCTGGTCCCTGAAAAGCGCGAGGAACGCACGACCGAAGGCGGGCTCGACGTGGCGGGCGACGAAAACCGGCTGGCAGACTTCATCGCGCCGCTGCGCGATGCGGGGGCGCGCGTGTCGATGTTCATCAGCCACGACGCCCGCCAGATCGAAGCTTCCGCCCGGATCGGGGCGGCGGTGGTGGAACTGCACACCGGGCTTTATTCCGAACTGCACGCCGACGGCCACGACGAGGCGGCGCAGGCGGAACTCGCGGCCCTGCGCAAGGGGGCGGCCGTTGCCCAGTCGCTGGGGCTGGAGGTTCACGCGGGCCACGGCCTGACCTATGACAACGTGACCCCGATCGCCGCAATCCCCGAGGTGATGGAATTGAACATCGGCCATTTCCTGATCGGCGAGGCGGTCTATCGCGGTCTGGGGGCCGCCATCGAGGAAATGCAGCGTCTGATGGAGGCGGCACGGGCATGACCGGGCCCGGGTTTTCTGCGAAACGTCCCCGGCCCAGCCTGCGGTCAGGGGTGCTGCGGGAAGCCGGCATCCGGCGGAGGGGCGATGATCCTCGGCGTCGGCGCTGACCTGTGCAACATCGAGCGGATCGAAGCCACCCTCGCGCGGTTCGGCGAGCGGTTCCTTCGGCGCGTGTTCACCGACCGCGAGCAGCACACGGCCAACCGCCGCCCGCGCGCCGTCGCCGCCACCTATGCCAAACGCTGGGCCGCGAAGGAGGCATGCTCCAAGGCGCTCGGAACCGGCCTGCGGATGGGGATCGCGTGGAAGGACATGGCGGTGTCCAACCTGCCGACCGGCCAGCCCGTCATGCACCTGACCGGCTGGGCCGCCGACCGGCTGGCGCAGATGACCCCGCCCGGCCATACCGCGATCCTGCATGTTACCCTGACCGACGATCACCCTTGGGCGCAGGCTTTTGTCGTCATCGAAGCCCGCCCGATCGACGCAGCACCGCAGGGGCAAACTTGACTCCCCCGCCCGCCCCGCGCATGTAGCCCCCGAACCAACCGGAAAGCATCACCTCATGGCTGCGAAGTCGAAATCCGATGGCGGGATCGTCGAAACCGTCAAGACCGTCGTCTACGCCCTGCTGATCGCGGGCGCCTTCCGCACGCTGTTGTTTCAGCCGTTCTGGATCCCGTCGGAGTCGATGAAGGACACCCTGCTGATCGGGGATTTCCTGTTCGTCAACAAGATGGCCTACGGGTATTCGAAATACTCCTGCCCCTTCGCGATCTGTCCGATCTCCGGCCGCATCCTCGCCTCGGACCCCGAACGCGGCGACGTGGTGGTGTTTCGCCACCCGGTCAACGGCCAGGACTTCATCAAGCGGCTGATCGGGCTGCCGGGCGATACCGTGCAGATGACCGACGGGGTCCTGACGATCAACGGGGCCGTGGTGCCGCAGACGCCCGATGGCGTGTTCGAGGAAGTGATGGAGTCGCAAGGCCCGATGGCCAACCGCCCGCGCTGCGAAAACGGGCCCGTCGGCGAAGGCGGTCTGTGCACCAAGACCCGCAGCCGCGAGACCCTGCCGGGCGGCACCAGCCATGCCGTGCTGAACATCGACGTGAATGGCTACGGCGACAACACCGATGTGTTCACCGTGCCCGAGGGCAAGTATTTCTTCATGGGCGACAACCGCGACAACAGCCAGGACAGCCGCTACAGTCAGGCGGCGGGCGGCGTCGGGTTCGTGCCTGCCGAATACCTGATCGGGCGGGCTGACCGCATCATCTTTTCGGCGGCGGGACGCCGGTTGGTCTATTTCTGGACCTGGCGGGCGGATCGGTTCTTCAAGGCGGTTGAGTGAGGCTTTCGGCGGATCTTCAGGCTTTCGCGGGCCGGATCGGGCACGCCTTTCGTCGCCCGGACCTGCTGTTGCGCGCCGTCACCCATGCGTCGATCTCGTCCGAGACCCGGCCCGACAATCAGCGGCTGGAGTTTCTGGGCGACCGGGTGCTGGGTCTGGTGATGGCCGAGGCGCTGCTGACCGCCGATCCGGGCGCCACCGAGGGCCAGCTTGCGCCCCGCTATAACGCCATGGTCCGCAAGGAAACCTGCGCCGATGTGGCGCGCGACTGCGGTCTGGGGGCGGTGCTGAAGCTGGGCCGGTCCGAGATGATGTCGGGCGGGCGGCGCAAGGAGGCGCTTCTGGGGGACGCCATGGAGGCGCTGATCGCCGCCGTCTATCTGGACGCAGGCTATGACGCCGCCCGCGCGCTGGTGCTGCGGCTTTGGGGCGACCGGATCGCCGCCGTGGCTGCCGACGCCCGCGACGCCAAGACCAGCTTGCAGGAATGGGCCCAGGCGCGCAGCATGGCCCCGCCGATCTACACCGAAACCGGCCGCAGCGGCCCCGACCACCAGCCGGTCTTCACCGTGACGGTGACGCTGGACAGCGGCCACAGCGAAACCGCCCGCGCCGGGTCAAAGCGCATGGCCGAACAACAGGCGGCACGCGCGCTTCTGGCGCGGATGGAAGCGGGCGATGGAGAGACGCAATGAGTGACGAGATGCCCCATGACGACATGGCAGGCGGACGCGCGGCGGGGAACCGGGCGGGATTCGTGGCGCTGATCGGCGAGCCGAATGCCGGGAAATCGACGCTGCTGAACAAGATGGTCGGGGCCAAGGTCTCGATCGTGACGCACAAGGTGCAGACCACCCGTGCCCGCATCCGCGGTGTTGCCATGCAGGGGCAGAGCCAGATCGTGTTCGTCGACACGCCGGGCCTGTTCCGCCCGCGCCGCCGGCTTGACCGCGCGATGGTGGCCGCCGCCTGGGGCGGGGCGGCGGATGCCGACATCATCGTGCTGCTGATCGAGGCGCATCGCGGGCTTACCGACGGGGTGGCCGCGATCGTCGAGTCGATGAAGGACCGCATCCCGCAGGGTCAGCCGGTGGCGCTCGCGATCAACAAGATCGACCGGGTCAAGGCCGAGGTGCTGCTGGCGCTGGCGCAACAGATGAACGACGCCTTTCCGTTCACCGAGACCTTCATGATCTCGGCGGAAAAGGGGTATGGCGTCGAAAAGCTCAAGGTCTGGCTGGCGGGCGAAGTGCCCGAAGGCGCGTGGTTCTATCCCGAAGACCAGATCGCCGATCTGCCGATGCGGATGATCGCGGCGGAAACCACCCGCGAAAAGCTGACCCTGCGGCTGCACGAGGAACTGCCCTATCAGTTGACCGTCGAGACGGAAAACTGGGAGGACAAGACCGATGGATCGACCCGGATCGACCAGATCATCTATGTGATGCGCGACGGCCACAAGGGGATCGTTCTGGGCAACAAGGGCGAGACGATTAAGAGCATCGGGCAGGCCGCGCGGGTCGAGATGATGGAATTCCTCGGCCGCCCGGTGCATCTGTTCCTGCAGGTCAAGGTGCGCCCGAACTGGCTGGAGGAGCCGGAACGCTATGCCGAGATGGGGCTGGAGTTCAAGGACGGCAACTGATGCGATGATCGTGGTGCGGGAGCCTGTGGCGCGGAAGGTTCTGAAACGATGACGGACCCCAGGCTTACCTCCGGCTTCTGGGTGGCGGCCTACCTGACCCGGCTGCGGCTGGCGGGGATTCCGGCCTATGTGACGCAGGGGGATGCGACGGCCGGGGCGGTGGTGGTCAAGGTTGCCACGCTGGATGGCCGGGCGCAGGCCTTCCGGCGGCAGTTCGATCTGGCCACCGAGACGCGGGTCTGGGTCACACTGGCCGAGGGGCCCGAGGCGGAGGTCGATGCGCTGCTGGCCCGCGAACGCAGGCGCGACCCCGACCTGTGGGTGATCGAGCTGGAGGATCGCCATGGCCGCACCCTGCTGGACGGGGACGGGTTGTAGGTCGGGGCTTGCTCCGGCCCGGTCGCGCCGCGATAGTGACCGCATGGAGTGGCAAGACGAAGGCGCGATCCTGACCCTGCGGTTGCATGGCGAAAGTTCGGCGATCATCGAGGTGTTCACAGCGGCCCACGGCCGTCACGCGGGCATCGTGCGGGGCGGGGCATCGCGCAGGATGGCCGCGACCCTGCAGCCCGGCAGTCAGGTGCAGGTCGCCTGGCGGGCGCGGCTGGGGGATCAGCTCGGGGTCTACACGGTAGAGCCGTTGCGCGCGCGGGCCGGGCTGCTGGCGGACAGGCGGGCGCTTGGCGGGCTGAACGCGGTCTGCGCATTGCTGCGGCTGTGCCTGCCGGAACGCGAGGGTCATGCGGTGCTGTGGCGGGCGACCATCGCGCTGCTGGACGATCTGGAGGCCGGGGCGGACTGGCCCGCGCGCTATCTGCGGTGGGAGGTTCTGCTGCTGGAGGAGTTGGGGTTCGGACTTGACCTGACCGCCTGCGCGGTGACAGGCGACACCACCGATCTGGCCTACGTCAGTCCGCGCACCGGTCGGGCGGTCAGCCGGGCAGGGGCGGGGGACTGGGCCGCGCGGCTGATGCCGCTGCCCGCCTGCCTGATGGGGCAGGGCGGCGGCACGCCCGCCGAGATTGCGCAGGGTCTGGCGATCACCGGGCATTTCCTGGCCCGCGAACTGGCCCCGGTGCTGAACGACCGCCCGTTGCCGGACGCGCGCACCCGGCTGGTCGAGATGCTGGGGCGTTAGGCCTCGGCCAGCAGGGCCCGCAGGTCGAGCCGCGCTGTCATCATCGCAAGCGACCCGTCGGGGCGGCGCGGCCAGTCCGCCTCGGGGCGGTC
>Ga0247832_1003060_pt1 | contig 23849 bp, 20 predicted proteins | sample LaCruzMarch2015__10_FD_192407 | JGI IMG/M metagenome (GOLD analysis project Ga0247832, IMG submission 192407) | Freshwater microbial communities from meromictic Lake La Cruz, Castile-La Mancha, Spain - LaCruzMarch2015_4m | ecosystem: Environmental > Aquatic > Freshwater > Lake | place: Spain... | reverse complement strand
ACCGGTGTTTTTGGGTCTGTGAGCACTCTCCAAAAAACGTATGGCCCACGGTGTTAGCTTCTTACACACTCTGAAATCTGTTCACTTTTGCTCCGGCAAAAATTCCACTTTTGCTCCGTCGCCGACACAACGTGCAACGAAACTTGATGGAAGTCAACTCCGTAGTTAACGTCCTTAACGATTATCTGCGCAGAGCCTCGCGGCCGAGGAAAATTTTCCCGGCGCGTCGCCTGGCATGGAACCCGCCCGGGAGGCTGACCTTGGCTGGCTGGAGTTCGAGCAAGCTGAGGACCCTTCGGGTTTCAACAAACCCGGGCTCCGGGATGGCCGACTGGCGAAGCCAGGCAAGAACCGCCCGGTGGCGGACGGCGTCGGGAAGCGCGCGGAGGCCGGCACAATCCAGGATTTTCGTGATTTTCGGCACCTGCGATCCGACCCAGTCGTCCTCCATCCGGAAAATTTCTGCCGCCCGGAGGATGGCGGCGCGGAAGCGATCCCCGAAGGCTTCTTGGATCGCCGGGATGACGAGGTGGCGGAGGCGGTTTCTCGTGGGGATTGGGATGGCGTTGGTGGCATCTTCGCGGAACGAAATCCGGTGCCCGGCGAGGTAGGCATCGATCTCCGCGCGGGTGACGCCGAGGAGGGGGCGCAGCACGCGCAGGCCATCGCGCATGGCAGACGCCCTCATCCCGGCAAGACCGGCGGGGCCGGATCCCCTCAAAAAATTGAAGAGGCAGGTTTCGACCTGATCATCGGCATGGTGGGCGAGGAGGAGCGTCCGGCAGCGGTGGCGCCTGGCGCACTCCTGGAAAAATGTGCGCCTCAGGTCGCGGGCCGCGAGCTCGATCGAGCGGCCGGTCCGGGCCGCATAGGCCTTCGTTTGAGCCCGCGCGGATTCCATGGCATTCCTCCCGGCGGCCCGGCGGACAAAGGCCGCATCGCCGCGCGAGGCACGCCCGCGCAGGCCATGGTCGAGGTGGCAGACGACCAGCCGGCCGAACCCGAGCGCACGCAGGAGGTGGAGGAGCGCCATCGAATCCCGCCCGCCCGAGACGCCGACAAGGATCGGGCGCTGGCGGGAGACATGCGCCAGAGCCAGCGCCACGCGCCCGGCAACAGGGCTAGGGTTTTTGGATGCTCTCGGCACCGAAGTAGGAATGCAGGGCCGGAGGGAGCCGGACGGATCCATCCGGCTGCAGGCCGGATTCCAGCAGGGCGACGTAGAGCCGGGCGAGCGCGGTCCCGGAGCCGTTCAGCGTGTGGCAAAACCGGTTTTTTCCATCCTCGCCCTTGAAGCGGAGGTTCATGCGGCGCGCCTGGTAGTCCTCAAAATTCGAGCAGCTCGAGACCTCGAGGTAGGCATTCTGTCCGGGCGCCCAGACCTCGATGTCGTAGGTCCGCGCCGAGCCGAACCCCATGTCGCCGGTGCACAGCTCGATCACCCGGTAGTGGAGGCCAAGCTTCTGGAGCACGCGCTCGGCATCTGCGGTGAGCGCCTCCAGCTCGGCATCGGAGGTTTCCGGCAGGCAGATCTTGACGAGCTCGACCTTGTCGAACTGGTGCATGCGGATCAGCCCGCGCGTCTCGCGCCCCGCCGAGCCGGCCTCGCGGCGGAAGCACGGCGTGTAGGCGGCATATTTGATCGGGAGGCCGTCGGGCCTGAGGATCTCCTCGCGATGAAGGTTCGTGATCGGAACCTCCGCGGTGGGAGCCAAAAAGAGCCCTCCTCCATCGACCCCGTACATGTCGTCCTCAAACTTCGGGAGCTGACCGGTCCCGACCATGCATTCGCGCCGGACGAGGAACGGCGGGCTCACCTCGGTGTACCCGTGCTCGCGGGTGTGCAGGTCGAGGAGAAAATTCAGCAGCGCGCGCTCGAGGCGCGCGCCAGCTCCCGTGTAACACGCGAACCCGCTTCCGCTGATCTTAACCGCGCGGTCGGGATCAATGAGGCCGAGCCCCTCGGCGATCGCGACATGGTCGCGCGGGCTCGCAACGTCGGCCTTTTCCCCCCACGTCCGCAACACCGGGTTCGCCGAGGCATCCGGGCCGACCGCCACGGCCGGCTGCGGAAGGTTCGGAAGATTCAGCAGCAGGGCCTCAAGATCGGCGGCCAGCTTGTCCGATTTCTCAGAAATCTCCTGCATCTCCGCCGAGCGCGCTTTGACGTCCGCCTCCAGGCCTGAGCTGTCCTGCTGGCTCGCGCGGAGCTTTCCGATTTCCTTGCTGAGCCGGTTGCGGTCGGCCTGCAGCCCCTGGAGGCTGGTCTCGGCGGCCCGCCGCCCGGCGTCGAGCGCGAGCACCGCGTCGACCGTGGCGCCGTGGTCCCCGCCGCGGGTCGCGAGGCGGGCTTTGACAGAGTCGGGGTTCTCCCGGATGGAACGAATATCGAGCATGAGTTGGACAGATTGAACAATTTTGGCAAAATGGGCTAAGAAAATCCACCTATGCCAGCGCAATTCCGCGATTATTACCAAACCCTGGGCGTCTCCAAATCCGCCGCCGCCGACGAAATCAAGAGCGCGTTCCGCAAGCTCGCCCGAAAATTCCATCCGGACACCGCGAAGGACAAGAAGGTGGCCGAGGAGAAGTTCAAGGAAATCAACGAGGCGTACGAGGTCCTCGGCGATCCGGAGAAGCGGAAGAAGTACGACGAGTTTGGCGCTGGCTGGCAGCAGGCGGGCGGCCCACCGCCCGGATGGCAGCAACCTGGCGGCGGGGCCCGCGGGACCCAGCCGGGAGGCGGGGTCGAGTTCGAGTTCGGCGGCACCGGGTTCAGCGACTTTTTCGAGCAGATGTTTGGCGGCGGACGGCGCGGCGGCGGCGGACGCGGGTTCGGAGGTTTCGGCGGACGCGAGGAACCTCCCCAGCGGGGCGAGGATGTCGAGGCCGACATCATGGTCACCCTCGAGGAGGCCCTCCACGGATCGACCCGACAGATTTCGTTCCGGCGCGGCGACTCGGGAAAAATCGAAACCTACACGGTCAAGATCCCGAAGGGGATCCGCGAGGGGCAGCGGATCCGCCTGGCCGGGCAGGGCGGGGACGGGTCGGCCGGCAAGGGCGACCTCTTCCTCCGCATCAAATTCCAGCGGCACCCGGACTTCGAAATCGACGGCAACGACCTGATCTACGAACTCGAGGTTCCCGCGTGGGATGCCGTGCTCGGGTGCGAGGTTCATGTGACGACGCTCGAGGGGCGCGCAAAGCTCAAGATCGCCCCGGGCACGCCGTCGGGAAAAAAGCTGCGCCTTCCCGGCATGGGGCTGCCCCTGGGCGGCGGGAAGCGGGGCGACCTTCTGGCCACGGTCTCGGTGACGATCCCCACCGACCCGCCGCCAGCGGAGCTTGCGCTCTGGAAACAGCTCGCCGACCTGCACCGGGCTTGACAGACCGTCGGCGGGGACCTCTAGTGCGGGGCCTATGAGGTTTCCGCTCGCTCTCACGGCCCGCATCGCGGGCACCATCATCGCGAAAAAGCTTCGGCGGGTGGAGAAGTTCGCGACCGTCCTCCAGCTCGAGCCCCTGCACACGTGCAACCTGACCTGCACGGGATGCGGCAGGATCCGCGAGTACTCGACCTCCCTTAAGGACGTCATGCCGCTCGAGGATTGCCTCGGCGCGGCGGCCGAGTGCGACGCCCCCATGATCTCGATCTGCGGCGGAGAGCCGCTCATCTACCCGCACATCGAGGACCTCGTCGCAGGGCTCCTCGAACAAAAGCGGATCGTCTATATCTGCACGAACGGGATGTTCATGCGAAAAAAAATGCGCGACTTCCTCGCCGCAGAATTTTTAAATTCCCCGGCGGTCGTCTCCCGAAAGCTGGAGGTTCTGGTCTCGGAGGAGCTCATCTCCCCGGCGCAGGCGGAGGAGATCCGCTCGGCCAAGCCGTCCGCATCCCGGACGATCCCGCCGTCCAGCTGGATGTATTGGAACGTGCACCTCGACGGCCTCGAGCGCACCCACGACCTCATCGTCGAGCGCGAGGGCGTCTTCAAAGAATGCATCGCCGCGATTCGCATGGCCAAGGTCCTCGGCTACCAGGTGGCAACGAACACCACGGTCTACAAGGAGACGGACATGGACGAGATCGGGCGGATGTTCGACTACCTCTCGTGGCTCGGGGTCGACGGGCACACGATCTCGCCGGGCTACGACTACGACGCCGCCAAGGAAGATATGCAGAAACGCCTCAACCTCGACCCGGAAAACTTTTTTCTCACCCGCGAGATGACGAAGGCGAAGTTCCGCGACATCCGGGCCTGGGGAGAAAAATACACGCTCTTCGGAACCCCGATCTACCTGGATTTCCTCGCCGGAAAGCGCGACCTGACGTGCTCGGCCTGGGCAATCCCTACCAGGAATGTGCGCGGCTGGAAGGGGCCGTGCTACCTCATGACCGATGCCCACCACGCAAGCTACAAGGACCTCCTCGAAAAAACCCCGTGGGAAAAATACGGGGTTGTCGGCGGCCAGGCAAAGGATCCGCGCTGCGAAAATTGCATGGTCCACTGCGGCTACGAACCGAGCGCCACGCTCGGCCGCGACGCCCAACCAGGCGACACATGGGCGAACATCGCCTTTAACTTTTCCCCGAAGCCGGCCGCCCGCGCGGAGGGTGCCGAGGTGAACCCGTTCGACGGGGTCTCTGCAGGAAACGGCCACAAAACCGGCCGGCCGGCCGTGCCGCCCAACCTTGCCGGAGCGACGAGCCCGGAAAACTGATCGGGAGGGTGGCCCAGCTGAGGGGTTTTTGTCACTCCGGAGGCTTTGCGAAGTTGGACCGTCGCTGCATGACGGCGGCGGGATGAAAGCCCGGCAATTATCGCAATGCCCGCGAAACCGTGCTCGCCGAAAGGCCCAGCTGTAATTGAGGCACCGCCCGGGGCATGAACCTCTTTCTCTGGTGGAATTCCTCCCCGCTCAATAACCCGCAATTTCACGGGTATCTGAACCGCGCCCCCGACCGCTCAAAGCCGGTGCTTGCAAAGTCAGTGCCTAAACAGGCGGGACGCCTGTTCTCCCGTGTTGCTGCAACGTCCGATTATTTCCAAGAACTGGTATCAGGAGGCTTGAACGGAGCGGAGCGAAGACGTGATAAGCGAGCATTTGGCCCGGAACGACTTTCGCTCCCGCCAGGCAACCGCCCCCAAGAGGAGAAGCGCCGCAAGGACGACCTCGGCTTCGGGGACAGCGACCGGAACGAGCTCGCCACTGGACAGCAGCATCGCGCCTGGTCCGAAGCCATCGAAGCTGACCATCGAGAGCTGGCCGGAGGTGAGGCCAGAGACGTTGTTGCCAAAGAAGATCTGTCCGCTGGTCCCGCTGGTGGCCGGCAGCCCGGTCCATCCGTAGATCGTGAGGGTGCCGCTCCAGGACCCGCTCAGCGCCGAACTGTTGGCAAAGTTGAGCATGTGGGCGGCAGTGCCAAGGTCGATCGACGAGCTCCCGGACATCGTGAGCGTCCCAAGCGTTTCGCTGTACCCGACGGTTTCGCCGGTCGAGAGAATGCCGTTGTTAAGCGTCAGGTTGGCGGCGTTGTTAATCTGGTTGTTGCTGCCAAGCAGGAGCGTTCCTCCGGAGTTGACGGTCACCGCGCTGCTCGCGATCGACGTGACCCCGGACGATTTGGCGAGCTCCAAGGTTCCGCCGTTCACGACGGTCGCCCCGGTGTAGGAATTGGCTTCGGTCCCCGTGAACGTGAGCCGTCCGTCGCCGGTTTTGGTGATGCTGCTGGACCCGTTGCCGGTCACACTGTTGGCGATCGTTCCCCGGATCTCCAGATCGGTGGTCTGCGAGCCGTTTCCCACGCTGATCGTGCGATTGGCATTCAGCGCGACCTGCCCGCCGGTTGCATCGATGAGAGCTGTCTGCGAGCTGGAAAAGCTGGCGATGGTCGCGCCGGGCAGCGAGGCGTCTATGTTGAGGCTGCCCGTGGACCCGGTCGTGATACGCCCGCCGTACAGGTTGATTTGGCCGACGGTCTCTTCCTTCCAAAAGGCATCGCCGCCTTTGTTAGGGTAGGCGGCCGAATTGAGGTCGAACCAGCCGTCCGAATAGACCGTTACCGTCGAGGTATTCCCGAGCTGCCCCTCCTGGATATTGCGGGCAATCGCACTGTTGGCTGCCCCGACACCATCGCCGACGATCAGCCCGGCGGTCGAAGGAACCCCGCCGTTGATCGTGTTCGAGTTCATCTCGAGCAGCCCGTTTTTCACGGTGGCGTTGCCTGTGAACGTGTTGTCTCCAGAAATCCTCCACGTGCCGGTTCCATCTTTCACAAGAGAGGTGCTGCCGGAAATGTCGGCCGACAGGTTGTTCGTGGCCGTGCTATTGCCGGTCAGGGTCAGCGTGCGCGCTCCCGCCCCGGAAATCGTCAGCGCCCCGGTGTTGTTAAAATTGAGCGCCCCCGAGCCCGAGGCATCGATGGTTCCGCCGCCGGTGCCAAGCGTAAACAAGCGGTTTGTGTTCGAGCCAGCCCCGGTGTAAAGCAGGGTGCCGCCATTAAAAACCAGGTTGCCTGCCGCATTGCTCGAGTCGCCGATATTGCTTGCCGTCCCCCCGTTGGCCAGGCTCGAAACGGAAAGGATGCCGGCGTTCAAGGTCGTCACCCCGTCGTAGGTGTTTGCCCCGCTCAGCACCAAGGTTCCCGCATCGTTCTTGGTAAGCCCGGCAGTCCCCGAGACGATGCCCGACACCGTTGTGTTCCCAGCCCCTCCGACTGTGAGAGCGAAGTTCCCCGAGACAGGCCCGGAGAGCGTGAGCAGCCCGGCATCGCTCGTGATCGTCGTCGCCCCGGCCCGCGTCACCGCCCCGCTCAGAACATTGTTCCCGGAAATATTTCGGATCGCCCCCATGGCGGAGACGCCTGTCCCGTTCACTGTCAGGGCCTCAGCACTCGTAATTCCACCCTGAATCTGAAGCTGAGCTCCGCTGGACACGGTTGTTGCTCCGGCCGTGGTTCCAAGCGCCGTCGCGTTCTGGATGTTGACAATCCCGGCGTTGATGGCTGTGGCGCCCGTGTAGGAATTCGCTCCCGTCAGGGTGAGCGTGCCCGCGTCGTTTTTGTTTAATCCGGCGGTCCCCGAGACGATGCCCGACACCGTCGTGTTCCCAGCCCCTCCGACGGTGAGAGCAAAGTTTCCTGAGACGGGTCCAGAAAGCGTGAGCAGGCCGGCATCGCTGGTGATCGTCGTCGCTGCAGCCCGCGTCACTCCCCCGCTCAGCACGTTGTTCCCAGAAATATTCCGAATCGCCCCGGTACCGGCCAGCCCGGTCCCGCTCACCGTCAGGGCCTCCGCCGTCGTGATGCTGCCCTGGACTTGAAGTTGGGCTCCGCTGGCTACGGTTGTTGCCCCGGCCGTCGTTCCAAGTGCCGTCGCGTTCTGGATGTTGATCGCCCCGGCATTAATCGCCGTAGCCCCCGAGTACGTATTGGCTCCCGTGAGGGTCCAAGTCCCGGTCCCTGACTTCGTGATCCCACCCGTGCCTGATATCACTCCGCCAAATGCAGTGGATCCGTTGTTCCCTCCGGTCGTCAGGGTCGCAGATCCCAGTGTCACGTTCCCGCCGGTTGTCCCACCGCCAGCTAGAGAGCCGATCGTGGTGTTGAAGTTGTTTAGGTCGAGAACAACCCCGGCCGTGTTGGCAAGAGTGACGGCAGAGTTGTTGCCAAAAGCTGTGCCCGCGCTTCCTGCGCGCAGGGTTCCTTGATTGACCGTCGTGGCGCCGGTGTAGGAGTTGCCGCCGCCCAAGACCAAGGTTCCCGCCCCAGCCTTCGTAATTCCCCCTGCGCCGGAAGCCGTTCCGCTGAATGTGGTCAGCCCGGAATTGTTGACGGCAATCGTCCGTACCGACCCGCCCAAATTCATGGCCCCGCTGAGCGTGAGGTTCTGGCTGCCGCCGACCGCAAAATTTCCGCCCACCGTGACGGCCTCGTTCAGAGAACGGGCCGCTCCAAATGCTTCGATCGCGCCGCCGTTGAGCGTCAGGGTCCCTGTGCCGGCGGCGCTGTCATTGCCAAACTGGGCGGTCCCGCTGGCGACGGTCAGCCCGCCGGAAAATGTGTTTGTCCCGCTGAGCAATGTCGTCCCGGGTCCGTTCTGAATAAGGTCCCCGCTGCCAGAAACTACCCCGCTAAACGTCATGGTGGAGCCCGAGTTGGGATTAAGGGTTAGAACGCTTCCGTTCGTATTGACACCTCCCCCAAAAGCCATCGAGTAGCCCTGCCAGGTCTGGTCGTTTTCCACCCGGATAGATGGGTTGATCGTGACCGAGTATGTGGACTGCTGATTGTCGATCCCGATGCCTCCGTCATCTTCCAGCCGCATCTGCCCGCCGGCACTGATCGTCACGTTCTTAGCCAGAGATGCAGCAAAAATAATCGCGTCGAGCGTGTCGTTGGTATTGAACGTGGGCTGGAATGAGCCGGTAAAATTTGAGTCAAAGACGGCGTTGTCGCCTGCATCCGGCACGTCTCCGCCAGTCCAGTTATTCGTGTTGTTCCAATTGACGCTGGCGTCGCCTTCCCAGGCCCGATCTACGGCAAAGGCAGCAGGGGTCAAGGCAAAGAGAGCCAGACAAGCAGACGCCAGCCCGATGGACATCAGTCCGGGACGTAGCAGAGCCACCCGGGCGGGGCAACCCTGACCAACCTGTAGCTGGCTCTTCACGATCTCAAATTGGCGGAAAACGGAAGTCTTGTCAACAGGAAACGAAACCAGTTGCACAAACCGCCCGGCCGCTGCTCCAAAAAAATCCGTGCAATTTCTGCGGGACCCCGCTTGATGTGGGGTTCGCACATAGGGAACCGCATGGCAAAACCGCAGACAATTTTACTTGTAGACCGTGAGACCGACTTTCTGGAGTGGGCGCAGAACCAGCTGAAGGGTCCGTCGGCGAGGGTGTTATTGGAGACGTCCTCCGACGCGGCGTACAAGACGTTTTGCATGGAGCAGCCGGAGCTGGTGTTGGCGGAGATGAACCTTCACCCGTTCAACGGGCTGGAGCTGCTGGCGAAGATCCGGAAGCACTCGCCGAACGCGATGGTGATCATCACGAGCGCATTTGGCACGACGCAGTCGGTGATCGAGGCGATGAAGATGGGGGCGTTTGATTTTGTCCGCAAGGAGCAGCTGCCGTTCAATTTGAAGGTGGTGGTGGATTCTGCGCTCAGGGCGGCCGCCGAGCTGCGGAGCGCGAGCGCGTTCAAGCCCCAGCTCACGGTCGAGCAGCACCGGGAGGAAATCGTGGGGCGGTCGGATGCCATGCAGCAGGTCTTCAAGATGATCGGGAGGGTCTCCGGCAGCGAGGCGGCGGTGATGATCACCGGCGAGAGCGGCTCGGGAAAAGAGCTCGTCGCCCGTGCGATCCACAACTACAGCGCGCGGAGCGGCAAGAGCTTCCTGGCGATCAACTGCGCGGCGATTCCGGACAACCTGCTGGAGAGCGAGCTCTTCGGCCATGAGAAGGGGGCGTTCACCGGGGCCCATAACCAGCGCATGGGGCGCTTCGAGCAATGCGACGGCGGCACCCTCTTTCTGGACGAGATTGGGGAGATGCCGCTGCAGGTGCAGAGCAAGATCCTGCGGGTCCTCCAGGAGGGCGAGTTCTCCCGGGTAGGCGGGAACCAGACGCTCCGGACCGATGTGCGCATCGTCTGCGCCACAAACAAATACCTGGAAGAGGAGGTCAGCCGCGGCACGTTTCGCGAGGACCTTTTTTACCGGCTCAACGTCGTCCGCATCCACCTTCCCCCGCTCCGCCAGCGCGTGGACGACATCACCCTGCTCGCCGAGTACTTCCTCCAGAAGATCGCCAGCCGTAAGCACCGACCGCCGCTTAAGCTGTCCGAAGAAGCGATCCGGGTCCTGGAGTCCTACCCGTGGCCGGGAAACGTCCGCGAGCTCGAGAACACGATGCACCGGGCGGCCGTGCTCGCGACGGCCGACGTCCTTCTCCCCCGGGATATCCCGCTGGGAATGCCGGCCGTCGAATCCCCAGCCTCGGGCGGCGTGTCCGACGCAGAGATTCCGGACAAGGATCGCCTGATCGAAGCCCTCTTCCAGTTTGCTTCAGCGGACCCGTCGCTCCAGCTCCTCCCCTGGTTGGAGCGGGAGTTCACCCAGCGGGCCATGCAGAAGACCGACAGTAACCAGGTCCGCGCAGCCAAGCTCCTCGGCATCACGCGCGCCACCCTGCGCAAGCGCCTGGAAAGAAACGATGCCCCGACGGACGACGAGTAGCCGTCAGGCCAGAACCGCCTCGCCCTCCTCGCGGGCGATCTCGTAATCCCTGAGGTAGCAGCCGGGGTCCTCGGCCCACGGGTTGCCGTACTTCTGGAACGCGCGCACGCGGAACCCGCCGCCGCAGACTTCCTGAAACCGGCATTCGGCGCAGCGGCCCTCGAGGCGCGGGAGGCGGTCGCGGAGTCCGCAGAGAAGGTCGTCCTCCTGCGCGTTATCCCAGATTTTGCTGAACGGCTGCTCCTTGACGTTTCCGAGCGTGTGGGTCTGCCAGAACTGGTCCGGGTGGACGTTCCCCTGGCTGTCGATATTCGAAATCCCGAGGCCGGAGGCATGGCGTCCGCCGCCGTTCCACGTGAGGAGCTTCCAGATCTCTCCCGCCCGTTTCGGGTTTTTGCGCAGCATCGAAAGGTAGTAAAACGCGCCATCTGCCGGCTGGTCGACAGTGAGGACCTCGCGGTGGATTCCCTCGCGGTTCCAGCGGAGCACGGCGTCGCCGATCATGCGCAGGGCCGCCCGGCTCTCGGAGGGCGGAAGCAGGCCCAGATCGGCCCCCCGGCCGCTGTAAACCAGGTGATAGAAGCAGACCCGCGGGATGTCCTCCTCCTCGATGAAGCGCAGGATCTCGGGAAGCTGGTTGGCCGTCTGGCGGGTCAGGGTCAGGCGCAGGCCGCTTTTCTGCCCGGCCCCGCGGCAGTGGCGGAACGCATCGACCGCCTTTTGAAAGGCACCGGGCTTTCCGCGAAATTCGTCGTGGCATTCGCCGATCCCATCGAGCGAGATCCCGACGTACGTGACCCCGAGGTCCTTGAGCCGTTCGGCGGCATGCGAGTCGATGCGGGTCCCGTTCGTCGAGACCGTGACCCGGAGCCCGCGCGCAATCGCATAGCCGGCCAGATCATAAAAATGCGGGTGGAGCATCGGCTCGCCGCCGGAGAGGAGGACGGCCGGAACCTGGTAATCGGCGAGGTCGTCGATGACGTCGATCGACTGCTGGAGCGTGAGCTCGCCGGGGTAATGTTTGGCCGTCGAGTCCGAGTAGCAGTGGACGCAGTGGAGGTTGCACCGCCGCGTGATGTTCCACACGACGACAGGCTTGCGCTGGGAGGCGGCCTGCGGGGCGCACGCCCCCTCGCCGTACCGGAGGGCGTCGGCTGGCTGGGGGGTTCCGCAAAGAAGTTTGGTGACGTTGATCATGGGTGTTTGGGTTGGTAAGAGCAGCAGGGTTCCTCGGCCAGATAGTCGCCGGTCAGCGAATACGCCCGGGCCCGGGAGCCCCCGCAGATTTTTCGATATTCGCAGTACCCGCACTTCCCGCCAAACGAGTCGGAATCGCGCAGCGACCGGAAGACCGGGGAATTTTTGTAGATGTCGAGGAGGTTCCCCGTGCGGAGGTTGCCGCAGGTGAGCGGCAGGAACCCGCTCGGCTGCACGTCCCCCCGGTGGGAGATAAAAACAAACCCGCGCCCGTCGTTGGTCGGCGCAAACCGCCACGGCCGCTCCGCCGCCCCGGGTGTCGCCTTCCGACGCTGCGCCATCACCCGCCGGAAATGCGGCCCCTCGGTCGTCTTCACCGGGATCCCGGTGCGCTCCTGAAAATCTGCCAGCCGTTGCCAGAGCTCCTCGGTCTCGGCCGCATCGAGCATCTCGTCCGCCTGGGCGCGGCCGGTCGGGACCAGCAGGAAAATGCTCCACATCTTCGGCTCCATCGCCCGGATCGTCTCCTCAAACGCCTCCCACTCGGAGATGTTCGTCCGCGAAAACGTCGTGTTGATCTGGAACTCCAGCTCCGCGGCCGAAGCTTTTTCCAGCGCACGGCGCGTCCACTCCCACGTCCCCCGCACCCCGCGAAACGCGTCGTGCGTCGCCTCGCTGGCGCCGTCGAGGCTCAGCGAGATCCGCTCGACCCCGGCCCGCCGCAGCTCGCCAAAATCCTTGTTCAGCAGGCGCGGGGTCGCGCTCGGGCTGATCGCCACCCGCAGCCCGCGGGCGGTCGCCCGGCGGACGATGTGCTCGAGGTCGGGGCGGCTCGCCGGATCCCCTCCGGTCAAAATGAAAAACGAAGGGTCCGCCTCGGCAACCTGTTCGAGCACGCGCTCGATGTCGTCTCCCTCGATCTCGAGCGGATCCCGCCGGGCCTGGGCCACCGCCCGGCAGTGGCGGCACGCCAGGGCGCAGCGTCGGGTCACTTCCCAGATGATGATCACCGGGTGCTCGTCGAGGGACAAATTCATGCAGCAGCGATCCTCCGTGCTGAACCGCGCGCGTTCATTGATCCACATCAACGAATATGAAATTGCCCGCCGCAAAAAACCTTCGGCTGGCGAACCGGCATTTGTTCGTGCATGGTGGAGGTTACGATGAGCGAACGGGCGGATTTTCAAGCAAAGCTGCGCGACATGCCGCACAAGCCGGGCGTGTATGTGATGCGCGACCGGCTGAAGCATGTGATCTACGTCGGCAAGGCGCGGGACCTCCGGAAGCGGGTCGCCAGCTACTTCATGCCCTCGCGGAAGATGACGGCCGAGCCGAAGACGCGCGCGCTCATCGACAGCGTCTGGGACCTCGAATACCACGTCGTGCGCAGCGACGCGGAGGCGGTCCTCTTCGAAGGCCGGCTCATCAAGGAATTCCGGCCGAAGTACAATGTCAGCTTCAAGGACGACAAGCGGTTCCTCCTCGTACGGGTCAACCTCGCCGACCACTTTCCCCGGTTTGCCCTCACCCGCCTCCGGAAGGAGGACGGCGCGCGGTACTTCGGGCCGTTTGCCAACTCGGGCGCCCTGCGCTCGACGATGAACACGATGCGGAAAAAGTTCGGGCTCCGATCGTGCCGGGCAGCGGAGCCCGGGGAGAAAGACTTCAAACATTGCCTCGACCATGTCATCAAAAATTGCAGCGCACCGTGCGTGGCGAAGGTGACCCGTGACGGCTACCTCGACCGCGTGCGGGCGGCCTGCGAGTTCCTCGACGGCCAGAGCCGCGAGTGGGTGAACCAGGTCGAGGACGAGATGAAGGCCGCCGCCGGGAAGCTGGATTTCGAGAAGGCGGCGCAGCTGCGCAACCTCCTCAACGACCTCAAGACGACCGTCAAGCCGATGACCCGGTTCACGCGGAAATCGCTGCCAACAACGATCAACCCGGATGCCGACCTGGCGGCGCTCCGCGATGCGCTCGGGCTGGCCCGACCGCCCCGCGTGATGGAATGCTTCGACATCTCCAACATCTCGTCCACCCACATCGTGGCCTCGATGGTCCGGTTTCGCGACGGCGTGCCGGACCGCGCGGGATACCGGAAATACCGGATCCACGGCACCCCGCATCAGAACGACTTTGCCAGCATGGCGGAGGTCGTCCGGCGCCGGTACGGGCGCGTCCTGCGCGAGGCGGCCGCGCTTTCCCCGGATGCGGAGTACAACCAGGAACCCGCCGGCGAGGCCGCCGCCCGGGTCGCCGAGTCATCCCAGCAGACCGTGATCCCCGACCTGATCATCGTCGATGGCGGACGCGGACAGCTCTCGAGCGCGTGCAAGGAACTCCAGCGCCTCGGCCTCCACGAGGCGGCCATCATCGGGCTGGCCAAAGAGTTTGAGGAAATCTACCGGCCCGGCCGCCCGCTCCCGATGCGTCTTCCGGAGGATAGCGGCGCGCTGCGCCTGCTCCAGCGGATCCGCGACGAAGCCCACCGCACCGCAAACGGCTACCACAGCCTCCTGCTCAAGCGCCGGGTCCGCGAGAGCCTGCTCGACGACATCCCGGGGATCAGCCAGGCCCGCAAGGTCGCGCTCCTCTCCCGGTTCGGATCGGTCGAGCGCATCCGCAGCGCGACCGCCGGCCAGCTCGCCGAAGTCCCGGGGGTCAGCGCCAACCTCGCCGAAACGATCCTGGAGCATCTCGGCGGCAGCAAGGAGGACCCATGAATATTGACGAGGACATCATCGTCGCCTGCCCGCAATGCGGGGAGGAATTCGCCATCCAGGTCGACACCTCGGGCGGATCGTACGAGACGATCGAAGACTGCGCCGTCTGCTGCCGCCCGATGACGGTCGCCGTCCGCTGCTCCCCCGGCGAAATCGCCGAGGTTTCGGTCGAAGCGTGCTGAGCCGAAAACAGCCGAAGAGGCCCGCGAATCAGGCGAATCCGCACGATTAGGAAGGACTTGCCGTAGCACAAGACGGGCGGCTTTTTTCCGGGTCACCTTTTCCTATCCCCCTCATTTTATTCGCGTTCCTTCGCGTGATTCGCGGGAAAAATCTGGATCCGGGTTCATTGGCTCGATTCGCGGGAAAAATCCGATCCCATGCAGAAGCGAACCCACACGGGCTGCAGGCGCCGGCGCGACCGCTATTCCGGCATAACAGCCAGCCCGGGGCAGGCAGCCAGAATTTTCTTGTCGCTCGTGTAAAGCTGGACTCCAAGCTCTTCCGCCAAAGCGATGAACTGGCTGTCATATCCACTGCACCCGGTACGCCGTGCGACGGAGAGAACTTGGCTTGGAGGGATCTCGTAAGAATTTCCGTCCATCAGGGCCACCGCATCTGCGGCCAGTTCGGAAACCTCCCGCGAGCCCAGCAATCCCTGGCGTTCATAGGTGCAGAGGACATTGAGAAACTCATCCAGCCACAGGTGAGGAGCCAACCAGTCCGAATCCCGTTGTTGAAGGCGCCCCGCCGCCTCGGATCGCTCCCCGCGAATCAGCAGATATCCGATCACGTTCGTATCCACCACAATCATGGGCGATCCTCGTTAACGGCATTCTCCAGGGAGTGATCATCGATCCAAACCTTCATTGCCGTCCGGCGACTTCTGATCCGGTCCATCAGGGCCACCCTTTCGGACTTGTGAGCGCAGAACTCCCGCTCCAGCGTGAAAAGAATGAGTTTGCTCAGGCTGCGGCCACTCGATTCCGCCGCCTCGCGAAGCTTTTGGTGCAAGGAATCGGGGACATCTTTGAGTGTCATGTTCATGGCACCATTATGGTGCCAGTATAAATCCTGTCAAGGTGCGGGTCCGATCGGAAGGCCGCTGACTTCAGCATTGTGCCTAAAACCGAATATTCTTCACTCTGCAGGGCACTGGCACGGGCATCCTGCCCATGTGCCGAAAAACAATCGCATCGGCAGGATGCCGATGCCACTTAAGTGAACAGCGCTGTGCCTAAACCGGCTTTTTTGTGGGTTGGATCGAGAGCTCGCGGAGCTGTTTGAAGTCGACCTCGGACGGCGAGCCGGTCATGAGCTCGACGCCGCGGTTGTTTTTCGGGAACGCGATGACATCCCGGATGCTTTCCGCGCCGGCGATGAGCATGACGAGCCGGTCGAGGCCGAGCGCGATGCCGCCATGCGGGGGGGCTCCGAACTGGAACGCCTTGAGCATGTGCCCGAACATCGTCTGCTGCTTCTCCTCATCGACCCCGAGGACGGAAAACATCTTCGCCTGGAGGTCGGGCTCGTGGATCCGGAGGCTGCCGCCGCCGATCTCGACCCCGTTGAGGATGACGTCATAGGCGATGGCCCGAATCTCCCCATAGGCACCGGCCTCGAGGAGCGCGGCGTCTTCGGCCGACGGGCGGGTGAACGGATGGTGCACGGCGTTCCACTTCTGCTCCTCCTCGCTCCATGCGAGAAGCGGGAAATCCACAACCCACAGGAAGTTTTTCTGGTTCGGGTCCGCGACGAGCCCGAGGATGTCGGCGACGCGCAGGCGGACGCGGCCGAGCGTCTCGCACGCGGTCTCCCACTTGTCGGCCCCGAACAGGATGAGGTCGCCCTCGCCGATCGCCAGCTGATCGGTGAGCGCCGCCTTCTCGGCCTCGCTAAAAAATTTAACGATCGGCGACTTCCACTCGCCATTTTCGACTTTGATGAACGCGAGCCCTTTGGCCCCCGCCTGCTTGGCGATCTCGGTGAGCGCCTCGATCTGGCCGGTCGTGATTTTTGCGAACCCGCGGGCATTGATCGCCTTGACGACCCCGCCCCCGTCGAGCGCCCCGCGGAAGACCTTGAACTGCGAATCCTTGAACACGTCGCCCAGGTCGGTGATCTCCATTCCGAACCGCGTGTCCGGCTTGTCGCTGCCGAACCGGTCCATCGCCTGCCGCCAAGTCAGGCGCGGGAAAGGGGTCGGGATCGTGACGCCCGTCGCCTCGCGAAATACTGACACGAGCAGCTTCTCCATGAGCCCGAGGATGTCATCCTGCGTGACAAATGACGCCTCGACATCGAGCTGGGTAAACTCGGGCTGGCGGTCGGCACGAAGGTCCTCGTCGCGAAAACACCGCGCAATCTGAAAATATTTTTCGATGCCGGCGACCATGAGAAGCTGCTTGTACTGCTGCGGAGCCTGCGGGAGCGCGTAGAAGCTGCCGGGGGTGAGCCGCGAGGGGACCAGAAAATCCCGGGCGCCCTCGGGCGTGCTCTTGGAAAGCACGGGGGTCTCGATCTCAAGGAACCCCTCGGCGTCCATCACGTCGCGGATCGTCTTGATCACGCGGTGGCGGAGGCGGAGGTTCGCGCTCATCTCCGGCCGGCGGAGGTCGAGGTAACGGTACGTGAGGCGCAGGTCCTCGTTCGAAATCCGCTCGTCGATCGGGAACGGCAGCACGCCGGCCGCATTCAGGATGTCGAGCCCGGTCGCCACGATCTCGACCGATCCGGTCGCGAGGCGCGGGTTCTCGGTTCCGGCCAGGCGCGCGGCCACCCGGCCGGTGACCCGGACGACATCCTCGCTGCGCAGCTGGTGGGAGAGCTCGGCCACGGCGGGATTTTCTTCCGGCCGGAACACCACTTGGGTGAGGCCCTCGCGGTCGCGGAGGTCGATAAAAATGACGCCGCCGTGGTCGCGGCGGGAGGCGACCCAGCCGCTCAGGGTCACGGTCGTGCCGGCATTTCCGGCCCGGAGGGCGTTGCAGTGGTGGGTGCGATAGGTCATGGGAAAGCGTCTAGTATGAGCAGGGTTCCCCTGCCGCTCGTCAATGAAAAACCCGGGCGCATCCTCAGAAAGGGGCGCATCTCCGAAAGTTGCAATCGGAGCGACAGGAACCCAGGGAGCATGGGCGTCCCGCCCGTGTGGGCGTTGGTTTGGCAGCGAAAGCCAGTCTCCAAACAGGCGGGACGCCTGTTCTCCCTTCTCTTCGCAACTTTCGGAGATGCGCCCCTCCGAAAGTTGCACGCCCGTCAGGCAGGGTGGTCCTCACCGTCCCTCGACCATCATCAGCAGCGGGTTGAGCTGCTGGACCGCGTTGGACTCGGTGATATCGACTGCTGTATTCATGGGGTCGCGGGCGTCGAAGGTCACGAACCAGAGCCTCATCTCGCCGGACTTCGCGGACCGGATGCTCGTCTGGATGACGTACTCGCCCGGCTCGGGGACTTTCAGCTCGAAGCGCCCGTCGGAATCCGTGCTCGTCGTCTCGATCGGAGGCGGGAGGTTTTTGAGGTAGTGCGCGGGGGAGCGCGCGGCCTCCTCCGCCCCGGCCTCCGCCCCGGCTTCGTGGCGGGCCGCGAGGTGGGACTCGATCGAGGCGCGGGTGTAGAGGCGGACCTTGATGCCCGGAAGCGCGACGCGTTTCCCCTTGGCGTCGCGCAGGATCGCCCGGCCGCGCACCATGTCGTCCGGCGCGACCTCGCGGGCCGCGAAGAGGACCTGGTGGTACTTCTGCTGCCAATCGTGGTTGGTTTGCTCCGCGGCTGCCAGGCGCGTTCGCAGCGAGGCCAATTCCTCCAGCTGAATCCAGGCAAACACTCCTGCGCCGGCCGCGATCAACAGGCAAAGCCCTGCAAGGGTCCACGCAGCAAGGGCACCCGAAGGCACCGGCAGGGGGTCTTCGGCCTCGGCGGTCATCGGAGTTCCCCTTCTTGAAAACCCGGTGACGCCCTTCAGAAAAACATCCAGCGGGACCCACTCTCCCGACTCAGGATCCTGGCACTGGTCATCTGCACGGAGATGGCCGGTCTCGAGGAGTGACGGGAGCTGGAGCGTGGCGTACTCGGAGAGGACTTTCCCCCCGCGCGACACGGTCACCCTGGCCTGCTTCTTTCTCATTTCGAAATCAACTTGCACGGGAACCTGCCACGGCTCCTGCCAGCCCGGCGAGCCTCAATTTCCGCGCTTGCGAAAAAGATAGTGGCTCACCAGCCACTCGTTGCCGCCGCGGAACCCCCACAGCTCGGCGCAGGAAAGGAAGAAGACCCGCCAGTACGCGCGCCACTTCGCGGTTTGCTCCGGCCCGTAGGTTTTTTCCAGGATCGGCGTGATCGACGCCTCGTTGGCGTCCATATTTTCCAGCCAGGCCTCCGACGTCCGCTGGTAGTGGGTCCCGCTGACCCTCCAGTGGCGCTGGATCGCGAGGTCCTCCTGGAAGTAGAGCAGGAGGTCGTCGGACGGCATTGTTCCGCCCTCAAAAAAGTAGCGCGTGATCCAATCGGAGGGATCCGTGCCCTCAAAGTGGTAGGCGTGTTCGCGATGGGTGAAAATATGGACGAACAGCATCCCGCCGGGGCGGAGCCAGCCAGCAATTTTGCGCAGGAGCAGCTCGTAGTTTTTCATGTGCTCGAACATCTCGACCGAAACGACCCGGTCGAACCCACCGTCGCCAGCCTCAAAGTCATTCATGTCGGCGGTGATGATCCGGACGTTGTTCAGCCCACGGCGGGTCGCCTGCTCCTCGATGTGGAGCTTTTGGGTGGCCGAGTTCGACACCCCGGTGATGCGCGAGGCCGGGTAGTGTTCAGCCATCCACAGCGTGAGGCTTCCCCACCCGCACCCGAGCTCGAGCACATCCTGCCCGTCGGCGAGCTGCGCGCGCTGGCAGCTCAGGTCGAGCATCGCCTCCTCGGACCCGGCAAATGTCGTGTCCTCGGACGGCCAGAACCCGCTACTATACTTCATGCGCGGGCCGAGCACGAGCCGGAAGAACTCTGTCGGCACCTCGTAGTGCTGCTCGTTGGCGGCGCGGGTTTTGATCGCGATCGGGCGGGATTTGAGGTCGGCCAGGAAACCGGCCAGCGCCTCGCCCTGCGCCTCGACCCCGTCTCGGGTTTCGTCGCGCAGCTTTTTCGCCAGCAGGTTGCGGATGCCGAGGCGGATCGCCGCATCGGGAAGCAGGTTTTTTGCCAGGAGGTCGTCAATGGAGATCATAGTGTCAGGGTTTTGGAAGCCAGGGGATAAACGGGCTCGTGCGGCGCTGGTAGGCGCGGTAGGCGTCGCCGCGGGAGGCCAGGGAATGCTCCTCAGCAGGCGGGATCCCGGTCACGCACGTCAGGAAATAGAGCATCAGCAGCGGGCTGATCACCCCGACCCAACCCCAGGGCGAGCCCAGGGCAAAAACAAAGTAGGCGATCCAAACGAGCCACTCAAAAAAGTAATTCGGATGGCGCGAGTAGTTCCAGAGCCCGAACTGGCAGACGCGCCCCCGGTTCCGCGGGTCGGCCCGGAACGCCGCCAGCTGGGCATCGGCGATCGCCTCGCCGCCTATCGCAACGAGCCAGAGCGCGAGGCCAGCGACCTCAAGAACCCCGATCCCTCCGGCCGGGTTCGCGCACACGAGAGCGACCGGGATGCTGAGCAGGGCGATCAGGACGGCTTGGAGCTGGAAAAAACCAAAGAACATGAGCCAGGTAAACTGCGGGAACTGCGCGCGCAGCGCCGCGTAGCGGGGGTCCTCCTCCGGATGGTGGGACATCACGCGCTTGTAGAGGTGGGTGCCGAGACGGAGGCTCCACGCGCAGACCATCGCCGCAATCAGGCCGTTGCGCAGCGGATGCCCACTGCCGAAAATCCCGCAGAAGACCGCCACCGGCGTGAACCCGAACGACCACCAGATGTCGACGATCCCCGCATTGTTCATGCGACGCGCAAATCCCCACACCACCACCATCATCGCCATCGCAATGGCCGCCGATCCTCCGATCAAAAATAGAACTGTCATGGGTGATGGTACGCCACAGGCCGGCTCACGGGGACACCAAAAATTTCGCCGACCCGACCCGGGTGGCGACCGAGATGTCCGGCGGCGTCGAGTTTTGATCGGCTGGCCCGACCCACGAGCGCTTCTGGTAGCCATCCTGCGAGGGATAGATCAGGTCGTTCCAGCCGTCCGGCCACGAGCAGAGGGCACCGTCCTTCGTGACCTCCCACTTTCCTTCGGTGCCGCCGCCGATCGTGCTGAGCGCGCGGCCGGACGATTGCAGCGCGACGTAGAGGTAGCTTCCGTCGGGCTCCTTGTTGAGCTGCCAGATCCCGGTGAACCCGTCGCCGCCGAGCTTCCGCGCGGGGGATTCGTTTTTCCAGCGCCCCGCCAGATCGGCACCCGGCTCGAACCCCCGGTGCAGAAAGCCGCCGCCGACCTCGTGGATTTCATCGGTCCAGCCGTCATGGAAAAAGACAAGGAGCCGGTCGCCTTCGGTCCGCCAGAACCCGCGCTCGCCGCGCGCGCCGGATGAACCTTTCGTCCAGGTGCTCACCGCCTGCCCGCCGGGAAAAATCACCAGCTCAAACGCCTGCCCCTGCTCGTCGGCCATCGCCCACGTGCCGGTAAAATCTTTGGGCTCCACTGCGGCGGACGGGGCCGCGGAATCGGACAGGGGAGCAGAGGGCGTGGGTTCGGCAGGGACGACGGATTGCTTGGAGGGCGGGGGCGAACACGCCGAGAGCGCGAGGGATACCAAGAGTGGGAGGAAGAGGAATTTCATCCGGACGGTGAGTGTCCGCCGGGATGGCCGGTGGTGCAATCCCTTTTCGCCGCAGCGCGCGTTCACGCCCGGCCCGGCAGGTGGTTCGTGCAGTATTCCTTCCCGTCGGCAGAGACGCGGAAATCGACGTCCGGGTGCGAGAGGTCGGTCGCCCCGCAAACCGCGCAGGTGTGGAGCGGGTCATCGGCGGATTGTTTGGCCGCCTCAAACCGGGACCGACGGTTCCGCGTCCGCTGGTGGTCGAGCCCGCCGCGGAGGGCAGACGGCGCGAAGAAGAGTAGGTAATTTCCCAGGCACATCACGACGACCATCTTCGCGGCCAGCGGGCCGAAGAGCAGGATGCCGGCCGGGAAGATCAGGCTGAACAGCGCAACCCACTTGATTTTTACCGGCAGGATAAAAAAGATGAGGATTTCCAGGTTCGGGGCGAGCGTCGCGACCGCGAGGAAAAGCGAAAGGTTCAGAAGAAGGTTTCCGCCGGAGGCCCCGAAAATAAACGCGGACCCGATGCAGAGCGCCATGCCAAGGAGGTAATACGCATTCAGCCGGAACGTCCCCCAGGATTCCTCGAGCAGGTCGCCCAGCCACCAGGTGAACAGCAGGTAAAAAAGAATCCAGAACATGCTCTGGGTCTCGGGAAGAAAGATCCACGTCACCACCCGCCAGACCTCGCCGCGCAGGATCGCCGCCCGATCGAGCGAGAGAACCTGCGCGTACTCGGGGAGGAAATACACCAGAAGAAACACCAGCGCATTCAGGGCAACCACGTACCGGATCAGGCCGGGAATGGCAAATCGTCCCAGATGGCGTTCAAGTCGGTCAATCATTCGAGCCGGGAGATTCCTGTCGGCGGGACGGTTTGTCAAACGCAGATCGGCCAACGAATTTTCCAGGATCGACACGAAAGCCGGGTTTGAGGTGGGATGCCGACATGACCGCCATCCTATTTGACCTGGACGACACCCTATTGGTGGATGAGGAGATCTCGAGGCAAGCCCTGCTGGAATCCGCACACCTCGCCGCGCGCCTCTACTCCGCAGACCCGGTGCGCCTCGTTCAGGATGCGCGGGCCCTCGCCGTCGGGCTCTGGCCAGGCAACCCGGCCCGGCCCTACTGCAACGAGATCGGGATCACCGCCGAAGAATGCCTCTGGGGGGGATTTGCAGACCCTGCGCTCCAGACGCTCCGAAAATGGTCGCTGGCGTTCCGCGACGAGCTGTTCGGCACCGCGCTGAATCTCCAAGGCATCAGGGCGGACGGACACGCGCTCGCCGAAGAGTTTTCCGCCAGCCGCCGGCGCCTCCAGCGGCTCATGCCAGGAGCGCGGGAAACGCTCGAACTGCTCAAGCCGGCCCACAAGATCGGCCTCCTCACGAATGGCGCCCCCGACCTCCAGCGCGAAAAGATCGCGGCCAGCGGGCTGGAGGGATTTTTCGATGCGATCGCCGTCTCCGGCGAGCACGGGGTCGGAAAACCGAACCCGCGCATTTTTGAGATCCTCCTCGGCGAGCTCGGCTGCCCGCCCGATCAGGCGGTCATGGTCGGGAACAGCCTCGCCCGGGATATCCTCGGGGCGCGGAATGCCGGGATCGCGCAAACCGTCTGGCTCAAAGTCGCCGGCTCGGAGGAATTTGCGGACGTGTCGCCGGACCACACGATCACCGCGCTCGATCAACTCCCGCCGCTGCTCGGGGAGCCGGACTCAAACGGATAGCGCAGCCCGATTTGCCCGCGGATCCGGTCCATCGTCTGCTGGGTGGCCAGCGTGTCATCGAGCGGGATCAGCGGGCTTTCCACCTCCCCCTCGCGCAGGCAGCGCATGGCTTCGTTGATCTCAAATTCAAAACCCTCTCCCAAAAAGCGGCCCTCAAACGTGATCTCCTCCCCGTTGGATTCGCAGACCGCACGCTGCGCGCTGAGGAATGGGTCCGGGATGCGGATCGTTCCTCGTTCGCCGGCGATCGTCAGCGAATTCGTCCCCGCCGCCACAAACCCGCAGGCAAACCGGGCAAAGGCGCCCTCCGGGTACGCGAGCGAAACCGAGAGCCATTCATCGACCCCGGTTGCCGACATGCCAGCGAGCGCCTGGATTCGGGTCGGGATCGACGGGATCGCCAGCTGGGTGACGGCCAAATTGTAAACCCCGAGATCCAACAGCCCGCCGCCGGCCAAATCCGGGTTCAGCCAGCGCTTGTCAGAATCTTGATTCCCGCGCACGCAGAAGCTCGAATCCACCGACCGGCATCGGCCGATCCGGCCCTCATGAAGCCACCGGCGGACTTGCCGATACACGGGCAGGCAGCGGGTCCACATCGCCTCCATGAAAAATATGCCATTTTCACGGGCAAGGCCAATCAGGTGGCGCGCCTCGCCAGCATTCACGGTCAGCGGCTTTTCGCACAGCACCGGCTTGCCATTCCCGAGCAAAATCTCCACCACCCCGGCATGGTGGCTGTGCGGGGTCGCCACATAAACAATGTCGACGGTGGACTCCTCCGCCAAAGCCCGGACATCATCAAAAACAAGCTCTCCACCAAACCGGTCCGCAAAATCCTTCGCCCGCATGCGGTCCCGGCCTGCAACCGCGCGCAGCTCGCCCCCATCGGAAACCCGCAGGTCGCGCGCAAACTTCTGCGCGATCCCCCCCGGACCAACAATCCCCCACCGGATCCCCCGAGGGGCACCAATCGCACCCTTATCCTCAACTCGAGCTGTTCTTGGCATGCCCGATCCCTGTCTCAGTTTTTCCAAATGTCAATAGGCAGGAAACTGGGGGTCAGGGTGGAATGGCGCTAACTTAAGGAGGGTTTGGGATGGTTTCTGCCTCTGGAAATCGGGGTGGGTTCCGGGCTTTCCAAGATCAATTTTTGGGTGATCTCGCGCATCTCGTCTATGATTTTGTCCAGTGCCC
>Ga0247832_1003055_pt1 | contig 23864 bp, 23 predicted proteins | sample LaCruzMarch2015__10_FD_192407 | JGI IMG/M metagenome (GOLD analysis project Ga0247832, IMG submission 192407) | Freshwater microbial communities from meromictic Lake La Cruz, Castile-La Mancha, Spain - LaCruzMarch2015_4m | ecosystem: Environmental > Aquatic > Freshwater > Lake | place: Spain... | reverse complement strand
TCACGGTACTCTTTACGCAGGTCTCCAGGTGTGGCCGCCATCATGACCACCACCATATTCTCTTTTGGATCGGCGAAATACATCGTGCCATAGGCGCCGTTCCACGTGTAATCCCCAACGTTTCCGTTGATAGCGGATACACCGCGGTCTTTGCGAACTGCAACACTCAAACCAAAGCCATATTCCGCTCTGGAGGACTCTGTCACCGCAACACGATTTTTAATTTGTGTACCTAAATGATCCGCAGTCATGAATGCAACAGTTTGAGGGCCTAACACGCGCTTGCCGTCAAGGGAGCCGCCATTGAGTAGCATTTGACCAAAGCGAATGTAATCACCGGCAGTGCCATAGGCACAACCACCACCACAGTCGTATTTGATTGGCTTGGTAAGGATGGCTATTGACTGGGGTTTGTTGGTCAAGGGATCCACAGGCAAAGGTTGCGCAAAGCGCGAGGCATCTTTAGCCGACATCGTAAAGCCGGTGTCCTTCATGCCGACCTTGTCCCAGAGGCGTTCGCGCATGACTTCTTCAAGACGTTTGTTCGCCATCTTTTCTTGAATGAGTCCAAGTACGTCTAGACCAAAACCATAGTCCCACGTGGTACCTGGCGTATACAGGAGAGGCGCGGCAGCGAGCTTATCGATCACACTTTTGCCGTCATATTGCATCGCTGAAATCACAGAGCCACCGGGAAACTCTTTGTGTATCGGTGTCGCGCCTCGACCACCGTAGGTCAGGCCGCTGGTATGACGCATCAAGTCCTGAACGCTGATCGGCGTCTTATTTGCGACGGTTGTTAGAGCGCCGTCTGCACCGATTTTGCCTAGTTTCTGATCTTTAAACTGAGGAAACCAATTAGAAATTGGTGTTGTCAGGGGGAGGTTACCTTCTTCGTAAAACGTCATTGCACTCACGGCGGTCATGACCTTGGTCATGGAGGCCAATTGGAAAATGGTATCCGTGGTCATGGGCGTGTTCGTCGCCTTGTTACGAAAGCCGTAGGCTTCGTAAATCACTAATTTGCCATTTTTAGTGACGGCTAACACTGCGCCTGGCATCCGATTATTGGCGACCTCTTGCGCAAAAAATGCGTTGATGCGTTTCACGCCCTCTTCGGAAAAGCCTTGTGAAGTTGGCGAGGCCAGAGGCAGTGGCGGCTGCGCAGTTTGAGCGAGACTCAAACCGGCACACAAGGTCAGTGCAGTAAATAGCGTTGTCTTGACGAATTTCATGGTTGTCTCCTGTAGGGATAGTTTTCATTATTATTTTGTAGGATTAATTTACCACCCATTCGTGCCTGAGTACGAAGTCATTTCCTAAACTAAAGGAAACAGTATGGAAATGCACAAGCCAAAGACCCCCACGCACATGGTCGCCAACACGCCCCCGATCCAGAGGACGTATTTATGGGAATTGGTCAATACTGCAACATCAGCGCGCAATCTTGAAAATTCATTCTTGCAGTGGTCCATATTGTTATTCATCGTCGATTTTATATCTGCCAATTCCGATGACATTCGAGCTTCAAACTGAGTGACTTTCTGGTCAAGGTGATCGACCTTTTCTTCTAGACGGCCAGTCCTCTCGTTAAGACGAACTGTTGCCTCTTCAAGCCTATCCGTCTTTTTTTCAAGACGGTCCGTTTTTTCCTCAAGATGATTAATCTGCGTCTTGACCTCATGACTTAAAACTTTAAAGTCCGCTTTCGTTGCGTACTGACTATGCCGTTGCAAAATACCCATCTCACTTCCCTTATAAAAAACACTCAGCTTCAATTCCCACAGCCTCCACTTTGAACTTAATCAATCGCATACTCAATAGCTTGAGTTAGACTATTACAAACATTTACACGCAAAAAGCGGAGACAATTTTGAACATCACTGCAATCACAGCGATTCCGCTGTCCTTTCGCCTTGACCAGGGTAAAACCGTCACGATGGGGATTGGCAGCACCACCAAGCGCGACGCGATTATTGTTCGCGTCGAAACCTCGGAAGGCATTACGGGCTATGGCGAGGCGCATCCTGGGCGCAGTCCTGGTGCAGTCGTGAGCTTGATTCACAACACGCTCGCCCCCATGCTGATTGGGATGAAAGCCACCGACTGCGTGGGTGTCTGGAAACGCGTGCACCGGATGCAGCTCTCGAGCCATGGTGTGGGCTCAGGTGCCTCTCTTGCTCTGGCTGGCATCGATATGGCGATGTGGGATATCCGAGGCAAAGCCGCCAATATGCCGCTCTATGAGCTACTTGGCGGAAGCAAACGGCGTTTGCCGGCTTATGCAGGCGGGATTTCCTTGGGCTATCAACCCAAGGAGTCTTTGGCGGAGGAGGCCCAAGAATACGTGGCGCGTGGTTACAAAGCCATCAAACTCAGGCTTGGCGATACGGCTGCTAAAGATATCGAACGGGTCCTGCATGTACGCAAGGTACTCGGCGACGATATCGATATTTTGACGGATGCCAATACGGCCTACACCATTGCAGATGTCAGGCGCGTCTTGCCGGTGCTAGCTGAAATCAAAGCGGGCTGGTTAGAGGAGCCATTTGCGTGCAGCGATTTTGCCTCCTATCGCGAGGCTGCCAAGATCACCTCACTCGTCCCCATCGCAGCAGGTGAAAATCACTACACCCGCTTTGAGTTTGCTCAGTTACTCGAAGCTGGTGATATTCGGATCTGGCAACCAGATTTATCCAAGTGCGGTGGGATCACGGAGGGGCTGGCCATTGCCGCCCTTGCCTCGGCGCACCGTATCCCGATGAATACCCACAGCTCAGCGACTGGCTTAAATCATGCCGCTACGATTCATTTTGCGTCTGCGATTGAAAACACGCAGTATTTTGAGGCCTGTGTGTCGCATTACAACCCTCTGCGGGATATGTTTGGCGTCAGTTTTGAGATTGGGCAGGACGGCTGTGTCGAGCCTCTGGACAAGCCGGGTATCGGGATTGAGGTCGACGAATCGCTCTTTAAAAAGTATCCCCTGATTGATGGTCCAGGTTACGTCGTCAAATTTTAAAAAATCGGAGACAACAATGAAAAATTTCACAAAAAATATCTTGGCAGGTGTAGGTCTTTCGCTTTGTGTGGCAGGTGCCGCGCTGGCGCAATCGTTTCCAGAAAAAACTGTACGTATCGTTGTTCCCTATCCTCCAGGTGGTTTTAACGATACCTTGGCGCGTATCTCAAGCGAAAGGCTCGGAAAGGTATGGAGCCAACCTGTCGTGGTGGAAAACCGTCCAGGTGGCAACACAACCATCGGTAATAGTTACGTTGCCAAAGCACCGGCCGACGGCTATACGATTTTGGTCACGCCTCTGCCCTTTTCAGCCATGCCAGGACTTTACGGCGCAAAACTCCCTTATGACGCGCTCAAGGACTTTCGCGCCTTGATTTTGGCGGGCTCCACGCAAAACGCGCTTGTCACCAGAAAGGGTTTAAATATCAACAACGCCAAGGAGCTTGTTGAGTACGCAAAGGCGAACCCTGGCAAGCTTAACTTTGGCTCTACGGGATCAGGCTCATCCAATCACCTCTCGATGGAGTTGCTGATGAATATGACGGGTACCAAGCTGACGCACGTCCCCTATAAAGGAAGCGCACCTGCGGTTGCTGCACTCATGGCCGGTGAAATCGATGTGCTCTTTGATAACGTGCCAAACGTCGTTCAGCAGATCCGAGCGGGCACCATCAACGCCATCGGCGTCAGCGGACTCAAACGCACTGCACTGCTCCCCGATACACCAACCGTTGCAGAGTCGGGTGTGCCAGGCTTTGAGGTCAGTGTCTGGTTTGGCATGCAAGTTCCCGGCGCCACGCCTACTGCCATCGTCAACCAAGTCAACAAAGAACTGGCCAATATTTATCGTCAGCCTGATGTGACTAAGCGCTTTAACGATCAAGGTGTCGAGGTGATCGCCAGTACGCCTGAGGAATTCAGCAAATTGCTACAGAGCGAAGTCGTGAAGTGGACCAAACTCATCAAAGAAGCCAATATTCGGATTGATTAAAGATGAAGATTCAAGACGTTACCCTCACGCTGTTTAGCTGGGACGATATTCCCGCCACTAGTTACGGCGCACATACTGGTCGTTTTTCAGGTGCGAGCAAGCTTGGACTGTTGGCGATCACAACGGATGAGGGCGTCACCGGACATGCCTTTCTGGGCTCTGCTTTTTTTCCGGCAGATATGGACGGTGGCAGTCTGATTCGTTATCTCAAGCCGATTTTGATGGGTCAAAACCCACTCGATCGCGAACGTCTCTACAAAGCGATGTGGAAACGTGTGCGCACCGCCACCGCGCGTTCAATCGGCGCGGTAGATGTCGCGCTATGGGATATTGCGGGCAAGGTTGCAAATCTACCGATTCATCAACTGCTTGGTTCGTATCGCGATCGCGTGCCTGCCTACATCAGCTCGGCAGTCCTCGCGAGCCCGCAAGCCTATGCAGATGAAGCGCAACATTACAAAGCGCTCAATCTGGCCGCGTATAAAATTCACCCCCCTCAAGTCTGGCGTGAGGACATCAAGGTGTGTGAAGCCGTTCGCAAAGCAGTCGGCGATGAGTATGTCTTGATGTTGGATTCTGTCTGGAGCTATGACTATCCCCAGGCGTTACGCGTAGGTCATGTGATCGAAGACCTTGATTTCTATTGGTACGAAGATCCCCTGGCCGATGCGGATATCTACAACTATGTTGAGCTCAAAAAACATTTGAGCATTCCCATCATGGCGACTGAATATCCTGCTGGTGGACTGGACTCTTATGCACCCTGGATCAAAGAGCGTGCGACCGACTTTTTAAGAGGGGATGTAGCCGTCAAGGGTGGCATCACTACGCTCATGAAAACCGCGCATCTTGCCGAGGCGTTTCACCTGAACTACGAGGTGCACCATGGCGGCAACTCTCTGAATAACTTCGCGAACTTGCACGTCATTATGGCGTTGCAAAATACCGAGCTCTTCGAAGTCTTGCTCCCTTCTGAGTCTCAAAAGTATGGACTCCTGCAAGATCTTGAGATTGACAGCGAAGGCATGATCCATGCCCCGAAGGGTCCTGGGCTAGGTGCTCAAATTGATTTTGACTTGATTAAGAAGAAAACGCTTAGTGTGTTGAGCTAGTCAAGGTCGGTTACTGTTTTGACTCAAGCTGTCGCCACAAGCAACTGCCCTTAACCGCCTTGTCGAGCGTCGCCAGATACTCCTCGTGCGCGAGCAGGTCCTCAGCGCTTGGCAAAATCACCGGTAAGCCAAGCGCATCTTGAAGATGGCCACGAGCCTCGGCACTTTCTGTCTCAGGTGCGTCATAGGTATCGATCATCAGGCTATCCTGGCCACGCGTCATAGCGAGCCAGACTTCCGCTAATAAACGCGAGTCGAGCAAGGCACCGTGAAGGGTACGGTGGGCGTTGGACACGCCATAGCGTTCGCATAAGGCATCGAGCGAATTGCGCTTGCCAGGATGCAGGGTCTTGGCGTGGACGAGTGAATCGGTTACGCCACTGCAAAACGCGGTGACAGGCTCTCGCCCGAGTTTCGCGAGCTCAGCGTTCAAAAATTTCGAGTCAAAGGGCGCGTTATGAATAATCAGCTCGGCGCCTTCGATGAAGGTTAAAAACGCATCAACCTGATCTTTAAAGCGAGGCTTGTCGGACAAAAATTCTGTCGTCAAGCCGTGGACGGCTAGCGCACCCGGATCGCTGTCGCGATCTGGATTGAGATAAGTATGGAAGTGATTGTCGGTGACACCCCGATTGAGCACCTCGACGGCACCAATCTCGACGATACGATGTCCGTGGGCGGGATCGAGTCCGGTCGTTTCTGTATCAAGAATGATCAAACGCATGGATGCCGCCGCCGTGAAAAGTGAATTTATTGACCTATTTTAGCGCGGGCTTCTTCGACGCCACGATTGGCCAGCAGGTCGGCGCGTTCGTTACCCGGATCGCCGGCGTGGCCTTTGACCCACTGCCAGCGGATCTCGTGTTTGGCGACTTCGTCGGACATCAATTGCCAGAGATCTGCATTTTTAACCGGTTTTTTGTCGGCGGTTTTCCAGCCACGTAGTTTCCAGCCGTGGATCCACTCGGTCATGCCTTTCATCACATACTGGGAGTCGACATGGAGCGTGACGGCGCAAGGTCGCTTGAGGGCACGCAATGCCTCGATCACCGCCATCATTTCCATGCGGTTGTTTGTGGTCAGGGGCTCACCACCATAGAGGGTTTTCTCAACCTGTCCAAACTTGAGCAATGCCCCCCAGCCGCCCAAGCCAGGATTTCCTTTGCAGGCGCCATCCGTCCAAATCTCTACATTTTCTTCAGTTTGCATCATTCACTTTGAAGTTAAGTTAGTTACTTATTTTGTTATTTATTTTTTAGTAGGCGTTGAGTTTTGTTGCATTGCGACGCTCGCGGCACGACGGGCAGACCGTTTGACACGCTTGGTTTTCCAATTGGGCTTGAGCAGGGTCATACCATGCACACGTTTAACGGCTGAGACGACATAGACTGCTCCACAAGACGGCCACCATCGATCGCCAGCCGACTCAAAGAACGCCATGCGCTCTAACCACTTTTTAGTGTTAGATGGGGGAACATAGCAACCGAAGTGACCAAGTTCGATCTCAAATGACAGTAGTTTCAACCAATCCTTGAGCCTCGGCAGGGGGACTTGCTGCCTAATTTCTGAGGGTAACCAAGGCTTGAGGAGTGGCGCATGCTGACGGATTCCCCACAAACTCCGCGGATTGAAGCCTGCAATCACCACCCGCCCCTCAGGCACAAGGATGCGATCGACCTCTCGCAGGACTTGGTGCGGATTGGCTGCTGTCTCTAACGTGTGCGGTAAAACCACTAAGTCCATGCTTTCACTGTCAAAAGGCAGAAACTCCGGCTCGGCGAGCACCATGCCTGCCCAGTCCTTGGCTGGCGCAGTCACCGGTAAATCCGGTCCGACAAAGGCCTTAAAGGGCATTCTGTTGGCGCGCAGCAAATCTAACTCAGGTAAACCTACCTGCAGTGCCCGGTAACCAAAAACGTTATCGACCATAGAATCAAAGCGCGCATGTTCCCAATTTCGGACATATTGACCCGGATCGGTGTTTAACCACGCTCTCAGACTTACAATGGCGGATTGTTGTGTTGACACGCTGTTCCTGAAAAAAATATAAATGCCTGCTGATTCAAATCTACCTAACGCTACGCGCGAACGCAACACCCTTGTCCAAACGACAGAGATTGTTCCACTCAACGCGTTTAGCGACAACTACATCTGGCTCATTACTAATGGCACGCATGCCATGGTGGTGGACCCCGGTCAGGCTGCCTCCGTTCAGCTTGCGCTCTCTGAGCGAAACATATCGCTCGTTGCCATTTTACTCACCCATCATCATCAAGACCATGTCGGCGGTGTGACCGAGCTTGTGGCACAAACTGGGGCCAAGGTGTACGGTCCTGCTAGTGAAGTCTTACCGGTCTGTGATGTAGCCTTGGTGCAAGGCGACCAAATCACCGATCAGGATTTGCAACTGTCACTCTCCGTTCTCGATGTCCCAGGCCACACTGCGGGTCACATCGCGTTTGCAGGCGAAATCGCGGGTCAACCCGTCTTGTTCTGCGGCGATACGCTCTTTGCTGCGGGTTGCGGCCGTTTGTTTGAGGGCACGCCTGCTCAAATGGACGCGTCGCTGTCCAAGCTCGCCGCCCTCCCCGCTGAGACGGCTGTTTATTGTGCACATGAATACACGCTGTCCAATATGCGTTGGGCCTCTATGGTTGAGCCTGACAATCAGGATCTTCAGCATTGGCAAGCTCGCGCCAAACAACAGCGCGCAGAGGGACAACCCACTTTGCCGAGTTCAATCGAACTCGAACTATCCTGCAATCCGTTTTTACGTGCGCGACAACCTGGCGTTGCCCGAGCGGCGGCCCAATGGGCTGAGCGCAGACTCGAGAACCCGGTCGAAGTCTTTGCCGCGCTCAGAGAGTGGAAAAACAATTTTCGTTGATGTGAATGCCTAATATTCAAACCCTTTTGACGCGTGCGCTCGCCTTGGTACTAAGCCTGATTCTGGCAGGCTGCGCGGGCTTGTCTGAAACGGATAGTCGCGAACGTGCGCTAGACACGTCCCAGACCATCGACTTGACCATCCCTGCGCCAGACGCTTGGGAGCGTATTCGGCGGGGCTTTGCCATCCCCAACCTCAACACGCCCCTCGTCGACAAATGGACGGCCTTCTATTCGAGGCATCCTGAGTCGATGAACCGCATGGCCAACAGTGCGGGCAAATACCTGTATTACATCGTCGAGGAAATCAATCGCCGAGGTCTGCCTACCGAGCTGGCACTCCTACCCTTTGTCGAGAGTGCTTACAACCCTATCGCCTATTCGCACGCCAATGCTTCCGGTTTGTGGCAGTTCATCCCGAGTACCGGTACGCAATTCAAGCTCAAACAAGACTGGTGGCACGATCAGCGACGTGACCCGATTGCGTCCACCAATGCCGCACTCGATTATTTAGAGTATCTGTTTGAGTTCCAGGGAGATTGGTATTTGGCACTAGCTTCGTACAACTGGGGCGAAGGCGCCGTGCAGAGAGCCGTCAAACAAAATGCGGCGGCTGGCAAACGAACCGACTACTTATCACTCAACATGCCTGCAGAAACGCAAAACTATCTGCCCAAACTTCAGGCGATTAAAAACATAGTCGCCGATCCGAAAAAATACGGAGTCGTCTTGCCGGATGTGAATAACTCACCCTATTTTGTTGCCATTAAGAAAACCGTCAACATTGATTATGTTTTGGCGGCAAAGTTTGCGGAAATGTCCCTGGAGGATTTTCAGGCGCTTAATCCCTCTTTCAACCAACCCATCATTGCTGCAAAAGAAGATCACTCGATCATTTTGCCGCGCGACCGCGTGGCGATCTACAACAAGAATTTTGCGCAATATCGTGGCGATCTTACTTCCTGGAAAACCTATGAAGCGCAGGACGGCGAAAGTATTTCCGCCATTGCGAGCAAGTTTGGCGTACCAGAGGGTCGACTGCGTCAAGCCAATCGCCTGCCCACCAACGTGCGCGTGACGAGTGCGACAACGCTGATCATCCCTGGACCGAGTGGCGAGGGCATCCGTCTAAATCCGGCGGATAAAACATCCTTGGCGCAAGCTGGCGCAGGCGGGACGACCTCAACCCGCACAACCACATCACCCGCCCGCACGCCAGTTGTGAGCGCAACGCGTGCGGCCACCCCTTCATCAGCATCATCGCGTTCGGCAGTACGCCTACACACGGTTCGCACCGGCGATACGCTCAGCAGCATTGCACAACAATACGGCACAACCGCTGCCTCGATTCGTTCACTGAACAACTTAAAATCGGATACTCTGCGAGCAGGTGCTAAATTGCGCATTCCAAGCGCAATCAGCAGTAAATAATTTTTTTCTATTTCTTTTTATTACTAGGACTGATTCATGGGCTTTCTTTCTGGCAAACGTATTCTGATTACTGGCGTGATCTCTAACCGCTCGATCGCCTATGGCATCGCAAAAGCTTGTCACGAACAAGGTGCCGAGCTTGCCTTTACGTTTGTTGGTGAACGCTTTCACGAGCGCGTAACAGAGTACGCGGCTGAGTTTGGCAGCAAGATCGTCCTGCCCTGTGATGTGGGCGATGACGCTCAGATCGACGCAACCTTCACCGAGCTCGCCAAGCATTGGGATGGGCTCGATGGCTTAGTGCACTCCATCGGCTTTGCCCCGCGCGAGGCGATCACCGGACAATTCCTAGACGGATTCTCGCGCGAGGCCTTCCGCATTGCGCATGATATTTCTTCTTATAGTTTCCCGGCACTCGCTAAAGCCGCACGCCCTATGATGCAGGGTCGCAATGGTGCACTGCTGACTTTGACCTATCTGGGCGCAGAAAAAGCCATGGCCAACTACAACACAATGGGGCTGGCCAAAGCCTCACTCGAAGCATCCGTGCGTTACTTGGCCGCAAATCTTGGACCCGAGGGCATCCGTTCAAATGCAATTTCTGCAGGTCCGATCAAGACGCTGGCTGCCAGCGGCATCAAAGATTTTTCAAGCATCCTCAAGGTAGTTGAGGAAAATGCGCCGTTGCGCTGCAATGTCACGATCGAACAAGTCGGTAATGTCGCGGCCTTTTTACTGTCAGACTTGTCCTCTGGTGTCACGGGAGAGATCATTCACGTGGACTCGGGCTTTTCCAACGTACTCTCAGGCCTGATCGCTTAGTCATTCAATACGCCAGAGGCCTAGGACGTCGGCTTGCTTAATGCATCCCGGTCAGATACATGAGTAGCGCGCCGATCGTCCCTGCCCCCAAAATAAGATAGACAGGGTTGATGCGTGTGCGCAATAACAAACCAAACACCACCAAGGCAAGAGCGATCGTTAAGGGTCCGACTATCGCGGCTTTTGCTACTGCATAGACACCCGAACACATCAGTCCAATCGAAATAGGCTCTAACGCGCTCTGTACCGATCGTCTCCAAGGCCGCTCACCGATTTTGTTCCACAGACGTCCAACCGCTAAACAGAAGATGCTCGATGGAATGAAAAAAGATAACAAGACAACCGCCGCCCCCAATAAACCGGCGATCTGAAAACCAAAGACCAACACCATCATCATGTTCGGACCGGGTGCGAGCTGTCCTAAGCTGTATATGTGAACAAAAGCGGTGTGATCGATACCAAAACGCTGCGCCAAAATGGTCTGCATTTCCGGCAGAACCGCTGTCCCGCCCCCAACTGCCAGCACGGACAACATTCCAAACGTTGTCGCCAGCTGCAGTAAGGCGCTCATTTGCGAGGCTCCTCTGGGCGCGGACGATAAAGATACAAGCCAATCGGCACCATAATGAGCAGTAGGGTGACAAGAGAGAGCTTAACGATGCTCATCAAGACAAAAGTCGCCACAATGATCGACAGTGAACGCATATGCCGAAAATGTTGATCACCAATTTTGTAGGTAATTGAAGCCAGGAGACCCGTTGCACCCGCCGCCACGCCTGCAAGCAAAATATTCATCACCGGATGATCCGCGCCTTCGCTATAGACAAGACCCGCGATCAATACAAACAGCCCCCCCGGTAACACCAAACCAACGGCAGCGATACAAGCGCCCCAAAAACCACGGAGTCGATCACCCGCGAGGAGCGCGAGGTTGACAGAATTGAGGCCTGGCATCGTTTGACTGATCGCAAGCGTCGCCATGAATTCGTCCGGCGAGAGCCACTTACGTTTATCCACAAGGAGGATGCGCTCATACGCCACGATGCCGCCGCCAAAGCTGACCGCTCCGATCAACAGAAACTCTCTGAAAATCTCCCAAAGCGTTGGCGTCATTCCTCAGTTCCATAAACAAGTGCAGTCTTGGTACTGCCTTTTATCAACCAATCTGAAATAGCAAGTTGCAAATTTTTGAAAAAATTATCGGCAAGTTGATGGGCGGCGACATCATCACGATTTAACTTAGTGACGCGATAGGAATATGCCAGTTCGCCCACAATTGGCTCGCCTACGCTGCGCATCCAAATCGCCACATCGCAATGTGCGCTGACATTTGGACTAAACACGATATTGCCGAGTGGCAGACAGGCCTCAAGAATCTTGTTGCTTGTCCCTCCGACAACAGATATGGGAGTCTCAGGACTGAGTTGTAAGCGAACCAAGTCGGGGAACACACGCACGATACTCCCCATATTGCGTTCGAAAATCTGATCGACCGGGACGGAATCCATGATCGAATTATTGGAATAAATCAACCGCGTGCTACCGGGCGTCTCGCCTCGCAAAATTTCTTCTTTGAGACGCAACTTAACCTTATAGGGTGCATCAGGTGCAGGGTCATAGGCAATGGAAGCCTGTAAAGACTTGGCACGGCACTTCAAGGTGACTTCGCACCAGTCGTCAATCCACACATTTTGTCTGGATTCACGTACCCGCAAAATCAAATTGTTTCTCCGAAAATCTTGCCCTGGCGTGTCGTAAAAATACACGCTACGCAGACCAGTGTTTGCGTTGTCAAGATGGAAAAAATCAACGCCTTCTTTCTGACAAAAAGAGACGACCAGATGACTCAACTGTGTAATCCGACTATAGCGATCAAGCCCCTCGGGTTTGAGCAGGAGTTTGAACTCGCGGTTCGTGATTTTCTTGTCGAGCGGAACAATAGGGTTCATGAGGTGACTTTTTTTAAAATGGCGACTTTAAATGCTAAGAGATTATAGGGGTATGAGTCTGACTCTTGTGCCCTCGACAGCTAAGTGAACCGCAATAGCGGAAAAATCATCTAGGACTATACTTATTAGGTCATCAACGCATTGCAAAAGTCGCTGATGCCTATCCAATCTCTGCCCATTCAGCCCACGCTATAGGATCGCAGTCACCATGAATCTTCCTGAACTTTCTGCCCTTGAATTACGCCGTTTAATCGGTACCAGACAGATTTCACCGGTTGAGTTGATGGAGGCCTGTATCGCCCGGATCGAGCAATTCAATCCTGCTATCAATGCAGTGACTGCGACGGATTTCGACCGTGCCCGTACGACCGCCAAGCAGGCGGAGAGTGCGGTGATGCGCGGCGAGCCCCTTGGTCTGTTGCATGGTTTACCGCTCGGCGTCAAAGATCTTCAGGATACGGCGGGTTTATTGACCACATACGGTAACGTTGGATTGCGTGGAAATATTCCCTCGCGCGACAACAGTCTCGTTGCACGACTTCGCCAAGCAGGTGCGATCGTGACCGCAAAAACTAACACGCCGGATATGGGTGCGGGTGCCAATACGCGTAATGCAGTGTGGGGCGCCACAGGCAACCCTTTTAATCCAACCCTGAATGCAGGCGGATCTTCCGGCGGCTCTGCCGCTGCCCTGGCGACGGATATGTTTCCGATTTGCACAGGCTCAGATACTGGCGGTTCCTTACGGATTCCGGCTGCCTTATGCGGCGTGGTGGGTATGCGTCCCTCACCTGGCACCGTCGGCAACGATACCCGGGCCTTAGGTTGGTCTGTCATCTCGGTGTTAGGGCCTATGGGTCGTACCGTGGCCGACACGGCCTTTATGATGGCCGGCTGCATCGGTCGAGATCCAATGGATCCTCTCGCTTACCCGGTAGATCCTGCCTCCATCTGGCCAATGCGACACATTGATTTGTCGACCTTGCGCATTGGCTACACCGAGGACTTTGGCGTCTGTATCGTCGACCAAGACACCCGCGCGCTCTTTCGTAAACGACTGGCCGCCATCGCACCTCTTGTACAGATATGTGAGCCAGTTGACTTGCGCTGTGCTGAGGCGGATCGCGCCTTTGATGTGCTCCGCGCTGAAAACTTCGTCGCAGGCTTTGCGGATATCTGGCGTAGTAAACCAGAAACGCTCGGACCAAATATTTGTGCAAACATGGAAATGGCTGCGGCCATCACCCTCGAGGATCGCGCCCGCGCGCACCTCGAACAAACACGTATCTCGCGTCAGTTTGCTGCGGCAACAGAAAAATACGATTTGATTTTGTCACCGGTTGTGCCTGTCACAGCCTTTCCTTGGACGCAGCTGTATGCGGCTGAGGTGGACGGTCAAAAGATGAGAAATTACTACCACTGGCTTGCGCTCACTTATGTCGTGACCCTGGCAACAAACCCAACGATCGCCCTGCCCTGTGGGCGTGACACGCAAGGCATGCCTTTTGGTTTACAAGTCACTGGCAAGCTGTTTGAGGATGGCCGACTGATGGCCGCTGCGCATGCGCTCGAGCAGGCGTTTAGCTTTGACTCAGAACTGAAACGCCCCACGCCTGATATGGATCAGCTGCTTGAGGCGCGTCCTGAACTGAAATCAATCGTCACGCATCCGCCTGTGTACGAGGGCTTGGTGACAGATCACCCAACCTCACCAGCGGTATAAAACGATTCCGCCGCCAATATCTGGATTGTTGACTTGGTCCGGCAATGAACGGTACTTGGTAACCTGCGCGCCATCGTTGCCGAGATACACATACATGATTTCAGCATCGCCGCTATCGCGCATATAGCGGTAACCCCAGACCCACTGATGATCATCACCCCAGTTGTCGCGGGTGATATTGGCGGGTGATCCAAACTCACAATGCACACGCTCGCGTGTCCAGACCTCGCCATTACTCAAAATACTAAAGCTCTTTTCAGTCAGTACCTGTTGGGGTGCATCAACCAGACCTTGCTTGGAAACGTGGAGAGCATAAGCGGTCTCGCCAGCAGGTTGTTGAGTCCAGACCATACGCTTGCCGCCATCTCTGGAGGGGCAATTGATATCAGGATTGCCGTATTGTTTGATGACTTGGGCTATCGGAGTACCAGGCTGAACACTGGAGACGTTGGCACAACCCACGAGCAACAGGGCAGCCAGACTGGCTGACACGCCAGCGAGTGCTTTCAGTGCTGCTTTTTTCATCACGACAACCGCCCATGAAAACTGATTAAAACTAGAACATATGACCGCTCTTAGCGGCCTTGGTACGCAAGTACCCGTCATTGTGTTGATTAGACGGATAGATATGCGCAACCCGCTCGACCACCTCGATGTCATGCTGCGCGAGCGCTGCGACCTTGATCGGGTTATTGGTCATAAGCTTGACGCGACTCACCCCCAGCAAACGCAGCATTTGCGCTGCAGGCAAGTAGTTGCGCTCATCGGAGTCAAAACCGAGATGCAAGTTGGCATCAACGGTATCAAAACCAGCATCTTGCAATTGATAGGCCCGCAGTTTGTTGACCAGTCCGATGCCCCGGCCTTCTTGGGCGAGATACAGCAAAATACCGCTGCCGGCCTTGGACATTTCTGCAACGGCGCCGCGCAGCTGGTTGCCGCAATCACACCGCAATGAGCCGATCAGATCGCCGGTAAAACACTCTGAGTGCAAGCGCACTAACACGGGCGAGGTTGGGTCTACATCACCCACCATCACGGCCAGATGCTCAATCCCACCATCGCGTGGACGAAACGCCACGACGCGCGCGTTTTCAGCATTCTCTAAAGGCACACGCGCTTGGCTGACCAAAGTCAGTGCGTTGGCCGCGTTTTGCATGTAGTGTTGAATATGTGTGGCTTCAACCGAAGAGATATCTGCGGCCTCAGCGCCCTCAACAATCAGGGCGGCGGGCAACAGGCGCGATAACTTTGAAAGCGTCACGCAGGCTTGCGAAATCGCATCCGCATCGTTGATCACCAGACCTGTCAAAGGAGGACGTTGCATGAGCGCCGCGAGTGGATTGGCTAAAAATTCAATTGTTGCTAAATCCAAGCCTTGCGGATGGGACACCACACATGCCGCACGATCAGTCTTGTCGATTCCGAGCACATTGGCGCGGGTACCTGTCATCACGAGTCGAGGTGCACTGGTGCCTGTGCGAGTGAGTAAGCCAAGGTGTTCGGGGGTCAGTGCCTCGGCCGCCAGCATGAGCAAGCTAGTGTCGCCATCATAAACACGAACAAGTGCTCCGCGGCGTAACTCTGAAATGGCACGATCTACTGCAATGAGGGGATCTGGAGTGAACAAGATAAGCAGGTCAAAAGGGTGAGTAGAGCTTTAGCGATAAAAGCTTGCGCAAAAAATGACACATGCGAATATTATGACAGCTTAAGGTAAATCCCTAGTGGAATACACTTACTTATCAACCAGTTTTGGGGCGTTTCAAGCTTTGGTTTCATCAAAACAACACTCGGTCTCCCTAGAAGATCCTACCTCGACTGAAGCCAAGACCCATTGGGACAGGTTTTTGACGGATTTTTTTACGGATAGTTCATTGCCTGCGTCTGCGCTTCAAGCGATCTTCGAACCAATGCGAACCCCCACAGTGGACACCCTGATGGTCGTCGGACAGCTCGGACAAACCATGGATGGCCGCATTGCAACGGTGACTGGGCAGTCAAAGTACATCAATGGGCAACCGGGGTTGACCCATTTGCACCAACTCCGTGCACTTTTAGATACGGTTGTAGTTGGAGTTGGCACTGCGCTCGCGGATGATCCCCTACTGAACGTCAGACTGGTTAGTGGCAAGCATCCTGCTCGCGTTGTCATTGATCCCAAGGGCAAGCTCAGTCCAGCTGCGCGTGTATGGACGGCTGATGGGGCTCGGCGTTTATGGATTGTGATGGAGGGTGTCGGGGTCTCAGCGCCTGAGGGCGTAGAGGTGATCGCTTTACACGCTTCTGGAGGACGCATCGAACCTAAGGATATTTTATCTTCGCTCGCACAACGGGGGCTCAAACGTATTTTGCTTGAAGGCGGCGCAGAAACAGTGTCGCGCTTTCTTCAGGCAGGCTGCCTGGATCGACTGCATTTGATTGTCGCCCCGATTTTGATGGGCTCGGGTCGCGCCAGCCTCAATCTGCCTGCAATCGAACATATGGATCAAGCCTTGCGCTTAGATGTCCGCTCGCACCACTTAGGCAATGAGGTGTTGTTTGACTGCGACTTAAGTCCTCAACGGGTCAACATCGCCTGACGAGACAAAATCTCCCCAAAGCGCACGGCGGACTCTTCCCAGGTTGGCTGCAAAGCGGCCGCCTTTCTGGCCCCTTGAGACAACTGTGCACGTAAAGCAGCGTCTTCTATGACGCTACGCAAAGCCTGCGTCAAGCGCTGGACGTCTCCGGGGGGGACTAACAGTCCCGCGCCCGAGGGTACAGTTTCGGGAATCGCGCCACCGGTCGAGCCGATTACTGGCAGTCCACGCGCCAGGGCTTCAGCGTAGGCCATGCCATAACCTTCAAACAATGAAGCCAACACAAACACATCGGCCGAACGATAAAGCGCCTCTAACTGGGCGTCGTCGACAACACCCAAAAGATGCACCCGGGCTTGGAAACCAAAACGGTCGATATCTTGTTTAAGCAGAACAGGTGCCTGATCATTACGCGAAAGATCCCCCGCAATCGACAAGGTCCATGGGAGGTCTGCCAGGGGCGCTAAGGCCGCAAGCAGAACGTCAAAACCCTTGCGCGGGATCACAGAACCCACCGATAACAAATGTAAAGTGTCTGAGCCACTACCTTGGGCGAGAGGCGCGCGCGCAGTCCCGGGACAGACCACCTCAACCGACTCTGGATCCACACCAAAACTTTGCACAAGATCGCGTGCGGTGGCAGGTCCCGTAACGATGACGTGCCTCACGTGGCTGAGCGCTTGAGTCTCAGTTTTTAGAAATACCTGAGCCTGGTCCAGACTCAAACCCGCCTCGTAGGCTAAGGGATGGTGAACTAGGGCAATCACAGTATGCGTGAGCGCGCAGGCCGCAACAGCTTCTGGCAACACACCGAGGGCCAGCCCATCGATCACAATCAAGGCGCCGGGGGCAACCGCTTGCAAACGCGCGGCAACCTCCTTGCGCGTGTCTTGGGAAGGATAGGGAAACCCAAGTCCAAGGCTGAGCATCTTAACCTGCCAACCGAGCCTCTGCAAGCCCTCGATGATACGGCGGTCGTAGATATAGCCTCCCGTAGGCGTATCGAGCTCGCCGGGAAAGGCAAATATCACACGTTTCATCATCGTCTTGGCTTAATGAATAGCCGCTTCGTACCAGGCACGGGCCACATGGGACTCAGAGATGGTCACACGAATGGCATGCAGCTGCTTGCCGTCACGGCCGAGGCCACCACTGCGCGCGGCAATCGCGAGTTGATCAAAAATATACTTGGTCAAAAACTCAGTCGTCGTATTAAAGCCCTTGAACTCGGGGCGGTCGTCCAAGTTGGTGTAATTCAACGGCTTGAGGGTCGCTTTAAGCACGTCGAGCGCGCAACCGATATCGACCACGATTCCGTTTTCATCTAACTCTTTTGAAATGAAGGCTGCATCGACGACGAACGTTGCGCCGTGTAAGGCTTGAGCCGGTCCAAACACATCCCCACGAAAAGAATGGGCGATCATAATGTGGTCACGCACTTCAACTGTAAACATGAAAACTCCCTAAGGGTAACGAATTAACTGACAAAGCACAGTGCTTTGACGGCCTAAAATTTCTGGTAGATGCTCAGGCAAGCTTGCAAAATCGACAGCGGGCGCTAGCAAGACGTCCAGCCGAGGATCTTTGAGCATATTGAGGGCGGCACTCAAGCGTCGCCGATACGTCCAGCGCGGCCTGCGCGACGCGGAAATATGACCGACCTGGCTTGATTGCAATCTGATTTGGCGACTATGAAAGGCGCCTCCGAGGGGTGCAGCAACCATGCCCGAGCCATACCAGCTGAGCTCCAACACCGTCGCTTCCTCTCCCGCACAGCCCAACGCAGTGGTCAGCCCCGCGGCATTGGCACTGCAATGAATCACGACATCGCATTCCTGCGGCGCGGCCTGGGGCAAGGCAAAGTGCACACCGAGCGCCCGTGCAATGGCGGCACGCTCAGGATTGATATCCACCAAGGTGACCTCCGCGCCTGGCAGATGCCCGCACAAGTAGGCTACCAAACAGCCGACCACGCCACCACCAATCACCGCGATACGGTCACCGGGCCCGGGGGCTGCGTCCCACACAGCATTGAGAGCCGTTTCCATATTGGCGCCCAGCACAGCTCGAGCAGCTTCTACGCCTTGGGGGACGACAATGACGGCGTCGGAGGCGGCCTGAAAAGCGGTCTGATGCGGCATTAAACTGAAGACCAACTCGCCGATCAGTGACTCCGGCCCTTGCTCGACGCGCCCGACGTTGGAGTAACCATACTTGACGGGAAACGGAAAGGCACCGCCCATAAAAGGGGCTCGCATACGTGTGTATTCCGCCTCCGGCACCTGACCCCGATAGACCAAGGACTCGGTGCCGCGACTCAAGGCCCCAAAAACCGAACGCACTTGGACTGCGCCCTCTGCCAAGCTCGGGAGGCTCTCGGGTCGACATTCGGCTTGCTCGGGCGCAACATACCAAAGCGCCTGAACAGACTGTGCTGTCGAGGATGAGGGTTGTTCTTTCAACACGAATGAATCCTAAGTTTTTGAAAGCAAGCTCGCCACTCTGACCTATACTGAGCGTGCATGTTGCAGAGTAGTATAAGTGAGTCAGAGGCCATCCCTTGAATACCTTTATGAATAACCCTTCTACGCGGGCGATGACCGCACGTCGTAGCGTTTTTTGCGTGCTTGCCGTCTGTACCGCAGCCCTGATGTTTTGGTTGATGCACGAAGCCCTTTCCCCCCAGATACCAACAGCCCTTTACGTGACACTCATGGTGTTGCTTGGTTTCACGTTGCCCTGGATGGTGGTCGGTTTCTGGAACGCCGTCATTGGCTTGCTGCTCTGTCAGTTGTCGACCGAACCCACAGCGGCTGTATTGCCGCGTGAAATGGACATTACCGATACAGAGCCCCTGACCACGTCGACTGCGATTTTGCTGTGTATCCGCAACGAAACGCCTGAGCGCATCGAACGTAACCTCGAAATCATGCTTAAGGGACTCGCGGCACCCGGCATCGGCGAACACTTTCACTTGTATGTCTTGAGTGATACTAACGACAGTAAGATCGCCGATCAAGAGAAAGCCTGTTTCGCCTCCATGCAGCAGCGTTGGAGTGCTCACGTCGGGATCACCTATCGTTGTCGCACAGAAAATACGGGTTACAAGGCCGGTAACATCGCCGAGTTTTGCCAGCGCTGGGGCACGCAGCATGACTTCGCACTCACCTTGGACGTTGATAGCTTTATGACGAGCGGAGCGATTGTTCGTTTAGTCCGCATGATGCAAGCCAACCCGCGGCTAGGCATCTTGCAAGGACTGGTTGTGGGCCTGCCTTCCACGAGCGCCTTTACGCGCCTGTTTCAATACGGCATGCGTTTAGGCATGCGCTCCTTCACCATGGGCTCAGCGTGGTGGCAAGCCGACTGTGGCCCCTATTGGGGACATAATGCGGTGATTCGACTGGCACCCTTTATCGCGCACTGTGAACTGCCTGCGCTGACAAATCGCGATGGCACGACACGTCATATTTTGAGCCACGACCAAGTCGAAGCTGTATTAATGAGAAGCGCAGGCTTTGAGGTACGGGTGTTTCCCCAAGAAGACGAAAGCTGGGAAGAGAATCCAACCACCTTAAGTGAATACATTGGACGGGATCTGCGCTGGTGCGCGGGCAATTTGCAATACATTCATTTGCTCACCTTGCCTGGTATCAAATTCATGAATCGCTATCAGCTTGCACTGGCGATTTTTATGTTCTTAGGGTCGCCCGCCTGGATCGCCATGTTGGTCTTGGGTACGCTTGCCTTGAGCCTGACACCGAATGCGGCGGATTTCGCGCAAAGCGGCGAGTCTCTAACATTGCTGATCTTTGCACTGTTGATGTGGTATTTACCAAAAATTGCAGGTGCCGTGGATGTGCTGTTGCGCAAAGAAGAGCGTGCGCGGTTTGGTGGCGGCTGGCGCTTTGGTCTAAGCCTGACATTGGAAATGCTCTTTTCAATTTTGATGACGCCCATCACTTGGCTCAACCACACGATTTTTATCGTGGGTCTTGTGTTGGGTAAAAAAGCAGGCTGGACTGCGCAGTCGCGTGATGATCACACCATTCCACTCGCGGATGCCGTTAGACAGTTTTGGCCGCACACTTTATTGGGTCTTGTGCTCTCAGGTCTTTTGCTTGCGACCCATCCGGCAGTACTGCCTTATGCGTTGGTATTTTTTGGCGGTCTGTTACTGGCAATACCCTTAGCCGTACTGACCTCTCAGCCGGGTTTGGGACGCTGGATGATGGCGAATCGCTTGCTTTCCTTACCCGAAGAAATCAATCCACCCGAGGCCCTGCTAGCCCTAGATCTTAAGGCCTTGCAAGTTCTTCAAGCCGTGAGACCGCCCCAGCAATCTTAGGCAAACATGGAACTATTTCGCCTCTATTTGCGCGTGCTTGAAAAGCTGGGATCGGATCGACGACTCGGTTGGCTGTTGGCTTTGGCCAACGTCGCACTCGCCATGGCGTTATTCGCAGAACCGGTGCTGTTTGGTCGCGTCATCGATACGCTTTCCAGCATCCCGAGCGACCAACCTGCGGCGATCTGGGCAGGGGTCTGGCCCTTGCTCTTACTCTGGACAGGTTTTGGTTTGTTTACGATTGGCTGCTCAACACTCGTGGCACTCTTTTCTGATCGACTCGCGCATCGCCGTCGTCATGCGGTGTTTGGTGAGTATTTTGAACACGTGCTCCATCTGCCGCTCGCACAACAGTCTCGTACGCACTCTGGGCGCTTGATGAAAATCATGCTGCAGGGAACGGATGCGCTGTGGTGGCTGTGGCTGAGTTTTTTCCGCGAGCACCTCGCGGCGTTTGTTTCTTTGGTGGTGCTTGTCCCGTTAGCGCTTTACATCAATTGGAGACTCGCGATTGTCTTGATTGTGTTGTGCGTACTGTTTGGTCTGTTGACGCATTTTATTTTACGCAAAACACAAAAGCTTCAGATGCAAGTTGAAAGCCATCACTCCGATCTGGCCGAACTCGCTTCAGATACGCTTGGCAATATCGCGTTAGTGCAAAGTTTTTCACGCATACAGACTGAAGTGAGCGCCTTGCGCAACATTAGCCAACGTGTGCTGGGGGCGCAACTCCCTGTGCTGTCGTGGTGGGCGATCGTCACGGTACTGACGCGCTCTGCCACCACACTGAGCATTTTATGCATTGTGATTTTAGGTGCGTGGCTCTACACCCAATCACTTATCACGATCGGTGAGATTGTGACGTTTATTGCCTTTGCAGGGATGGTCATTGGGCGTCTCGAACAGATCGTCGCATTTTTTAACAAGATCGCGATGGATGCTCCGCGCCTCAAAGAATTTTTTGGTGTGCTGGATATGGCACCTGAAATTCATGATGCACCTAATGCCATTGATCCCGGTCGCTGCGAAGGCTTGATCGAGTTTCAAAATGTCAGCTTTTCCTACGATGGCAAACGCCCTGCCATTCAACACCTCAGCTTTAAAGTCTCGCCTGGACAAACGATCGCCTTAGTGGGCACCTCCGGTGCTGGTAAATCCACAGCCCTCAGTTTGCTGTATCGCGCGTTTGATCCTCAGTCTGGCGCTATTACCATCGACGGTCGGGATATCCGAACGTTTCAGTTGACTGCCCTACGCCGCAATATTGGCGTGGTATTTCAAGAACCACTTTTATTTAATCGTTCGATTGCTGAAAACTTACGCATTGGTTCGCCCGAGGCAAGTGAGAGGGATCTGCGAGAAGCTTGCGCGCGCGCCCAGGCGCTAGACTTTATTTCTCGACAACCCCAAGGCTTTGACACGATTATTGGCGAACGCGGACGCAGTCTTTCAGGCGGTGAACGTCAACGTTTATCGATCGCACGCGTCCTTTTAAAAAATCCTCCGATCTTGATTCTGGATGAGGCGACCAGCGCGCTAGATAGTTCGACTGAGACCAGCTTACTCAAAGCGATGGAAGAGGTCACGCGTCAACGCAGTACCTTAGTGATTGCGCACCGTCTCAGCACAATCAGACAGGCCGATATGATTTTGGTGATGGATGCGGGCCAAGTGATCGAAGTCGGCACGTTCGACATGCTCTACGCACAAGGCGGGCGCTTTACTGAAATCGTCAAGCAACAGTTCAACGCACCTGTTGAACACCCCTCACACCCCAATATACAGATGGAACTGCGATGACTGGATTTTCTGCTCAATGGCTGGCGCTTCGCGAACCCGCTGATCACCGCGCACGCGATATTTCGCTGCAGTCGCTGGTCATTCACGATCTTGAGCGCTTGGCACGTATGCGTGCGGGTTCGCTTAAATTAGTCGATCTTGGCTCAGGCTCTGGCTCCAATCTGCGGGCGTTAGCGCCACTTTTGCCAGAGCATCAGCACTGGACGTTGGTCGATTACGATCCCGCCTTATTGGAGGCTGCGCGTGCGGCCTGTATGGAGTGGGCTGATCAAGTGGTCGCTCGCGATACCTCGCTCAAATTAATCAAAAACAACAAACACATCACGATTAGTTTTCGTTGTGAAGATCTCTCAAGCAATATAGAAGTGGTGCTTGCCGAGCCTTCGGATCTCATCACCGCTGCTGCGTTTTTTGATCTTGTGGCGGTGGATTGGCTTGAACGATTTTGTGGCTTGCTCGCCACGCCGCTTTACACAGTATTGACCTATAACGGCATTGAAAACTGGACACCACCTGAGCCAAGCGATGCCGCCATGCTCAAGGCATTTCATGCGCACCAGCAAACAGATAAAGGTTTTGGCGCAGCTGCAGGTCCAACGGCAGCTGGCGTGATGGAAAGCTTATTGCATGCGCGAGGTTTTATCGTGTCGAGCGCTTCAAGCCCTTGGAAGCTGGATGCCAAGGATCACGGCTTGATCGAACAGCTTGCAACGGGTAGCGCAGGTGCGGTGCGAGACACAGGCTTGGTGACGCAAGAGGCTGTAGAGGCCTGGCAACAGAGTCGTCGTCAAGCGTTAACTTGCGAGATTGGCCATACTGACTTGTATGCAAGACCCCGTCAGTTTTAAAATTAAATTTCGATCTTTGCGCCTAACTCGACCACGCGGTTAGGCGGAATTTTAAAGAAATCTGAGGGCTTGGCTGAGTTCTGGTACATCCAAGAAAAAAGCTTTTCACGCCACAGAGCCATGCCGGGCAACTTGCTGGGCACAATGGTGTCGCGCGCCAAAAAGAAAGACGTATCCATTTCGTCGAACGCCAATCCGTATTTAGCGGTAATCAAGTCCAACACAGAGTTGATATCGGGCGTTTCTTTAAAGCCGTGCACGGCGCGCACAACGTAAATATCTTTACCCAACTCTTTGAGTTGCAACCTTTCGCTGTCGTTGACAAAGGGCACATCCCACGTGCTCAGCTT
>Ga0247832_1003054_pt1 | contig 23866 bp, 18 predicted proteins | sample LaCruzMarch2015__10_FD_192407 | JGI IMG/M metagenome (GOLD analysis project Ga0247832, IMG submission 192407) | Freshwater microbial communities from meromictic Lake La Cruz, Castile-La Mancha, Spain - LaCruzMarch2015_4m | ecosystem: Environmental > Aquatic > Freshwater > Lake | place: Spain... | reverse complement strand
CCCATTAGTAATGTCTACTAATAAAAGTGATTTCCAACAATTATGGGGCAGCCGACCTTTAGATGATAATTGGCGAAGAAAAGATAAAGAAGCTGGTTCGATTAGCTTCAAGGTGGAGCGAGGTATGGTCGGTCAAGAACCAACTAAACAAGTTCCCAAAGTTTCGATTGAAGATTTGAAAAAACAGAAAGAAGAAAAAGAAGCATTTGCTCTTGACGGCAAGAAAAAAGAATTTTACGAGAAGATTCCGACCACTCCCGAAAAACTCGCTGGCTCGAAACTTAAACAAGAAGAAGCCCTTTATCAACTTGGTAAAATTTATAAGTTTCAGTTCAACGAGCTACAAAATGCTACTGAAACTTTCTTGACGCTACTTAACAGATTTCCAAATACCGTACACGAAGTTGAGGTTTTATATTTGCTCACTTTATTGTCAGATAATCAAGCCGCAAGTCCATATCGCAAAACTTTGATTGAGAAATTTCCTGCTTCAACCTACGCCAGACAGCTTTTGCGTGGAAATGTTCAGATTACAAGCGATACTGAATCAAAAGCAAATTTGGTTTATTCGCAGGCGTTTAATTTGTACGTCAATGAAAGCTATGAGTCATCAATTAAACTCGCCGAAGACGGCTTGATTACTTATACAGGAACGAGTATTGAGGATAAATTTGCAATGTTACGTATTTTTCTTTTTGCAAAAACCGAGCAGAAAGATGCTTATAAACAAGCCCTTAACGAATTTATTCAAGGTTATCCATCAAGTAACCTACTTTACAGAGCAAAAGAATTAATGGCCGTTTTGGAGAAAAAATAAGTATATATTTTTTATTGAAAATGATAAAACTACAACCCTAAAAAAGATGAAAGACAAGGTAGTAAATGGAGAATCCGACCTCCCACCATTCTTGAAAACCTGGAAAAATGTTTATATTTTGGTAGCAGGAACTTTACTCTTATTAATTGTACTTTTCTACGCTTTCACCCTATATTTTGCATGACAAACCTCGACTGGACTCTACTTATATTTACCTTACTTTTTATTATCGTTTATGGTGTTTACAAAAACCATAAAGACCAAAATATCGACGGTTATTTACTTGGTAATCAGTCACTTCCGTGGTATCACGTTGGACTTTCAGTAATGGCTACGCAAGCAAGTGCAATTACGTTTCTTTCTACAACTGCACAAGGCTTCGACGACGGAATGCGTTTTGTACAATTCTACTTTGGATTGCCTTTGGCCATGATAGTTTTGTGCGTTACTTTTATCCCGATATTTCACCGACTAAAAGTTTATACAGCCTACGAATATCTAGAAAAACGTTTTGATGGGAAAGTGCGAGTTTTCACAGCGTTTCTATTTCTCATTCAGCGTGGACTTTCTACTGGAATTTCAATTTATGCACCTTCAATCATTCTCTCAACAATTTTTGGCTGGGATATTTTCTGGACAAATATTTTGATGGGTGGAATGGTTTTAACTTATACAGTAGTCGGCGGTACAAAAGCCATTTCTTACACACACCTCCAACAAATGATTGTTATTACGGTGGCAATGGTCTTGGCTGGCGTAATTGTGGTAATGATGCTTCCTGAAAATATCGGACTTGTAAAAGCCCTAAAAATTGCAGGAAAAGCTAACCATACCGAAGTCATAAGTTTTGATTTTAACCCCAAAGACCGTTATAATCTTTGGTCGGGTTTAATTGGAGGATTCTTTTTGCAACTCTCGTATTTTGGTACAGACCAATCGCAAGTTGGGCGTTATTTAACGGGCGAATCAATCACTCAAAGTCGTTTGGGTTTAGTGATGAATGGCTTACTGAAAATACCGATGCAGTTCTTGATTCTGTTGGTTGGTGTTTTGGTTTTCGTCTTTTATCAATTCAACTCTTCGCCCGTTTTCTTCAATAAAATAGAAACCGACAAACTTCGTACAAGTCAATATGCTCCCAAATTTGTAGCAATTGAAAAACAATATAATGAAGTTTTGGAGAAAAGAAGACAACTGTTAATTTCGTCTGAAAACCTTGATAATCAACAACTTGAAGTTTATAAAAACAGTTTACAAGCTTCCGATTCAGTAGCAAAAAGTCTGAAAGGACAAGTAATTGATATTATCAAGAAAAACAATCCTTCAGCAAGCACCAACGACCGAGATTTTGTATTTCTGAGATTTGTACTCGACCATTTACCACATGGACTTATAGGGCTTCTGATTGCAGTAATCTTTGCGGCCTCGATGGGTTCGATTGCCTCAGCATATAATTCATTGGCGGCAACTTCAGTGGTAGATGTTTACCGAAAATTTTCAAAAAATGTTCCATCCGAAAGAGCAGAACTCAACGCATCGAAAGTTTCGACCGTAATATGGGGGCTTTTTTGTATATTTGTAGCACAATACGCCAACAAACTGGGCAATATGATTGAGGTGGTCAATGTGCTCGGCTCATTGTTTTACGGAATCATTCTTGGCGTATTTTTAGTAGCATTCTATTTTAAAAATATTGGTGGCACGGCTACCTTTTGGGCTGCAGTTATTAGTCAAGCCATCATTCTAGGCATAGGAATTCCACAAGTAATTTTAAAAGCTGAGTGGATAGCTTATCTTTGGTTCAACCCAATCGGCTGTTTTCTAGTAATCGGTATTGCTTGGGTTTTGCAGCGTTTTAGATTTAGGATAGGAGATTCGAGATAAGAGACTTTAGAAAAAATAGAGAATTCAGAAAAGTGAATCCCAAATCTAGTATATAAAATCTCATATCTCAATAAAAAATATGGAAAAGAAAAAAATACTCATCATCGAAGATGACCAACGATTGGCCGAAAACCTTGTAAAAGGCTTATCGGAAAAGGATTTTGATACCGAAGTAGCTTACGATGGTCAGATTGGACTACGTTTTGCACTCAGTGGTAAGTTCGATTTGATATTGTTGGATGTGAATCTTCCGCAAATGAATGGATATGAGGTTTGTGCAAAAATCAGAGAAAAAGACCGCCAAACGCCTGTAATTATGCTAACGGCACTGGGCGAAACCGATGATAAAATTGTAGGTTTTGAAAAAGGTGCAGATGATTACATCGTAAAACCTTTTGAATACCGCGAATTGATTGCTCGTATCAATGTTTTCTTGAAACGTGCCTACGCTGAAAACGAAACCAATGCCAATATTCTCCGCATTGCCGACCTCGAAATAAATTTTGAAAGTAAAATGGCAACTCGACAAGGCAAACATATTGACCTCACACCAAAAGAATTTTCATTGCTAGAATATTTGATACGCAATAAAGGAAAAGTAGTTTCAAAAGCCGAAATTGCCGAAAAAATCTGGGAAGGAAATAACGCCGAGAATAGCCTAAATGTCATTGAAGTATATATTAATTTCCTCCGCAAAAAAATTGACAAAGATTTCGAGCCAAAACTCATTCATACCAAAACTGGCATGGGTTATGTTTTGAAAGATGAGTAAATTTTATCTTGGCTGATGAAGTTCCCAATACTCTTTCGGGCTTACAATTTTTGTCTGTTTATATTCAGGAAATGTGAAATCATTCGAATTTCCTGTAATCACAAAATCTGCCAAACATTCATCGGCAAGTTCCAAAATCATATTATCATCTGCATCAGAAATTAAATCAAGCGTAATTTTTGGGGTATATTTTGTAGCTTTTGATTCTATTTCAGCAAGCAATGCTTCTGCACGATTAAAAAAGTCTAAAAATCTTGAAAATTTTGGTCGAGCTAAAACTTCATAATATTCGGCTACCAATTCATCTGAAATACAAAGTTGAAATCTTTGTTCAAAGAAAAGTTCGTTGATGATTAAATACCGGTAATTTCGCTGAATCAATGAAGAAACAATAACATTTGTATCAATTATTATTCTTTGCATTTCTTCGAACAGTTTTTACCTCACTTGATATTTCATCCATTGTCATTTTTGAAAGCCCATACTTATCTGCAAGTTCTAAGCACTTATTTAGGTTTTGACGTATCAACTCCTTACTAACAATTTCAAGGAAATCTGAGAAAGTCAATTCATCATTCTTCAAACCGAATTTATTGTATTCAATATCGGATATAGTGATGTTCAATGTTCGCATATTCTTAAATGTTTGTCCAAATATACAAAAAACATTAATATATCCAATTTTAGCCAATAATAATCAGAATTTGAAAAGTATCACATCTTATTATCCTGATAACGAGATTTGCCACATTATTTTCTTTAAAACTTTAATAATTTCTTACTATTTTTACATTTCAACTCAATCAACCTAAAAACTAATATTCAATGAAAATTTTCAAGAAAATCTTACTTGGATTGCTCATTTTAATTGTTGTGGCGGGCATCGGAGTCAATTTTTGGTTAAAGAGCACCAAACCTACACTTGATGGCGAACTTCAACTCAAAGGACTAAAAGCACCTGTCGAAGTTGTTTATGATGACTACGGAGTTCCACATATCTATGCCAAAAACGAAGATGATTTGTTCCAAGCATTTGGTTATGTTCATGCTCAAGACCGCCTTTTTCAGATGGAATTGCTACGCCGTTTGGCAGATGGACGTCTATCCGAACTTTTTGGCGAAAAAGCACTTCCATCCGATAAATTTTTCCGAACACTCAGCTTCCGTAAACACGCCCAATGGACGATGGATTCGGTACTTATGAAAAACCCAAATGCACCTTTCGTAAAAGCGGCACAATCTTATATAAAGGGAGTAAACGAATACATCGAAAACGGCAAAACGCCTGTTGAATTTTCGATTGTAGGCATCAAAAAAACACCCTTTGAAATGGCTGATATGCAAATAATTATGGGTTATATGGGCTTTACTTTTGCCGAAGCATTTCGTTCAGAAGCCATCTCTACGATGATTCAGAGCAAATTTGGCCCAGAATACTTAAAAGATGTAATGTCGGGTTGGCCAATCACTGAACCAAAGATTCCGACAAATGCCCAAGAGAATATTGCTTCATCTACAGCTTTGGCACGCATGGCAAATCAGTTGACCAATATAGAAACAAATGCAGTTTTTCCGCCTTATCATGGCTCAAATGGCTGGGTGATTGCTGGCTCAAAAACCAAATCGGGAAAACCAATTTTATCGAACGATACCCATATTGCTTTTTCTCAGCCTTCGGTTTGGTATGAAGCTCATTTAGAATGTCCAAACTTTAGGTTTTACGGTAATTTCTTGGCAGGAACGCCCGTTGGAGCTTTGGGACATTCGCAATACGGCGGTTGGGGTTTGACGATGTTTGAAAATGATGATGTTGATTTTTTCCGTGAAAAAGCTAATCCTGCCAATGCCAACCAAGTTTGGTACAAAGACCATTGGGAAGATTTAAAAGTGCGTGAAGAAAGTATCAAAGTGAAAGATGCGGCTGATGTAAAAATTGCTGTCAAAACTTCTAGTCATGGCATCTTAATGAATGATAGTTTTGAAAAAATGGATGGCCAGAAAGACCCAATTGCTATGTGGTGGGTTTATAACCAATTTCCAAGTTATCATTTGGAGGCTTTTTACGAAATGGCTCACGCCAAAAATGCTACCGAAGCAGGTAAAGCGGCAAGCAAACTTACCTCTCCAGGCTTAAATATCATGTGGGGCGATACCGAAGGCAATATTGCTTGGTGGGCAGCAGGAAAACTCCCGAAACGTCCAGCACACGTAAATCCGATGTTGATTTTAGATGGCTCAACGGGCAACGACGACCCACAAGGTTGGTACGATTTTTCGCTGAATCCTCAAATTTTAAATCCTAAACGTGGTGTGCTTTACACGGCCAACAACCAGCCAGCTGATATGGGTAATGGTTTGGTAGCAGGCTACTACGTTCCAGGGAATCGTGCAAGCCGAATAGAAGAACTTTTGTTTAATGATAAAAAAGATTGGACGCAAGAAAGCGTTAGAAACGTTATCAATGATGTTACTTCTTCATCATTTACTGGACTTTTGAAAGATATTTTACCAGTAATTGATAAAAATAAGCTGAATCCGTCAGCAAAAAATGGCTTAGAAAAACTGGCTAAATGGGACGGCTCGCATGATTTAGAAGATATTGAGCCTACGATTTATTACCGTTTTCTGTATCATTTTTTTGTAAATACAATCAAAGATGAGTTAGGCAATGAGGTTTTTCAGGCTTTTGAACACAATTCGAATTTCAAGCGAAACATGGCATCGTTAATGCGAAATGATGCATCGCCTTGGTGGGATAATGTTTCGACAAAAAACAAAGAAACTCGCTCCGAAATCTTGACAACTTCACTGAATGAAGCATTGGTAAGTCTCGAAAAACAACTCGGCAACGACATTACAGATTGGAAATGGAAAAAAGTGCATACACTTACGCACAATCATCCACTTGGAATTTTACCAGTTGTAGGTAAATATTTTAATGTTGGACCACTTCCAGCACCCGGTGGCCGAGAAACCATTAATAATCTTGATTTTTCAATCGACTCGAGTGGAACTTATAAGGTTACGTATGGCCCAGCCTTACGCAGAATTGTTGATTTTTCCGACGTTGAGCACGGACGTAGCGTACTACCAACAGGCCAATCGGGACACTTTTTAAGTAAACATTATGACGACCAAGCCGAAATGTTTGTCAAAGGTGGTTCACGCCCCGAACTGATGAATAGAGCAGAAATTGAAAAGGCAAAAACTGGAAAGTTGATTTTGAAGCCTTGAGTTTTAGCTATAAAATATGTAAGAGAGATTTTATGATTTCATTCATAAAGTCTCTTTTTGTTTTTACTTAAAATTGAATAAAAATCACTAATTTTACTCAATAGTATTTTCTAAAAATGAGAATATTTTTTTTATGAATTATAAAAAAAATTAAAGATGAAATACAAGGTATCATTTCAGGAGAGAACCAAGTTAAGTACGGAAATATTATCCAAACAATCATCCGTTACCTTAGAAGAAGCCAAGAAACAAGTAGAGTGGATAAAACAAGTAAGCAGTTCAGAGAAGAAGAAGAAAAGCATTTAAGAGACATTATTGAGAAAAACCAACTTTGGATTTCTAACATAAATTTGAACAATTATATCTCTGAAGGTGCCGAATAAAAAGTTTATTTAAAAGACGGAAAAAGTGTTTTGAAACTCAATGACGCTATTTTTTTAGTTCGTGGTCTGATTATTTGGTCAATTTACCGCTGAATAACTACTTTTTAGGTGATACAGCCTATCAATTAAAGGGATTCTTTACGGATAATCAAACCCTTTACGCCGTAGTCGAACAAGCTTTTGTCAAAGCATATCAAAAAACGGATTTATTACTCGTACAACAATTCATGCAAGCCAACGGCTTTCTCAACACACGAAATAATGATTATTATCATCCTGAATGGAATATCATTTTAGAAGATTTGCACGACGAAAACGTCCTTACACAAAATGATATCATGTATTTTATCGATACCGTTTTTTATGTCGTTCCTACCAAAACTATAAGCAACTAAAATTATTATACGTCGTATCAAAACTCTAAAATCGCTAAAAATTCCCTTTTGGTCGAATTTTTTAAAAAACTTTATACTTACAGTTAATTTTCAAGAACATTTTATATAATTTTAGTTATAATATCAGAAATTAATTAAACATTCTAATAATGGCAAATTATAACCTTAAAATCAACGGTAAAACCCTTAAAACTGAAGTTTCGCCCGACACACCATTATTATGGGTCTTGCGTGATAATCTCGGTCTCCTTGGCACAAAGTATGGTTGCGGAATGGCTCAATGTGGAGCTTGCACAGTGCATATCAACGGCGAAGCAACTCGCTCATGCGTGTTACCAGTTTCTGCGGTTGCTGATGCAACAATCACGACAATTGAAGGACTTTCAGAAAAAGGCGACCATCCTGTACAAAGAGCATGGGATGCCATCGACGTTCCACAATGTGGTTACTGTCAGACTGGACAAATGATGACAGCGGCGGCTTTCTTGAAAAAGAATGCAAAACCAAGTTTGGAAGAAATTGAGGCAGCAATGTCTGGAAATATTTGTCGATGCGGCACTTATCACCGAATCAAAGAAGCGGTTCAATTGGCCGCAACGAAAATGTAGAAATACTTTAAACTGTAGGCAAAACGCTTATTGCTAAAATTAAATTTCTGTAATAATACTTTAAAATTTGCTGTAAAAAAGCCTTAAACATATCATTTAAAGCATATAGCATTAAAAACAGATACTATAATGACAAAAAATAATAGCCGAAGAGATTTTTTAAAATCAACTGCATTAGGTGCTGGGGGTTTAATATTGGGTTTCAACTGGTTTGGACAAGAGGCTTCGGCAGCCGCAGTAGTAGAAGGCATAACTAGCGAAGCAGGGAATACTGCCTTTAATGCCTTTTTATCTATCCAAACCAATGGAATCGTAACGATTTTTTCACCAAATCCTGAAATTGGACAAGGTATCAAAACTGCTTTCCCAATAATCGTGGCTGAGGAATTAGATGTTGATTGGGCAAATGTAAAAGTCCTACAGGCTCCGCTCGACACAAAGAAATTTGAACGCCAAGTAGCTGGTGGTAGTGGTTCGATTCCTCATTCATGGCAACGCTTACGCAAAGCGGGTGCAACAGCTCGCCAAATGTTGGTAGAAGCTGCCGCCAAACAGTGGGGAGTTTCTGCAAGTGAATGTTCGACCGAAAAAAGCTTCGTTATTCATACAGCAACAGGAAAAAAGTTGGGTTATGGCGAATTGGCGACGGAAGCAGCCAAACTTACTCCACCGACTGATGTAAAATTGAAAGATAAAAAAGATTTCAAACTCATTGGCTCGACCATAAATGGGGTTGATAATGAAGCACTTTTAACTGGAAAACCACTTTTTGGACTAGATTTTTATCGCGAAGGAATGAAGTTTGCGATGATTCAGCGTCCACCAGCTTTTGGAATGAAGCTCAAATCATTCGATGCATTGGCAGCAAAGGCTTCAGCAAGTGGTATTGAGGTAGTTTCTTTTAAAGACAAAGTAGCTATCGTTGGAAAATCGACTTGGGAAGTGAAAAAAGCCCGTGATTTAGTCAAAATTGATTGGGAGAAGGCCGCTAATCTCGAAAGTAGTGACGACCATAATAGAATTTTCAAGGAATTATTGGATGGCAAAAACGAAGTTCGTCGCAAAGATGGCGATGTAGAAATGGCTTTTAAAGATGCCGCAAAAATCGTAGAAGCGGAATATCAATGTCCATTTTTGCCGCATAATCCTATGGAGCCGATGAACTTCTTCGCTCATGTGCGTGAAGATGGCGTTGAATTGGTTGGTCCGACACAGACACCACAAAATGCCCAAAATCAAACCGCAAAATTACTCAATATTCCTGTTGAAAAAGTGACAGTAGAATTAACAAAAATGGGTGGAGGTTTTGGTCGTCGTTTAGGTACTGATTATGTGTTGGAGGCTGCCGAACTTTCGAGCATAATCAAAGCACCTGTAAAAGTTATGTGGACGCGTGAAGACGATATGGGTGGCGGAAGTTATCGTCCGGCAGTTCGTTATCGTTTCCGTGCGGCACTTGACAAGCAAGGCAATATGATTGGTTATACACTCCGTGGAGCAGGTCTTAATGCAGGAAATTCGACTCGTCAGGATAATTTTCCAGCAGGAGCAGTTCCAAATTTATTGATTGACTCTGCCGAACATAAATCTCCGATTACAACTGGACCTTGGAGAGCTCCAATTACTAATTTTTTAGCTTTTGCTGAGCAATCTTTCATTGATGAGGTAGCAACTGCGGCAGGTAAAGATGCAGTACAATTTAGACTTGAATTATTGGAAAAAGCCAAAACTGCCCCAGCAGGTGAAATAAAATATAACATCGACCGTATGAAAGCTGTCATTGAATTGGCTGCTGAAAAATCAGGTTGGGGAAAGAAGAAAAAAGGCGTAAGTCTTGGCTTCAGTGTTTACTTCTCGCACGCATCTTATGTGGCACAAGTAGCAGAAGTGGTGATGAAAAAAGGAAAACCAGTTTTGCAGAAAATCTATGCAGCGGTTGATTGTGGTATAGTTGTAAACCAAAGCGGAGCAAGAAACCAAGTAACTGGTGGTATCGTCGATGGTATCGGACACGCCATGTATGGAAATTTGACTTTCAAAGATGGTACGCCAGACCAAAAGAATTTCAATGCTTTTAGATTAATAAAAATGAACGAAATTCCTGCGATAGAAGTAAGTTTTGTCAATAATGGCATCGACCCAACTGGTTTGGGCGAACCAGCTTTACCTCCAACTGGAGGCTCGGTTGCAAATGCTATTTTTAAAGCATCTGGTAAGCGTTTACGCAATCAGCCTTTTATTGAGGAAGACCAAAAATTGTTTGAAAGTGTTTCTTGATATTGAAGTATAATTTACCAAAAAGTCGAATCAGGTATGATACTGATTCGACTTTTTTTGTTTATTTGACAAATATATTTTTTTCACCACAATAAAAAATTAAATAAAGCATCTAAACAAATACTATTAAAATTGATAGGTCTTTTGAAAACAAACACCATAAAACCTAAACTATGAATCTTAGAAAATTAGTCATTGGCTCAGTTATTTTCTTTTTATTTGTTGCATCAAAAACAATAACCAGTGCCGACTACCTAAATCTACCTTTCACGCCTTATGAGTATAATGTTTCATTACCTAATTTTTATGCTAATAATGTAGCTAATATTGATAATTCTCCCTCAACAAATCCGATAACTAACAATGGTGCTACTCTTGGGCGAGTGCTTTTTTATGATAAAAATCTGAGTATTAATCGAACGGTTTCATGTTCATCGTGCCATAGACAGAGCGAAGGTTTTAGTGATTCTCGCACCCTAAGTATTGGCTTTGCCGGTGGTACTACTGACCGTCACGGCATGACAGTTCTGAATGCTCGCTACTATCAGAGAAGTCGTTTCTTTTGGGACGAAAGAGCTGCCACGCTCGAAGAACAAGTACTTCAACCTCTACAAAACGTCGTAGAAATGGGTTTAACAGCCGCTCAGATTTCGGAAAGAGTAGCTGAGCAGCCATACTATAATCAATTATTTATCAATGCTTTTGGTAATAATACTATTGATAATGACAGGATTTCAAAAGCTTTAGCTCAGTTTGTAAGAAGTATTGTAAGCTACCAAAGCAAATATGATATTGGTCGGGCTGCAGTCAATAACCCAAACCAAGCATTTTCAAATTTTACGAATCAAGAAAATCAAGGAAAACAATTATTTTTTACGTCTATTCCTCAAGGTGGTGGGGGCTGTGTGGGTTGTCATGGCACAGAAGCGTTCGTAAGCACCAGACCTGAAAATAACGGCATTGATGCCACCTCTACCACCGATTTGGGTGTTGGTGGAGCATCTTCTCCAATTCGACAGAATTTAATTGGAACTTTCAAAAATTCAAGCATCAGAAACATCGAACTTTCCGCACCTTATATGCACGACGGGCGATTTGCAACCCTTGAACAAGTAGTTGAGCATTATAATAGTGGCATTCAAGCTCACCCAAATCTTTCTGGAATTTTGAAAGATACCAACGGAAACCCTGTAAGATTAAATTTCTCAACTGCTCAGAAAAACGCTTTGGTGGCATTTATGAAAACTTTAACAGATAATAGTGTAGCTACCGAAGTGCGTTGGAGTAATCCATTTTGCCAGACTAATTTGAGTTTTACTGGTACAATCAATTCAGGCGGTTTTCAGTCGAGCAATAGCATTTTTGTACAAGCTACTACACAAATACAGAATAGCAGTACAGTAAACCTTGTTTCGGGCAAATCCATTATTCTTAATCCTTCATTTGAAGCCAAAGCTGGGAGCGTCTTTAAAGCCCAGATTAGCACTTGTCAATAAAACAAAACCTTTTTTGAATTTCACTTCAATTTGCATAACTTTTGTCTCATTGATAATTAGCTATACTATTTTATTTTTAATAGAGTTTTCTAAATTGAACGAAACAATATTTCAAACTGGTATTTAAAAATTAATAATTATACGCAAAACCAAAAGCCACAAACATTTTATTTTGCTTTGGCATTAATGTTTAGCAAATTTATCTGTTAAAATCAGCATATAGCATCGTAATTCTTTCACTTATAATTTTCTATATTTTATCCTTCTGTTAGACATTTTCTCTAAAATACCCTACTATTGTAGATTAAATATACTGTCTTCTAAAAATATTCAATAAAATTTCTCTAATTTTCTAACAATTTGTTTCAACAATTAATTTATAATTTTAGTATATTTGCATGCTTATCCAAACAGATCATTCATGTAGTTTCTTACCCCAAAGCATGAATCAATTTAAAAATAAACTCTCCTTCAGGGGCAGGGGGTTTTTCACCGATGAAAGTAAACCTAATTACGCAAGAATCCTTTGAAAGTCGTCACCACGGCAAGAGTGTAATCGAACTCCAATCAATGTTAAAAAAAATTGGTGTTGATTCGCTTGAAACACTCATCATTGAAACCGTTCCCGCTGGAATCCGTTTAAACAATCCACTCAATTTGCCAGAAGCAAAATCTGAAGTAGATTTTTTATCCGACTTCAAAGCATTGGCTCAAAAAAACAAAATTTATAAATCATTTATTGGTACCGGCTATCACGATACAGTTGTGCCAAATGTGATTTTGAGAAATATATTAGAAAATCCATCGTGGTACACCGCCTACACCCCTTACCAAGCAGAAATCGCTCAAGGGCGTTTAGAAATGTTACTGAATTTCCAAACAATGGTGATTGAGCTGACGGGAATGGAAATTGCCAACGCTTCTTTGCTTGATGAAGGAACAGCTGCTTCCGAAGCCATGACGATGCTTCATAGTGTGCGTCCTGTTGCCAAGAAAAATGCTCAAACTTTCTTCGTTTCGGAACTATGCCACCCACAAACCATTGATTTGGTAATTGGACGTGCAAAACCCTTGGGTATCAATGTAGTAGTTGGAAATCACGCAACTTATGATTTGACCAACGAAGATTTATACGGAATTTTATTGCAATATCCAGCCACCAACGGCGAGGTATATGACTATACTGATTTGATTGCTGCGGCTCACGAATTTAATATTTTCACTGCGGTAGCTGCCGATTTACTTTCATTAACACTCCTCACACCTCCTGGTGAAATGGGTGCCGACGTAGTAGTTGGCTCGGCTCAACGTTTGGGCGTGCCAATGGGTTATGGTGGACCTCATGCGGCTTTCTTTGCTACAAAAGATAGTTTCAAACGCCAAATTCCTGGTCGTATAATTGGTGTTTCGGTTGATTCACAAGGCAATCGTGCTTTGCGTATGGCATTACAAACGCGTGAGCAACATATACGACGTGAAAAAGCAACATCGAACATCTGTACAGCCCAAGTTTTATTATCGGTTATGGCATCGGCTTATGGTGTATATCACGGGCCAAAGGGTTTGACAAATATTGCCGCTAAAATTCATGGTTTAACAAAACTTTTTGCAGAATCTGTGGAAGGGCTTGACGTACGGGTACTCAACAAAAATTATTTTGATACTGTAACAATTCATACCGAAGATAATACTAAAATCAAGGCAATTGCCGAGAAATATGAAGTAAATCTTCGTTATTACAACGATGGCAATGTAGGAGTTTCTTTTGATGAAAGAAAAACTATCAAAGACGTTGAGCAATTATTAAATATTTTTGCTGAAGCAGTTGGAAAAAGTACAAATATCAATTTAAAATCTGAAGTTGAAATAGGATTTGGCGTAGGTTTAAACCGTACTTCTGATTTCATGACTCACCCGGTGTTTAGCAGCTACCATACCGAACACGAAATGCTGCGTTACCTGAAATCTTTGGAAAGCAAAGATTTATCCTTGGTTCACTCAATGATTTCGTTGGGAAGTTGCACGATGAAACTCAACGCCACGGCAGAGATGATTCCTGTAACTTGGCCAGAATTTGGTCAAATACACCCATTTGCTCCAAAAAACCAAACCGAAGGTTATCAAGAATTATTCAGCGATTTAAATACTTGGCTTTGTGAGGTAACTGGATTTGCTCAAATGTCGTTGCAGCCAAATTCAGGAGCTCAAGGCGAATACGCTGGTTTGATGGTGATTCGTGCTTACCACGAAAGCCGCGGTGATTCGCACCGTAATATTGCCTTGATTCCATCGTCGGCTCACGGTACAAACCCAGCATCGGCCGTAATGGCAGGTATGCAAGTGGTTGTGAGTAAATGTGATGAAAAAGGAAACATCGACATGGCTGATTTGAAAGCCAAAGCCGAGCAGTATTCGGTAAACTTGGCTTGTTTGATGGTAACTTACCCATCAACACACGGTGTTTTTGAAGAATCTATCATTGAAATTTGTAGCTTGATTCATTCACATGGTGGACAAGTTTATATGGACGGTGCCAACATGAACGCCCAAGTTGGTTTGACTTCGCCAGCAATAATCGGAGCCGATGTTTGTCACCTTAATTTACACAAAACTTTCTGTATTCCTCACGGTGGTGGTGGTCCAGGAATGGGGCCAATTGGTGTGGCAAAGCACTTAGCTGAATTTTTACCAACGAATGCCATTGTTGACATGGGCGGGAAATCGGGTATTCACGGAATCTCGGCTGCCCCTTTTGGCAGTGCAAGTATCTTGACTATTTCTTATGCTTATATCGCCATGATGGGCGGTGTGGGCTTAACAAATGCAACAAAAAATGCGATTTTGAATGCCAATTATATTAAATCTCGTTTGGAAGCTGAATTCCAAATCCTTTATACAGCCGATAGTGGACGTTGTGCCCACGAAATGATTGTTGATTTACGTCAATTTAAAATTTCGGCAGGTGTTGAAGCTGAAGACGTGGCAAAAAGGCTAATGGATTATAATTTCCATGCACCAACGCTCTCTTTTCCTGTAGCAGGTACAATTATGATTGAACCAACTGAATCAGAATCTAAAGCCGAACTCGACCGTTTCTGCGATGCACTTTTGAGTATTCGTGAAGAAATCAGAGAAATTGAGGTAGGAAATGTAGATAAAGCCGATAACGTATTGAAAAACGCACCTCACACAGCGGCAGTAGTTTTGGTAGAAAATTGGACAAAAGCTTATTCGAGAGAAAAAGCAGCTTATCCACTACCTTACGTAAAAGCCAATAAATTTTGGGCAACTGTTAGCCGCATTGACTCGGCTCATGGGGACAGAAACTTAATCTGTGCTTGCGAGCCTGTTGAGGCTTATGCTGAGAATTGATAGGATATTCAATATAAAAAAATGGTCTGAAAAATTATTTTCAGACCATTTTTTATTGATAATTATCTCATGCAAAAGGCGACTCTTCGTCTTTTAAATATTTACCAATATTGAAAGAAATACCGTTGGCTATCGCAATATCTTTGTTCCAATCAATTATTGACCAATTTTCGTCTTTGGTTGCAACTAAAACCTTCTTGCTTTCAGACATAAGCCAAATGACTTTTTCAACGCCAAACTGTAATAATTTGTCAGTTTTTGTGTAAATATAGCCATCAGGTGTACCAAAAGCACCCAAATGAGCATCAATATCAACTTCAATCTGAATTTTTGGTGGTACAGAAATATAATGTTTATCGGCTGACTTAACTGGTAAAACACTCTTATCGTAAATAACAATATCACCCGATAAGTTATTTTTTTTACTCAAATGTAAGCCCGTTTCATTAGTCAAAACACGGTATTTTGTAAGATCTATTGATTTGAATAGCACCATCAATAAATATTCTATGATTGTCGATTGCAAATTGCTCGAACCCATAACTTCTTCAATTGTTTTTGTTCCATTTACTACTTCTTCATACCCTTTGTAATAAATAGGTTTACCATCAATGATTTCGTAAATCAATGACACTGGTATTTTCTTGGCAGGGATGCGAGGAAGTACCGTTCGAGGACTTTTAGTTGCTATCATTGCTTTTATTTTTTCTCAAATTTAAACATTATTTTCATAACCCTACCAACATTTATCTTTTCAATTCTCCGAACAACCAGCAATTTTTGCTTGAAAAGTGCTGCCCTGTTTGGCTTCAAAATTTGGTCCTAGCAAAATGTATTTCCCTGCCGAATAGGTTACTTTTTGGTTGGCTTTGATAACATTATTGGCATTGGCTTGTATCCAATCCCACGACTCTATGGTGGCGTTGGGCAATCGGTTTTCTTTCTCTAAAACCAGTTGACTATTGCAGCTGGGCGGTAGTGGTAGCGTACTCATGTAAATACCACGTCCGTGTGTGCCTACCGCCAAAACTCGGTCAATTGAACGATACACTAAACCATCGCAACGTACATTGGCCAAACCTATATTAGTCGGTTGCCAATAAGGGTAATCTGCTGAAATGTCCTTTGTTTGCCAAACACCCAATTCGGTAGCCAAAAATACTTGTTTACGGTCGAGTGGATAAAAAACGGCCGCTCTAATCGGCATATCTTCTAAACCGGAACCCATTTGATCTTTATTTAGCCAAGTTGTGCCTCCATCGTTGGTCAACCAAACCGAGGCAATACCATAATTTGAAAAAGTCACCAACAGATTATCATCGGTTGCACCTACATCTATACACGAAATTGTGGTATTCCCTGCAGGTAAACACGCTTTGTCAATTTGGGTAACTATTTGACCATCAATACCAGCATTCGTAATTTTATAAATTTTTCCACCTTTACAAGCAATAAATAAAGTATGGTCGATTTTGCCTGCTTCCATAAACGTTATATCCATTTTTACGTTTATAGTCATGCTACCCAAGACTGTTCTACCGCCAACATCGGTCACTCTCGAAAGGCGTGTTGAGGTCGAAGTAGTATCGGAATACGAATAAAAAACGTTGATTTTATCATTATATGCTGCCGAATTAAGAAATTTGCCTTTATCCCCATCGATGACGATAGACTCGCTGAAGTCTCCGTTTTGGTTATGTAGTTCATAGATATTCTTAATTCCCGAAATAATCTGTACATTTGGATTGTCTCGATCAATAAAACAGATATAACCATCGCCACTAAAGATGGCTACATCAGTGCCTGTTCCTTGCGTAAAAATCGGTGGATTGATTTTCAATGAGCCATTATCTTGCGTTCCGCCAATGGCGTAGCCGCTTCCTGCAATATTTTTTACGGCTACACTATAAAACTGAGCCACATTATAACCTTTGGTTCGGCGTTGGAAAGTTGGCTCGGTGGTAGTGGCATTTCCATAATTATTCGATACAAAAACGCCTCCATCATTACCAATCAGTACTTGGTCGGGGTTATAAGGATTGTAAACAATCGCATGTTGGTCGGGATACGGAAGTCCGTAATAAAGCATCGTCCAGTTTGCACCCCCATCGTTAGTTTTGGCGAGATTTGTCCCGCCCGCAATCACTAAATTTGGGTCGGTTGGATGTACTGACAAAATCAGATTATACCAACCTTGATTTGATGTAAAATTTGGTGCTACAATATCTATCCAAGTGATACCAGCATCGCTTGATTTTTTAAACCATTTAATTTTCCCAGTATTTGGCGGTGAATCTCCGTAAGTAGAAACCGCATAAACGACCTGCGAACTTCCCGATGTTGAAGGTGCTAAAGCCAATTCTGTTCTTGCTCCAGTATTATCGGGAGTGATGTTTATCCAAGTTGTACCTTCATCAGTTGATTTATAAATGCCACTTCCCGAAGAGGTAATTTTACCAAAAGTTGCAAAAATAGTTTGGTCGGAGGCAATTTCTAAATCAGCGACAAAAGTTGAGCCAGTGGAAGGCAATAGAACCTGTTGCCAAGTTGTACCATTATCAGTTGAGCGATAAACGCCATTTTGTGTTGCAGCAAAAACTTTACCTTTGGTGTTTACTGCAATATCTTGCACAAAATTAAAATCTACATTTGAAGCAGCTGACGATAATTGCTGCCAAGTTGTACCGTTATTGGCCGAATACCAAACCCCTGCTCCACGCACAGCATCAATATTTTGCCAGCCTTCTCCAGTGCCTACGTACATTTTTTGTGGTGAATTTGGGTCAAATGCAATGCAAGAAATAGCTAAATTTGCCCAAAAATCATCAATTTTAATCCATTGTTGATTAGCATCAGTGAAGTCATTATTATACCAAAGTCCACCCGCAACTCCCCCAGCCCAAACTCTTTTATGATTGGCATCATTGGGGTCGAGCGTAACTGCTCGAGTACGTCCACCCGCATCCAAAGGTCCCATTTCATACCAATTCATTGAAGAAGTTAAGCGACAATTCTGAATTTTCTCTTGTAGATTTTTTCTTGCAGAAACCAATCGCTCCGTTGGCACTTTCCCTGTTGCAGGGTCTTGCGTGATTTCACTTTCAAATCTTGCTCGTTCATAAGGATTTTCACGAAATTCTTTCTTTTTTTCTTGAGCAAAAGAGTAAAATGAAAGGATAAACAGAATTAGAATTGTGTGGATTTTTGTCATTCCCTTACCAGTAAAACGTTTTCTAAGGTAGGTTTTGCACAATGCGAATTATGCAAAGGATTGCTTTAAATTTGCAATTTTTAAGAGGAAAAAAATCTATATATTTTATCGAATTTTTCTTTTTAAGCGTAAGGTGATTCTCCTGCCTGAAGATATTGCCCAATATTGATATAAAGGCCTTCTGCTATTTCAATTTCTTTATGCCAATTAGTTATTTGCCAGTTTTCATCTTTGGTAGCAATCATTACTTTTTTACTTTCTGAAAGTATCCAAATCACTTTTTCTATACCAAAAGCTAGAAGTTTATCAGTTTTTAGGTTAATATAAGCTTCAGGAAATTCAAAATCTTCAATATCAGCATCAATATCTACCTCAATCTGAATTTTGGGGGCTACACTTGCATAATGTTTATCAGCAGCTTTTAAAGGCAATTTTGATGTTTCAAAAACAGCAATATCGGCCGATAAGTTGCTCTTATTTTCTAAATGTAAACCTTGCTCGTTTGTCATGATACGGTACTTTTTCTCATCAAGACCTCTAAACAAAATTCTCAAAATATATTCAATAATTGAATTCTGTAATGTACTTGCTCCCATGATTTCACTGCTTTTTTTTGTTCCGTTCAATACTTCTCTGTAACCTTTATAATAGATAGGTTTTCCATCAATGACTTCATAAATCAATGAGACAGGAATTTTCTTTACTGGAATTTTTGGGAGTTTTTTATGTAAATTTCTGACTGCAACCATATTATTTGATTTTGCTTTAGTAAATTTAAAACAAAAAGTCTCTTTTTTACAAATAAACCCTAAAATTCTTATCATGGAATTGCTTTCTTTTCAAATTATTGACTAACCAAAACCCCCATGAAAAACAAAAACGCCATTATCGGAGCAGCATTTTTGATGGCAACTTCGGCCATTGGTCCAGGTTTTCTGACCCAAACTACGGTTTTTACTCAGCAACTAACTGCCAGTTTTGGATTCGTGATTTTACTTTCTATTTTGCTGGATATTGGCACGCAACTCAATATTTGGCGAGTAGTTTCAGTAAGTCGAAGACCCGCCCAAGATTTAGCCAACGAACTTTTCTTTGGTTTGGGATATGTATTGGCTTTTTTGATTGTAGTTGGTGGTTTGGCTTTTAACATCGGTAACGTAGCAGGTGCGGGATTAGGTTTTGAGGTTCTTTTTGGTATCGATGTAAAAATTGGAGCGTTGATTAGTGCAGTCATTGCGATTGGCATTTTCTTGTCAAAAGAATCGGGTAAAGTCATGGATAACTTCACCAAGATTTTAGGATTTTTAATGATTTTATTGATTCTCTATGTAGTTTTTGTATCAAATCCACCAATTTTTGAGGCAGTTCATCACACATTTATTCCACAAAAATTTGATGCTTTGGCAACAGTTACACTCGTTGGTGGTACAGTTGGTGGTTATATTACGTTTTCGGGGGTGCATCGTTTAATGGACGCGGGAATTAATGGAGTAGAAAATTTACCAGAAATTAATCGTAGTGCTACGACTGGCATTTTGGTTACTGCCGTAGTACGATACTTGTTATTTTTAGCTTCGCTCGGCGTAGTTGTAGCAGGTTTTACCTTGAGTAAAGACAACCCTCCAGCATCAGTTTTTCAAAGTGCAGCCGGCGAAATCGGCTATAAAATTTTTGGAGTGGTTATTTGGTGTGCAGCCATTACTTCTGTGGTTGGGGCGGCTTATACTTCGGTTTCTTTCTTGCGTACTTTTCATCCAAATTTCGAGAAATACAATCGACAAATCATCATTGGTTTTATCGTTTTTTCTACAATTATCTTTGTTTTAATTGGAAAACCAGTAAAAACGCTCGTGTTTGTAGGAATGCTCAATGGTTTTATTTTGCCAATTGCTTTAGGAATTATGCTCATTGCAAGTCGAAAAACTCGACTGATGGGCAATTATAAACATTCTTTAATTTTACAGATAATTGGTTGGTTAGTAGTAGCAATCATGTCAGCGATGGTAATTTATGGCATTGTTTCTTAGAAAGCCTCACCTATTGTAGCATAAAAATTACCTTTACCATAAGGCGAAAGGGCATAATCAAGACGAAGGTTAAGGTGATTTTTAGTAGCAATTCTGAGTCCTGCTCCATAGGTAAATTTGGGTTTGTTTAATCGTAAAAAGCTATCTTCTTGACTACCCAAAAATGCCATCGAACCAAAAGCCACTGCTCCTAAACGTTTCCAAATTTCTTGACGGATTTCTTGTTGAATTATTAAAGCATTTTTATCTCTAAAATACCCTTCAAAAATCCCACGCATACGATACTGTCCGCCCAAATAGGCCAACTGATTGAAAGGCACATTACCAATATTTGCAGTAAACACGTAATTACTGGCCAAAACAGTTCTTTTTCCCAAGCTATTATAATTAGCAATATCGGCCGAAATCTTTGTGAAATTTCGGTTTGCTCCTAAAAATCGACCAGAAGGCACGACGAAAACTTCGCCAAAAACACCTTTTCTTGTATAAAAAACTTGGTCACGGGTATCTCGCAAAATACTCATTCCCAGACCCAAAGTTCGAGACTTCTCGCTACCGTTTATTCGTCCCGAAGTCAATTCTCCGCCATCAACCGTTGAGGTAACATTATAATTTTCAAAATTTAGCCTTAGCCCTAAATAAGTATTCGGATTAATAGCCCTTGATGCCAATAGCCTTACACGTTCATAATCAGCACCGTATTTTTCTTCGGCCACTCGATTTTCACCAATCCCCGAATAAATATAATTATAGCGAAACAAGCCATTTTCGGAAGCGAAATAGTATTTATTGTTATGAGTAAAAATTTTAAAAGGAAAGAAAATCAGAATTTGTTTGTTTTGTGTGTAAGTCGCTCCAAACGAAATCTGTGAAAGTTTTGCTCCAATAGAATCTCTCGAAAAACCAAAGGTTGCCACACCGCCTATACCTCCACCAAACCGAGTTTCGGGTAGCCTAAATACAAGCGGTAAAGCAATAATATTTCTATTTTTTAATAGTTTCTTTTTTGTTGAATCTTGTGCTGAGATAGTCTGAGAAAAACAAAACAATATAGAAAACAAAATGTAATATTTCATATATAAAAGTCGAAAAAATAATAACTAAACCATTTATGATAAAACCCAACGTCTAACCTAAAACTCCTTTAATTAAAAAGCGATTTGAAGTAAGATTTGTTTTTACTTCTTATTTTCAATTATATAATTATTATCTTTGGCGTAGTTCCTACGAATTCTTTCAAATAAAAAGGCTCAAAATCAGCAACATTTTCAAATTGTAGCTGCTCAAAAGAACGAGTGGCCAATGCCCCAATACTTTTAGCCGAAGGAAAAACTACTTCATTTACGAAAACGGCGTTTGAATCATTTCCCAGTGAGGCACGACACTTTTCTGCTCCATCGCCAAAGAAAATAATTTTATGACTTTCAAATAAATTAGAAAAAGATGTTTCGTCAATAATTTTGGCTTGAGTTGGTTCTAAGAGTTCAAGTGGATCAGCTTTATAAACAGCACAATAAACCTCCATTCGCCGAGCATCAAGCATCGGACAGAGCAAAAGTGATAACGGGCTAACGCCCGATTGATAATTGACAGCGGAATGCCGCCCAGCGGAATGCCGCCCAGCGGAATGCCGCCCAGCGGAATGCCGCCCAGCGGAATGCCGCCCAGCGGAATGCCGCCCAGCGGGGTGCCGCCCAATTGATAATTGATACGCCATTGCTTCCAAAGTATTGATAGCAATCAAAGGTTTTTCGAGCGTAAAACATAAACCTTTTGCAGTAGAAACACCAATACGCAGACCAGTATATGAACCTGGGCCTTTGGCAACAGCTATCGCATCAATATATTGCAGTGTCAAACCGGCAGTTTTTACTACATGCTCAATGAGCGTAGTAAGCATTCCAGAAGAAGACTTTTCATTATTTAATTCACTTAGTGAAAGCAACTTGCCATCTTGATGAATGGCAGCCGAACAAGCCTTAGTAGAAGTTTCGATACTGAGAATAATAGGCATTGACAAAAAATGTAGAAGGTAGATGGTAAAATGTAAAATGATTTTAAGGCTCATTCTACATTCTATCGGCCAAAATTACTCAATATTTTGATTCCCCTTGTAGGGGTTAGGGGTTTTATTTACTCCTAATCGCAATTACGGGGTCTAGGCGGGCAGCTTGCCATGCTGGTAAAATACCCGAAATCAAACCAATTCCACTCGAAATGAATAATCCTTTAAAGATATTTTTAGAAGTCAATATAATATCAAGTGTGCCGAGTGGCAAGAAACTCAATAAATAGACTAAAATAATTCCAAAAAGGCCACCAATTAAGCACAGAAAAATAGATTCAAAAAGAAATTGATAGAGGATAAAAGAGTTTTTTGCTCCTAATGATTTCTGAATTCCAACAATATTGGTGCGTTCTTTGACCGACACAAACATGATATTGGCAATACCAAATCCCCCGATTAGCAATGAAAAAAGTCCAATAATTGTACCTGCACCACCAATTACTTTGAATAATTCACCTAAAGCCGCAGCAGCAGCCTCTGGGCGATTAAGGGCAAAACTATCATCCTCCGATGGACGTAAACCTCGTTTTGTTCGCATCAGACCCGTTACTTCACCTTCTAACTCAAAAAGTCCTTCATCTTTATCAAATCCTTTCAGTAATATATCTCCATAGGGTTCGCCCGAAGAAAAAATACGTTTGTGTGAAAGAAACGGAATAAACACTTTTTCGTCAGGATTACCACCAAAATCAGCAATTTGCTTACCTTTTCGCTCTTGCACACCAATTACCGTAACATTTTGCCCTTTCATCTTAAAAGTCTGTCCAATTGGGTCAGAATCTGAAAACAACGCATCGGCAATATCAGCCCCTAAAATTCCAACATTCCTCCCAGACTCTACTTCTTGAGGAGCAAAATAACGACCATTTATAATCGGCACTTCGGTAATTTCGGTAAAGTCATAGGTAACTCCTTGACATAATGCATTGATACTATTACTGCCTTTCTTGCAAGAAACACCACCTGCAAAATCTATCATTGAAATTGCTTGGGCATTTTCGAGATTATCTCTTAAATATTTGAATTCTTCATACTTCGGTTCTGGACGACGAAAATATTTCCACCACGGATAATCGGCACCTCCAAAAAACCACGGCCATTTCTGCACATAAATTACATTCGAACCAATCGAACTCAAACTCCCCTTAATATTTGATTCGAGTGAGTCAACCATCGTATAAACGCCAATAATTGAGAAAATACCAACAGTTACCCCCAAAAGCGATAAAACTGTACGTAAAATATTTTCTTTCAAGGCATTCATCGCAAAACGAAAACTCTCAAATATCAGTAGGAATACTTTCATATTTTCTTGTCCTGAA
>Ga0247832_1003051_pt1 | contig 23879 bp, 20 predicted proteins | sample LaCruzMarch2015__10_FD_192407 | JGI IMG/M metagenome (GOLD analysis project Ga0247832, IMG submission 192407) | Freshwater microbial communities from meromictic Lake La Cruz, Castile-La Mancha, Spain - LaCruzMarch2015_4m | ecosystem: Environmental > Aquatic > Freshwater > Lake | place: Spain... | reverse complement strand
GTTGTAAAAAATTTATTTTATAATCTTTTTTATCACTTCGTTGTAAAAAATTTATTTTATAATCTTTTTTATCACTTCGTTGTAAAAAATTTATTTTATAATCTTTTTTATCACTTCGTTGTAAAAAATTTATTTTATAATCTTTTTTTAATAATAAAAAAATAATTAAAAATTGAAATATTATATATATAAACATAATATATATAAATTTTATATTATATTTAAGTTTAATTATTTATTAAATAATTTGTTTTACAATAATATTATTTAATAAAAAAATTTATATTACACCAAATGGCTATAAATGAAATTAACTTATTTTCATTAGATAATAAATTAATAGCATCTATTTGTAATCATAATAATAAAATTAATGTTGAAGATTATCAAAAATTATGGAAAAAAATTAAAAAATATAATAATGTTTCAAAAAAAAATCTACAAAAAATACATTTTGTTCCATTTAATACAGTAATAAATTTAGAATTTTTTACAGATATAATATGTTCATCATATGATACAAATTTTTATGTAATTTATACTAAAATTGAAGAAATTGAAAGATCTATATATAAAATATATAATAGTGATTGGTTTAGATGTAATTTTTATGATACGGATGATTCAGATGATATTTATGGTGTGACTGGACTAAGTTGTATGGAATGTAATAATTGTTTATGTAAAGATAGAAAAATAGAATCATATAATTTATTAGAAAAACGTATATTACTATATGAACTATCAAAAATTTAATAAAAATAATTAAATAATTATAATTTAATAATATTCATTAAATGTTTTATTTTACATCTTTATAGATTTACTATTAAAATTATTTGTAATATAATAATCCATGAACAGTAATATTTTTACATTTTTTTAATATTTAGATTTATGGCTTTTTCTTTATAAAAATAGTTATATTTCTTGATGACAATAATTATATAATTTTGATGTTATAAATTCATTAATTATAAACATATTTATCAATGCTTATTAGTCTTTTTATAATAGTATATTTTTTGTGTAAATAGTATAAATGTACTAAAAATAAATTATTCTAATTTATTAAAAATATTTTGAGATATGTTTAAAATGTTTCTTTTTATATCCACCCCCAATACTGCTAATTTTTCCTAATTTGGTTATTTCTGTGTCAATAGTTGCAATAATACTTGTATCTTTCTCTAATTTTTTAGAAATTTTTTGTATAACATCTGATTTGATATCAATATATGAATTAATATCATATAATTTATTGATGTAAAAATAATTTATTGCATCTTTATTATAAATATTAGGTAAACATGTTAATTGACCATTAGATATATAATTAATTGGTATATTAATACTATCTTTATTAATATAAACTCCTAATTGTCCAATATTATATCCAATTTGACATAATCTACGTAATGAAAGATTATTTTTATTAATTGTAACTAAATTTAAAATTTACAATATTGGACATATTATAATTAATAATATTAAATGGACATTACCTAATATTTATCATTATAAAGATTATTATTATAAAGCAGATACATGTGAATTATACAATAGTCAATTAAAAATAAATGAATATTTTAAATTATGTGAAGATAATAATAATATTAAAGTGGATATAATATATATTTCTTATATAAATTATATTAAATTTATATTATTTGATTATAAAGAAAATATTGAAAAAATACAATTTGATATAGATATTTTTGAAGAATTTAATTATAATAATGAACCTTATCCTATTAATCTTACTAATTATGTTAAAAATTGTAGAGTACAAGTTATTAAACGATTACAAAATATACCAGACAAATATTTTTTAATCAATTCAAATGAATATGATGAAATTATAACATGGATGAATAATGAAAATATTACGCATAAATCTTTTTTAATAAGTCAATTAAATAATTATTTATAAAATTTACAATAAATTTCTTTTTTCTGTTGATACCATTCATCTTTATTACCATTTATTTTCATAAATTCATTATAAGCTAATTCTGGATATTTAATACCAATATTATTTTCAGTTATCCATAATTCTGAAAATTGTTTATATGTTATTAATTTATTTTTTTCTCCAAATATTTCTAATTATTTTTTGTGATATTGCACCAAATTTAAATTTATTATTAATTAACTTTTTCATTAAACTTAATATTATTTTATTTGTAGTTTTATATATCTATATCATCATAATTAATTATTTAATATATCTATATTGTTTTTAATGGTATTTTATTATTAAAATATTTTTTAATATTATTTATTATTATAATTTTATGATCTATTTCAGTTGTTTTTATAATTTGATTATTTTTTTCAATATAAATATTATAAGAAATATTAAATTTATTACAAATAATTTTTAATTGTGATATATTTAAAAATATTAAATTTGTAAATATTAATTTTAAATCATTATTATTTATAATTTTATTCATTATAATAAAATAATTTTTTTATTTAAATAATTCTTTAATAAAAAATAATATAATTTTTAAATATTATATATATTTTTAATATAATATTTATTTTAATAATATTATTATATATATAGATTTATAATAATTATTTAATATTTTTTTAATAATTTATTTTAATATTATAAAAAAAATGAAAAATATTTAATTTGATATAAATACTTTATTAAATTATTGTATATCTTATTAAATTATTTAATCTTTTATCATAATCTAAAGTTTTATTAAAGTTATGGATTTATGTGAAAAATATGATTTACAAAAAATAATTTTTAGTATATCATTTGATTCAAATAATACAATATATTATTTATACAAAATGAAAAATTTAAATAATGATTTAAAAAAATATTTAAAAAATTATGCAAAAAATAAATATTTAAAATGTAAAATATGTATAAAAAGATTTTTGTATTTAGCTCTTACTATAACTAATAATAATGAACCATTTGCACTTTATATGAATATAGATCAAGATGTAAAAGATAATATATTTTTAAATTTTCAAAAAAAAAAATTAAATAATTTTCATATTATTATAATTAATGAACAATATAAATTAAAATTTTCAAATATAATAAATAATTTTGAGCATATTCAAATGCCACATATTAACTGTATATCTATTGATTTTGATACAAATAGTCTAATACATTATTCAAAACATATTGAATTATTAAATAATAATATAGACATTTTAATTAAAATAAAAAAATGTATAGAAGAATCTAGTAAACCATATTATTGGATATCTGCAATAGAATGGTGTATAAATATATCAAAAATTATGGAAAATTATAATTATAATAATATTATTGATAAATTTAAAGTAATTATATATGCTAAATATACTTTAATATCATATCATGATTTTTATCTTTCAAAACATTTTATTTCTATGATACGTAAAAAAAATATATCTGAAGAAAAAATAAAACATATATTATTTTTACATACTCCAAAATGTAGTAAATGTTTTATTAATAAATATTTAATATGTCCGTGTAGTGAACCATCTAAAAGTAAATATTACTATCTTAAATTTTAATTTTAGTATAATTATACACTAATTTATTTTAATTTATTGATACTATTTTTTTATTTAAATAATTCTTTAATAAAATATAATCTTATAAAATTAATATTTATAAATTATATTATAATTTTTTCCCCCAAATTATAATTGATAATCTTATATTGTCAATATTGGTATTTTTTAATTTTGGAATACTATGCATAAATTTTTGATTAGTTAAATGATCAAAACAAAATATATCTCCATTATTTTGTGGAAAATAAAATATTTGACCAGATTCAACATGTTTAAATGCTAAACTTCTATTATCTCCTAATGATAAACCTATAGTTGTATCTTCTTTTATTCCATTAGAATATGCATGTGAATCATGATGAAAAGGCTTATAATCATGTTGTGTATAATAATTTAATCTACTTGCTAATACATTTATATTAAAATATGTTTCTAAACATTTAATAATATTATTAAATGTTTTGCTATTAGTAGGATTATCTATTTTATGATGTTGACTCCAATCAACTATATTATCACAATTATTTAATAATTCATTATTTAATTTATTAAATAATGTCAAGTCATCTTTATTACATATTAGATTAGGTAAATACATACATCCTTTATATAATATATCTTTAATATCATAATTTAAATTAGAAACTAAATCAAAATTTGATTTCATTTTTGGTAAAAAATGTAAAGCATTATTACATTTTTTATTTTGAATTATTATCTCATCATCTGACATTATAAAATAAGATTTTATATTTTTATATATTTTATTTTATTAATTATTAATAAAATAAATTAAAAATAAAGAAATAAAATAAATTATGAATACTTCTAAATCTAAATATAAATATATATGATAATTTTTTTATGAAATTATTAAATTTTTTATTATAGTTGCTTGTTCATTAATAAACTTAATATAATGCATAAAAAAGTATTTTTCATCTAATGGATCAAAATATTCTTTTATTTCTTTTGTAAAATAATATTTTTTTTTAATTATTTTTACAAAGTTTAATGATTTTATTAATCCAATCTTTAGATTTAATTAAATCATTTTTATCAAATTTTAAATATTTTTGTGTAAACTCAAAAACTGTATATGTGTATATAAAATTTTCAGATATGATATTAGTTTCAATATCAAATATCATTGAAGAATTATATTTTACTATTTCATATAATTCATCTATAGAATTTATATGATCTATATGATATTTGTAAAAATATCATATGGTATAAATGTGTATATATTATCTTTAATATAATAATTTATTCCAATAAAATCATAAATTATATTATGTAATATATCATTAAATTCACTACTCATTTTATCATCTAATTTAATAATATCAAAAATATTAACAGCTAAATATGACATAATTATGTCACTACAATTTATATCTAAAAAATATTTAAAAATATATGTAAGTTTATTATATTCTATATCGGAAATTATAAATTCTGAATTTGATATATTAATTGTTATAAACTTAATATCTATATTATTAAAATTAAAATTTGATATATTTTTATAAAAAGTTTTGATAATATATTTTTGTTTATTATGTAATTTTCTTTTATTTATTATATATTGATTTGTAAAAAATAAAGTATCAAAATCATCTATTCCAAATGTATCAAATTCATCTATTCCAAATGTATCAAATTCATCCATTTGTTGTTAATAATAATATATGTAAATAATAATATATGTAAATAATAATATATGTAAATAATAATATATGTAAATAATAATATAGTAAATAATAATATATGTAAATAATAATATATTATAAAAATTTAGAATAATTATTTTTCAATTTTTATTTAATAATAAATAAATATATAGTAAAATATTATAATTTTGATAAATCATACATTGTTAAAAAATTAAAAATACTCAATTTAATAATTTAGTTTTTAATTTATATATATAGATCTATAAAATGTTAATAAATTTATAAATATTATAATATAATTAATAATAAATTTAATAACTTATTAAAAAGTATGTTTTTGTTTATAATAATTATTATATTATTTTTTAATATAATAATTATTTAATTTTAATTTATTAATATATATATATATATATATATATATATTATGTATAATCCATCACCATTAGAAAGATATTATGATGTACCTCCTCGTATATACACAAGTATAATATCAGAAGGTAGAAAAATTTTTGCATTATCTGATATTCATGCTGATATTCATAGTCTTATAATTGTATTAGAAGATTTAGCTGAAGTAATTGAAAAAATTACTCCAGATCCAGATTTATCATTACTAGATACTTTTTTAAGAATGGATATTTCTACTGATGAAATTGAAAAAACATATGATTCTAATTTTAATTATAAATGGAAAGATGGATGTAACTCATATATTGTTATTGTTGGAGATATAATAGATGGTGTAAAATTTAGAAGTGTTACTGAGAGTGAAAATCAAGTTAGGATAAGAGGAGATAGATATAGTGATGGTGAATATTATGAAAATGAATATCCGCAAATAGAAATAAAAATATTAAAATTCATTAATGAATTAAATAAAACTGCTCTTATTAATAATGGATATATTTATAAATTATTTGGTAATCATGAAATTCGAAATATAAATACGAATAATCATACCGGTTTTCATTTTCCTCGCGATAGAGTCAAAAATATTAATTATTATAAAAATATTGATAGACATAATATATTTAAAAGAGGTAATATTGGGTATGAATTATTAATTGAAGGTGGATGTTGGTGTTTATTAGTAATTAATAAATATATTTTTGTTCATGGACAACTAGTAGATGATATTAAGTTTAATTTTAATACATATCATGAATTTAATACTATATTAAATGATAATAATTCTAATTCTCTAGAATTTACAAAAAGATTTAAAAGTTGTATAGATCAATTAGATGATATGTATAAAAGTCCTTTATGGAAAGACATATATTCAGAAGATCAAAAAATTAATAATAGATTACTAACTAATGATACTACATTTTGTGAAAATGTTACTACCCAGATAAATAATTTTATAACTAATACAGAATTACCAAATGATTTAAAAATAATTGTTGGTCATTGTCAACAAAATTATAGTTCACAATATAATGAAGTTAATACTACATTTACTAATAAAATTAAAACAGATATAAAATCAGATATAAAAACTGAATATGAAGGTCCTGCTATAACGGATAGATTTCTTGATGCCACTAGAAACTTAACTAATGAAAATTTAATTTTTGGAATAACTATGGAATGTCCAATTAATGGAACTAATCATCATAGAATTATGAGAGTTGATGTTAATACATCACGAAGTTTAGATAGTACACAGGTAAATAATGTATTACTGAATCCTTCACCTCAGCAGGATGTAGCTAATTCATTTAAGGATAAATTAAAACAATTTTATTATTCAAGAACACCTACTGTTTTATCAATAACATCAGATGATAAAATAACAATAATAAAATCATCTATGAAAAATACTTTTTCTAAACAATCTAGACAAACATTAAATAATATAATAAATGCATATAAAACACAACATCCAGATATCGATATTTATGAAAATAAATATTTAAAATATAAAAAAAAATATTTACAAAAAAAAATAATGTTAAAAAATAATGTTAAAAAATAATTAATATTAATTTTATAAAATATTTTAAATAATAAAATAAACTTTTTTTACATTTTCTAAAATATCTGGATAATGTTTATATAAAAAATCTCTTAATTTTCTTGATGTACTATCACTTCCATAATTAGTAATCCACCAATTACGAGGTGATATTTTATCTAATTTTCCTAATAAATTATGAAGTGCATTTCTAATATTATTTTCATCAATAAATAATTCACCTGTATGATAATTAATATATTTTGTACCACAAATAATATTTTGATTTATTAAAATAGGTACATCTTTACATATAGCTTCTGTAACTACTCTTGGGGATGCATCATAAATATTTGGAACAAATAAAAATTTAGATTGTCTCATTTTTTCTTGTAAAACATAATAATCTAACCAATCTGTAACTTCAATATTATTTTTATATAATTCTTCTAAATTACATCCAACTCTTCCTACTATTAATCCTTTAAGATTAAATTCATTAAACATTATAGGAAAGCATTTTAATGCTAAATTAAAATTTCTATTTATAGCATTCCATCCATTTAATGGGCAATCATCACTATCTTTATTACATATATATATAAAATCATATTTTTTTTCAGAAACAGTAAAATCTGCATCATAAAAATCAGATTCACTTATATCTATTGTATGCTTTTTATTTAAATTATTAGAGTTTAACTTATTTAGACACGATAACCATTCATTAATATTATTAGTATAATCAAAATCATCATTTAAATGATATTTATCTTCTGATTCATCAGTTATTTTATTTGGGAATGATTTATATGCAGTAACTCCAATAATTTTAATATTTTTATTTTTATATATATTATATAATTTTTTATCTTCATCACTTCTAAAAAATCCTGTTACACTAACAATAGGTAATGTATTATTATTTTCATCTCTAAAATATCTATAAGGAAATTTTCTATTTGGAGTATCTAATAATTCAGTAATTTCCATATTTTCAAAATTATTTGTATTTTCTAATGTTTCTATATTACATGCATTATATACATTATTAAATATAATATATATAATAATTATAATAATTATAAAATAAATTATAATATTCATATATAATATTTTATAAAAAAAAATTATTATATATTTAAATATATTATTATTATTATTCCTTAATACATTAAATTATATTTTTAAGATTTAAAAAATATAAGATGTTTTAAGAATATATTATAGTATCATTAAAAAAAATAAATATAATTATTTTTTGTAAAAATAAGGTTACTATAAAAGCATTACATTATAGCCTGTATAATATGTCTCAATGAGATAACAGTTAGATTGATTTTATATTAACTTAAATGAAATAATATTTTATACATTAATTATATCTTTTTAATTATAATTCATTATTTATTGATAAATATAATGACTATATTTAAAAAGATATAAATTTCTTAAATTAGAATCAAAATAAAAATTCATATTATAATCATAATTTTTATTATCATTATTATCAATATAATATAATGATAATAAACAACTTAATAATAAAATATTAAAATCATCAATAAACTCATTTTCAACAAATTTATATAAATTATATAAATTATTATTAATTTTATAATATAAAATATTACAAGTATTAGTAAATAATATGTTAATAGATATATTAGAAAAGTCATGATTATATGGTGCTCTATCTATCACTTGTAAAGATTTTATAATTACATTATAATAATTTATTTTTTGATTAAGTGCATTAATAGATTTATCTAATAATATTTTTATAGTATCTTTTTTGTTATTTATTTTATGTACTAAATTATTATTAATATATTGAATAAATGTAGATAATGGCGTTTGTTGTCTTTTTTTAATTATTGTATTATCTTCATTTATATCATCATCAATTATTTTATTATCAGATATTTGTATTTTATTATCATTTTCAATATCTTTAATAATTTCATCAAACTTTGACAAATCTGATATTGTTTTAACTTCCATATTAATTTTAAATTAATAACAATTTTGTAATATTTAATAACAAAAATTGGAATCGATATATATAAATTAATAGTATTGCTATCAAATATATATAATATCAATTTTTATAAAATAATATTAATTATTATTAACCATTTATTTTTTTATTAGCTTTTTTATTATAATTTAATAATTTATCTGTTTTTTTCATTAATAAAAATAAAATTATTATTAATATTAAGTTGTTTAACTTTTTATATAAGGTAATTAAATTAATATTTTATTATTACTTTTTATATTTTTTTATATTTATTTTGGAATAAAATAAACAAATTATATACTTGTTACTATATAATTATTAAATTTTTCATAATTGTTATCTCTAATACTATATATTGAAAAAATAATTTTTCTAAAATTATTACTATATTTTATAATACAATCATTAAATATACTAATAATTTCTTCAGGTGGATTATGATAAGCTCCACATCCTAATGCACCTAAAATTAATACTTCATAATTATGTATAATTCCAAATTTAAATATTGCTTCAATTTTTTTAAATGTTATATCTCCATCAAAAGTTGATAATCTATTATTAATTAATCTAGGATTTCTAATAGCTGCAACAGCTAACATGTCAAATTCTTTAATTCTATGTAATTCTAATTTATTATAATTTTCATCTTTAATAACTTTAATATTAGGTGTAAATATTATTTCATTACGACTCATTGGATATAATGGGTTATATGAATTATTATTTGAATGACTCATATAATCACTACATCTAGATAGTTCTTCTTCTTGACTCATAGCACCAGATTTAACACCACCTCCAGGATTATGATGTGATGCTAAATTTAATACAAGTATCTTGGAATCTTCAGTTGATAAAATAGTTTTAATTATATGTTGATTAATAACTTCAATTATTGGACTATAATTTTTAACTGGTATTTTTTTAATACATAAATTATATATATTAATTTTTTCAGATTTATAAAATTGTGATGATATTTCTAAAGCATATTTCATAGTATCATTATAAATATCAACTAACTCTTGTTTTGATAATCTTTTTGAATTCATCATAATATATTTTTAATAAAAAAAATAAAAATTTTAATCAATTCTAAATAATAATTATATAAAAAATAATATTAATATATAATATAATCAATTTTTATATAATTAATTATAAAAAAATAATATTTAATAAAAAAAAATATAAATATATTTTTTTTGTCAAAGACATGATTACCACAAAGGACGTAGCCCCCTATAGTCTGTACAATATGCCTTTGTGATCAGTTACATTGGTCTCAAAACCAAGTCAATGGAACGTAACAGTTTCTCCACTACTGTAGTGGGCCCTGAGTTCTCTCAATCAGCTCAGGAAGTACCAGGGTGACAAACTTCACCATGGTCTCAATCATATCCTCCCTTTGGCCCTCTCTAAGCAAGAGTGGAGGGGGATAGATAAAGTCACCTAAAATCTGACGTGGAGGGCCAGGGTGAGGAAAAAGACAAGGATACGTTGGAATAGGCCAACTCTTAGGCCCCACAATCTCCTCCATCTCAGTCAATTGTGTACCACTAACTCAAGTTTCCTTGAGCCAAAATGGCTACGGTAATAGTTTGAATATTATGGAACATTTATAATATTAATTAATCAATTTTTATTTATACACTAATATTAATATTAAATATTTTTATAGAAAAAATAATATAATATACTATATTTATTTATTCATTTTTATTTAATAAATAATTGCTTATTATAGTATCATTAAAAATATCAATCAACCAGTGTTTTGATAATCTTTTTGAGTTCATTATAATATATTTTTTGTCAAAGACATAATTACTACAAAGGACATTGCCACTATAGTCTGTACAACTACTGGCTTAGCCAGTAGTTCTAGAACTAATATTTTTGATTTTGTACACATGCTTGTGATCAGTTACATTGGTCTCAAAACAAAGCCAAATGAATATAAAACGTATTGCGTAACTGTAGTTCTTTATTAAAGGAGCCGATTATACAAAGTATCAGGCCCATTGGAGTAGGCCAATATTTTCCATCTATAGTAGTCCAGAATCTCTGAAAGAGATTACATTTATCTAATTATTAAATATAAATTAAAATGTTATTTTTAGTTAAAAAAATAACATTTTATAAAAAAAAATATAAATATATTTTTTTTTGTCACAGGTGAAAGTCCAGTACAACTGACAAGCATGTGATCAAGTCACAAGTGAAAGTCCAGTACAACTGTCATGTCTGCAGAGGGACAATGCTCAAAAGCTGCCTGTGAACTTTTTGCAAAAGTGGAAACTCCTCCAATGCATACCCACAGGTGTTGAAGTGGTGGTCTGCGGCACATTCATGCAAATTACAAAAGCCTCTGTAACGTGCCTCTGGAACGGACTCTACCCTCCGTGTGCGCCACTGCCTAATCAAACGAGGGGGTGGAAGCTGATTCAGGGGTAAAGGTGGTGGGGGTGGAACAGGAAGCTGATCCATGTTTAGGACAAAACCAGTACTGACCCAAGTTTCCTTGAGCCAAAATGGCTACGGTAATAGTTCGAATGTTATGAAACATTTATACTATTAATTAATCAATTTTTATTTATATACTAATATTATAAATTATTATATTTTAATATTATTTTTTTTAATTAGTTATTTTATAATTAAAAAATTATTTCTAATATAACTTTTATTTTTAATTAAATTAATAGGTTTATTAAAAACATTAATTAAATAAATTGTATGAATTACTATAAAGTACTTTTCATATGTATATTGAAAAATAATATAATTAATAATAATTAATAATTACTATATGTTTACTTTAAATTTTATTATTAATTTTATTCTTAAATTTATATTAAGTAATAAATTAGTATTATAATAATAAAATAATTATTATATAATACAATATATATATATATATATATGATTTCTGAAAAATACTTTAAAAAATATATAAAATATAAATCTAAATATATAAAAATGCAAGGAGGAGCAGATGATATCAGTCCTCTCAATCAAATAGCACCTCCAAGATTTCAGGACGAGGGTATACCACCTCAATTAATACCACCTCAATTAATAAGACATACTCGTCCACATATAGAACCACTTCCAGATACTAGAGTTCCTGACCCTATGGGATTAGATTTACCTGACTATTGGGGAAACCATCACCTTCCGCAGCCTCCTCCTCTTATGCGAGGTGAACAAATAAATAACAAATTTAAAGATATCCAAACGAACCTAGAAAATGTAATTAGTCAAGTTAATGAGTTAAAATCTATGATAATATCTTAATTAATTAAGGCTAAATAGTATATTATTTAATTAAAAATATAAAGTTTTTGTATCTACTAGTTATAAAGTTAAATAATAATTTATCTTCTTCTTGGGTTGTATCTTCGGTTAGGTAGTAATTAACTGCTGATACTTTATAATCCTCACTTTTATGTGTCGTCATTTTATATCATATAATAATTATATTATATGATATAAAATATTTGTAGAATAAAAAAATATATAAAATTATACATAATAAATAAGGTTCTTAATTAACTTAGACCTCACTTAATTTAAGTTTCTTTTTTACTATTTTTTTTCGGTTTAACCTCTTCTACTACAACGGGTTCGGGTGGTTGAATAATAGTTTCTGCAACTTTTTCAACATTAGCTTTAATTTTCAATACCTCTTTGGTTTTAATATTTGATTCAATTGGTTGTTCTATTACTGCATCTACTACAAAAGGTTATTATACCTGTTGTTTTTTCTTACTAACCTTTTTCAGTTTGGGCTTGGGTTCATGTGTTGAAACACTTCCTTCAGTTTGTTTAACAATATTCTTATAACCAATAATATTTGTATCATTAATTAATTTGATGTCTTCTTCTAATAAATTGAAATGTTTATAGACTTCTTCATCCGTCCATTCTTTATTTAAGGGCGGTAATGGAATCCATTTACAAGTTGATGCACTTGTATGTTGTGAGCTTTTTCGTATTGATAACATAAAATTAGGTAATCTACATTTCATATAACTTAATAATGATTTTGCTTCATTTTCAGTATCTATTTCAAATGAAATGTATGTTTTACAATGAACCTCATTTGGGTTTCCAATAAATGTATTTCCAAATCCACTATTTGCCGTAAATGCCCCATCTGGAGTAATAACTTTATATTTTGATATATTAGTTTTAATTTCTTTCTTATCAATGTATTTTTCAAATCCTTTTTGTGATGATACATAACATTTAATAGTATCTTTTGTATTTTCTGTCCTAAACCTTTTATCATTTGTTTGTATTTTGTGATAATCTTGACTTTTATACAAAGTTATAATTGTATCAAATGTTAGTAATTTATCAATAATAGCATGAAATTTACCATCAACAAATACATCATATTTATTTAATTTAGTAATTGAACCATTTAATTTACAATCACCTTTATGATGAGTATCTTTGAGAAAGTAATTTACACCTCCTTTAATATCAACAGTATTTCCAAAGATTTCACACGCATCATCATAGTGTTTGATATAGACAATATCCGTTCTTTCTAACATATTTTTACGAAAAGTATCCAACCCTTTACCGCCTGAAAACCATCGGGAAGGTATTACATAACATAATATATCGCATTTTTCAATATAATACTCTACAAACTTGTTATATAGTGCTTTTGCACCTGTTGATTTTAATTCCTCATTATATGGCGGATTACCAATTACAATATCAAACTTGGTAATCCCAAATTCTTTTTGAATATCTAATTGTAAAGAATCGCCTTCATACAAATTAAGATTAAACTCGTTATTTATATTAAAGATTTGTTTTATGATGAAACAATTTTTTTTATTATATTCAGCCATAAACAACATATTTTCTATAATATGCTTCTTACGCTTTTTATCATCAACAATCTTATTTTTCAATCCATCCATTAACTTATAATAAATAGCTATAGGAAAGTTCCCCATTCCTGTCGTTGTATCTCCCCATTTTAAAGTTTCATCTTCAAATATATTTTTATTATATTTTTCTTTATAGTATTTTTCTAAATCACCTAACATATCGTCGTTAATAAAACTCATAGGTGTATAAACTTCCCCAAATTTATTTTTTTCAATCTTTTTAGGTTTCAAGCATTCATTAATTAATTCCAATAATTCTTTTGGATTATCTATTAAACTTTGCAATGACATCTTAAAATTAATAGATATATTATATGTATTAGAATTCTTGTCAAAATATTTTGAAACTATATTTTTTATAATATTTATTAAATCTTTATTATTCCACCAAATCAAGCACATATCATCAAAAATATCCAACAGTTCAGGATTTTCTTGTATGTCATTTAACATCTTGACAAAATCCTTATTCGCATTCTTAATAGTTAAGATACAAGTTAAAGGTATTACAAATGGCAGTACATCTTTGGTAAATGATATCTTAAATTCTTCTTTATCAGGTTTTTCTTCTTCATCTCCACTCTCAGATTTTTTGGATTTATCACTATCATCTCTAACTTTTTCTTTGCCTGATGGTAGTTCTTGTGATTCATCATTTTCGTCTTTGATTTCAATTGTAATATTTACATTATTGTCTTTTAATGAACTGGTAAAGGATTTGTTTATCATTTTCTGCGTGGATGTATCAAACTCTACATAGTCATTATCCAAGTTTCGCAATAGAGATTTGAAACTATTAATTGGATCGGATTTCCAAATTTCCATTAATTTAGATACTATAGCATCACTATTTAATTTCTTTTGTTCCATCGTATCCGCATCAATATTAATCAAGTGGTTTTCAATAAGATATTTGAATTTATCTTCGGTGCTTTTATCATTCTTATATATCGTATAATTCACACAAGTATTAAGAACACGGCTTATATTCAAATCTACTACAAACCCGAATTTCTTCTGAGAACCTTCGGTCATGCATCTATACATTTGTTGTAAGACCTTATCAGATGAAAGGGTGTTATTCATTAAAGCGACCACATCGCAATTTAATGTAATGCCTAAGGTCAGCATATTACCCGCCAATAAAATCAACCCTTCTTTGCATTCAGCTTTTGCGATTTTTTCTTGTTTTGTAATATCTTCCTTAATATCTTTTGCTAAATCTTTATTCTTACGATTAATACATAACACATTATACTTTTTTAGAACATTATCTTCCTTCATTAGTTGTTCTAAACATTTTGAAATCTCATTAATATTATCACTTGGTAGAAACCAAATTTGTGTAAAAGGTGTGCGGGTTTCTTTATCAGAACATATTTTCAAAATCCGTGAAAACATAGATTTATCACCATTTTTGAAATCTACTTCTTTGTTTGAACCCGATATAAAGCGTAAGATGGTTTTAACTTCATTTTCAAATTGAAACTTAGTCTTTTGTTTATTTAGTGCAAACAATACATCAAAACAAAACCCGTACTTACTACCCATAATTTTATCTTTAATAATATCGTATCTTTGACTATCAAACATCGTTGTAATCAAATACAAATCTGGCATATTTTCATACGGTTTAAACATATCAGTAAGAGATAAACCTTTATCAGTAAAATACTTAATAGTTTCGGTAATACTTGTATCAACGTGTTTCTCTTTTAATTTATCAACATTTGACTCATCTACCAAAATACTTTTACAGATTTGTTCGTCTTCAATATCCCAATACTTTTGACATTCTTCTGGTATATTCCATTTACGCAAAGGTTTATTATAAGTTGCGGTTAGATATACTTTAATCGTGTTTTTGGATGAGTAAGAATCTAAAATAGATTTGGATAAATCAGTAGTTCCGCTAAAATGGTTTTCATCAAAACCAATAATATCCAATTTCAGATTCTTAATTTTCATAATAGTTTTATCATCAATATATTTTTGTAATAGTTGTTTAGACATAACAAATATATTACTCAAGCCCAATGCTAAACCCTCAATATTTTTAGTTCCATCAATATGGTGTATCTTGAATGCTTCAAACTCTTTAAATTTATTAAACAAATCATCAGTAAATTGTGGCGCTGTTTCTGTTGGTGCTGGTGTAATAATCAAAACATTTAATTTTTGTTTGATTTCAAACTGCTTGATAATTAAACCACCAAACATATAAGTTTTACCACTTCTACATTTACAACCCCATAGAAAGCATTTATATCCTTCTTCAATAAGATTAGATGTTTTTTGTGTAATAAGTTCTTGATGAAATCTCAAACATAAATTACATTTAGGTGATAAATATATTTCATCATAATTAATTTTACAATTTTTACTTGTCTTCATATGTTTAAGCATATCTGCCTTAAAGCTTAGGAAACACTTATTCAAATCATTCTTATCCAAAATATTTTGTTCGGTCATATACTTCGTAATATAATTACTTGATTTGTTTGCATTTTTAACCTTTTCCAAAACGGACTTCTTATCGGGGACAAGTAAGTAAATTTTAAAATTAGGATAAATATGTTTATTCGCATCAATCACCGAAATTATATTTTGAACCTCATAATAAGCAACTGATTTTTGTTTAGTAATATCATCTTTACTTTTAGGATATTTAGAACTGATAAAAGTAAAGGTATCGTCTGCATTATTGAATAAGGATATATCCGAACACCCGCTTGAATTACCACTCACAACTTTTTCAGTTAAATAATGTGTAAAGGTCGTGAGTGGTTTCAAATTTCCATTATTCATATTACCAATCATATGCGTAAAATCAGATTTTTGAAAATGATTACAAAATCCAAATTTAATACACACATCCCATAGGCGTTCATATATAAAACCTTTTTCGGATTGATTTTTACAAGTATCCAATATACTATCAACACTCTCAAATGTTGTAATATGTTTCATAAAATCTTCAACATTCATATTCTTCATCGTAGCGAAACTCATTTCTTCTGTATTATTCATTAAGGTATACTATCTCTAATATTATAAACAATAATTTAAATCAATTTTTATTAAAAAATAAAAAAATAATTAACTACATTTAAAAATCGGCGTTTGATAAAATAAAAATATTTTATATTTTTATTTTATAACTAATAAACATAAAATTTATAATTTTATGTTTATTAGCAAATGTCCTTGGTGTAAAAAAACAATACATTATTTTTATATAAACATTTAAAATCTATATATATAAATGACCTTATTTGAAAATAAATATACAGGTACTAATTCAACTGGTCCTATTCTTCAAATATATAGTTCATCTAATATCAGTGTAACCAGTTATAATATTAATGAATTCAGTATTAATACTTTAGTTAATGATAGTAATATTAATTTTTATAATACTATATTTAGATTAGTAGAATCTAACGGTATTTTTGTATATGATGATGATAAGTCATTTGAAGAAAATCAGTCTACAATTAATAAATTTGTAAGCCAAAATGAAAGGAAAGATAAATATCAAGAATGTAAATTATTTATAGTTATCATGAATAATATTTATACAAATTATGAAAACGATAAAAATCAAACTTATGATGATAAAACCCCATTACAAATATGTGATATAATAAGCTACAATAATGATGAATTACTAATAAAAATAGAAAATATTCCAAACTTACAAAATAAATACTATATAAACTTATCAAATTATACAAATAGTGTAATAAAAAAATTTACTGTAAAATATAATTATGAAGGTAATAATTTTTTAAAAATAATATTACCAAATAATAAAGATATTAATGAAATTGGTGACAATTTTTTTAGTAAATGTAGAAATTTAATAAAACTGAATTTAAATATGTTAACTGGATTAAAAAAAATAGGAAATAGTTTTTTAGAAAAATGTCCTCATATTGAATCAGTAAATTTACCTGAATCTATTACAAAAATAGGAATTAGATTTTTATCATCTTCAGGAATAAAAACTATTGATTTGGAAAAATGTACTAATCTAGTTGAAATTGGTCATAGTTTTTTAGAATTATGTCCTCTTATTGAATCAGTAAAATTACCTGAATCTATTAAAAAAATAGAAGATTCTAATAAAACTACACCTGGTATACCTGATTACAGTACATATAATTACAGCACATGGAATTACGCTACATCCAATAGCGATAGACATCATAATGGTACACATCATAGCGATACACATCATAACGGTACATTTGATTGCTGGGGACATCACGGTTGCATTGATTTCAGTGGACTTGATTCCTGTGGACATCATGGTGGACTAGATTCTACCGGACTTGATATTGGTGGGGTTGATTGCCAGTGTTGATTTTTCTAGTAAATAATTGTTGTGTTTGTGCCATTAACTAAATTCTAATTAATTATAAATTTTTTATTATTTTTATATAAATAATAAAAAATTATTAGATAATTACAACTACTAATATAGCCATAGCGAGTAGTTCTACAATCAAAATTTAGTCTTGATTGTACAATTTTACGAAAATTAAAAGTTATGATTTAAATTTAGAATAAAATAATTTTATTTAGATAACAACTGTTTTACGTTTATTATAAATTTCATTAATTTTTATATTAAAATGCGATTCATCTATTTTTAAGTTTAATCGACTACCACAATAATCAATATCATTTTTCAATTCTTCTTTAATTAAACACCATAAAATTGAAGCATTAGGAACATTATATAATGATAATTCTTTAATAATTTCATAATTTTTAGATTTAAATTTTTCAATTCTGCTATTTAATGATTCATTAAAATAAAAAATGATTCATTTTTGGATTTAATTACTTGATATTTATATGATTTACACGAGTTATACATAATAACAAATGATTCATTTAAATAAAAAATTAAAAATTTTGTATTTTAAAGTATTATTTTATAAAACACCATAAAATTGAAGCATTTTGGAACATTATATAATGATAAGTCTTTAATAATTTCATAATTTTTAGATTTAAATTTATCAATTCTACTATTTAATTTAGATCTAGTTTTAATAACTCTATCTTTAACCACAATATCTAATTTTTTAGCAACCAATTTTAAATTTTTATTAGTATTATCAAATGAAATAATCAATATTTCATGATTTTAATTTTAATTATATATCTAATTCTGCATAATAATTAAAAATATTTGGTTTATTTAATTTTGTTAGTGTTGGAGTTTGAAATAATTTTTTAATTTATTTTTATCTGAAATATATTTTATTCTGAGTTTCTTTAATTTTCATATAATATATTTTATTTAAATCTATGCCATTAATTTTTAAACATAAATTATTTTTGTAAATAAAAATTATATAATTATTGTAAAAAATATTTAAATATCAAGTTTGTTGTCATTGATTAGTTCATTTTTAAAATTGTTTTTAGTTTTGATTTAAACTAAACGTAATAGATTATTACTATCATTCATGTTTCTTTAACTATTATTTTAAGAACGGTTGATTAAAAAATAATTAAATGGTATAAGGTAATTATTCCGTATATATTTCATCTTCTTCATATATAATAGAATTTATATTAATATTTGATATAGGTATCTGTTTAAAAATAAATTTTGATACATCCTAAATAGGTACTAAATAATTATTATTTAATAATATGTTTACATTAATTATATTTATATTTTCGTGAATTAAATCCCATGCATATATAAAATTATTAAATGTTCCAAGTCTATTCATATCAAAATTTTCAGAAATTATACGAACTTTCTTATTTAATTTTTTCCGTATTAATTTGATACTATCCTCAATATCTTTAAACTTTGTTTCATCACGAATAATATTAATTCGATGTATTGCCTCTCCTGATAGTAAATAAAAAATAATTATTTTTATATCCATTGCGAGTTGATTCCATACATTTTTATTTTTTATTAAAATAAAATACATTTCTTTTTCAATTTTATTATTATTAAATATTTAATAATATAAAAATAAATTAACGGACGTAGATTATTTTAATTTTTTATAATAAATACTTTTCTAAGTTGAAATTCTATACCATAAACAGGGGTTTTTATAATTGGTTTATTTGCCCAAATTCTTGAAACTGTAATTAAGAAAACATATGTTCCTCCATATTTAACAATGCTATAAAAATCATCAATTGTATTATATCTAATTTCATCACCATATAATCCTTGATAAATTTGTGTTCTATTATATTCATTTCTATCATATTTTATGTAAACTTTAATTCTATTAAAAATAAATTTATCGTCTCTTTGTATAATATTTATTAATTTAAACTTATCCATAGCATTACCAAATATTGTTTTAAACTTTGATGATCTTAAATGTTCATTTAATTTAATTAATGATACTGAATCTTCTTCATTAAGTGTAATTTCTAAACAATCTGTCCTTGATTGTTGTTCGAATGTTTCATTTTTTGATGTATAAAAAGTTAATAATCCTTCTTTTCCTTCATAATTAACGTTTATTGTTTGGTAATATTCTTCTATTTCCGGATTGTTAAATATAATTTTATATACATCAATATTGGAGATATGTAGATATGTTTCAATTACTATTATGTATACTCTAAGTATATTTTCATTTTTTAGTATTAAATTCCATGCATACGAACGCCAATTGAAGTATTTTAATTGAGCGCATTTTATATCAAAATCTGTTGAGATTATTTGTAAACTATTAAAGTATGTTAATTGAGCACGATTTATATCAAAATCTGAAGATATCATTTTACATTTCATATCATTAATACTATCTCTAATATCTTTAATTGTTGTTTCATCTCGAATAATATTAATCCTATGTATTTCTTCTCCTGACAGTAAGTAAAAAATCATTATTTTAATATCATCACTAGGTGTTTCCATATATTTATTTGAGAGATCTAAAGATTATTGAGTCTTGATCCCAAAATGCTATGATAATAACTTGAATATTCACAAATATTCTAGAAGTTATTAATTCATTTTTTTTCAGATATGTTCATATTTAGCTTAAGCAAATATATATTTTTGAATGAATCATAATAAATATTTAGAGATTATCCTCTAATATCTGTTATTAGAGATAATTTTACACCTTAATATATTAATTATTTCATTTATTTTTGATAATATATTTATTACACGTTTGAAGATTTTTTTATGTTGATTAAAATTATTATTATTTTATAACTAATCTCCTATAAGGTTATTATAAATTTATATATGTTAACATTATTGAAAATGCCCTAACTAAAAATATCTAAAAATAATTTTCTATAATTATTATATGTCAAAAAAAGATAGTGTATTTATTACCTTATTAAAAACATACAAATATAAATACTAAATTTATTAATACTTTTTTCAAGAAATTTAAAATAGGTGAATTAGATTTTGATATTAAAGATATTATAGTAGCAAATATTTAAATATTACATTAGAGATACATGTAGAAAAAGTATATGCTATTTTTAATCAATATTATTGATGAATTTATTGAATTAGTTAGTAAACATAAAAATAATAAAAATATATACAAGCATATTTTTCTCTAGAAAATTATTATGTTCTAATAATTCTTTAACTCTAGTAGACCCTTTATCTAATTTTAATACCTCCTATTTTTCTAACATTATGATGAATACGAAATAATAAAAGCTATGCTTTTACTATTAAGTTTAATAAAAAAAAATTTTTATTAATTTTTCATTTTTACTAACTAATTCTATAAATTCATCAATAAAACTAATATCTATATTATATTTTAATTTATTGACTTCTTTAACAAAATCTATTATGTTTACATTTATGTGATTTTCTACTAAATAAGTATTATATTCTTCAATTGTTGTATAAGACATTTAAAAATATATAAATTTATAATTTATTATAATTAATAATCATTTTTATAAAAATTAATATTATTAATTATTATGATATAAATAAAATAATATTTAATATTATTATAATATATCTTTACTATTATATAATAATTCTAATTTATTTATTGATATAAAATTATCCATGTCAAAATCAAAATTAAATTCTATTTGAATATTACTATATATTTTCCTCCAAATTTTATTATTTTTATCTAACCATTTTTGATTATGTCTCAATCTTTCATATGGTATATATTTATATGATTTTAATAATTTATAATAATTAGATTTACAATTTTTATTTTCATCGTCATCGTAGTCATCATCATCATCGTAGTCATCATCATCATCGTCGGAGTCGTCATCTTTACAAATAATACTATATAAAATTTGTACTTTATTTAATAAAATATAATCATAATCATTATATATATCATCTAATACTAAAATATAATTGTCAAAATTATCGGCAATAGATTTAGTTTTATTATATTTTAATTTATATTTTAATTTATATTTATATTTTTTAGTTAACTTATTTATTCTATTATAAACTCTTTTAAAATTTTCATCACTAATTTCATCTGATATATATTTATTAAACATATTCTCAAAATTATAATATGTTTTTTTTGACCAATCTAGATTTATTATAATATCTACTCTCCATTTACACCAAAAATTATTATCAAATAATAATTTATTATAAAAAAGTTCTTGTTGAGTATAATTTAATAACTTAAAACTAATACTAATATTATTTATCACATCTGTAACACTATACGTTAGAGAGTCATAATTAATTAGAATATATAAATAATAATCAATTAATTTATTATGTAAAATATTAGTATTATTATATTTTATAATAGTTTCACAAGAAAGAAATTGAAAAATTTTTAAAACTTTTTCATCCCATTTTGTAGACATACAAGGCGTAGGATAATCATTAAATAGTTTTGATAAAAAATTCTTTTTATTTTCATCAGTTATATTATCCCATATTTCTAATATTTCTTCTATATTAATTGGAGCAAAACCTTTAAATAATATAAATTTTTCTTGAAAATGATCATAATATTTATTAATTTGATTTATATCATAATTTTCATTATATTTAGTAATATTAAATGTAATATTATGTTGTGTTATTGGCATTGATGTTTTTGATATAAACTTTTTTAATGTTTCTGTAGATTTTTCATTATAAAATGATCTACCAAATACATTAAAATATATAATATCTTCATTGGAGAATTTTTCATGAACTTTATTTATTAAATCATTGATATCAGTGTCTTCATCTGAATCAGATATTTCTTCATTAGATTTTTTTATTTTTTTATTTGAGTTTTTCATTTTTCTTTCTTTTTTAATTATATTATTAATATCTTTATCGCATTTAGATAACATAATTATTAAATGATATAATTTACCAGTTTCGTTAGTTGCATCATTTAATATTTTTTTAATTCTATTATATTCATTAACTTCATGAGTTGTAATGAATGCTTTATTAACATCACTAGTCCATATAATTAAATTAGCATTAATTATATGTTTATTAGTTAATTCATTAAAGTTTACATTATGTTCTTCTGAATCACATATTCCAGGTAAATCCATAACTTTAAATTTATTATTATTATCATCTTCAATAATATTATCTAATAAATTATATTCAGTAGTAGTTCTACAAATACCAGATTCTAAAATTCTTTTACCAATTAATGAATTAATAATACTAGATTTCCCACTTGATGGTAAACCAATAAATGCTACTGTAAAATGAGACATTATTAATTAATTATAATTAATATATTAAT
>Ga0247832_1003049_pt1 | contig 23892 bp, 22 predicted proteins | sample LaCruzMarch2015__10_FD_192407 | JGI IMG/M metagenome (GOLD analysis project Ga0247832, IMG submission 192407) | Freshwater microbial communities from meromictic Lake La Cruz, Castile-La Mancha, Spain - LaCruzMarch2015_4m | ecosystem: Environmental > Aquatic > Freshwater > Lake | place: Spain... | reverse complement strand
ACCCTCCGGCCCCATGACGACGAGCCCGACGAGCCCGACGAGCCCGACGAGCCCGACGAACACGCCCGGGCTGCGCAGCGCCGCACGTCCGCCGCTCGTCTTCGGGTCCGCCGCCTTCGCTCGGATGATCGGCCACATGTACGACGGCTACCCGCTCGAGGCGTGCGGCCTGATCGTCGGCACGGGCAACCGGGTCGAACGGTTCGTGCCCTGCCGCAACGTGGCCGCATCGGCGCGGGTGTACACGATCGACCCGAAAGAGCACCTCCGGGCTGAGATGGCGGCCGAGGACGACGGCCTCGAGGTGATCGGTGTGGTCCACAGCCACACCCACAGCGAGCCGTACCCCAGCCCCACCGACGTCGCGCAGGCGCCCGACCCCGGCTGGCACTACGTCATCGTGAGCCTGAAGCGCGAGGCGCCCGAGAGCCGCAGCTACCGGATCGTCGACGGCACGATCTTCGAGGAGCCGATCTCCGTCGTCTGAGCTAGAATGTTGACGAATCCGATCTGGATTATGGGTCTCCGTCCGAGCGCATGCTCACCGGGTGCCCGTAGAAGCCGCAAGGAGGGTGAGTCAGCATGATTCCGGCAAACAGCGTGCTCGACCTCATCGGCAACACCCCGATGGTCGACGTCAGCAACCTCTCGCCGAACCCGAACGTGCGCCTCGTCGCCAAGCTCGAGAGCCAGAACCCGTTCGGCTCGGTGAAGGACCGCATCGCGAAGAACATGATCGAGGCCGCCGAGAAGGACGGCTCCCTGCAGCCCGGCCAGACGATCATCGAGCCGAGCTCGGGCAACACGGGCATCGCCCTCGCCGCGATCGCCCAGATCAAGGGCTATCCGATCAAGATCGTCATGCCCACCAGCGTCTCGATCGAGCGTCGCCAGATGCTCGAGGTGTTCGGCGCCGAGATCATCCTCACCCCCGGTGAGGAGGGCAGCAACGGCGCTGTCCGCATCGCCCAGCAGATGGCGGCCGAGCATCCCGAGTGGTGCTTTCTCTACCAGTACGGCAACGAGGCCAACCCGCAGGCGCACTACGAGGGCACCGGCCCCGAGATCCTGCGTGACTGCCCCGAGGTCACTCACTTCGTTGCCGGCCTCGGCACCAGCGGCACCCTCATGGGCACCGGCACCTACCTCAAGCAGCACAAGCCCGAGGTGAAGATCATCGCCGTCGAGCCGCCGCTCGGCGAGCGCGTCGAGGGCCTGCGCAACCTCGAGGACGGCTACATCCCGCCGGTGTTCGAGATGTGGCACGGTGCCGACGTCCTCGACCGCAAGCGCGTCGTGCGTCCTCGCGAGAGCCTCGAGTGGACCCGTCGCCTCGTGCGCGAGTGCGGCATCTTCGCCGGCATCTCGAGCGGCGCTTCGTTGGCCGGCGCCATCAAGGTCGCCGGCGAGATCGAGGAAGGCGTCATCGTCTTCATCGTGTGCGACGGTGGCTGGAAGTACCTCTCCACCGGCGCCTACACGGTCGACCTCGACGAGGCCGAGCGCAACGCCGAGAAGATCATCTACTTCTGATCGATCAGGTCCGACCCAGCGTCACGGTCGCCCACACCGGTTGGTGATCGGACGCCTCACACTCGCCGTCGATCTCGGCGTCGACGACCTGCACGCCATCGTTCGCGAGGATGAAGTCGATGCGGAGGTCGTGGGGAGCGCCCTGCGCCGGATCGGCACGGAAGGTCACCTCGCTCGAGGTGCGCGCGGTTGCCTGCGACCAGGTGTCGCGGTAGCCGGCCCGGCGCATCACGTCGAGGGTGGGCGAGTGGGGTTCGTCGTTGAAGTCGCCGCACACGATCGCCGCATGCGGCATCGGCAGGTCGGCGTACAACCAGTGCTCTTGGGCCGCCGGGTCGGGGTCGGTGCCGCAGCGGGCACCGCCTTCGATGGGTGCGTCGTGCATGCGGCGAACCAGATCCCACACCTGCGTCATCCGGTTGTGCCTGCTGATGTCGGTGAGGTGCAGGTTCACCACCCGTACCGCGCCCTCCGGTGTGTCGAGGACGGTCTCGAGTGCGCAGCACCAGGCATTGGCCAGCGACCCGGTGTGCAGCATGGGCAGCGGCAACGTACGCGACGACACGATCGGGTAGCGGCTGATCACCATCTGGCCGTACTGGCGGCGGAGGTTGTGCACCAGGCCGTCGGCGCCGACCGTGCTCGCGTCGATGTCGAGCATCGGCCCGAACACCCAGTGGCGGTCGGGTAGCAGCGCAGCGATGTCGGCGGCCTGGTCGGCCATCGCGGTGCGGGGCCAGTGGCGGTCGACCTCCTGCAGGCAGATCACATCGGCGTCGCGCACCGCGTCGATGGGTCGGGTCAGGTCGTACACACCGTCTCGGCCGAGCGAGTACTGGATGTTGTACGACACCACGCGCATGGGGTTCTCCGCTGTTGGCCAGATGTTCAACTGGGGCTCGATCGCGCACACTAGTGTCGGGAGCGCGATGACGCTGGAGGGACCACCGATGAACTGGGATCTGCACGAAGACCGACGGTCCCGACGACGTCGCGGAACCTTGCTGATGGCGGCGGTGCTGATCGTCGGTGCTGCACTCGCCGGCTGTGGCGGTGGCGACAGCGGCACGAAGGGTGTGTTGCGTGTGGCGTACTTCGCGGCCAGCGGTGCCGAGACCATGGACCCCTACGACGGCAACCGGTTCTGGCCGACGATCAACATGGTGTTCGACCGCCTCATCGGTGTCGACAAGGACTTCACACCGATTCCCGAACTGGCCACCACGTGGGAGCCCAACGCCGATCTCACCGAGTGGACCATCACGCTCCGCGACGAGGTGACCTTCCACGACGGCAGCACCTTCGACTCGGCCGATGCGGTGTACAGCATCGACCGCATGATCGACCCCGAGTTCGACTCACCCGTTCGCGCCGTGCTCGGCATCATCACCAAGGCAGAGGCCATCGACCCGCTCACGGTGAAGCTCACCCTCGCCAGCGGAGAGGCCGACCTGCCCGTGTTGCTCGCCGACTACCGCGCCCTCATGACGCCGGAGGGTTCGCAGGACACCGTGGGCACGAACCCCATCGGCACCGGGCCGTTCAAGATGGAGAAGCTCGACGCGCAGGGCACCACGGTGCTCGTGGCCAACGAGCAGTACTTCTTCGGTGCCCCCAAGGTTGCTCGCATCGAGATGCCCAACATCGCCGATGCCGCTGCGGCCACCCAGGCACTGTCGGCCGGTCAGGTCGATCTCATGCTCACCATCGACGCGAAGAGCGAGGCACTGTTCGGTGATTCGTCGAAGTTCACCGTGCAGCGCATCACGTCGGGCGACTGGAACGCGATCGACTTCCGCGTCGACCAGAAGCCCTACGACGACCCGAAGGTGCGCAAGGCGTTGCGCATCGCCGCCGACCGCCAGGCGCTCACCGATCTCGTGCTCGGGCCCGGTGGCGGTGTGCCGGCGTGCGACACACCGGTGTGGAGCGGCGACCCGTACCGCTGGGACGGCGACTGCCCCCAGGACATCGAGGGGGCCAAGCAGTTGCTGGCCGAAGCCGGTTACCCCGACGGGATCGACATCGAGATCTTCACGAGCGATGTGGAAGAGCACATGGTCGAACTCGTCGAGGCCTACCAGGAGCAGGTGAAGGCTGCGGGCATCCGGGTGACGCTCACCATGACCGATGCCAGCGCCTACTGGGACAACGTCTGGATGCTGGAACCAGCGTTCGTCGACAGTTGGGGTCAGCGCCCGGCGGCGCAGGTGTTGAACGAGGTGTTCCGCTCGACTGCGACGTGGAACCCCACCGGGCTGGCAGACCCCGAACTCGACGCGATGCTCGACGATGCCCGCTCGACCCTCGACGCCGCCCAGCGCACCGAGAAGTACCGGGCCGTCCAGGAGTACCTGTTCGAGAACACCGCCAGCTTCGTGCCGTACCACAAGACGCTGGTTCGGGCGATGAGCGCGAACGTGAAGGGCCTCGAGCCGGTGGTCATCGACGCCGTGCGGTGGGAGAAGATCGAGGTTGGCTGACCGGTGACCGGCTACGTGCTGCGTCGAGCAGCGCTGTCGGTCGGCGTGTTCGTCGTGATGGCGGTGCTCACCTATCTGGGTGTCGCTGCGCTCCCGGGCGATGCATGCACGGCGCTGCTCGGCAGGTTCGCCACGACCGAGAAGCTGGCCCAGTGCCGTGCCGACAATGGTCTCGACGCGCCCGTGCTGCAGCAGCTCGGCGATTGGGTGGCGGGTCTGCTTCGCGGCGATCTGGGCTACTCGGTGAAGCGAGGCGCCCCGGTGGGCGAACTGATGGCGCCGCGCATCCGCAACGCAATGCTGCTGGCCGGCGTGGCAAGCCTGCTCGCGTTCCCGGCGGCGATCGCCGTGGGATTGGCGACCGGGCGGCGTGAGCAGTCGAAGGTCAGCCGCACGGTCGACACGGCCGCCCTGGTGGCGATGACGCTGCCCGAGTTCGTGACGGCCTCGGTGCTGTGGCTCGTGCTGTCGGTGTGGCTGCCCATCCTGCCCGCCGTCACCGTGGTCAGCAGCGACGACTCGATCATCGATCTGCTGCCGAACGTGTGGCTCCCGGCCATCACCCTGGCCGTGCTCGTGTTCGCCCACGTGATGCGCTCGATGCGGGCCTCGGTGTCGGCCACCTCGCGACGACCCTTCGCCGACGCGGCCCGCTTGCGCGGTGTGGCCGAGGCGACGGTGGTGCGCCGCCACATCCTGCCGGCGGCCCTGCCGCCCACGGTGAACGTCGTTGCGGTCACGGCCGCCTGGTTGCTGACCGGCACCTTCGTCGTGGAGGTGGTCTTCAACTACCCCGGGCTCGGGCGGCTGGCGGTCGACGCCATCGCCGACCGCGACACCGACCTCATCGTGGCGCTCACGTTGCTCGGCCTCGCCGTGTACATCACGGCTTCGTTCCTCGCCGACGCCGTCATTCGCCTCCTCGACCCACGAGTGCGCGCCGGGGTGGGCCGGTCATGAGCACGGTCGATCCCGTCGATCCCGTCGATCCCGTCGATCCCGTCGATCCCGTCGATCCCGTCGATGACATCGATGCCAGGGCCACGGCACCGCGGCGGCGCCGCAGGTGGCTGTCGGTCGGTGCAGCGGTGGTGGCGGGTCATGTGCTGCTCGCCCTGTTCGTGCCCCTGCTGCCGTTGCAGGCGCCCACGGCGCAGGACGCCACTGCGGTGCTGCAGGGCTCGTCCGGTGCGCACTGGCTCGGAACCGATGATCTCGGCCGCGACGTGCTGTCGCGCACCCTGTGGGGTGGGCGCCCATCGATCGGCATCGCGTTCGGCGCCGTGCTGCTGGCGGCACTGCTCGGCGTGCTCATCGGTGCAGCAGCGGCACTGGCCGGCGGATGGCTCGACGACGTCCTGATGCGGGTGAACGACGTCCTGCTCGCCCTGCCCTCGCTCCTGGTGCTGATGCTGATGGCCAGCTTCGTCGGCCGTCAGCCGGTGGTGCTGACGCTCACCCTGGCGGTGATGTACGCCCCTCCCATCGCGCGGCTCGTGCGCGGCGCCACGCTCGGCGTGCTCGGCCGTGACTTCGTCGTGGCGGCTCGACTGCGTGGCGCTGGCTCGGGTGAGATCGTGGTGCGCGAGGTGCTGCCGAACATCCGTGGCGTGGTGATCACCGAGGTCGCGATGCAGTTCTCGTGGATCCTGCTTGCCTTCAGTTCGCTCAGCTTCCTGGGTCTCGGCACGACGCCGCCGACACCCGAATGGGGCCTGATGGTTGCCGGGGCGCGCACCTACATCACCATCAACGCCCTCCCGCTGGTGGCACCCATGGTCATGCTGGCTTCGCTCGTGCTGGCCGTGAACTCGCTGATCGATCGCAGCGCACTCGGAGAGCCCTCGTGAGCGGCCCGGCCATCGAGGTGGAGGGCCTCACCATCGCACCGTGTGGTGCCGGGGTGGGAGGTGCGGTGCTGCGCGACATCGGGCTCCGGGTCGAGGCTGGTACCCGGCTCGGCGTGGTGGGTGAGTCGGGTAGTGGGAAGTCGACGCTGCTGCGAGCCATGGTGGGCAACTGTGGGCGTGGGCTCGAGGTGGTGGCCGGCTCGGCGCGCACTGCCGGTCACGACCTGTTCGCGCTTCCCGATGGTGATCGGCGGGCGTTGCTCGGCACTGCGGTGGCGCTGGTGCCCCAGAGCGTGGGTCTGTCGCTCACCCCGCACCTCACGGTCGAGGCCCAGTTCCGCGACGTCGGCATGGGGGATCGAACGTCGGAACTGCTCGACGAGGTGGGCCTCCGCGGCGAATCGATGCGCAGCCGCTACCCGCATGAACTGTCGGGAGGCGAACAGCAACGTGTGCTGTTGGCGCTCGGTCTTGCTCGTGATCCCGGTGTGCTCCTGCTCGACGAACCGACGTCGGCGCTCGACGTCGGAGTCGCAGACGGCATTCTCCGCCTGCTCGAGCAGACACAGGAGCGTCGGGGCCTCACCCTCGTCGTGGTGAGCCACGACCTCGGGGTGATCGAACGCGTGGCGACCCGGGTGGTGGTGACGCGAAGCGGTGCCATCGTCGAAGACGAGTCCCTCGAACAGCTGATGAGGTCGCCGCGGCATCCGTACACCAGAGCGCTCCTCGATGCAGCCCCGTCGCTCGGCCAGCGTCATGCGCGCCGAGGGAACGAGGGTGACTCCATCGCGTCGACCGAGCAGGTGGTGCGTGCCGATGCGCTCACGGTGGTTCGAACATCAGCCGAGGGCGGCCGTGCTCGCCGCGCGTCGTGGCGCAGCACGACCGCGCTCGACGGCGTGACGATCGAGATCCGTCGTGGCGAGATACTCGGTGTGATCGGCGAGTCGGGGAGCGGGAAGTCGACTCTGTTGAAGACGATGTGCGGCGTGCTCACGCCTGCGTCGGGCACGCTGGCGATGAGCGACGGCGCCAACCTCGCTACACCGCTGCGCAAGCGGCCGTCCCACCTGCTGCGACGCATCCAGATGGTGATGCAGAATCCCGACGACTCGCTGAACCCGGCCCACACCGTGCGACGCATCCTGCAGGCGGGGACATCGCACGACGACGATGCCAGCGCGGCACTGCTCGCCGCAGTGCACCTCGAGCGGTCGCTCCTTGATCGACGGCCAGGTTCGCTGTCGGGCGGCGAGAAGCAACGGGTCGCCATCGCCCGAGCGCTCGCCCGCGACCCCGAGGTGCTCCTGCTCGACGAGATCACCTCGGCACTCGATGTCACCGTGCAGGCGGCGGTCATCGCGACGCTGGTCGAACTCCACGAGCGACTGGGCACCACGATGGTGTTCGTGTCGCACGACCTGGCCGTGGTGAGTTCGATCGCCGACCGGATCGCCGTGCTCCGGAACGGCCGTCTGCTCGAAGTGGCCGACACGGCTCGTCTCCTCGAGCACCCGGGCGACGAGTACACGGCGTCGCTCCTCGCGTTGGCCCGCCGCTGACCGACGGAGGCATCGTTTCGCCGCCCGTGCAGCAGCCTCCTGCGCGGTTCAACCCTCGTCCACCGCGGCCACCGACTCGATGCGGCCGCGAGCGGTCTCGGTCCGGCGCCCGATCGGCGAGTGCTCGAACGCTGCGGCCAGGCCCATCACTGGCATGTTGGCGTACACGCTCTCGTGCGTGCCGGGCGCCACCCGGTAGGTCTCGTGGTAGACGCCGACGTCGCCGCTGGTGCCGACCCGTTGGTTGTAGCGGCGCCAGGCCACCAGGTGCGGGTCGTCGGCGTTGCGGGCGAAGTGCTCGAGGTGCTCGAAGCTCTTCCAGTACTGGATGAGGTTGATCGTTCGCCAGCCCACCATCGTTCGGGCGCCGAGCAGTCCCTTGTCGGGGTGACGCATCAACTCGGCGATCATCGGGCCCATCGCCCGTGCCACCGGCACCCACCGGTGCACCTTCCAGAGCTTGTTGATGCGCATGCCGATGACGAAGACGACGAAGTCACCCTCCGCCGTTGCCGTGTACCGCCCGTCATGAACTCGTGCCATCGGATCGACCCTTCGAGAAGTGGAGAAGTAGAGAAGTGGAGAAGTGGAGAAGTGGAGAAACGGAGAAGTGGAGAAACGGAGAAGTGGAGAAACGGAGAAGTGGAGAAACGGAGAAGTGGAGAAAATGGAGAAGTGGAGGAGAAATAGAGAGTGAAACTCTCCATAACGGAGAGTGCCACTCCCCGTCTACGATGTCAAGCGTGAAGATCGCCGGACTCAGCACTGCGACAGGTGTCACCGTCGCCACGTTGAAGTACTACTTGCGGGAAGGGCTGCTGCACGCCGGCGCCGCCACGGCGGTGAACCAAGCCGACTACGACGAGTCGCACGTGCGCCGTGTCCGCCTCATCCGCGCGCTGGTCGAACTGGGGCGCCTGTCGCTCGCCGATGTCGGTGCCGTGCTGGCCGCAGTCGACGACGACAGCCTGCCCGTGCACGATGCGTTCGGTGTGGCGCAGGACGCCATGGTGCCGCGCCGACCCCACGACGCAGCCGGCCGCGTCGGCGAGGGTGAGGCCGACCTGTACCAGTTGGCACTCACCGAGGTCGACCGTTTCGTGCGCCGACACCATCTCGACGTCCGACCCGACGCGGCCGTGCGGTCCATGCTCGCCGACGCGATCGTCTCGCTGAGCCGGTTCGGGTGGGCGCCCACAGGCCAGGTGGTCGATGCGTCGTTGTTCGACGGCTTCGTCCCCACGGCAATGGCAGAGGCCGAGTTCTCGATCGACTCGGTACCCGATCCTGCCGACCGAGCCGACCAGGTCGAGTACACCGTCGTCGGCACCGTCGTGTTCGAAGTCGCGAACGCAGCCGTGCGCCGCATGGCGCTCGAGCACCACAGCCACCGTCGGTTCGCCCGCACCCGCCGTCGCTAGGGTGTCGGCGCCATGGACCGCGCCGACCCGCCCGCCGATGACCGGCCGATCGGCATGTTCGACAGCGGCTTCGGCGGCCTCACCGTCGCCCGCGCCGTCATCGACCTGCTGCCGAACGAGCACATCATCTATGTCGGCGACACCGGCCGCTACCCGTACGGCTCGAAGCCGCAGGCCGAGGTGGCGAGCCACGCCCGCCAGATCGCACGCCACCTGATCGACGAGTACGACGCCAAGGTGATCGTCGTCGCGTGCAACACTGCGGCCTCTGCGGTCGACCTCGCCGCCGAACTGCCCGTCCCCGTCATCGGCGTCATCGAGCCCGGCGCCCGTGCGCTGGTGAAGGCGACCCGCTCGGGTGCGGTCGGGGTGATCGGCACCGTGGGAACCGTCGGCTCCGGCTCGTATCAGCGGGCGGTCGCCGAGGCAGCGAGCCGGCTCGCCGTCGAGACCCCGACCGGACAGCCGGCCACCGTCGAGGTCGACCTCACCTGCGCGGCGTGCCCCGGCTTCGTCGAGTTCGTCGAGCGCGGCGTCACCGCCGGCGACGAGATCACCGTGCTCGCCGAGCGCCTGCTCGCCCCGGTCGTCGAGGCAGCGGTCGACACGCTCCTCCTCGGGTGCACGCACTATCCCTACCTCGCACGGGTGATCGGCGAGGTCATGGGCCGCGAGGTCGTTCTCGTCTCGTCGGCCGACGAGACCGCCTTCGCGCTCAGCCGCCTTCTCGCCGACCGCGGGCTCGCCCGCACCGGCACGACCCCGGGCTGGCACCGGTTCCTCTCGTCGGGCGACGTCGAATGGTTCCGCGCTCTCGGCCGCCGGCTGCTCGGCCCCGAACTCACCACCGCCGAGCCGATCACCTTCCACTGACCACGATGAACAACCAGCCACCAGCCACCAGCAACCAGCGAACACCAGACCCAGGAGACCACCATGCCCCGCTTCGACGGCCGCGCCAACGACGCACTGCGTCCCATCACGTTCGAGCGTGACTACACCGAGATGGCAGCCGGCAGCGTGCTCGTGTCGTTCGGCAAGACGCGCGTGCTCTGCACCGCCTCGATCGACGAGAGCGTGCCGCGCTGGATGAAGAACAGCGGCAAGGGCTGGGTGACCGCCGAGTACTCGATGCTGCCCGGGGCGTCTCCCGAGCGCATCGACCGCGAAGCCGCGAAGGGCAAGCAGAGCGGCCGCACCGTCGAGATCCAGCGCCTCATCGGCCGCTCGCTGCGCGCCGCCTGTGACATGCGGGTGCTCGGCGAGCGACAGGTCATCGTCGACTGCGACGTGCTCCAGGCCGACGGCGGCACCCGCACGGCCAGCATCTGCGGCGGCTACCTCGCCCTCCACGATGCGCTGACCCGTCTGGTGCAGAACGGTGCGATCAACGCCCATCCGCTCCACTCGGCCTGCGCTGCGATCAGCGTCGGCATGGTGGGCGGGGTGCCGGTGCTCGACCTGCCCTATGTCGAGGATTCGACCGCCGAGGTGGACATGAACGTCGTCATGCTCGGTGGTGTCGGCGAGGAGCCGCGCTTCGTCGAGGTCCAGGGCACCGCCGAGGGCGTCGCGTTCAGCCGGGCCGAGCTCGACTCGCTGCTCGAGCTCGCGTCGGGTGGCATCGCCACGATCATGGCCCTGCAGGCCGAGATGATCGCCGAGCCGCCGGCGCGCCGTCCGCTCGGCCGGTGAGCGGCGAGCGCGAGCCCGGGCCGCCGCCCGGTGACAGCCCACTGCTGACGGTGGTCTGCGCGACGGCGAACCCGCACAAGGTCGCCGAGATCGCAGCGATCCTCGATGGCGTGGTCGAGCTGCTGCCCAGGCCCGACTGGGTGGGGGAGGTCGTCGAGGACGCGGGCACGCTCGAGGGCAACGCTCGCCTCAAGGCGACCGCCGTCGCCCGGGCCACCGGCATGCCGGCGCTCGCCGACGACACCGGCCTGTTCGTCACGGCGCTCGGCGGAGCCCCGGGTGTCGAGACCGCGTACTTCGCGGGCCCGACCGCGACGGACGCCGAGAACCGGGCCAAGCTGCTCGCCGAGCTCGCCGAGCTCGTCGAGCTCGTCGGGATCGAAGACCGCTCGGCCGAGTTCGTGACCGTGGCCATGATCGTGTGGCCCGACGGAGCCGAGATCTCGGCGCGTGGCGTGTGCCCCGGCCGCATCGCCGAGGCCGAGGTCGGTGTCGGCGGGTTCGGGTACGACCCCGTGTTCATGCCCGATGGCGGCGCCGGGGCGACCTACGCCGAGCTCGGGGTGCTGATCAAGAACACCCTGTCGCACCGTTCGCGAGCCCTGGCGGAACTGGCTCGCACGCTTCGAACCTGACGTCGATCGCCAACGTCACGGTGAACCCGCGATGATCGATGCCCGGCATGTCGACGTCGTGCACTGCCAGTGCCGTGACGCCGTCGTCCATGCGCGTGGTCGAGCCGGGCGCGTAATGTTCGCCGGGTGACGAGGAAGCTGCCCGATGGTGTCGAGATCGCTCGCCGGCTGCTCATCAGCGTCGCCGTGCTCGCCATCGTGGGCACGGTGCTCGGGCTCGTGCTCGTGGAGCGCCTCGGCGTCACCTACACCGCCAGCCTCGAGGTTGCCCGAGACAGCGCCCAGGTGGCGGCCACCGGCACCGCCGAGGTGCAGCAGCTCGCCGAGGACATGGTCGTCCTCACCACCTCGGCGGCCACGGCGCTCGAGCAGGCCGGTGAGATCGTCGACTCGGCTTCCGCTTCCACCGAAGCCATTGGCACGGCGATGCGGACGAACCTCGCCGAAGGGATCGAGGGCACGGCCAACATCGCGAACGGCATGGCCTCGTTCATCGAGCGCATCGAGCGCTTGATCCCGGGTGACAGCCGGTCGCTCGCCGAAGACCTGCGTGCGCTCTCGAACGGTCTCGAGCCATTGCCCGCGCAGCTGCGCACGCTCGGCGATCAACTGGTCACCACGTCGTCCCAACTGCAGACCTCGAGCGCCGACCTCGACGTCCTCGCCGCCCAGCTCGACGTGCTGGCAGGCAGCATCGGCGATGCGGCGGCGTCGCTTTCCGAGGTCGACGCGCTGGCCCGCGACATCGCGCAGCGCGCCGAGGAGGCGCTGGACCGTTCGAATTCGGACCTGTTGGTGCTGCGCCTGCTGGTGGTGGTGCTCGGTGTCGGCATCATGGCCGCCTGCATCGCAGCGCACCGCGCCGTCGGCGCACTGGCCGTCCGGCAGGCGGCGGAACCGCCGGCCGCTCAGGCACCCTGAACGGTCGTGCGGCCCCCGAACAGTGGTGCGGGCGGTGGGAGTCGAACCCACACTCCTTGCGGAACAGGGACCTAAACCCTGCGCGTCTGCCTGTTTCGCCACGCCCGCGTGACACGCCGAATCTAGCGACCGACGTCGCGCGAGTCTCGGTGTCGTATGGTTGTGCCCATGATCCGAGTGAGCGTCCTCTACCCGGCCGGCGACGGCATCACCTTCGACCACGACTACTACCGGAACACGCACGTGCCGATGTGCACCGAGGCGTGGAACGTGGGCGCCGAGATCGACAAGGCCGTCACCGGCCCGTACGTCGCCGCCGTCCACCTGTTCTTCGAGTCGATGGACGCAATGCAGGCGTCGATGGCATCCCCGAAGACGGGCGAGATCATGGCCGACGTCGCCAACTACACGAACGCCCAGCCGGTTATGCAGATCAGCGAGGTCGTCGAGTCCTGACGGACCGAATGCCGGCTTCGTGACCCGGCGCTGTGATCCGGCGCTGGGTCAGGCTGCGCTGATGCGGTAGGCGCAGCGTTGGTCGCCGCTGAGCAGGTGATGCTCGCGTTCGACGCGCACATCGGATCCGAGCGCAGTGCGGAACACCTCGAGCTCGCTGCGGCACAGCGCCGAACAGCTCGCCGCGGCGATGCGGATGGGGCAGTGGTGTTCGACGAGGACGAGGTCGTCGCCGTCGGTGCTGACGTCGGCGACGTAGCCCTCGGCGGTGCGCTGCTCGGCGAGACGACCCACTCGCACGGTCACCGTGCCCTCGCCCGCCACGGCGCGGTACTGCTGTGCCTGGCGTCGGGTGCGAGCCTCGATCACCCGGTCGAGCGCGTCGTCACCGAGTTCTGCCCGGATGCTGTCGATCAGGTCGACGGTGAGATCGACGTGACGATCGGGGAACATTGACGCGGCGGCCTCGGTGAGCCGCCACTGCGCGGCGGGGCGGCCCCGGCCGCTGGCCTCACCGTCGGCGCGGCTGACGAGGCCCAGAGACTGCAGCGACTCGAGGTGCTGGCGGACGGCAGTGTCGGTGAGCCCGAACTCGGCGGCCAACTCGGACGCAGTGCACGAGTCGACGCGCTTGAGGCGCTCGACCAGACGTCGTTTTGCGTCGGTCATCTCGTTCATCGGTCGGAGCCTACCGATTACACAAGCGAACCCTTTGGTAAAGGAGGAGCCCGCCACGATGCGATCGTCCGGGAGGCTGACGGCCATTCACCCGCCGGTGGAGCCCTCGAGTCGAGTCGCCACGAGTCGCCCCGGCCGCGTTCCCGGCAGCTGCCCGGGCGTGTTCGGCTGCGCAGAACTTGGCTGTTCGATCAGAAACCGAACCCACACACGTGACCAAACGTCACGACAGCACCGATCTCCGATCCGCTCACGACCCGGTCGAACACCATCGGTTCGTCGATCCCACCGGTGAATGCGAACGGCGCGCCGTGCTCGCCACCGACCATGAACGGCGTGTCGGGCGCAGGGTTGATCGAGCCGCCCCACGTGGAGGCCTCGACCACTGCCTGGCCGTCGATGTACACCGTCATCAACCCGCCTCCCCATGTTGCTGCCACGTGGTGCCAGTTGGCACCGAGAACCCCTGTCGGCGTGGTGATCGTCTGAGGGAACCTCGACGTGGGGTCGTCGACCTCCCACGAGACGTGCCCCCAGGGTCCTGCTCGCAGCGAGTAGGCGTGCGACTGGTCGCTTGCGCCGCTGAAGGCCGGGCCCGTCGAGCGCGTCAGGATCGACTGGACCAAGCCGGTCTGGCCGACGCGGACCCAGGCCATCACCGAGACGGCGTTCGTCGCGGTCCCCACGGCGGTCGACGACGCGATCGACGTCGGCCCGAGGAGGAACCCCGAGCCGACTTGAGCCGGGTCGGTCCCGAACGACCCCGACAGTGACGGCCCGACGATGCCGAGGATCGACATCTGGCCCCCGGGAGGCGCAGTCGTGACATCCGACGGCTCGCCCCGCCACCAGCCGATCGGCGACCCTGCCAACGACGCGCACGTCGGCTCAGTTCCGAGGGGCACGACACGCACGCGGTGGTTGTAGGCATCGGCCACATACAGGTTGCCAGCAGGGGTGACGGCGACCCCCCATGGGCGGCTGAGCGCAGCGGACGTCGCCGGGCCACCGTCTCCGGAGAAGCCATCGGTCCCGTTGCCTGCCACGGTGGTGATGATCCCGTCGGGTGCGACCTTGCGAACCCGGTTGTTGTTGGTGTCCGCGATGTAGATGGTCCCGTCGCCATCGACCGCGATCCCGCTCGGATATCGCAGCGCCGCACTGGTCGCCTGCCCGCCGTCGCCGGAGAACCCGACCACTCCGTTGCCGGCCACCGTCGTGATCACGCCATCCCTCGCCACCTTGCGGATTCGACGGTTGTACGTGTCGGCGATGAAGAGGTTCCCGGCCCGATCAACGGCAACCGAGTTCGGGCTCGAGAGACCCGCTGCGGTCGCCGGACCGCCGTCCCCCGAGAAGGTGGCCAGGTTCCCGTTCCCTGCCACGGTGGTGATGACACCGTTCCGGGTGACCTTGCGCACCCGTTCGTTGGAAGTGTCCGCGATGTAGAGGTTGCCCACCTCGTCGAGCGCCAGGCCCTGCGGCTGGTAGAGCTGGGCTGCCGTCGCCGGTCCTCCGTCGCCGGAGAACCCCCAGGCGCCGGTGCCGGCCACTGCGGAGATCACGCCGTCAGGGGTGACCTTGCGCACCCGGTTGTTCCCGCCGTCGGCGATGTACAGGGTTCCGCCCGCCCCGATCGCGAGCGAAGAGGGGTAGAAGAGCCTTGCAGCGGTGGCCGGTCCTCCGTCGCCCGTCGACCCCGGGACACCGGTCCCCGCCACCGTGGTGATCACGCCGTTCGTGTCCACCTTCCGCACTCGGTGATTGCCACCGTCGGCGATGAAGACGTTCCCGGCGTTGTCGATCGCGATGTCCCGGACCGCCCAGAGCCTGGCGTCCGTCGCCGGGCCACCGTCGCCTCCGAACGCGCCGTTGTCGAGCCCACTCACGCCCGTCCCGGCGAGGGTGGCGATGTCGCCCGCCGCGGCCGCAGCGGGCGTGTTCCCGCCGATGGCGATCGACCCGGCCAAGGTGACGGCGGCGAGGACCCAAGCAGCGGCGACGGATCGTCTGCGGCTGGCCGATTGCGGCGCCTTGGAACTCGGGGTCAACTGTTGGAGCATGGGCCGAAAGTAGGCAGTCGACCTTGCCGGGCTGACACGTCCGGAGGTACGACAAGTGAACCCTGGTCGAATGTTCAGGTGTTGTCGGGTGTGTCGCGGACGTGGCGTCGAGCGTCCCGTCGAGGCTGGGGGACGGACCGCTGTCTCGCGCCTCGCCGGTCGGGGTGGGAGAACGCCCGGCGTTTGACAGAATGTCAAGCGTGACGCTCGCCGCCAGCTCCCTCCACGGCCCTCTCCAGGACGCCCTCGTCAACCAGTTCGGCCTGGCCGACACGGTGCTCGACGAGGCGTCGCTGGCCAACAGCATCGCCCGTTTCCGCGAGCAGCGGATCGTGCTGCCGACGTTCGCCCAGCTGGCCGACCCCAGCGGTATCGACCGCTCGCTGGTGGCCGGTCTCGACAAGAACGCCGCCGACCCCCGCAACCTGTGGCGCGTCCACTGGTACAACGACCTCGACGGCAACCGTGTCGATGTGCCCGACCACGTGGTGCTCGGCAAGGAGCTCACCGGCATCGACAGCCCGGTCATCGTCGCCTTCGGTGACCGCTTCCCGATGATCACCGCGCACAAGGTGCTCGCCGCCTACTCATGCCTGGCGCCCCGCGTGGTCAGTGGCCAGTTCGACCCCACACGCCACCGCGCCATCTGGCCGAGCACGGGCAACTACGCCCGCGGCGGCATCGCGATCAGCCGCATCATGGCCAGCCGCGGCGTGGCGATCCTGCCCGCGGGCATGAGCCAGGAGCGCTTCGACTGGCTCGACGAGTGGTGCGCCAACCCGGCCGAGGACGTCATCCGCACGGTCGGCACCGAGAGCAACGTCAAGGAGATCTACGACGCCTGCAACGAGCTCGCCCTCGACCCGGGCAACTTCGTCCTCAACCAGTTCTGCGAGTTCGGCAACCACCTCGGCCACTACGAGGTGACGGGCCGTGCGCTCGCCCACGTCTTCGAGACGGTGCGCGCCCAGATGCGCGCCGACTCGGGCCGCGACCTCACCCTTGCGGCATTCACCAGTGCCACCGGCTCGGCCGGCACCATCGCCGCGGGCGACCGGCTGAAGGACGAGTACGGCACGAAGATCGTGGCCGTCGAGGCGCTCGAGTGTCCCACCATGCTCGAGAACGGCTTCGGCGAGCACAACATCCAGGGCATCGGCGACAAGCACATCCCGCTCATCCACAACGTCACCAACACCGACGTCGTCGTCGCCATCAGCGACCGCGCCACCGACGAGCTCGACGTGCTGTTCAACACGCCGGCCGGCCGCGAATACCTGGTGCAGCACAAGGGCCTGTCGCCCGAGCTCGTCGCGACGCTCGAGCACTTCGGGTTCTCCGCCATCTGCAACGTGCTCGCCGCCATCAAGACCGCCAAGCTGCTCAACCTCGGCCCCGACCAGGCGGTCATCACCATCGCCACCGACGGCGCCGGGCTGTACCCGAGCGAGCGGGCGAAGACCCTCGCCAACGACTTCGGCGGCGACTTCACCACGGTGCACGCCGCCGAGGTGTGGGGCGAGCACCTCGGCCACATCGGCACCGACAACATGATCGACTGCACCGAGCGCGACCGGAACCGCATCTTCAACCTCGGCTACTACACCTGGGTCGAGCAGCAGGGAACCCCGTTCGAGTTGTTCGAAGCCCGCCGCCACCAGTCGTTCTGGCAGGGCCTGCGCCGGTACCTGCCGGTGTGGGACGAGATGATCACCGACTTCAACGCCCGGGTCGCCGCCGGCTCGTGAACATCACCGGGTGGCGCTGCGCGGTGTGCGGCGCCGAGCTGCCGATCGGTGCGGTCTTCCCGTGGCAGTGCCCGCGCTCGTCGCCGAGCGATCGGCACCACGTCCTGCACGCGGTCGGCGCCACGCTGCCCGTCGATGCCGGTGATCTCGTCGACGACCCGAACCCGTTCGTCGCGTTCGATGCCGGCCTCGCCTGGGCCGCCTTCGCCGAGGCGCACGGGATGGACCTCGCTGCCCGCACCGCACTCGTGCGTCAGCTCGATGCGCAGGTGGCAGCCGTCGCCGGCACGGGTTTTCGTGTCACGCCGTTCTCGCGGTCGGCGGCGCTGTCCGAGGCCCTGGCGTTCGACCGTGCCGGCGGCGTGTGGTTGAAGGACGACACCGGCAACGTCGCCGGCAGCCAGAAGGCCCGCCACCTGTTCACGATCCTGCTGCATCTGCGCGCCGCCGAGGAGCTCGGTCTGGCGCCCTGGTCGGTGCCGGCAACGGCAACGGCAACGGCAACGACACACCGTCCGCGACTCGCGATCTCGTCGTGCGGGAACGCGGCCATCGCCGCGTCGACGCTCGCCGCTGCCGTGGGCTGGCCGATCGACGTCTTCGTGCCGCCGTGGGCCAGCCAGGCCGTGCTCGTGCGCCTGCACGCGCTCGGCGCGCATGTCCAGGTGTGTCCGCGCCTGCCCGATGACCCACCCGGTGACCCGTGCATCCACCGCTTCCGCGAGGCAGTCGCGGCGGGCGCCGTCCCGTTCGGTGTGCAGGGTCCCGAGAACGCACTGTGTCTCGACGGCGGCCGCACCATGGGCTGGGAAATCCTCGCCGCCGCAGCGGCGCAGGGCATCGAACTCGACCGCGTGTTCGTGCAGGTGGGTGGGGGAGCGTTCGCCGCGTGCATGGGTGCTGCCCTCCGCTCGGCGACCCCGCCGCCGCGTCTGTTCGCCGTGCAGGCCGAGGGTTGCGCACCGCTCGCCGGCGCGTGGCGCCGGGCGCGGGGGCTGCCGGACGGTCCCGGTTCGGCCGGGCAGCACTGGGCCGAGTGCATGCGCGTGTGGGGGAGTGATGGCGAGGCCGAGCCGGCCTCCGCCGCTGACGGCATCCTCGACGACGAGACCTACGACTGGCTGGCGATCGTCGGCGCGCTCGACGCGACGCACGGTGACGTCGTCGTCGCCGGAGAGGACGCCGTGGTCGAGGCACACCGACTGCTGCACTCCGCGACCGGCATCGATGCCACCGCGACGGGCACCGCGGGTCTGGCAGGCGTCATCGCGCTGCGTGCCGAGATCGGCAACGACGAGCGCATCGCCGTCGTCGCCAGCGGCATCACCCGGCGCCTGTGAGCCCTTCGCGGAGCACCACGAGCCCCCGATGGCCGTGTGCTGCTCCGCGAAGGCGCGCCTACGGGATCGGGACGTCAGACGACGGGTTCGAGCAGGCCGGTCCGCGTGTTGTACACGAACCCGCTGATGTGGTCCTTGTGCGAGATGAACGGGCTGAGCTCCAGTCGCTTGATGCTCTGGCGCACGTCGTCGAACGGGTCGTTGAACGCCTCGAGCGCCCACCACGGGCGGATGCCGCACTCGCGCTCGAGTTCGGCCTTGAACTCGTCGACGCTGACGCCCTCGAGACCGCAGTTCGTGTGGTGGATGAGCATGATCTCGCGAGTCTCGAGACGACGCTGCGACAGCACCAGCGACCGGATGACGTCGTCGGTGACGACGCCGCCGGCGTTGCGGATGACGTGGGCGTCGCCGTGGTCGAGGCCGAGCATGTCGAACATGTCCATGCGGCTGTCCATGCAGGCCACGATCGCGAGGCGACGTCGTGGCTTGACGGAGAGGTCCATGTCGTGGATGTGCTCGGCGTAGCGGGCGTTGTTCCGCACGAGCTCGTGCACACTCGGTGTGAAGTCGGGATCTGTCATCGGTCGAGCGGTACCCCACATCCAGCGGTCAGGCACCTCGGACGGTAGCGTGTCGGCATGTCGACGACCGATTCCACGTACCTCCCGGCAGCACTCGAGGGCGGTTTCGACCCTCGCTCCGACGTCTTCAACCGTCTGTTGAAGAACCGTGTGATCATGCTCGGCACCGACGTCAACGACGACATCGCCAACTCGCTGTGCGCCCAGCTGCTCTACCTCGAGGGTGAAGACCCCAACGCCGACATCTGGCTGTACATCAACAGCCCCGGCGGCTCGGTGTACGCCGGCATGGCCATCTACGACACGATGCAGTTCGTCAGCTGTGACGTGGCCACCGTGTGCATGGGGATGGCGGCCAGCATGGGCCAGTTCCTGCTCACCGCAGGTGCGGCCGGCAAGCGCTTCACGCTCCCGAACGCCCGCGTCATGATGCACCAGCCGCTCGCCGGGCTCCGTGGCCAGGCCGCCGACATCGCCATCCAGGCCGAGCAGCTCGTCTACACGAAGCGCCGCATGGCCGAGCTCACGGCGCACCACACCGGCCAGACCGTCGAGAAGATCCAGGCAGACGCCGAGCGCGACCGCTGGTTCACCGCCGACGAGGCCAAGGAGTACGGCCTCGTCGACAAGGTCATCCTGAAGCGCGGCCAGATCACCTGAGTGCTTGCTCTCCTGATGGCTTGATCGGCTGGTCGGCTTGATCGGCATGATCGGGTGATCGGCTGACGTCGGCTCGCTGCTGGTGTCGGGTCCGGTCGCTGCTCAGGCGTCTGTGGCCGGCGCCGGTTCCTCCGGTGGCACGGTCGTGGCCGTCACCGGGTTCGTCGGTGGTGGCGGGGTGCCGATCGCGGTGCCGCATGTCTCCTGCGTGTACTGCTGGATGCGCGTGGCCGCGGGCTGGCTCGACAACGCTGCGTCGGTGACTCTCGCCATCGACGCCGGGTCGGCGGGCACCACGGTGGCCGCCGTCTCGAGGCTGGCGATCATCACCTGCCACTCGGGCTCGATCGCTGCCGGCGCCTGCGCGGCCACCGCGCGGTAGGCGTCGAGCGTGGCGGTGATGTCGTCGGGCGTGGCGATGTTCGGCGTGGCGATCACCACGAGACGCGTCTGGACCTCACCGCAGTAGCGCTCGGCCGATGGTGCCGGGTCGCCGCAGGCGGCCATGCCGAGGCCCGTCGCCACCACCACGGCTGTCGTCGACAGCATCGTGGCGCGGCGGAACGACGGGACGCGGGGTGCCATCTCGTCAGTCTCGCACGCAGGGTTGTGGCGTCGCAGGTCGCCGATACAGTCGCCCGCACGTCGTCGGGATCGTTCCATCCCCTCCTCCATCCGTCATCCGGGCAGGCCGTGCGCCGCCCGTCGGGGAGGTCACGATGATCGCAGCGATCGAATCGGCCACGTTGCTCGGCGTCACCGGGCAGCCGGTCACCGTCGAGGTGCACGTCGGCCAGGGGTTGCCCGTCTTCCAGATCGTGGGGTTGCCCGACGTGGCGTGCCGCGAGTCGCGAGACCGCGTACGCGCCGCCGTGCTGTCGAGCGGCCTGTCCTGGCCGCAGCAGCGCATCACCGTCAACCTCGCTCCGTCGGGCGTGCGTAAGGGCGGGTCCGGGCTCGACCTCGCCATCGCCGTCGGCGTGCTGGTGGCGGCGGGCGCCATCCAGCAAGAGGCAGTCGACGGCATGCTCGTCGTGGGCGAGCTCGGCCTCGACGGTTCGTTGCGGCCGATCCCGGGCGTCGCCCCCATGGTGGCCTGCCGCCCAGACCGCATCGCAGTGGTGCCCGAGCGGTGCTGGCACGAGGCCACCACCGTGGCCACGGGCGACGTGCGGTGCGCCTCATCGCTGAACGTCGTCGTCAACGCCCTCACCGGTGGCCGGTGGCCCGACCCGCCGCCGCAGTCGCCCTTCGTCGACGAGGTGCCGCCCCCCGACCTCGCCGACGTCCGAGGTCAGCCGTCGGCGCGCCTCGGCCTCGAGATCGCCGCGGCCGGGGGTCACCACATGCTCATGGTCGGTCCGCCCGGGTCCGGCAAGACCATGCTCGCCCAGCGTCTCGTGGGTCTGCTGCCGATGCTCGATCCGGTCACGGCGCTCGAGACGACCATGGCCCACTCGGCCGCCGGTGTCGGCCTGCCCTCGTCGGGAGTCGTGCGGCTCCCACCGTTCCGGGCGCCGCACCACTCGAGCTCGATGGTCTCGCTCGTGGGTGGTGGCTCGCACAGCCTCCGGCCGGGCGAAATCTCGCTCGCACACGGCGGGGCGCTCTTTCTCGATGAGCTGGGGGAATTCGCCCCCACCGTGCTCGATGCGTTGCGGCAGCCGCTCGAAGAGGGAGTCATCCGCGTCGCCCGGTCCAACGTCCACGCCACGCTGCCGGCCCGGTTCATGCTCGTCGGCGCCACGAACCCGTGTCCGTGCGGCGGTGGCTCCCCGGGCTCGTGCGAGTGCGACGAGACGTCGCGCATGAAGTACCTGCGCCGCCTGTCGGGTCCGTTCATGGACCGTTTCGACCTGCGTGTCGGCGTCGACCGCACTGCCGTCGACGATCTCATCACCATCGGTGGTGGCGAGTCGACCGCCCAGGTGCGTGAGCGCGTGGTGGCGGCGCGGGCCCGTGCGATCGAGCGGTCCGGTTCTCTGAACGCCGCACTCGGTCCGTCCACGCTCGACCGGTGGGCGCCGCTCAGTGTCGCCGCCACGGCGCGCCTGCGCGCCGAACTCGAACTCGATCGCCTCACCGGTCGCGGGTTGCACCGCATTCGTCGAGTCGCTCGCACCATCGCCGACCTGCACGGCGGCGGCGAACTGGTCGAGGACGAGCACGTCGTGCTGGCGTTGCAGCTCCGTGTGCGGCTGCGCCGCTCGGCCCGTCTCGATGCGGCATGAACGGCTCGATGCTGCCGCCGGCGGCCTATGCGGCGTCGCTCGCCTCGTTCACCGAGATGACGGTGCACCGGCTCCTCGCGCTGCTCCGGCACCACCCGCCGATCGAGGCCTACGCCGTGGCGATGGGGGAGCACCCGCCCCGTCCCGGCTCGCTGATCGAGCGGGTGCTGACGGATGCCGCGGTACGCGCCGGGTGGGCGCTCAGCGCGAAGCTCCGGCCGCCGGACGAGATGTGGCAGCGATGCACCGACCTCGGGCTCGAGGTCAGCGTCATCGGTGATCCCGATCATCCGTCGCTCCTCGCCCTCGACCCGCTGCCCCCACCGGTCCTGTTCACACGGGGCGACCGCTCGCTCATCGGCGGACGCCGGGTGGCGCTGGTCGGCACCCGGAACGCCACCGCGGTCGGCCGCCACCTCGCGCAGCAGCTCGGCGCCGGCCTGGCGGCGGCCGACGTGCACGTGGTGTCGGGCCTGGCCCGCGGCATCGACGGCCACGCCCACACGGGGGCCATCGCCGGTGCGGCGTCGGGCTCCGGGCGGCCGATCGCCGTGGTGGCCTCGGGGCTCGACGTCGTGTACCCGCGCGAGCACCGCGCCCTGTGGGCCGCGGTCGCCCGCACCGGGCTGTTGCTCAGCGAATGGCCGCCCGGGGCCGAACCGATCCCGCATCGGTTCCCCCTCCGCAACCGGCTCATCGCCGCACTCGCCGAGGTGGTGGTCGTCGTCGAGTCGCGAGAGCGCGGCGGCTCCCTGGTGACGGCATCGCTCGCCGCCGAACGCGGCATCCCGGTGATGGCCGTGCCCGGTAGCGCCACGAACCGGGCCGCCCTGGGCGTCAACGGCCTGCTGCGCGACGGCTCGGCGCCCGTGCTCGGCGTCGAGGACGTCCTCGTCGCGCTGTCGCTCGATCACACCCGGGCGGGGTCGCTGTTCGTCGATCAGCGGGTGCGTCCGCACGGGGCCGACCTCGAGTGCTATCGCGTCTGCGCCGACCAGGCGTCCACGGTGGGCATGGTGGCCGAGCGCACCGGCCGGCCGCTGCTCGATGTCGCCATGTCGCTGGCGAGGCTCGAGGTCGGGGGATGGCTGGTGCAGTCCGACGGTTGGTTCGAGCGGTCAGGGTCACCGCTGCCATGACAGGAAGCGAATACGCTGTCGATTGTGTCCTGGCGCCTCGACGACTTCGCCGCGTCGCTCACCGCTGCCTCACCGCACACGGTGGCGGCGTACTGCGCCGACGTGCGCGACTTCGGCGAGTGGGCCGAGCGCAGCGGCGTCGACGACCCCGCCGCCGTCGACCGACTCCTGCTCCGGCGCTACGTCGCACATCTCACCACCCGGCGCTTTGCGAAACGCACCGTTGCCCGCAAGGTCGCGGCGCTGCGGAAGTACTTTCGGTGGCAGCTCCGGTCCGGCTGCATCACCGCCGACCCGAGCGCATCGTTGCACGCGCCGTCCGGCGACGGACGGTTGCCTCGTGTGCTCTCGGATGTGGAGATCACCGGTCTGCTCGACGCGCCGGCACCGGACGACGAGCCGAACTGGCGGCGTCATCGAGACGACGCGGTCCTCGAGATCCTCTACGGCAGCGGGGTGCGTGTCAGCGAGCTCTGCGGTCTCGACCTCGGCGATGTCAGGGCTGGCGGCACCGTCACGGTCTGGGGCAAAGGCTCGAAGCAGCGCTCCGTGCCGCTCAGCGCCCCTGCCGTCGATGCGCTGCGCGCCTGGATGCAGGTCCGCCACGAGGTCGTGCCGGCCGAGGCCGGTGCAGCGCTGTTCGGCAACGAGCGAGGCCACCGTCTCACCCCCCGGGATGTCCGGCGGATCATCGACCGCCGTGCGGTCAACCCGACCCATCCGCACGCGCTCCGTCACTCGTTCGCGACACATCTGCTCGATGGTGGGGCAGACTTGCGAGTAGTGCAGGAGCTCTTGGGACATGCCGACGTCGCGACGACGCAGCGGTACACGCATGTGAGCAACGAACGGTTGCGACATGTCTACGCGGAAGCACACCCACGCGCATG
>Ga0247832_1003035_pt1 | contig 23988 bp, 14 predicted proteins | sample LaCruzMarch2015__10_FD_192407 | JGI IMG/M metagenome (GOLD analysis project Ga0247832, IMG submission 192407) | Freshwater microbial communities from meromictic Lake La Cruz, Castile-La Mancha, Spain - LaCruzMarch2015_4m | ecosystem: Environmental > Aquatic > Freshwater > Lake | place: Spain... | reverse complement strand
CAGCAGGTGCTGCTTTTGTTTATTGGCAATTCATTGAAGGCTGTGACCGTGAAACCTATTCAAGCCTTGAAAATGAAGCACGCTTAAAAAGCCTTGGCATATGGCATGTGCCTGGCGGCATTCAACGGCCCTGGGATTACAGAAGGGGTAGGAAGAGTGGCTAAAGCGCAGGAACTACTCAAGCAAGGCCACACCTACCTAGATGGCAACGGTGATGGGGAAGCTTGTGAGGGGTTGCAAAAGCAATAATAATTAAGACATACTAAGCCGTTATTCGCACGTAGCTAGAGCCGTATTTGAGTTGAGCGGGCAATAGTTGCATCAGATGAAATCTGGCCATGCAACTGATCCAATTGGAAAAGGACGACTGGAATTTTTTCTGCCCCGCCTCAGGCAAACAGGTGTTTACTGATGATGGTGAGCCAAATACTGCAGCACTACGCGGCATGTGGTGCGGTGAAGTACCCGATCTACCAATGCATCTTGCTGCTGAAATAGAACCTCTATGGCAGGCCTACCTAGAAAGCGACGAGGTAGAGGAGGAGGGGATTGATGTGGTTGCCTTCCTTGTTTCAGTGGATCAGCCAAATTGGGTGGCTTTTGAAATCACCACCAAGGGCATGGCCTGCGGCCCTGTGTGGAGCACCAATTGGACGGTTTTGGATATGAGCAATTGAATTAAAGTCTTTTCGGGCTTATGATGCAGAAAGAATTAGCTAACTACTATTAATAGCCTTGGTGGTTAATCAACTCCAATTCGGAAGCCTTCAAGCTGCAATACCCCTTGATAAAGAACGCGGGCTTGCTCTGCTTACTGGTCAATTATTGCTAGTAATGTTGGATATTGCTCTTCCTGTTAAAGTATTAGTCTTACAGCAGTTGCAGGCACAGGGGAGATCCCTGCGGTCCAACCAACGAGAGGAACCAGACGATTTGCAGCTAGCCCGTCAAGAAATTGAGGGACTTCTACAACAAATACAGCCCGAACCATACAAGTTTTATGAACGATGGGAGTTTCTACTAAGCACTGAACGTGGATCTCGCAGAACAACAAGTGTAATCAATGATCTTTGGCGACATCTTCCTGAGCTTGTACGACTAACACCAGAGGGAGCCGGCGAGCTTAGGAGACTGACCGGGTTGTTCCAAGAATCTCGAGGGCTATGCATCAAATTACAGCAAGATCGTCATCATGCGTCACATTCCAAGGCAGATACTACTTTTCACTCACTTTCGTGGCATGCAACTGTTTTGCGCCTAGCAGAAATGCCTGAGGAACTAAAAAATAGTGCTCAATTAATCATACAAACAGCGATTACGCTACCTAATTCTTTACAGTCTGGATTAGAGCAGTCTATTCAGTTGCTTTGTGATATAGAAACCCATCCATTGTTAGATCATATTGAGCGTTCTTTTGTACACCTGGCCTGTGGTCGAACAGCATTATCTGAACGCTGGATGCAATTACATCCCCAAACAACTAAAAATGAGCCTGTTCTTGTCAATGAGGAGCTGTCTCAGCTTAGAGAGGAATTAGCTATTCTTCAGGATCGTTTTTCAGCATTGAGCAGTGCAATCGGACCTGTACTAAATAGACTTGGAGATGACATATCAAGTATTGCTATTCAGTTGCGTGAACTGATGGTTGCTCAGGCTGAGGCTCATATGGCTATTCGGCAATCAAAAGTAGAAACAGTTATTGACAATACAACTGCACTTTCTTCTGTTCGCGCGGCATATAAACAGCTTCAAGGTCTGAGCATTTTCATTGTGCAAGAAATGGGTCAACTAGAACCCGATTTTCGTTTCTATCACTGTATAATTTATAGAGAATTAATAGTGCAGGCAATGCGTCAACGCGTTTTGAGAGTTGAGCAGCTTATGGAGATATCGCGCCAGATGATTTTGCAGAAAACCCTACGCAGCGGAGGCAATACTAACTTTGCTTCGCGAATGGTGGATGAACAAGGTGAACGATTTTCACAACGCATTCAGGTTATATTGGATAAAGTAATTTACCCTTCTATTCCTATAAATAAGTACGACCTGCTAGATAATGAGCAGTAATATTCAAACAAGTGGGACTTCAATTGCTGCTAATGCCGGTGGTTTTCTGTTGATAAGACGATCAAAGTGTTGCCAAACAGCTTCGGCACGGTTGCCTCCTGGGAAGTGGATACCAAGCTCGCAATTATCTAGCTGGGCACTTTCGCTGAGATTTGCGCTGGTAATGAGCAATTCGTCATCTGCCACGCAACATTTCACGTGAAACACGGTGGGCCTTTCGCGAGCCAAGTCTAGAGATCGAGGATCAAAGTAACCATATGGTCGGGGCCGATTGGGATCCCAAAGGTGCTGCCATGTGTTTTGAACAAAAGCTTCTCGTAACTGATCTGCCACCACAGTGCTTCCTTTCTGGCGGGGGATATTGACCACCATGAGGGCTTGCAGATCGGGGCAAACCTCTAGTCGTTGTTGGATCCTTTGAAGCAATTCCGTAATGAATCCACCCTTCCAGATATTGAAGGTTGTGATTAAGAGACGTTGCTTACAACGTTCAATCATTTCGTAGATCAACACCGCCTGATCACGCGTGATGTCGCCGGCTCCACCTTGAGGACCGGACCAGACCAGCTCCGCCTGGCCGCTGTCCTGAGCCCGACTTTGATCTAGCAGCAAGGTAATCGTGATCTCAAGGCTGGCATTGCTACCACCTCGGTGGCTCCAGTTATCCAGCCAGTCGATTAATGATTGTTGTAGCTCAGAGCGATAACTAGCAATTTGGTATTGATTCAAAGCGGCAACACCAGGAGTTACAGGCTGGGAACGCAGGCAAGCAGCCAGGCGTTGCAGTTCACCGCTGGTGAGGGCCAGAAGGGGTTGGCTCATGGCAGCTCGGCAGGGAAGAAGGCGGCATCAGTCACATCCAGTGTGGGCACCACGAAGGCGCGATCGAGGAACTGGTTGCGCTGCTCACAGCTAGTTTCGGCGATCAGCAGGCAGCCGTGGCAAGCGGCGCCGTGGCTGTAGCGCTTCTCCAGATCATTCTCAGGATCGTGCATGGAGCAGAAGGGATCGTTGGAGCAGAGCCGGCCCCGCTCCAGTGCACCGGCCACCAACTTATCGATGCGATCGGCGAGCGTCACTAGGCCTCCAAGGGTGCCTTCTGAACCACTGCCGCTTGTGTAAAGCAGGATCCCGTAGCCCTGGCCCGGAAAGCTGTAGATCCGCTCCTTGATGGCGGAGGCACCGTAGCCGCACTCCAATGCTGCCGTGGTGATCAGCAGGTGAGAAAGGCTGTGGAGCATGAGGTATTCCTCGCCGGGCCACGCGAAGTCGTCTGGTTTTAGGCCATGATCTCGGTTCCAGTATTTGCAAGCTGTTCGATGTTTGTCACTGTGCTTCTCGACGCCATCGCTATTACGCCAAGTTTGCAGTGCTGCTTCGCTAACTCCGAGAAATAGGCCTTCGCCAAAGTTCTCGATTCCAGGCACCCAATCGAGTTCCTTGTTGTTAATGTCAGCCCGTTTGGCGCCGATGGCGTGCTGGTCTATCGGGTCGCCATCAACTCCCTTGACGATCGGCTCCAGCCTGGTGAAGCCAATTAGGGCCATCACTTCGCGGAGGCGATGCACCTTGAGAACCCGGTCAAAGCGATCGGTGAACCAGCTTGGCTTACCGGAGAGCGACATGATCTCGCCGTGGAAGGTGCTGTTTGGGGCGGATGATCCAAGGGCTGCAGACGGGGCATAGAGCGCTTTGATCTCCTGCAGCTTCAGTGCCGGTTGCTTTTCAGTACGGCTGTCTTTGCTGTTGCCGCGTACAGCTAGTAGCACAGCCATCACATCCGCTAGCTCTCGATCGCGCAGCCGGGTGGCGACCTTTTCGGGCATAAACTTGAGAGCTCCTTTGAGATCGCTCTCGTCCTCGACTTTCTCGAAAAAGCTTAGGTGGCATGTTAAGTGCTGCCGTAATGAATCCTCAGCTTCCGGTATCGAAATAGCCCCTACCATCTCCGGGAAGTAGGCATTGCTGGCCGACCGCACAAGCAAGCGGTTGTAGCGAGGTTTGCCACTCTCATCCAAGCAAGCGAGTGAGTCAGTGCTGAAGTTGCCGAGCCAGGGGCGATGACCACGACACTGCCCCAGCATGGATGCGCCGTTGTCTCCCTTGGTGCTGGCCAATGCTTGCCTTTTCTTGCACTTGGGGCAGCGCACGTAAATCTCGTTGAAGTCGTTGCCGGCGCCTGCCTCATCCAGCCAGAGATCTTCATGGCAGCTGCTTCTAGCGCCGCCATGGGCAAAGCGATCCCAGTCAATGTCGCTGAGGTGACCGTTGGCGCAGCACTGAACGAAGCGCACTGGTACAACATCCAGGTCTTGTTTTGTGCCACCGGGTTCTCTCCAAGGCAGCTTATCCTTGACCAAACGTTCTCTAGGTACCAGTGGTCGGGTGCGGTAGCGCTTGCCGGATTCATCGATAAAGGGTGGGAATGGATCCTTCTTGGGTTGGGCAATGAACCAGAGCGGGAACTGCGGTGAGCGGATGCCGCTGCTGCTTTTGAATTTCTGGGCGAAGTCGTCGTCTTCGCTGGGGGGGCGTTTGAGCAGCAGGGTGCCCACGCCCAGCAAGCCGCGCAGCTTGGCGATCAGCCGGGGCTCATCGATGTTCCAGCTGTCATCGTCGCGGCTGTAATGCCAGAGATTCAGTCCACCTATCACCACAGAGCGATCGGGTAGATCCACCATGGCGCCTGGTCCGTAGGTGGTGATGAGCTGGCCGTGGCGCACTTCGCCAACCGGGTGATTGCTGGTGCCTCGTGATGTGGTCATGACAATCAACCTCGAGTGGTGTTCTGCATATGGTCTTTGAGCAGCAGCGCGGAAGGCTCTACATCGCGCAGACTGCGGTTGGCCTTAAATTGCTTTTCGCGCTCATCCTCAAGCTCTAGCAATTGAGGATCAAGTGGGGGGCGCAACAGCGGCGGCAGCACGCCGTCTTCCCGTCCGTATTCCATCCGACCATGGCGTTGGGCGATTGCACACCAGTCGTCGATAATGTGGCGCACCTGTTCAGCCACCGTATTCGCGTGAGAATCGGTTTTAGCGGATGCATTTACTAGGGCGATGGCCACCCGCCGCCGAAGCGCTTCCGCCACGGATTCTCTTATTTCCGCCAGGGCCTCCACGTCGCCGGCACGGCTCGAAGGGGTTAGCTGATCGCTGAGATGGCGCGCAAGGGCAACGGTGATGGCGGGCAGCCCACGCTCCAGTGCCCGTTCTGAGAAGGGCGTCACACTAGTGGCCTCCACGTCACGATAGAAGACATCGTGGCTGTAGGCAAAGTGCTCGTAATGGGAGCGATCGCGGGGGCGGTTGGGGTTGAGCAGTACCAGCACCAGTCCTGGCTTACTGGATTCCCGGCCCACGCGACTGCTGGCCTGGATGTATTCGGCGGTGGTCTTGGGTTGGCCGAGCATCAACATCAGACCAAGGCGGGTGATGTCGAGGCCCACTGAGATCATGTTGGTGGCCAGGGCCACATCCACTCGTTCCTTGTCGTCAAAGCTGCGGGCCAGGCGATCCTTGGTGGTGCTCACCTCGGTGGTAGACACCCTGGAGGTGAGCTCCAATGGGATATTGGCGATCTTGCGGTTGGCTGTGCGCTCAACCTTGTCACCTCGTAGGCGCTCGCCATGGGTAGCCAGCTGAGCGGTGAGTTCTTCTTCTATAAGGCGGCGGCTGATGCCCAGCTCCTTGATCGTGTTGAAGTAGCCAAGAAGGGTCATGTAAGGATCGGCTGGGTTAGGGCCTGGGATTTCATTCCGTTTGCGCTGAGCGGTTCGCTGCTTCTCGGCGGCCTTCCAGGCCAGTTGAACTTTGCTCATCAGGGCCAGCGAGGCACGTAGCAGTAGGGCCTTAACATTGCGTCCCGGTGCGCTTAGGCCTACATAGAGCCGCCCGGGCACCTGATCAACGGGCACGGTGACGGCAAAGAAGGAATCACGGCGATCGGGGCCGGGCGCGGGAAAGATTGAGGAGTTGTTGCGGCCGAAGAGGGCGCGCATCTGCTCACTAGCACGGCGTACGGTGGCGGTAGAGGCCACAATCTTTGTTCGCAGGCCGTTGCGGCTGCAGAGCTCATCAATCACCGCCTCATAGAGGCCCGCCATGGAGCCGAGTGGGCCGGAGATCAGGTGCAGCTCGTCCTGAATCACCAGATCGGGGGGGTCGAGCCGGTCTGCCAGCCGCACGCCCTTGCTGGAATCGTCGCCATCAGCAGGGCCGTAAAACCCCTGGCCATCGAGCACATGGGTGGCCTTGCCGAACAACTTGCCGCAACGGCCTTCCCAAGGCAAAGAGGCAAACTTGTCGATCGTGGCGATCAGGAACGCCGGCAAGCGGCGATAGATCATGTCGTCGACGGCAACCAACGGCAGGTGATTGCGGCCGGTGGTGCCCTTGAAAGCGCAGTCGCGGTTGAGGCAAGCGACGCGCAGCTCTTCAGGGTTTTCGGGATCGATAAGCCCTTGGCGCATCAGTTTGAACACCCCGGTAGTGCTGCAGGGTTTGGGGTCGCTGAGGGAATGCTTGCCGAACTCAACGCCGCACCACGGGCAGGTGTCGATCGGGATTGGCTTGATCGGGGTGTTGCCCCCGTTGTAGGCGCGTACTCGCAGTCGGGCGGTGGTTTCGTTGTTGTTTCCTTTGCCGCCCATGCGGTTGGGAGTGCCGGCCTGGCCCACCCAGAGGCCGATCTCAAACGGCCAGCTACCGAGCTTGTCGGGCTGGCGCTGTCGTTCGAGCTCCAAGGCGCAGATCAGGGTGGAGGCGCGGCCGAGTTGGTCAAGGGTGAGCAAGCGCAGGGTGTAGCGCATCAGTACGCTCAACCCGCCGGCCTGAAGTGAGCCACCATGGCGCAGGCGACGCATCACCAGTGTGAAGGCGGCCAGCCCCAGGTAGGCCTCGGTTTTGCCACCGCCGGTGGGGAAGAAGATCAGATCAACGTTGTCGCGCTCGCGCTTGGGGTCGAACTCTGGATCATTGGGGCGGGCGATGCCCACGAGATTCATCAGCAGAAAAGCAAGCTGAAAAGGGCGCCACGCCGGTGGGCGCAATGAAGCGTCGTCTGCCATGAGGCCCTGCATAACGCCATAGCGCTGGCGAGCGGCGGCGGCCATGGTGCGATTTGCGATCGCGAAGGCGTCGCGGATGTCGGGCTCGGCGAGGGCCTCGATGCCACGAGCGATGCGCTGAGCTTGTCCGCGGGCATTGGCGAGCAACTGCTCGGCGGTGGCCTGCTGCTGGGCGTTCAGCCCGGCGACGGCGGCCTGTTCCTCAATCCAAGCTCCATAACGATCCACAAGGGGCATAAGTGCCCCGCGAATGGCCTTGAATCCCTGGCTGGCCAGGCGATCAAGCTCCTCCATCGCCAGCTCGCAGCCCACATCGGCGCGGGGCACCACCTTCTCAACCGTGGCCTGGGGGATCCAGGTGGTGCGCAGGCGAGAGCAGCCGCTTGCAGCATCAAGATCCAGATCAATTCCTACGTTGTGGCCCACGCCATATTCACGGGCGTCACGGAACTGGAGGGCATTGACGGCTTCATCCCAGTCGCCGCCTGCGCGGCTGGCGTGGGGGTCGAGCCGCGCCACGAAACCCTTGGAACAGCGCAGCTCCATCTCGGCCTGGAAAGCTGAGCTCTGATCGCGTTCAACCAGCGTGATGGCCTTCTTGCGCTCGTTGGTGAAGAAAAGGGTGACTGCCACGGTGCCGGCGGCATAGCCCTGGCTGGCGGGTGCCGGGCGGCAATGCCAGCGCAGATACAAGCCGTTGCTGTTTGGCCAGAGCCGGCCGGTGAGGCCCTTGGGGGCGGTGATCTCGCTATGGCTGAGGGCCAGCGCCTCCTGGCGTGGGGTGCGCTGCCAGCTCTGCTGCTCACGCGAACTGCCATCCTCATGGCCGCTGCTTGCCGCAGCGTCGGGGTTGGCCCCCTCGGCAAGTCGTACATAATCGCCCCAGCGGGCGATAAGGTAGAGATCACCACCTGGCGGTAGCAGCACGCTCACGCCAATGGATGATGGAAACAGCTGTGGTCTAGCCGGGCCGGACTCGCTGCTGCCGCCGTCATCACCGGATCCTGGTTTATAAACGCTGTTGGGCTTTTTGGGTTTGCGCAGGTCCACCCCATCGGCAGCAGCGAAGTCGTCATCGGCCGTGTCGTCGCATTTCAGCGACAGATCGGTTTCGGTGGGCACCAAGAAACCGGTCGTATACCAGTTATTAGGAAGCCGATCGATGGTCTCCGTTTCCAAGCAACCTGCCTGGTCTTTGAGGTGATGCAGCACCCGCTGGGTGGGCCCAACCAGTTCGAGCTCAAGGGCGGTGACGAGCTGGGAGCGCACCTGAGTTGAATCGTGACTTGTTAATGGAAGGGTGGAAGTGCTCATGAGATTTAGTTTGTCCGCGGCTGCACATTGCAAGCTTCCTAGCCGGCAGTGGGGTGTCTACAGAAGTTTCGCCCCCTGGCGGCCAACAAAGTATCGTCTAAATGGTGGGGGCGTTGAAGCAGCGTCTGGGGGGATTGAGGGACCAATCCATCCCTTTCAGCAAGGCTTATTCAAGGAGGGGCCTGCTAATTCAAGCAATACCTTTAATTCAGCATGCTCGAATCAAAAAGAATGGGCACACTGGGAAGCGCAGGTCCCCAAGGCTAATGAGGCTGTTTACCGTTGGCCACTCCAATCAGACCCTGCCGCAGCTGCTCGCCCTGCTGCTGCAAAAGGGAATCAATGCAGTGGCTGATGTGCGCTCGATGCCATATAGCCGCCGGTTGCCTCAATTCAACCGCCCCGAATTAGAGGCTGCGCTCTCCAAGAAGGCCATCAGGTATGTGTTCCTTGGAGAAGAACTGGGCGCGCGACGGGATGAACCTGCGGCCTACGACGGACTCCAGGCCGCTTATGAGCGTGTAGCCCAGCTTCCAGCATTCCAACGCGGACTGGAGCGGGTAATCTCTGGCGTAAAAAAAGGCCACACTCTCTCCTTGCTATGCGCTGAACGCGACCCACTGACTTGTCACCGAGCGGTGCTGGTGAGTCGCCATCTTTCAAACTTTGGTTTTGATGTGCAGCACATTCATGGTGATGGCCGAATAGAGAGCCATGGTGAGCTGGAGCAACGAATGCAAAAGGCACTTCAACGCCTTGGTGTTCTGGAGGCATTTAACGGTGCCTTGCAACTAGATCTACTGGGTAATCCGCTTTCACGTAGCCAAGAATGTAATCCTGATATTTTGCTTGAAAAGGCCTACAAGGAGCAAGGCAAACGTATCGCGTACTGCAAACCCCTGATTGCCGCCTGAGCTGACATGGCAACTTCTATTAAGCTGTTCACAATCGGCTTTACCAAAAAGAACGCGCAAGAGTTCTTCTCCTTGCTGCAGCAAGGTGGGGTACGGAAAGTTCTGGATACACGCTTGAACAATGTATCGCAGTTGGCGGGGTTTACAAAACGTGATGACCTTTCGTTCTTTCTCAGACAGGTAGCCGGTATTAGCTATGAGCACGCGGAGCAGCTGGCGCCTACGGACCTGATGCTAAAGCGCTACAAGAAAGGAGAGATCAGCTGGGATGCTTATGCCATCGACTACCAAGCCCTGATTAAAACGCGCCAGGTGGACAACCAGTTCAGTCTTGATGAGCTAGATGGCGTTTGCCTGCTCTGTAGCGAAGCCACTCCCCACCATTGCCACCGAAGGCTAGCGGCTGAATTTTTACAGCAGCAATTGGGCTGTGGAATTGACATCATTCACCTTTGATCAGAGACAAAGATGAAAATACGTCTACTTGTATTAGCAAACTCCTACAAACTTCGTCACAGATGCATTGCGGGTATTGAGCTTGAAAGCGGCAAGTGGCTCCGGCCACTATCTCCAACTACTGACAAAGGACAGATTCCCCTGACAGAGAGCTCCATGCCAGGAGGAGGTCAGCCACGACCGTTAGATGTTGTAGAGATTGAAGTATCACCGATAAAGGCGGAATATGCTGATTTCTACTCTCCCGAGGACTGCTGCCTTGAGAGATCGACATGGAGTTTTGTATATCGTTGGGAGAATACGTCTTTGCTTCGCCAATTCGTCAGCCAAGGTGATTATCTGCTGCATTCCAAGGTTAAATTCGTTAGGCAGGGCTACTTAATGCAACTACCTTTCGAAGAAAGACGCACACTGGAGCTTCGCGAGGTAACTCAATTTCAGGTGCTTCATGAGCGGGATGAATCTGGATTAACCCGTTATCTATCAAAAATTCATTACTTAGGAATTGATCAAGCTGTAAATCTGAAGATTACGGATGTACAACTAAGAGATCAGATGAATCAAGGGCTGACCGGCAGTTTGGGCACCGGCTTTGTTTGCTTAAGCCTTGCATTACCACTAGAAGATCAAGAGGGAAACAGCGATGCGAGCAAAAGGTACAAGCTCGTTGCCTCTTGGATTCCTCTAAACGAGTAAAAAATACTCAAAGTACAAGTTCGATTTCGGTATTGAGCATAAAGGCATCAAATTCCTCAAAGCTGCGCCAAGGCAGTGAATGGGCGAGGATATCCCCGATGCGCACCAAGCGATCAAGGCCGTTGCGGTACAAGCCATTCCGCTGATACTGCCTGAGCTCATCGAGCAAGGGGCTGAAGGTTTGGCGGAATTCCTTGCCATAGGACTTCTCAAGCTGCTGGAGTTCCTGCTGACAGCGTTGCATCTCAAGAATGGCGGCAGCGCACTCCCGCTCGATAGCTGCTTGCCGTTCTTCTGCAACGGCAACGATGTTGTTGCTGCCAAGACCCAATACACCTGATTCCACAAGCACGGCTGCCGCTACATAGCCGCTTATGGCGCCAACGGCGGCACCCACCACTGGAACAGGGATGAGGAGCTGACCTGCCATGCCGCAGTAGGTGGACGCCGTGGCACGTAATGCGGCTCCACCTAGCTCTTCGCGATAGGTCCCATGGTCAATCTCACCGCGGGCGAAGCGATGGGTGGAGAGGCCGGCTTCAAAGAGGGCGTTCGCGATCGCGCCAGGGCCAATTTCGCCAAGGACCCGACTAAGGCCAACCTCATTGGCGGCGATGGCGATCAGGCGTGATCCTGCAGCCACCGAACCACCACGGGTTGCTCCTGATGCGGTGGCTTGGATCGTGATGACGATGACCTCGGTGGCGGTTGCTTCTCCTTGGCTCAGGCGCATTCCCTGATGGATTGCTGAGAAGGCACCCTGTAGGCCACCGCCTACAGCAGCCCCAACGAGACCGGCTTGCCCAACTTCTTTGAGAACTGCTGCACCCCTGAACTGCAAAGCGGCGGCTTGGGGATGCCTTGTTGCAAATTCGGCCTGTTCACGGGTTGTACCGCCACTGCCAATGCCGTTGGCATGCAGCTCATCGGTGAGGTGATCCGCAACATCGCCTAAAGCCTCATCACGGGGCGATTCCAGGCCAAAACGTTGTTGATACCGATTGAGCAGTTCACGGATTTCGTCGAAACGGTCTTTGGGAACCAGGCGATCCATCCCCTGGTACTTTTCTTCGGCCAGTGTCCGTGCAGCATCAGCAGCGCGGCCATAGCTTTTGGCCTGCACCTCCTTGATGACGTCCTCACCGTTTTGGATTAAGACGTCGGCCGCAGCGTGGGGATCACTGAAATGGGTCGCAGCCGCGTGCAGGCTGGCCCCGGCCTCAGCGGCGGCTCGGTTGAACTTGAGTACTTCAAGGAACTCCAAGGCTCGCCCTTGAAGGATCGAGGGATCCACCTTGGCGTTCGTTTCGATAATCCGGCGCAGTTGTTCGCTATCGCGAAAGACACCCAAGGTGGCCTCTGCCAAGGGACGCACAGCGTCGGTAGCCGAAATGGCTGCAACAAGTCCGCTGAATTCATCGCCCAGTTGGCGACGCTTGTTTTCAGCCATTGCTGCCCTCCAAACGGAGCTTGGCGGCGTTGATCTGCTTGAGGGTGCTGTCAACTGGGTTGCCCTCGGCGTCAAACAGCGGCGCATCGATCAGTTGTTTGAGCAAGTAGGCCAGAGACGTGATCACGGCCACTGCTTCCTGCTCTTCTGGCCGGAGGCGACGCCAGTCGGTTTCTCGGCCCACGATGGTCTCCAACTGGGGCAGCGCTTGCCGTAATTCTTCCCAGAGCCCATGCAGGATCTGGAAGATCTGCTCAGCGCGACTCTGGATCAAGGATGTGGCGGCCTCGACTGTCTTCATTTGCTCGATTGCTTTGGCCACTTCTGCTGCTTGGCCTTTGGCTTTGGCGAGGGCCTCTTTTGATTTTGCACTGATCACCATGCCGCCAATTGCCAAGACCGGTCCGGTGACGATTGAACCCAGAATCCAGGCGCCGCCGGCCATCCCAAGACCGCCTGCAGAGAGCGCACCTCCACCGAGCCAGGCCATCGTGGCGTTGTATGCGGCGATTCCTCCAATAGAAGAGATGGCCGTACCCGTGCTGGCGACACCGAGAGCTCCAACTGCTCCGTAAGCGACAAAACCTGCCGTAGCGCCACCAGCACTCGAAGCGGCAAGGATTTTAAGACTATCGATGATTTCAAAACCAATGACATGAATCTGCATCGCCTGCAGCTCGGCTTGGGGAAAGGCAGCCATGGACGGAACATCGGTGAGCTTGACATTCTTGAGGCGACCAAAGCTGGCAGCAAAGCGCCGCATCTCGGTATCCATTACCTGGAGTTTGCGGCGACCCAGCTTTTCCAAGGCTCCTTGGCAGCCTTCGCGAGCCCTCTCTAGCTGTTGTTTCTGGGCTTCATAGCTTTCCTGGGCTTGCTCGCCGAGGGTCTTGGCCTGGTTTAACCGATCGACGGCACGTGCTCCTTTTCCAATCCCGAATCCGCCAGCGGCAAGGGCTGCACCTGCAAGGAGAAAGGGAAGAACCACCGACCAGGTGAAAACAGAGCAGAACGCTAAGCGCCAGTCCAAACTCAGTCAAGTTTCAGGATTATGCAACAAGTTCATTGAGGCGTTCAACGATCAGCCGCCGGCGATCGGTAACTGCCAGGAAAGATGTCACCCTTAGTAAGCATTTTATGCTTCCCTTGCCAAGGTTACTTGGAGGCTTATTTGCTGGGTTGCTAATAGATGTAAGTCTGCAAATTGGTTGACGGATGGCCATAAATTCTCATCAAAAAAATCTTTAACCAAAACCGGACGATCACGTCACCTTTAAATAGTGCTCTTAACTCAAAGACCTGACATGCAGGGATAGATCTCATAAGCAAGAGCAGGATCTGATCCAAGCGTGATTGACACGCATCAATCCGAGCTACCGATGATATTTTTAAGACAAGTAAAAAGCTTTTTTAAGCTTCTCTGCGTCTAGGGCAATTCTGGTTCGACCTTGCCTTCGGGCCTCCATTGCGCTGATGAATGCTGGCAGGGCAGAGGCGTTGACGAGGTTGTCACCGCAGCCACTTACGCCATCAAGATGGGCATGATCGGGAGCAACTACTAGGCATGCCTTGCTGAATTGGTAATCCGGATATTGCGTTGAGATTCGATTCATCACTTCACTGATATTCCTGCGGCACTGCAGCATTGGATTGACGGGCCGCGCTGTGATGACCCGTTCGGTGGCATCGGGAGCTGTGCATATCCATTGGGAGTTGATGCCGCCGGTCCAGGTACCCGAGTAGTTTTTGCATTCCATGATGTACACCTCCCCAGAGGTTGTTAATAGCAAGTGATCGACTTCATGCATTCTGGAACCCAGCAATACATTGGAGATCAGGAAACCTTCAAGGTTCATGTCTCTGATCACATTGGCAACTTCCACCTCTAGCTGGTTGTAAATTGGATTTGGATTGAGCTCGAGCACCTTGTACCGGGTGGATGAGCGCATCGCTGGTGGCGCTGCAAGACTTATTGCTGCGGAGGGCAATGGCGCCGCTTCCGTGAGGTCGACGATTACTGCATTGTCAAAAAGCCGTTTGCGTTCAACCGTGTCATCAACCGTGATCCGGAGCTGGCGTTCGGTATCGATGGCAAAGCTTGTGCAATAGCGCTTATCACCAACGGGTGAGGAGGGATCTAGGGGAATTACCACCAAATGGCCTCCAGTGCCAAGGGGGCGGAAATCGGAAGCAACAAGAGGTGCCGAATGGGTGGCACTGGAGGATTCATTGCCGTTTCGGCGTGGCTGGCGATAGAGCTCGCCGACAGAAATGCGAATTCCTGTTTGTTCTTTTGTTTGGCGCCCACTGGTAAGGCTGTAATCAGATAGGCAGGGATAAACCGTGCCTTTGCGGAACAGGGTTTGGTAGACGTAGTTGCCGTTACGAGCTTTTAAGCGTATGGCGTAGTCGTGAAGCAGGAAATCATTTGAGACTGGGGTATCAACGCTGCGTAGGCAGCCCAGGACAACAGCAGCAAATCGATCCTCTTCGCTGGGAGTTGCGGCAAGCTGGATGTTGTGCTCTCCAAAAGCCTCGCTGAGTATTTTGCGGATCGGAGGGAAAATTGTGCAACCGCCTACAAGGATTGCTCCACCAATGCTTTCGATCTCAATGCCGCGTTCTTTGATTTCCGCAATGGTGTCATCCACTAACTCCCTCAGGGCGGATGCAATGGGGGATTGCTCCACCAACACACTTAGCTCGTCTGCGCGAAAACGCATGTTGATCGTTAGACCCACTTGGAGGTCTTCGTAGGGCTCTAGAGCACGGTCACGAAAACTCAGCTTCTTCTTGACCTTTTCACCTGCCCGAATGGCACGGAGATAGGTCTTGCGGTTGAAGGAGGAAGGGGGCTCGAGGCCTTGTAGTTCAAAGGCTTTTTCAGCGATCAAATCATCAATGGTGGAGCCGCCAACAAACTTGCCAGTTTTTGCAATCAAGCGGGCTTCCTCTGGGGTGCCATCGCCCGCAAAACCGATATCGGCCAAGGTGATATCGGATGTAGAACCCCCGATATCCACGATCAATACCCGGCTACCAAAGGCCTGTTTGCCATAGAAGAGGGCAGCAGCTGTTGATTCATCAACCATGCTCACCGCATTGGGTTGCAAATTGGCGCCAAACACTTCTCTGAGCCAGGCCCGATATTCGGCTGGCGCCTGAACTGGAGCCGTGAGGATCAAGTTCGGAACATCGGCACTGCCGAACTCCACCTGCAGCTCCTTCTTGAGGTCGTTGCAGAGCACACGAACAAACTCGGTACTGCTTTCGAGCAGGCTGCGGTGGCCATCCTCGTCGTGGCGGGCCTGCAGGAAGGAATCGAGCAATTGACGCTTGAAGTTGCGGCCGTAGCGGCGGTAGGCGTCTGGTGTTTCGTCTTGTTCGAGCTTTGCCCAGGCGCGGGCACCGATTTCTGGGCCGTCATCGGAATGGAACACCTCCGATGGAACAAAGGTGTAGGGCTGCTCGGGGTTCTTACTCAGCTGGGCATCGATTTGGGAGATGCGCGGCAGATGCAGGAGCGCCTCCGATCCGTCTTGATCACGGGTGGCGATCAGGGTGTTTGTGTTGCCGAGGTCAATCGCGAGGTGCTCAAGCATGGCTAATTACTCTGCACCAGCCACAACGGCCTTACGCAGCACAGTTTCACCGCGACGGAATCCGATTTGGCGGATAGTGCAGGCATCTCCTTTGGAGAGCATCGTTGCGCTCTCGTGGTGCCGAGCGTCATAGGTAGTGGCTTGACCTGGATCGCCGATGGGGTCGAGATCCAATGGGTCGTAGAGGGCCTCCAACGCTGCTGCGTACACGGACAAGCGCTTCAGCTTGTCTTGATCGGTGAGCGCTGCATCGGCGAGGAGCGATGGCAGCATGGCGAGGGGTGATTCCACGGCCTCGAGCACCTGTTGACGCAGGGTTTCTGCTGCGAGGGCCGCCTGTTTGTTGGCCCGGGGATCGGCTGCAACGGGCGGCTTGGCTGGAGCGGTGCTGGGCGCAGTTTTTTCAGGCTCGGCTGCTTGGGGATTGGCCAGGGCGCGCATCAGGGATCCGTACTGGACGGCGATGGCGGAGTCGCTGATGTCGGCCAGTTTGAGGCTGGTTACCAACTCCGCTATGGCCTGTTGAACCTGGGTTGCGTTTTTGCGGCGATTTGCTGGAAAGAGATCAGCGATTTCCGCATCACTGGCAAAACCAGCCGCCCGAGCCAATTTCTCGCGCGGGGCACCTTTAGCGCCACGGGCGGCGAGTCCACGAGCTGAGTGTGATCTTTTGGCCATGGTGTGGGAGGTGATGCAGGAGCTAGGTGTTGGTAATGCGACGGTAACTTTGCGCCCTTAGGAGGTGGCAACTAGCTCTACCGATCGTGTGACGCTTGAAGACCATGCTTAGAAGGGACCAAGGCCCATTTGGTAAAGCTCATTGGTGAGCTCAAAGGCTTTAGGGGTTGGAGCTTTTGTATTGACTCTACCTGTGGTTTTGGCTGATTTCTTTGCCCCTTTGCTGTGCAACCCCATCGCCACTTCTTCGACATAACGCTCAGCATTCAGCGCAAGGAGCCGAGCGAGCACGTCGTCGCGTACGGCATCAGGCCAGCGGTAGCGCCAGGGGAGTTTGCGACGGCCGGTGATGGCTCTATTAGCCTCCAGCTGGCCCTGGAAATCAAGGGCGTCGTTTCCGTCCCAAAAGAACAGATTGCCGTCGTCGATGCGTTGCTGCAGGTCTTCGGGTATCTGGGCTTCGTCTTCTAAATCGAGGTAGTCGAGCCCGAAGCCGCAGGCGGTAGAGACATCACTCCAGCAGTAGGCGTTCAGCACCGCCTGATCCATTTCGCTGTGAAGCCTGCGCAACTCCAGGAGGCCGCTGCTGGTTTCGGAGGGATCGTGGAAGCGGTTGTAGGTGCTGGTGAGGCCTTCGTTATTGGCCACCATCAGCTCGGCGCGGAACTGGTGATAGCCCTCGCCGATGGCTTCGAGACTATGGCGGGTGGCGACTTGGATGGGATCATTGGCAGCGGAATTGAGCAGGGCGGTGGGGAAGGGAAAGGTTTCGAATGAACTTGCCGATGTATATCTCGCCCCATCTCCTAAGGAAGAACCCTGAAAAGCACCCCACATCAGATGAATAGATGATTGCAGGCCCGCGAGGCATGCAAAAGATCCATCTGGATAGACGTAAAGCGTGTGACCAAATACCTTGCCTGCTTGGGTGATGCCAAAGCAGATATGACTGCTTACTTGAGAGTTGGCTATCACCCGCTCGCGCCCCGCAATTGCCGCATACAACTCCTTGGCAGTTCCACCAAAGATCCACCAGTTGGTCGCTCTCTTGGTTCCCATCGGATTGCGGCCCATCAGGTGAGCACGGTCCGGCTTGACCTTCTGCTCCACGATCCCCATCAGCTCAGGCCACTCCCGCCGGCTCTCTTCCTCACTGCGTTCTCCGAAGTTGATCACATAGCGGTGATGGGCATGGGTGGGGCTGCTGTTCACCTCCTCACCGCCGATGTAGGGGAAGATCACCTTCGCATTCTTCGGGTTCTCTGCGATCAGCCGCTCCATCGTGGCGATCGGTGAGGGAATACCCGGAGTGTCGTCGTCGGCCTCCTCTCCTCTATCGAAGGTGAAGCCCATGCCCAGCACGATTGAACCCTGGAAGCTCTTGCCGGCGTTGGCTGCCAGCTGCTTCGGGTCGTCATGGCCGCCATTGGCGAACAGGAATGCCGTGATCTGCTCCACCGGCCGCTTCTCCAGCAGCTTCACGCCGGTGTAGGCCCCCTTGAAAAGGTGCACCACGCTGACAACAACAGCCGCCACGCCGGGCCATTTGTATCTTTTGCGTGCCGCATAGATCGTGCCGCCATTGAGGCAGATCCAGCGCAGACCGGTGCTGCGTGTGTCGCCCTGGGCGATGGTGTTCGTGGCAATCAGCCCCAGTGATCCGCCAGGCCGCAGGAGGTGGAAGCAGCGGCGGAAGAAGTGGGCCACCAGATCGGCATTGCCGTGGCTCTCGGGGTGCAGCTGCTTGAACCAGTCGAGGATGCCGTCGGGGCTGCCTTCCGCGATGGTGTTCTTGCCAGCAAACGGTGGGTTGCCCACAAAGGCATCAAACCCACCGCGTTCTTTGCTGAACACTTCCGGAAACTCCAGATCCCAATGGAAGGGGGTGATGCCCTTATCGCCTGCGGCCAGCCGATCCCTGATCTCCTGAATTGAATCCTGTAGCCCCTCGTCGTTGAAGGCGCCGCTGAGCATGGCCAGATAGACCTGCTGCTTATCGGCCCGTTCCTTAGCTCTGGCTGCATCAAAGAAGGCCGCCACCATCAGATCACCGGCCTGCCGCAAGCCTTCGCTGGCTTTGATCTGTTGTTGCAGCAGCACCTTCTTGCGGTCGTAGCCCTCGTCGTTGAGGCTGTCGTCGCCGAAGCACTCGCGTCGGGCCACACCCATCTGGGAGAAGACCTGGTTCTGTTCATTGAGGAAGCCGAGCTGCACTTCCTTCATGGCGCCTTGGATCTCCTGCACGCCGTAGCCCACCAGCGAATCGCCGCACTTGAGGGCGTGATCCACAAACGTGAAGGGCAGCTGCTCGCTGAGGGTCACCAACCAGAGCGACAGCTTGGCCAGATTCACCGCAAACGGGTTCTTGTCCACCCCATAGAGGCAGCGCTGGGCGATCAGGCGACGGGCGTAGTTATCCTTGTCCCACTCTTGCCGGAAGCCTTCTGGGTAGCCGTCGCGCTCCCAGCCTTTCACGAGCCAACCCGCCAGATAGCGGCACACCGCTACCAGGAAAGCGCCAGACCCCATCGCTGGATCGCACACCTTCAATGCCAGGATCTGCTCGGCCGTGGGCTGGTCATTACAACGCTCCAGCCAGGGGCGGAAGGCTTCGGCCACGATCGGCTCGGTGAGCGCCCGCGGTGTGTAATGGCTACCGCTGCGTCGCCGTTCGGCGGTGGGCTGCAGGATCAACGAGCCGGTAGGGAGTGAGTTTGGCGTGTGAGATGAAAGTTTCTTATCGAGCGCAACACACAGATCAGTGAGTGTTGTGGCTTCTTTTAGATCGTTTTTCACCTTTGCGGGCAGTTTCAGTGTCACCCCGGTTTGATCATCGAGCCACTTTTCACGCTTGCTGGCGGGTTGAGCCAACAGCTGCTCGGCATTCACCACTACGGTGATTTTGATCTTTTGGCGCGGTGGCTGATAGGTGATCCCCACGCTGGGGCCATGGGCCTGCTCCACCGTGAAGCCCATGATTCCCTCGTACACTGAGCCGATTTGCTCCACATCTAGGGCCCGGTAACTGAGCCGCTCGCCTTCTAGCCAGATCAGCTTGCTCAATACCTTTTCCACCACGTCGTCGCTGACGGCGGGCAGGTTATTGAGGATTCCTTCGGTGTAATGACTGCCAGAATCCCGGCCCTCCAGGAAGGGGTAGGCATCAGGGTCGAACAGCTCTCCGTGGCGTGCCGGCAGGTAGGCCGGATCAGCACCGCCACCGTCGTATACAAGCCGGAATAGGCTGAGCAGAGAAGCCCAAGCGCCGCGACGATCGGCCATCGAACCTTGGTGCTCCACTCGCTCGCCTCGCAGCCGATCAGCCAGGGCGCTGACGCTGTAGTGCTGCCCGTAAAGCGAATCGGCGGGCATCAGGGCTTCATCTTCTGCATAAAGCAAAAACACCAGCCGCAGCAACACCGTTATCAACCCTCCGTAGAGGTGCTTCTGGCCCGCTTCTGTAGTGGGCAACGCACCCAGCACCGTGCGGCCCGCATCCTGCTCTAGCCGCTCCGCTTTATCGAAACCAAGTAGCAACTCCCAGAGGGCCTCCAGTACCTGCGCAGCCAGGCGGGTGCTCACCTCGCTCTGGTTTTTGCGACTCGCGGTGAGCAACTGGGGCAGCCGTTGATCTGGGTTACCGCCGAATAGCCGGTCCACCCCTAGCAGCATTTCCAGGGCGCCGAGCATTGGCCGGCCCGCTACCTCTGCCATCGGTTCCAGAGGCAGGGTGATGTGGCCGCTCGATTCACCGCGCGGTGCATGCACCAGCCGCAGCTGTGTGCCGTTGAACAACAGGCCGATTGGATGCTCGGTTTCCTTCAGCAACCGCTCAAAGCGCTGCTGCGGTGTGGCATCCCAGCCGTTGCCCGTGGGGTTCCAGGCGGCATCCAGATCAAGGTCCCACTGGGGTGTGATGGTGCCGCTGGCGTTTCGCCATTGGCTTAGATCAAGCACCAGGGCCTGCAGGCCCTCACCTTCCAGCTTCAACACGCCGTGGGTGGGGCGCAGCGTTTCGCCGTATTCGCTGAGCACCACCTCGGGCACCGTCTCCAGCGCGCTGGCCTCAACTAGATCGTTTTCACGCCAATCGAGCAGCTCTGTGGCTAGCTGCCGGAAGCTGCACACCACATTGACGGGTTGGTCGTTTATTCCATCGGCCTCATCCAGGAGACCAGTTAGCAAAAGTTGCAAGGCTGAGATTCTGGCGGTTCGCTGCTCAGGCATTAGCTCGAGCTTGGTGAGCACCGCCGGGGCCACCACCAGGCCCACGGGTTGCACCAGGCCGAGCCATTGCTCATGGATCGCTTTGGTGGGAATGCCGTAGTAGGCCATCAGCGCACCTCCTGGGGTAGTGCCCCCTGGGGCCAGAGGTAGATCGCACCGGCCGGTTCCACCCGATGAGTCTGCAGCGCGAAAGTGCGTCGGATGCGCTCGGGTTCTTGCTCCAGATCAATGTCGATGGTTTGCAAGCGCTCCTCCCAGTACTTGCGGTTGTTCTGCAGCTGGCGGCGTTCCTCCTTTATGCCGCCTAGATCGAGCAGCAGCTGATCGAGGTTTTCGTTGGTGCTGCTGCGGGTGCTGAGGATCCGTTTACGTTGATCCTCCAGCACCCGCACAAAGCGGGCTACCTCGTCATCGGCCCGTTTGGCCAGCTTTTGGGCGGCGCTCTGACGGCGCTCTTCGACCACCCGATCAAGGGCTTCTCGTAGTTGGCTGATGTCAGCCGCTAGGTGCTGCTGCAATGCCATCGCTGCCGTTTCTGGTGCTTTGAGCTGCAACTGGAGGGATTCTTTCAAATCTGTCATTGCCCGATCGCTCTTTTCCGAGGTGAGCTTGCGCAGGCGCCGGTTTGGATCTGCCGGATCCCATTCAGCCACTACGGCCAGCACCTCATCGTGCAGCCGGGACGCGCCGTGGCCGTAGAGGCTGAGCCGCGCCAGCACAATCAGCTTGGCTGTGTCATCGGTCGTGCCAAGCACTGCAGCGCGGCTAAGGGCATCGCTTTGGAAACCACGCATCAGGAAGCGGTTGAGCAGCCGCATCACCAGCGGGTGTTCCAGGTGCAGGTGCACCCGATCAGCGTTTACCTCTTGAGGGTCCTGGAATACAACCGGCTGTAGTTGTGTTTCCTGGCGCCACTGCCACAACTTTTGGCCCGGTTGGCGTGGTGGGCGAAGCGCATCAAGCACATCGCCCCAGGCGGCTTCTCCGCCCGGCAGCTCGGCAGCACTGGGGAACTCCCAGATGGCCCGATCAGGATCCTGTGCAGCTTGGCTGGCATCGCGCGGAATTAGCTCTAATCGCTTGTTGCCTTGATGCTCTCCGGTGAGTTGCAGGCTGGTGTTGAGGGCATTGCGGAACTGGGTGCGGCTGAAGTTCAACCACTTGGTGGAACGCTCCAGTGCACGTTCCAGCTTGCCCACCTGTTTTTTGAGCTCTTCTTTGCGCTCACGGCTTCCTTCCAACTCCTCATCTAGTAGGGCCCGGGTGATGCGCAGGTCTTCCTCCTGATCCAAGCCCTTGATGTCTGCAATCGTGCGTGCCAACGACGTGGGGTTGATGCCCTTGGCCAGCAGGTCGTTGAGCTTGCGGATCACCACCGGCGGCAGGCAACCCAGTTCCTGTCGGATTTGATCTGTCTTGCGCACCACGGTGTCGAGCACCACGTCTTCCGGGCGTTGCGGCAGCACGAAATAGTGGCAATACACCTGCGGCGCTCGCTGCAGGGTGCGATCAATTCGGCCATTACGCTGCTCCATCCGGCCCGGATTCCAGGGCACATCGAAGTGCACCAACCGCCTGCAGTGGTTCTGCAGATTCACGCCCTCGCGGGCGGCGTCGGTGGCGATCAAAATCCGCAGTGGATCGGCGTTGGGTGGGCTGTTGAAGCTGCGCTTAATCGCCTCACGCCGCTCATCGCCGATGCCACCATGGAATGTGGCAATCCGGGCCTCGGAACGATCGCTGCCTGCGATCAGCTCGCGCACGCGGCGCTCCAGCCAGTCCTTGGTGTCGGCGTATTCGGTAAAGATCAGCAGGCGCTCGCCGGCCCATTCAGCGCCTTGCTGTCCAAGACGCGGGCAAAGGTGCTGGCGGATCAGTTGCTCGAGGCGCTGGACGCGGCTGTCGGCCTCGTAGCGGGCTGCTTCGGCGATCGTCTGCATCTGACTCAGTAGCTGCTTCTCCTCTTCGCTGGACACCAGAGCCGAGCCCACGGCTGCCTCGTGCTGGGCATCGGCCTCCTGCAGAAGGTCCTCCTCGTTGCCTTCGGCGCGATCGTCGTCGCCATCAATGGAACCCTGCAGTAGATCGAGGGCCTCCAGACGCACCGGGCGCTGTTTGTCGGCCTTGGCGGCTCGTTTCTCCAGGGTGTTTCTATGCACCCTCAACGTGCGATCAAAAGCCGCGATCGAACTCAACAGCCGCTTCTGCAGGTTGGATATCACCAGGTTTTCGGCTGCACGCTCGCGCTTGCCGGCGCTAGCTAGGCGCTGGTTTCGCAACTCCCGATAGTGGTTAAGTAGCTCGGCCAGTTTGATCTCTGGGGTATTCGCCGGTAGGCCATCGATCACCTCCGGCACCACCAATCGCTCAGGCAGCTCCACGTCGATCTGGCGCAGGTCTTCCTTGAGCCGCCGCACCATCACGTCCTGAAGGTCTTGCTTGCGCACGGCCACGCCGCGGCAGAAGCGGGTGGGATCAAGGATCTCTAGCAGTGCGGAAAAGCTGTTGCTGTGGCCGTTGTGGGGAGTAGCCGAGAGAAACAGCCTATGCTCGAATCTTCCGGCAAGATCGCGCATTGCGCGGGTGAGCTTGGAGTCGATCGCAAATTTTGAGCCGCTCGCTGGTGCCGCGTTGTGGGCCTCATCAAGGATCAGCAGCGCCTGCTTGCCCTCATCGCCGAGCCAGTCGCGCAGGGGCCCGGCGTAGGCCTCATCGCGCACAAGCGCTTGGCTAATGATGAAGCGGGTGTGGGTCGCCCAAGGGTTGATGCCCCAGCCCCGCTGCCGACGCATCTCGGTGATGTACTGCCGGTCCAGCACGGCAAAACTCAGCCCAAAGCGGCTCTCCATCTCCCCCTTCCACTGCAGCACCACCGAAGGGGGCGCTACCACCACCACGCGGTGCACCTTCTGGCGCAGCAGCAGCTCGCGCATAATTAGACCGGCCTCAATCGTCTTGCCCAAGCCCACGTCGTCGGCGATGAACAAGCTCACCCGCGGCATGAGCAGGGCCTTGCGCAACGGCTCCAGCTGGTAAGGCTTCACATCGATACCCGCCCGCAGCGGCGCTTGGAATAGGCCAGGGTCGGTACTGGTAACGCAGTTCCAGCGCAGTGTATTCAGGTAGCTGCCAAATACTTGCGGGTCGTCAAAGCCCCGTTGACCCACCGTGTCCCAGGTGGTCTCCCCCAGTATAAGGGCATCTACCTCCCGCTGCCAGAAAACCTCCAGCCGTTGACCATTGGCGTCATCGTCGAGGCACGCCATCCTCACCACCGTGTCACCACCCGGGTGCTCAGCGGGTTCAACCTCCTCCACCAGCCAACGGTGGCTGCGGCACTGGACAACGGAGCCTCGCTGTAGAACGAATTTTTCCTTGGCAGCGATTTCTGGCATCAGTGCATTACCTCCAATAACCAGTTGAGCACTTTTTTATTGTTCTGTCTTGTTTCTCGTGCGAAATAGCTTTTCATCAGCTTTGCCCAAGCGGATAATAAAAATGATAATTCAATTTTTG
>Ga0247832_1003029_pt1 | contig 24021 bp, 27 predicted proteins | sample LaCruzMarch2015__10_FD_192407 | JGI IMG/M metagenome (GOLD analysis project Ga0247832, IMG submission 192407) | Freshwater microbial communities from meromictic Lake La Cruz, Castile-La Mancha, Spain - LaCruzMarch2015_4m | ecosystem: Environmental > Aquatic > Freshwater > Lake | place: Spain... | reverse complement strand
GTATATGGACTCCTCCTCTTTTGCAAACATTCCGTTTTTGGCTTTTGGTGCGACTGCTCACGTATATCCGGTCTCTTAATACCGCATTTCCTTTGAAATGCACGACCCTGATGGGCTATTCGCGCACGGGCTCCCCATTGCTTTGACGGGCTATGATGCCGCTGCCATTCTCGGGTTTTTCCTGTGCCGGTTCGACCTGTTGGCCATCAAGCGGTTTGTTTTGCAATCCTCATATTGAACACATCTCTTCAAACTTTACTTCATTAAGCTGATGCTAACTCTGCTTTATAATCTAATCCTTTGGTAATCATTGCCCAAGCAATCCTCACAGTTTTATTCGCCATCGCTACAGCCGCAATGTTTGGATGTCGATTATTAACAATCCGCATGACCCATAGACTCAAATGATCATCTTTACCCTTAGCGATTTGAATCATTGACCGCGCACCATGAACTAACAAACTTCTCAAGTAAGAATCACCGCGTTTACTGATACCAAGGAGTTTGCTCTTTCCACCTGAACTCATTTGTCTTGGTGTTAAACCTAGTGAAGCAGCCATTTGGCGACCATTATCAAACTGGGATGCATCACCCACTGTGGCTAATAGCGCAGTCGCAATCATTGGCCCTACGCCGCGCAGCTGTTGCAAGCGCTTTGCGACAGGGTCATTGGCTGCAAGTAGTTCAATTTCTTGGTCAAGCGCTTTGATGCGTTGATCCAGAATTAATAAGTCTTGCCATACACCATGTAATAAACGACGTAAGCGATCAGTTAAGCCATTATCCATCTCTTCTAACCAGTCAGGGATAGCCTTGCGTAGATGACATATTTCTCTTGGTGCTACTAAGCCATATTCTGAAAGCAAGCCACGAATCTGGTTGGATTTAGCTTTACGTTGATCCATCAATGCAGCACGAATACGATGCGTGGCTTGAATATCTTGTTGTTCAACCGATTTGATATTCACAAAGCGCATATGAGGTCTGCTCATTGCTTCGCAAATCGCCTCTGCGTCATTCACATCATTCTTATTACTTTTTACATACGGTTTAACAAACTGTGGTGCAATTAATTTAACGACAAACCCCTTGGATTGAAGAAGTCGTGCCCAGTGATGTGCACCACCACAAGCTTCCATGCCAATCACGCATCCTGGCTCTATCTTGTCCAATAGCACCTTAATCCATTCATTACGATTCAGCTTACGCTGCCAAACCGTTTTGCCGTCTCGGTCAACTCCGTGAAGCTGAAAAACATCCTTTGCTAAATCTACGCCAACTCGTACAATTCTCATGATGAACTCCTTCTCTCAATAACTGGTTGTTTGGAAACTCCAGTTTGACACTTCGGTGCCCTTTCGGGGAGGGGGAGTCCATCCCATTGCTTTGGGGATTTTTGAGCCAAACGCTATTGTTTAAAATTTTCAATTGGCTCCAACATACATCTGTTACTGACTCATATGAATTGTAATAGGTGGTATAACCTCAATAATTTTGGGTGGCACCTTTAGGCAAGAATACTCATGCACCTTCAGTAAGCGAACTCAAAGCCATCAAAAATGAGCTCCAGAAAGCCAATAAAAAGATACTGATTGATACACTGATATCAGCCAACTAAAATAAATCACTCCTAGAGCTTAAAAATGAAAAAGATAAAATGGAAGCGGCTTTAAAGTCGATTCAAGGGGAATACTCTAACGAAGTTAGCAAAATGCATGACACATTGAAACTTTCAGATTAGCGATTCCGCAAATTAGAAGCTAAAACATTGATGGATTTTGATAGAGAGCGTCAACAGTCAGCGAAAATTGCAATTGAATTGAAGCAATCAATCAAGTCAGGTTTAAAAGCACAAACAGCATTTAATGCGAAGTTAGCTAAGAATCAAAAGAGCATCAACGAGCTAGGAGAAAATGTTGGGCTCTTAAAAGGGCAGTTGAAAGTTACGAATAAGAAGGTTCTTGATCACTATAGATTACCAAATTAAACTCACATTAAAACAATTAGTTATTTATTCTAATTAAATAAACATCTCAGAATTAGTCAAAGAATTATTTAAATGAAGAACTAAGATTTATTTGAATCGACGGGACCAAACTGATTAAATCCTAGCTGGATATATAATTTAACATAATATACATTATGCGAAGTGAGATTGGACTTGTGTGACTTTTAAAAGGAGACATACAAATGAACCAATTAGCAAACTTCAACAACGAACCAATTAGTTGCACCCTAGCGCAGAATGAATACAAACTGCTTATTGTTGCGCTAGGAACGATTTTAGAGCTCACAGACGCAACAAAACATAAAGAGCTAAGCACTACCATTGATGAAGCAATTAAAACCGCGTTTAAACAATCAGGATTTAGGCTAGATAGTCGCTTAACTGATAACACCGCAATAGTCGTCGATATCATTCGCGATAAACTCATGGATAGCTACATGGATAAGCGCTGGGAGTTTTTAGAGCGTGCAAACAATGAGCTACATCAATACGCAGCCGATAATTTTCACCCAGATATTTTAAATCTACCTGAAGGCGAAATGCTAAAGGTGGCTGAAGTATGAGTACATTACATGCTAAGACAGCCTCCAATAAAGAGCCTGTTAGCCTTACTCGTTTTGCTTACGATACTGGCTTATCGATTAGAACAGTCGAGCGCTATTGCAAACTGGGGCGTATCTTTGGCGCTCGTAAACACCCCTTAACTAAAAAATGGTGGATATATCCACCAGCTAAGCTTTTATGCCAGCCAAGAAGCTACCAGCGAAAAGAAGATACATCGACCCCGATGACTTCTACATCGCTAGACGCAGAGCAGGCTTAGACACATTGGCAGCAGCGCAAATGCTAGACGTAGACGAGAGAACCGTTAGAAATTGGGAAAAGGGCAAGTCCCCTATTCCATATACGGCTTTTCGTGTAATGCGTTTAGCAGGGGGTTATAAATTGCTGGATAAGGGTTGGGAGGGTTGGGCTATATGGCAAGGCAAGCTATATAGCCCAAGCGGTCGAAGCTTTGAACCCTATGAGCTGAATTATCTAGCAAATCAATTGCAAATGGCAAGGTATTTTATTGCAGGTATTAAAAACCCTAGCGCCTGTCCAGATCGGCAGCACTCGCAGAGCGAGTGCATGCCGACTGTGCAGGCAGCTGCTACTCATGGACTGGCTGAACGTGACGAGGCGAGCTGCGCGACCGCGCAGGCGGGCGCCCGCCCTCGTCATGATTCAAATGTGATTTATGTAAGTTTTGGTCAGCAGAAAGGGGGTGACCTAAGCACAACCATATGCGAAACTAAAGAACAGCTTTAGTACGCATAGTTCGCAAGGCAAAAGAAGCGCTTAGGCGCTTCTTTTGTTATGTGGCCAGCATAGCCGTAACCGGCTATGCTGTTTTTTAAATTAAATGGCATAGATTTTGCAGTTGAGGAAATTGATGTTATTTTGGGGTAAGTATGGCTGTAAAGCTTACAAAAATGCAATTAGAAGCTGAATTAAAATGGTTACATATAGCCATTTCTTACTTTTTCTTTAGCTTATGGTTTATACCAACGATTATAATTTTCAAAAAAACGACAAAGTTAATTTCATTTTGCATTCAAAATCAATACAACCATGAACTAATCAACAATGTAATTTTGTGTGCAGTAGGATTAAGCATATTGGTGTTTAGAATTGCGTTATACGTGGTTCGTAAAAAAACCAAACGTGACAAAAGTAAAGAGGAATTACTTTTTAAAGCTTAATTGTGGACCGCGTGCGCCAGGTCGAATGACGATATCGTTTTTTGGAATTAACCAGCCGTTTTGTTCATGAAAAATTGCGCCTTCTACCCTGCCCTGACTTGCTAAAACTCGCAAACGGCGTGAAGTAATACCAAGTTTTTTGGCAGCTTTGGCAGCAGAAACATACACAAGCTTTTTAGGCTTTGGTTGCTGTTCGTAAAATGGAATGCTTAAAATCATAGACAAAATTATAGCTTAAGTTTATATTGTGCGTGTGGAATAGTTATTTTTTTATAACTAATCACATTGTAAGCCAATAGGCATAAGGGTTTAGAGGTGTATTAAAGTGTTTTATGTAGGGTGGAATAGTTATTTTTACTCTATTTATGGCGCTGTAAACCAATAAACATAAGGCTTTGAGGCTGTTTTAGTTATGAGTCCAAAAGTCTCAATTTGAGACTGAACGGACTAGTGTTACTACCATAAGCGGAAAATTTTTCCATTCATCAAAAACGGAGTTTTTAAAGGCAGTAAACACATACAAGCCAATCTAATAACTTCCTATTTTATACATTATGCGAAGTTAAAGCATTATTTAAGATTAACAAATCTAAGAATTATTAAGTTATAAATAATATATATCAATGCACAGTATTTGCAATACGGTGAAGTTAAAGGAACGCCAATAAACAAACCAAGCTCTGGCCATAGAAATTATTCCAATAAGCTTCTACGGTTATTTCGCCAGATAAATAATGTTTAACAATAAACTTTAAAATTAAAAAAGCCATCTACCAAACATGATAGATGGCTTCATCAAGCACAATATCTAAATATTACGATTTTAAAATAAAAACTTGCTTATCTGTTATTAAAGAACGCTATTCCGTTAACACGATCATTCACAAAAGTAATTTCTGTCTCTTTGTAAGTGCGTTTTGGATCATATTTAACCAAGTTTTTGTAATACCACATTTCTACTTTAACAGGTTTTGAAGATTTATCTTCTTTCACTTTACCTGCTAACATTGCACTGGCATTGGTGGGCTTTACTGAAAGTTGTTTTTTCGAAGGTGCACCTAATTTACCTTCAATGACTTTTTTTGACTTGCCACTAAAGTTGCTTAAAAATTCATCTTCAGTGTAAGTTTTGCCAGCTGCATTTGCGTTAACTATCAGCACTAAGCTCAGCACTAAAGCACCACTTAGCATTTTTACTAATTTATTTTGTATCATCTTGATTAAAAGCCTTTTTTAATAAATACCATTTAATAACGCTTACCATCAGATTCTGTTGACGTCGTTAATCTGCACATTAGTTAACACTTAATTTTAAACCATCAAACCCAACAAACACATCTTTTGGTAGTTTTTTTGATAAAGATGCGTATTCTAATTCATGTGTCATGTGAATCAAATAACTTTGTTTGGCTTTTATACGACTAATATAACTGATGCTTTGTTCAATATTAATATGCGTTGGATGCGATTTTTCACGCAAACAATCGAGCAATACAATATCTAGACCTTCTAAAAGCGGGAATGAAGACTCAGGAATCTCAGATACATCTGTCATGTAAGCGATATTTCCTATCCGATATCCAAAAATTTGGCTTTTGCCATGCATCACGGGAATTGGGGTTACTGTCATACCAAACAACTCAAACGGCGCATCAATTGTTTCTGCGCGCAGTACTGGCATTTCCCAAAAATCACTTGGATCACGTAAGGTATAGCCAAATTTTTGTGTAATATGCAAAACTGCATCCTCTTTGGCATATAAAGGTATTTGACTGCGTTGAATCACGCAAAAAGCGCGTAAATCATCAATACCATGTAGGTGGTCCGCATGTGTATGTGTGTAAAGCACTGCATCAACACGTTTTATATTTTCACGTAAAGATTGGTTGCGTAAATCTGGTCCGGTATCGATCAGAATATTTTCACCTGAATCTAGTGTAATTAAGCTAGAACAGCGTGTGCGTTTATTACAAGGATTATCTGACAGACAGGTTGCACAATTGCAGCCCACTACTGGCGTGCCCGCACTAGAACCCACGCCTAACATCGTTAGTTGCATTAAGTAATCGCCAGTATTTGATTAAAGCAAAGCATAAAGTATAGCCTTAAACTTTGGCATGCTTAAATAGGGTAAAAAAATTCTTTGTTGTTGCCTGCATCACTTCATTTAAACTATTGCCCCGAAGATTTGCAATTTCTTGAGCCACATATTTTACATATGCAGGTTGATTGGTTTTACCTCGAAACGGAGCAGGTGCTAAGTATGGTGAATCTGTTTCAACGAGCATTTTTTCGAGCGGGATTGCTTGCGCTACCTCTTTAAGTTGTAACGCATTCTTAAAAGTGACAATTCCAGAAAAAGAAATATAAAAACCCATATCAATTGCAGCTAATGCTACGTCTAAAGTCTCTGTAAAACAGTGCATCACTCCGCCCACTTGATACGCGCCCTCTTCTTTCATAATACGTAAAGTATCTTCTGCAGCACTTCTGGTATGAATAATAAGCGGTTTACCTACATTTATTGCAGCACGAATATGCGTACGGAAACGCTTGCGTTGCCACTCTAAATCACCGGTTAAGCGAAAATAATCTAATCCCGTTTCACCAATAGCGACTATTTTTGGATGATCTGCGAGCGCCACCAACGTTTCGAAACTAGGCTCTTCTATGTCTTCATAATCTGGGTGAACACCAACAGAAGCATAAAAATTATCGTATTGCTCTGCCAAAGCCAACACTTCAGGAAACTTATCCAAGGTGACAGATACACATAAAGCATGTCCAACTTCAGATTCATGCATTAATTGCCTAACCGCGAGAATGTTTTCAGTAAACTCAGGAAAATTAAGATGACAATGTGAATCGACTAGCATGTTACTTCGAAAATCATTTATTTACATTGTATGCGTAGGGCGATTTGCCTTGAGCGCACCACCTAACAGTGTTTCAATTTTATTTTTAACCTCTACGCCACCGTCTTTTTCACTAAATTGTACGCCTATGCCCTGTGGACGACTGCCTTGTGCAACAGGCGTTATCCAGATAACTTTACCCACCACTTTTAATTTCATTGGATCATCGACCAAGCTCAATAACATGAATACTTCTTCACCAATTTTAAAGTTTTTATTAGTTGGGATAAAAAGCCCACCCCCTTTTATATAGGGCATATAAGCGGCATAAAGTGCCGATTTCTCTTTAATCGCAAGTGACAACACGCCAGGCTTATTGGCAGCCGCGGCCGCGGCTGCTTTAATCTGTTCGGTACTAGGTTCCATATTTATCTATTCTTAATATTAAATTGGTTTAAACAGTTGAGTGTATTGTAGCAATATATTTTCAAGTTGCACTTCATTACTTAATGGATGATCTGCAGTTTTTTTTGCATTAATTAATTTGTCTTGAAAAGTAAGCAGTAAGTTTAAGTTTACGCTTTTCGACAAAGCTTGAAAAGCATTGCCATAACCCGTGTTAAAGGATAAAACTTGTGCATGCTGAAAAGTAATCAGGTCAAAAATCCATTTTTGCAATGTATCGATAGCGCGCTCCATCCCAACACCTAAAAATATTGGTGCACTTGCAAATGGATCAAGCTTTGCGCCAAGCGCAAGCTGTTTGGTCATAGTTGTAATCACATCACCCTCCTCTGCTATTTTTAAGGCTAGCAGAGGCGCACCTCGCGCATAATCTAACACTTTTTCTGCATTACTCACTTGTTGAGTTTGCAACCATGCCAGCGCATCTGCTCTAGTAGGTTTTGGCATATCAATCTTTTGACAGCGACTAATAATCGTTGGTAACAAACGTTGCATCTGGCTTGTTACAAGTAAAAATAATGTGTTTTCTGGTGGCTCTTCTAAAATTTTAAGTAGCGCGTTGGCAGAAGCATTGTTTAACAACTCTGCAGGGGATATTAATATGACTCTACGCGCATTTACTTGGTGACTTGAAAGACTTAAGTAATCGACAAGTTGTCTAATTTGCGCTACAGAAATCTGTCGCTTTTTAGTTGTTTTCTTTTTAGGCGCGTCATCTGCACTGTCAGCATCTTCAGGCTCAATAAGACGAAAATCAGGGTGCGCACTTTCTGCAAACCATGTGCAACTTGGACAGGTTCCACAGGCTAAAAATTGCGCAGTCGGTTTATTGCACAATAATGCTTTAGATAACCCTAATGCAAATGCATGCTTACCAATACCTGAAGTTCCATTTAAAAGCAATGCGTGCGGCAAATTAGCGCCTGCCTTTGTGATGTGTTGTAACTGCTTCTGTTGCCAATTAAACATATACTAATTAATAATCATATAGTTGAAATACATTTCTCAACTAATAGCTTAACTTTATCTATCGCTTGATTTGCATCTATAATACAAAAGCGTCTTGGCTCTTTTTCAGCACGATCTAAGTATGCTTGGCGCAATTTTTCAAAAAAAACTGCACCTTCACGCTCGAACTTATCTGGCTCACGTGCGCTTGCAAGCCTTTTAATGCTTACCTCAACTGGCACATCAAAAAGTAAGGTTAAATCTGGTTGCAAACTGCCTTGCACCCAAGTTTCGAGCGCCTCCACTTTTGAACGTAGCACGCCTTTTGCACCACATTGATAAGCGTAAGTGGCATCTGTAAAACGGTCAGAAAGAACATAAGCACCGCGTGCCAGTGCTGGCTCTATCACACTTGAGATATGTTCGCGGCGGGCGGCAAACATTAATAAAGTTTCAGTCTCAGGGTGCATGCTCTCGTGCAACAACAATGAGCGTAAACGCTCACCCAGGATAGTGCCACCTGGCTCTCTTGTTGATACCACCTCAATACGACGTGCCTCAAGCAAAGCGATGATGGTAGGAATATGCGTGCTTTTACCAGCACCATCCATTCCTTCCAGCGTAATAAATTTTCCTCTTTTTTCAGTTGAAATCATTTTTTGCCATTGGCTTCAAGTTTTAATTGGTATTTTGCGACTGCACGGTTATGTTCAACTAAAGAAATTGTGAATTCGTGGCTACCATCGCCACGCCCAACAAAATATAAAGCTTTTGTCTTTTCAGGGTGAAGCGCTGCTTCAATAGAGGCTAAGCCAGGCATCGCGATTGGTGTAGGCGGTAAGCCATACCTAGTATAGGTATTATAAGGTGTATCGGTCTGCAAATCTTTTTTACGAATATTGCCATGATATTTATCCCCCATCCCATAAATAACCGTCGGATCTGTCTGCAGTCGCATACCTATGCGCAAGCGATTCAAAAATACGCCGGCAATTGTTGGGCGCTCTGCGCTTTTGCCAGTTTCTTTTTCAATAATTGAGGCCATAATCAATGCATCATACCTATCTTTATAAGGCAGACCTGATGCGCGATTTTCCCAAGCTTGACTGAGCTTATTATCCATAATCTCATAACTACGTTTTAACAAAACAATATCTGTTGTGTTGCGATCAAAATAAAACGTATCTGGAAAAAACAAACCTTCAGCATGTTTTTCACCACGACCAACTATGCGCATCACCTCAACATCACTCAGATTAGTAATAGTACTTTTTATAGAGTCATTGTTTGCCAGCCTCGCACGCATTTGTTTAAATGTTTTACCCTCGATAAAAGTGATGCTGCCTTGAGTCGATTTACCATGATTTAAGGACAATATTAATTGATATGGTGATACATTTTTGATTAATGTGTATTCGCCAGCCTGCAAATAAGTCTCTTTACCTAATATACGCACCAAAATAACAAAAGGCAGCGCATTTGGAATGACTTTTTGATCTACTAATTGGTTTGCGATACTTTTAAGCCCGCTATTGGGCTTAATGGTAATTTCTTGTGCTTCTGGCAGCAATTTAAGTGGTGTTTTTGCATAATGATAAAACCAAGCGCCCAGACCAAGCGCCGCAATAAAACTTAACGCCAAAAAGTACTTAATAAATTTAATCATTTTTTTATAAGATTAATCATATTTAAGCGCCACCCTAACTTCCGCAGCTAAATTACCATCAGGCCACATTTTTTGCTGCACATTTGCAAAGTTTTGAATACTGTGTACCTGCCAAGCACCATACAAACTACTACAGATAATCATTTCATCCGCTTGATATAACTTATTCAAATCAAATACTTCTATTACCGGCGCTAAAGAAAGTGTATGCGCAATATCAAGAATATGTTGACGCGAAATGCCTGCAATACCGCATGCATCTAATGCTGGAGTGATGAGCTTTTTACCAAAGCGCGCAAAAATATTTGCAGAGGTGCATTCAATGACATTGCCTTGCATATCAAGCATTATGCCTTCAAAGATTCCTCCTGCAAGGTTAGCATCTTGCCATTCCATACGCGCCAGCACGTTTTCTAAACGGTTTAAGTGTTTAATACCAGCAAGCTTGGGCTGCAATGCTAAACGTGTTTCACAAATATACAAATTAACGCCCTCACTAAAATTTTGTTGAGGATATTCTGGCATTTTAGATTTCATCACCACACGAGTAGGCGCAGTAATAGCTGGGGGCGTGTAGCCACGGGTTCCCTCGCCACGCGTGATGATTATTTTGGCTATCGCTACTTCTTCAATCGAGAATAACTGCTGCAAATCACTCATCAACAGCTCTGCACTTGGGCAAACAATGCCAATAACGCTGCAATCTGCAACAAGTTTTTGATAATGTCTTGGCCAAAAATCTGGCAGCCCATTGCGCATCACCATGGTACGAAACACACCATCACCATAGGCAAAACCACGGTCAAACGGCGAAATGCTTTGGTTTAAGCTGCCGTCAATTAAATAAGAAAAGTTAAGCGCCATAAGCCAACATTAAACCATAGGCGAAGCGTTTTAAAAAGCCTGAAAAATCTATATTTTGTGCCATGTAAAAACACCGTGCAAAAAAACAATGCTCTGGAAGCCTCATAGATATTGGCTTGCAGAGCATCTTTTTTGAAGTGCTTTATATTTTCTTAAAAACTAAACTACCATTCGTTCCACCAAAGCCAAAATTATTTTTAAGAGCGTAGGTGATTTTTAAATCACGCGCGGTATTAGCACAATAATCTAAATCACACTCAGGGTCTTGGTTGAAAATATTAATAGTAGGCGGTGAAACTTGATTGTAGATTGATAGCACTGTGAATACAGATTCTAATCCGCCAGCACCGCCCAGCAAGTGGCCTGTCATCGATTTTGTTGAGTTAACGACAAGCTTGTATGCGTGGTCACCAAAAGTGGCTTTAATCGCGTTGGTTTCATTTGTATCGCCTAGCGGCGTAGACGTGCCGTGCGCATTCATGAATTCCACATCCGTTGGGTTCACGCCTGCATTTTTAAGAGCATTCACCATACTTCTGCGAGGGCCGTCCATATTGGGTGCGGTCATGTGATACGCATCTGCGCTCATGCCATAACCAGCTAATTCGGCATAAATACGCGCACCGCGGGCTTTTGCATGTTCATATTCCTCAAGCACCAACACACCTGCACCCTCACCAATCACAAAACCATCACGGTCTTTATCCCAAGGACGACTTGCCGTTGCTGGGTCATCATTGCGGTTTGACAATGCTCGTGCTGAAGCAAACCCGCCAACAGAAAGCTCGGTAATCGCCGCCTCAGCACCACCAGCCACCATCACATCTGCATCGCCATATTCAATCATCCGCGCCGCATCACCAATACTGTGAGTACCAGTTGTACATGCGGTAACAATTGCAACATTAGGGCCTTTTAAGCCGAACATAATGCTTAAATTGCCTGAAATCATATTAATAATGGTGCCAGGAATGAAGAATGGTGAAATTTTGCGTGGACCACCTTCATCATAGTTATCATTCGTTGATTCAATTAAGCCTAAACCACCAATACCAGAGCCAATTGAAACGCCTATGCGTTCTGAATTTTGTTCAGTGACTTCAAGCCCACAATCTTTAAACGCTTCTATACCGGCCGCCAAGCCATACTGTATAAAAGTATCCATACGGCGCGCATCTTTTGCGGGTAAGAAATCTTCAACATTAAAGTTTTTAACCTCACCTGCAATCTGTGATGAAAAGGCTGATGGGTCAAACTTGGTAATACGCGTAATACCAGACTGGCCTTTAATAAGGTTTTCCCATGCAACGGATGTACCAATCCCTACAGGCGAAACAACGCCTAAACCGGTAATGACAACGCGCCGCTTTGATTCAAGAGGTTTTGACATAATGTATTATGACTGATGTAATTATTACAATAGAAATCAGCCCTCTTTTGGAGGGCTGAAATTTGAATTTATTTGAGGTTAGTATTGATGTAATCAATCGCTAATTGAACTGTGGTGATTTTCTCTGCTTCTTCGTCAGGAATCTCGCAGTCAAATTCTTCTTCTAGCGCCATTACTAGCTCAACTGTATCGAGCGAGTCAGCACCTAAGTCATCTACAAATGATGATGCATTTTTTACATCCGCTTCGTTTGCGCCTAATTGCTCAGCAACAATTTTTTTAACACGTTGTTCGATGTCAGACATCTAAATTACCCCTTTGATTAAAAATTAGCCATTAGCTAAGTGCGTATTCTATCAAAACTCCGTCAGAATACAAAAATACTTACAAAAAAATATTAAAATCTTTTAAAACAAATAACAAAAGACAAAAAAATTAAATTCTATAATGCGATTACAAGCGTTAAAGCATGTACATGCCGCCATTTACATGTATGGTTTCACCAGTAATGTAGGCTGCGCTAGGAGAAGCTAAAAATGCAACCGTTGCCGCAATCTCATTCACATTACCTAAACGCCCCAATGGCACGCGCTCTAACATCTTAGTTTTAATTACATCTGTCAGTTCCGCGGTCATGTCGGTTTCAATAAAACCTGGAGCAACACAATTGACCGTCACATTACGGCTACCAAGCTCAGAAGCAAGTGATTTCGTAAACCCTGCCATGCCCGCTTTTGCAGCTGCATAATTTGCTTGGCCAGCATTACCCATATGACCAACCACACTAGAAATACTGATAATACGGCCAGTACGTGCTTTCATCATTGGGCGCAATACAGCTTGGCTCATACGATAGACTGAAGTTAAGTTGGTTGAAATAACAGCATTCCAGTCTTCATCCTTCATGCGCATCAGTAAAGTATCGCGTGTAATGCCTGCGTTATTCACTAAAATCGTCACATCGCCAAATCTAGCGCTAATTTCAGCTAAAACCGCTTCAATTTGAGCTGAATTGTTCACATCTAGCGCAATTCCCATGCCGTTAATGCCCGCTTCTTTCAAAGCTGCATTTATATTTTCAGCACCACCATCGCTTGTTGCAGTACCAATCACAGTCGCGCCCTCTTTACCTAAGGTTTGCGCAATTGCAGCACCAATACCACGACTTGCACCAGTGACTAAAGCAATTTGATTTTTTAGTATATTCGACATTAAGTAAACCTTATAAATAATTGATTTTATTATATTTTAATTAATTAAATTACCCAGCAATAAACTCACTGATTGACTCTGTACTGACAAGCGCCGCACAGCTTCCGCCTTCTATAATCCGCTTAGTTAAACCTGCCAATACTTTACCAGGGCCACATTCAGCAAAGCGACAAGCATCCTGCGTATGTATTTTTTGTACTGTTTCAACCCAGCGCACCGGCGAATACAATTGGCGCACTAGCGCTACCTTAATACTATCACCGTCGGTAAACGCTGCTACATCAGCGTTTTGGATTACAGGAATACGTGGTGAAACAATATTTACGCTTTTGATATATTCTGCTAATTTTTCTGCCGCAGGACGCATTAAAGCGCAATGTGACGGAACACTCACAGGCAATGATAATGCGCGTTTAGCGCCCTTTTCTTTAGCGAATGCCATGCCGCGCTCAACAGCTGCCACATTACCTGCAATCACTACTTGACCAACTGAGTTGTAATTTACCGCCTCACATACTTCACCTTGCGCCGCTTCGGCACAGACCGCGCGTACAAGGTCATCATCCAAACCCAATATCGCCGCCATTGCACCAACGCCTTCTGGCACTGCGCTTTGCATCACTTCTGCTCTATATTTAACCAAAGGCAACGCATCCGCAAAACTTAAAGCACCAGCAGCTACTAACGCTGTATATTCTCCTAGGCTGTGACCCGCATGGATATTAGCCTCTAGCCCCCCTGCTTGAATGTATGCTCGATACGTTGCAACGCCAGCAATTAACATTAAGGGTTGCGTGTGTTGTGTTTGATTGAGCAACTCATTAGGCTCAGTCGCCATAGACCAAAAATCTACACCTAAAATATCAGAGGCTTCTGTAAACGTCGATTGAATGGTAGGAATGTCGCCAAAGCCATCCATCATACCGACTGATTGTGAGCCCTGGCCTGGAAAGAAAAATGCTATATTAGTCATGCGTTGAATCTCTTTAAAAGAATCTCTTTAAAATCTTAATTTAGGCCTAAATTAAGCGTTAAGTTAATACCTTACAAGCGCTGAGCCCCAAGTAAAACCGCCACCAAAGGCTTCCATCAAAATAATTTCACCGCGTTTAATGCGACCATCGCGCACAGCCACATCCAAGGCTAAAGGGATTGAGGCTGCAGAAGTATTGCCATGTCTATCAACCGTCACAACGACTCTATCCATGCTCATTTCTAATTTTTTTGCCGTGGCTTGTAAAATACGGATATTGGCCTGATGAGGCACCAACCAATCAATATCACTTTTTTGCATATTATTTGCGGACAATGTTTCATCAACAATCTGATCTAAGGTATTCACCGCCATTTTAAAGACAGGATTACCTTCCATAACAACGGTGTCAGCACCATCCGTTTTACGTGGCACATGCAACATATTTTCATAATTGCCATCTGCATGTAAATGTGTCGAAATTACGCCTTGCTCTTCTGAGGCTTGCAGTATCACAGCACCTGCGCCATCACCCCAAAGAATACAGTTGCTTCTGTCGGTGTAGTCTACGATGCGGGAAAAGGTCTCCGCACCAAGCACAAGCGCGCATTTTGCTGCACCAGCTTTAATAAAGTTATCTGCTGTTGAAAGCGCATAAATAAAACCACTGCACACCGCTTGCACATCAAATGCAGGGCAACCCGCGATGCCAAGTTTTCGTTGCAACATAGACGCAACACTCGGGAATATTTTATCTGGTGTTGTGGTAGCCACGATAATTAAATCAATTTGATTTGCGCTGATGCCTGCGCTGCCAATAGCGTTTTTAGAAGCCTCAAAGGCTAAGTCACTAGTAAACTCGCCCTCTGCAACAATGTGACGCTCACGGATGCCTGTACGCGTAAAAATCCACTCATCTGTTGTATCTACCATTTTTTCAAAGTCCGCATTTCTCAAAATGCGTTTTGGCAAATAACTACCTGTTCCAGATATTTTTGAATGAATTGGCTTATTAAGCATGCGTTTCCACATTTTCTATTGTAGGTTCACTTGTGACTTCATGTGGACGTATATGTTCGATTTCTAATTGTTGCGATATACGATTAAGCACACCGCTACGCGCTTCTTTTACTGCAACGCAAATCGCATTATTAAATGCAACATTATCTGCACCGCCATGACTTTTAACAACAATACCACGCAAGCCTAAAAAACTAGCACCATTGTAAAGGCGAGGATCCAAGCGCTTTTTAAAAGCTTTTAGTACTGGCATTGCGCCTAATGCCATGATTTTAGTGAGCCAGTTTCTTTTAAACTCTTGCGTTAAAAATTTACCCATCATGTGCGCTAAGCCTTCAGTAGTTTTAAGCGCCACATTTCCCACAAAACCATCGCAAACCACTACATTTACGGTACCTTTAAAGATGTCATCACCTTCCACATTGCCATAAAAATTTAAATGGCTAGCACGTAGTAATTCAGCCGTTTGCTTAACAACTTCATTACCTTTAATATCTTCAGATCCAATATTTAGCAAACCAACTGTAGGGCTATCTTTACCCTCAACACAACTCACCAACATTGCGCCCATCACAGCAAACTGTAAAAGTTGCTCTGCGGTGCAGTCTGCATTTGCACCAAGGTCTAACATGTAAGTGTTACCTTTTTCTGAAGGTAGCGATGAAGCAATAGCAGGCCTATCAATACCAGGTAAAGTTTTAAGCACGAAACGCGAGGTTGCCATTAATGCGCCAGTATTGCCTGCGCTCACACAAGCATGCGCTTCGCCAGATTTCACCAAGTTAATGGCAACACGCATAGATGAATCTTTTTTATTTTTAAGGGCAGATTGTGGCGACTCATCCATCAACACCACTTCAGTCGCATGATGAATACGTAAGCGCGGGTTTGTGCTGGCGTTGTGGGCTTTAAGTTCTGCTTGTATAGCGTCTTCCAACCCAACTAGCACGATATTAAGCCCATCGTCGGATTTAAGCGCAACCAATGCCGCAGGCACAGTCACATGCGGACCGTGATCCCCACCCATTGCGTCAATTGCAATCGTAATATCCATCATAATTTATGAGATGTATTTATATATTAAGATATATTGATAAACATCAATAAGTGCAGATTCAAGATATGGAAACGCCGCGCTCAGTATTAAGCACGGCGTGAATGAGGCAATTAAAGGCTTAGTCAAAACAACTGCGACTTAAAGATAGAAACTTTAAGTATTATTCGCCTTTAGTAGCCACAACTTTACGGCCACGATAAAAACCGCTTGGGCTTACGTGATGACGTAAATGCGCTTCGCCAGTTGTTGGCTCTACTGCTAATGCTGGGTTTGTTAAAAAGTCATGTGAGCGATGCATGCCGCGTTTAGATGGTGACTTTTTGTTTTGTTGAACTGCCATGATAATGCTCCAAAAAACTTAGCCTAAAATTGGCTAAAATGTAACTGTTAAATTCTTGAGCGCGCATTTTAATAGAATTGCCTGACAATGTAAATCAATAACTTAAGTTTTTATCTTATTGTAATTAATTTATCAGTATGACCGCTAAATTCATTTGTATTTATCCTTCAATATCGCAAAAGGATTAGGCTTTTCGCCACTTTGCATGCTCGCTTTAGCACAATGATTGTCGTGTAGCGGCGCGATTGGCATCGCTAAAAGTAACTCATCTTCAATTAATTCCAACAAATTCATCTCTTTTTGCACTTCCAACCAGTCAATTTCATCAGTATCAGCATCTTCTTCCACTGAAAATTCACTGATTAAATAATCAAATTTCAAATCAAAGTTAACCGTCATCTCTGATAGGCAGCGTTGACAAATTGCGGGCAAAGATGTTTTGATACTTAAATTCAAGCTTGGATAGCGAAACGCCTTACTTCCCCCAGATAATTCATAATAAACGAGCGCTTTTTTTGCAATTTCTTCATTGATTGCGAGCGATTCAAAGAGTCTTTTTAAGGCAAAAACACATATTGCATCACTTAACGTAAGCTGTTTTTGCGTAAATTCTAAATTGTTAATAATCATAGGGTTATTCATAAATTTGTAAAATTAGCGCCTTGCCATATCGCATAACGCGTCCTTGCATGTTATACTTTTTTTGTTTGATGGATCATATTAAGGCAATGCTGTGTTTAAAAAAATTCTAGTTGCTAATCGGGGTGAAATTGCAGTGCGTATTGTACGCGCTTGCTCTGAAATGGGCATTAAATCTGTTGCAATATATTCTGATGCTGACCGACATGCTTTGCACGTTAAAAAAGCAGATGAAGCCTACAATCTTGGGTCAGACCCAGTTGCAGGTTATTTAAATGCACATAATATTGTTAATATTGCAGTTGCTGCAGGTTGTGATGCGTTGCATCCTGGTTATGGATTTTTATCAGAGAATCCAGAATTAGCTGAAATTTGTGCGCGTCGTGGCATTAAGTTTATTGGTCCTAATGCCACTGCAATTCGCCAAATGGGCAATAAAATTGAAGCACGTAAAGCGATGACTAGCGCTGGCATTCCATGCACACCGGGCAGTGATGGAAATTTAGAAGATTTAGATGAAGCAGTCGCTTTAGCAAAAAAAATTGGCTACCCCGTCATGTTAAAAGCAACCAATGGCGGCGGTGGGCGCGGTATTCGCCGCTGTGACTCTGAAAAAGATTTGCTTACCAATTATGATCGCGTGATTAGTGAGGCGAGTAAAGCATTTGGCAAGCCAGAAGTATTTTTAGAAAAATGTGTAATAACGCCGCGCCATATCGAAGTACAAGTCATGGCAGATAGCCAAGGCAACGTGATTCATTTATTTGAACGCGATTGTTCAATTCAACGCCGCAATCAAAAGTTAATAGAAATTGCGCCTTCTCCACAGTTAAGTCAAGCCCAACGCGAATATATTGGCGGGTTAGCCGTTAAAGCAGCAAAAGCGGTAGGTTATGAAAATGCAGGCACGGTTGAGTTTTTATTAGACCAAAACAATACTTTCTACTTCATGGAAATGAATACACGCCTGCAAGTAGAACATACCGTGACCGAGACCATTACGGGCGTGGATATTGTGCAAGAGCAAATTCGCATTGCGTTTGGCCTACCTTTACAATATAAACAAAGTGAAATTAGCTTCCGTGGGTTTGCGATGGAATATCGCATTAATGCAGAAGATCCTAAAAATGACTTTTTACCAAGCTTTGGCAAAATTACGCGTTATTACTCACCTGGTGGTCCTGGCGTGCGTATGGATGCTGCCATTTATTCGGGCTATGTGATTCCACCTTATTACGATTCTATGTGTGCCAAACTGACTGTTTGGGCGCTTGATTGGGAAAGTGTTGTCGAGCGTGGTCGTCGCGCTTTAAGTGATATGGAAGTTTATGGTGTTAAAACGACAATCCCCTATTATCAAGAAATTATGAAGCATCCTGATTTTAGAAATGCAAACTTTAATACAAGCTTTGTAGAGAGCCACCCAGAGCTCACAAACTATGCTACAGAACTACCGCCTGAATTAATTGCCGCGGCAATTTCAGCAGCAATTGCCGCGCATGAGGGTATTTAAATTTAGACTTAACGATAAAGATATTAATTTATGAGCAAAATACATATCACAGAGCTGGTTTTACGCGACGGACATCAATCCATGATTGCAACACGCATGCGCACAGAAGACATGCTGCCCATCTGCAAAAGAATGGACGCGATTGGTTTTTGGTCTATTGAGGCTTGGGGCGGTGCAACTTTTGATGCTTGTGTGCGGTTTTTAAAAGAAGATCCATGGGAGCGTCTTGCAAAACTACGTAGAGCATTACCAAATAGCCAAATTAATATGCTGCTACGTGGCCAAAACTTGCTTGGTTACCGCCACTATTCTGATGATGTAGTACAAGCATTTGTAAAACAAGCGGTAAATGGTGGTGTAGATGTGTTCCGCATTTTCGATGCGATGAACGATATCCGTAATATGCGTGAAGCAATTTTAGCGGTTAAAAAACTAAAAAAGCATGCCATTGGTACAATTTCTTATACAACTAGCCCTGTTCACGATATTGCTTACTTTGTGAGCATGGCAAAGCAACTTGAAGAAATGGGTGCAGACAGCATCGGCATTAAAGATATGGCAGGTATTTTAACACCCACCATCGCGGGCGATTTAGTGAAAGCAATCAATGCTGCGGTTAAGTTACCAATTCATGTGCATAGCCATGCCACTTCAGGTTTTGCAAATATTGCGTTAATGAAAGCGATTGAAAACGGCGCGAGTATTATTGATACTTGCAACTCATCGTTTGGTGAAGGTGCAAGCCACCCATCAACTGAAAGTATGGTTGCTGCATTAAAAGGTACGCAATACGATACTGGTTTAGATTTAGTTAAACTGCAAGAAATTACCGCTTATTTCCGTGAAATTCGCAAAAAATATTGGCAATATGAAAGTGATTTTACTGGTGTAGATACACGCGTACTCATCAACCAAGTACCTGGCGGCATGATTTCTAATTTATCTAACCAATTAAAAGAGCAAAATGCGATTGATAAAATGGATGCAGTGTTGGCTGAAATCCCGCGTGTGCGCGAGGATTTAGGCTTTCCACCGTTGGTCACTCCAACTTCACAAATTGTGGGTACGCAGGCTGTTTTAAACGTGATGACTGGCGAGCGCTATAAATCAATTACCAATGAAGTTAAAAATTACTTTCTTGGTCAATATGGTCAATCACCTTCTGCTGTTAATGAAATAGTAAAAAAATTAGCTATTGGCGATGCTGGAGTGATTACTTGTCGCCCAGCTGATTTATTAGAGCCTGAGATGCCTCGACTTATCTCAGAGACAGAAAGAATTGCGCAATCAGATGAAGATGTGCTGACTTATGCGATGTTTCCTGATATTGGCCAAACTTTTCTGCAAGAACGTAACGCTGGTAGTTTAAAGCCAGAGCCTTTATTAACCAAAGAATCTGTTAATACTGCAGCAGCGCGCTACGCGCCCAATGAGTTCAATGTCACCTTGCATGGTGAAACCTTCCATATTATATTGACTGGTAGTGGGCATGCAGGCGAAGAAAAAAGACCATTCTATGTATCCGTAAACGGTATCTCAGAAGAAGTGGTTATTGAAACCCTAAGTGAAATGGAAGTCTCGGGCGGCAATAAAGGCGGCGGCAAGAAAAAAATAGCGACTGCCTCTAGCGGTCGCCCACGTCCACATCATGCAGGTTGCGTTACCACTGCAATGCCAGGCACAATTGTGGCGGTTAAAGTTAAAGTTGGCGATAAAGTTACCGCAGGCGATGGTGTGCTTGTGATTGAAGCCATGAAAATGGAAAATGAAATTCAGGCCTCTAAAACAGGGACGGTCGTGGCTATACACGTTGCAAAAGGTGATGCGGTGACGCCTGACGAATCACTTATTGAAATTCAACCTGATTAACTAGATGATGATTTAACCTTAAGCCGACAGCAATAATCTGTCGGCTTTTTTACTTTACAATGTCAGCAATATGAAAAATTCCAAACAAACCCTAATTTTAGCTTCATCGTCAGAGTATCGGCGCCAACTATTGCAAAAACTGCAAATTCCGTTTACCAGCATTGCACCGACAATTGATGAAACCGCCCTGCCCAAGGAAAAACCACACGAGACAGCTTTACGTTTAGCACAAGAAAAAGCACGCAAAATTGGTAGCGAATATCCGCATGCGTTGGTGATTGGTTGCGACCAAGTCGCAACACTCGATGGCGAGCAATTAGGCAAGCCAGGTAATCATCAAAATGCAACTAAGCAATTACAAAAAATGCGCGGCCGTGAGGTGACTTTTCACAGCGCATTATGCTTGTATAATGCCGCAACCGACAATATGCAAGCACAGGTAGTGCCTTATTTAGTGCGTTTTAGAATGCTTACTGATGATCAAATTGAAAACTATTTATCTAAAGAGCAACCTTATCAATGTGCGGGCAGTGCAAAATCAGAAGGTTTAGGCATCGCACTGATGGAACGCATGCTGGGCGATGACCCCAACGCCTTAATTGGCTTGCCGCTGATTAAGCTCATTAGCATGCTGCAAAATGAACATATTGATGTCATTTAAAATATTTTTATAAATTTTTAACCCCAGTCTTCAAGTTACAACGTTTAACTGATTAAGGCGCATGAATTGCATTTAGAATGTCAATGAATCGCCGATATTTCACACATTTTTTTGGAGATTTGTTATGCGTTTAAAATATCGTTATATTTCGTTTGCCATTATGTCGGCGTTTTTCACGGGGGCATTTGCTTTGGATAAAAATCAAGAAACCAACAATTTAATAGAAGCTAAAAGCACCTTAAGTGATCAGCAAAGCGTTGCGGTGACTATTTACAATCAAGACTTAGCACTCGTTAAAGATACGCGCAAAGTGAATATTAAAGCGGGTTTAAACGCACTGGCCTTACGCGATGTGAGTGCACAAATGCGACCTGAAACCGCAATTTTACGCAGCATTAACGCGCCTGGTAGCCTCAATTTACTTGAGCAAAACTTTGATTTTGATTTGCTTACCCCGCAAAAAATGCTCGAAAAATACGTTGGTAAAAACGTAAGCATTATTAAAACCAATTACAAAACGGGTGAAGAAACAACCGAGCAAGCGACTGTACTTTCTGCCAACAATGGTGTGGTACTTAAAATTGGTAACCGCATCGAGACTGGCTTGCCAGGCCGCATTGTGTATGACGATGTGCCAGAAAACTTACGTGACCGTCCCACTTTAGTTACGCAAATTAATAACAAAGGCGCTAACGACCAAACCGTAGAACTAAGCTACTTAACGGGTGGCTTGGGTTGGAAAGCTGATTACGTTGCGGAGCTAAACGACAAAGAAAACCAACTCGAATTATCGGGCTGGGTCACGCTCACCAACACCAGCGGCGCAAGTTATAAAAACGCCAAATTGCAATTGGTGGCAGGCGATGTAAACCGTGTGCATGATCAAATGCGCCCAATGGCAAAAGCCATGCGTGGTGAGGTCATGATGGCAGCTGAAGCTGCCGCTCCGATGCAAGAAGAAGGCTTGCTGGAATACCATTTATATACACTAGACCGCCCCACTAATATTATGGAAGCGCAAACCAAGCAAGTCGCACTTTTATCTGCTAACAGTGTGCCTGCGCGCAAAGAGTTGGTGCTTAAAGGCGCAGATTACTATTACATGGGTCAATATGGCGAAATCGGTACTAAAATGAAAGTCGGTGTGTTTGTAGAGTTCGACAACAAAGAAGCCAGCAAATTGGGTATGCCATTACCAAAAGGTACATTGCGAGTGTATAAAAAAGATAGTAAAGGCAACGCGCAATTTGTGGGCGAAGATAGTATTGACCACACGCCCAAAAATGAAACGGTGCGTTTAAAACTGGGCGATGCGTTTGATGTCACAGCAGACAAAAAACAAACAGATTTTAAAGTGTTACCAAGATCATCAAAAGGCAATAATGCCTACGAAAGCTCGTATGAGTTAGTGCTTAAAAATGCAAAAAAAGAGAAAGTGACCGTGACTGTGCAAGAGCCGATTGGTGGCGATTGGAAAATCGTGTCAGAATCTGCACCACACACCAAAGCCAACAGCCATTTAGCATTGTGGAAAATTGAAATTCCTGCAGAAGGCAGCACGACGTTAACGTATCGCGCGCAAGTAAAATATTAGTTAATTTTATGCTTTTAATTGTTCTGTAAGCCTCTCTGGTATTGGCTTGCAGAGCATGTGTTTAGAAGTTCTGTTTTTATATCGTGTTTAAACATCACTTATGCGTTATTCCCGTGAAAGCGGGAATCCATTTTAACACTCGTCAAAATCAACTTGGATTCTCGCTTTCGCGGAAATGACTAAGTGCTTGCGATTGCGTACAATAAGCGCATGACTATCAATTTCAAACATGGCACGCTCTACCTTATCCCCGTCACGCTTGACGATGAAAATATTACCGATCTACTCCCCAAAAGTTTGCCGCCAGAGGTGATTGCGACCGCGCAAAAGCTTGAGCATTTTGTGGTGGAAACTGAAAAACCTGCCCGCCAGTTTTTAAGCGCGATTAAAACCGCCAAACCTGTGCGCGAGCTTTCGCTTAATTTGCTTAACGAACACACGCAAGATAAAGACCTCGCCGCTCTACTTAGGCCTTTATTGGCGGGGCATGATGTCGGGTTGATGAGTGATGCGGGTTGCCCAGGCGTGGCCGACCCGGGCGCAAAAATGGTAGAACTCGCGCATAAAAAAAATATAAAAGTTGTGCCGTTTGTTGGTCCTAGCTCTATTTTATTGAGTTTAATGGCTTCGGGTCTTAACGGCCAAAGCTTCGCATTTTTGGGTTACTTGCCAGTAGATAAGCTTGCGCGTATTGCCAAGTTGAAAGAGATTGAAAAGCGCTCGCAAACGCACAAGGAAACACAAATTTTTATCGAAACGCCCTACCGCAACCAACAAATGCTAGAAGCTATTTTGAGCACCTGCAACGCCAATACCCGCTTGTGTATTGCTTGCCACGTCAGCTTGCAAGATGAATTCATCGTGACAAAACGAATTAGTGAATGGAAACAAAGTTCCTTGCCAGAGTTAAATAAAAGACCGACGGTGTTTCTAATTGTTTAATTTATAAAGTGATAAGTATGATAGCTATAGAGATTAAATTAAATAACGAATTGATAGCCGTATGCGGTGATGCTGAGAATTCCAGTCTAATGAAGCCAGTAATTCCGATTCAAAATAGCCACTCATAACTATAATATGGAGCCAATTGATTATTTAAGACAATAGTGATTGGCTCAAAAATCCCCAGATTGTGTAAAAACGCCCTAATTTAGTATAATTATACCCATCAGTTTTGCGTAAATTGGGGATTCTAAATGAAG
>Ga0247832_1003023_pt1 | contig 24069 bp, 17 predicted proteins | sample LaCruzMarch2015__10_FD_192407 | JGI IMG/M metagenome (GOLD analysis project Ga0247832, IMG submission 192407) | Freshwater microbial communities from meromictic Lake La Cruz, Castile-La Mancha, Spain - LaCruzMarch2015_4m | ecosystem: Environmental > Aquatic > Freshwater > Lake | place: Spain... | reverse complement strand
TTAGTCCTACAGACTCCAGCACATGCTGGTACAATTCCGTACCTCTGGCAATTCATATTCGTCAAATGACGACGTCAAACCAATACTTTTCGTAAGTATAGTAGAGTAGGTTAAAGGAAGTAAAGATATCACTCACTCACCTAATAAAGTAAAAAGTATATGTAGGAATAGTACAAAAAATTTAATTCTTTTGGAGGTACTCCTAAAGCCCGGCAGCCCTTAATTCTCCTCTGTCTGTCTCCTGTCTCTCTGTCACGCTCTCACGTGCATACAAGTGGAACTAAGCCCGCCATTTGTTTGTTAGGGTTTTATGTGGTTTCTTGTAATTCTTAACGCCCATGCCAAAAATATTATCCCGCTTATTCGCCTTGATTCGCCAAAAATCTTTTCTTGAGAAAACAAAGAAAGGGGGATGGGCCCGTGACGTCACCCAGAGGGGGGGTCCTGGGGGGGCAACCCCCCCGGCATTCACCGTACCACCACACCTCCAAAAAGCCCGAGCGAAGCTGTTTTCATTAGAGAGGAGCCCTATGAGTGGGCAGAGTTTGTGGGGTATCTAAAAAAAGTACACTAATTTTTATTTTGGGGAGTTGGCGGGAGCTTGCTTTCAACAAGAAAGCTTATTCCGATGGCTTGTTCCGATTTCACGTGTTCGGAGAGTGCGCTCCTACTCCTACTCCTACGATGATCATCAGCAAATTAAAAAACTTGGCAGTTTATCGTACGTGTAGAAGTAGTTGTCTTTGATGGATCGCCGAGGAAACATGGAAAAGGAAACCATCCATTCAAACATTTGGCGTTGTACGTGAAGCGATAAATGTGAAACTGGAAACCATCCATTCGTGGAGCACCTCACACAATAGACAATCGAAACATAGCACGAACACCATCTCATCATGACGATTAAATCCATCATCCTAGTCATTGACGCTGGTAGCTCAAGCGTCCGATGTACTGCGCACGAGGTGAGTTAACGATTGCGGATTAGTTTTCATACCACGAATCCGGACTCGTAACTCTCAACACATAAACTGCTCTTTCCTACTCCTACCTCACTGCCAATTGATTAGTATCATGGCGTGGTGAAATCGTTCAATAGCCGTCTCGTTCCAATACTCGACAATATCAACGACATTGCACCCTACAGCAGAGTCGTTTCCCTTTCGTCTACCTCATCATCCTCATTCCTACCGGATGCCTCCTCGAATGAACCACCACAGACGCTCGTGGATACTCTCAAGGACATTGGTCATACTATCCAACTAGCGGCCATCATCCCCAGCACTGGTCATGTACGTGTACATGAAGTCTTGAATGCAATTGATAAGTGCGTTGATGAGACATTACGTATCCTTCGAGACAAGATGATGACAGATGACTCCTCGGTGGGGGGAGAAGACGGGGTAGCGCCGGGAGGAGAGTCCCAGACTTCATTTCGTACCGTAGCCGTGGGTTTCTCAACCTTTGTTATGAATTTAGTTGCCGTGGACATATATGGCAAGCCTGTGGGGGATGTTGCCACTTGTAGCTACGCTTGTAATCGAGAGGATGTTGTCGAGGAGTGTGAACGATTGAGAGCGTGAGTTATATTTCTACGTACATTTGACTCTTTTACACCTTTTCCGCTCACTATGAAACTCAATGTTTGATGCCTGTTTCTCACCTCGCAGGGAATTGGGAACAGAAAAACTTGAGTTATTGTATCAACGTACTGGTACACCGTTGCATGTTTCGTATGCTCTCCCTCAGCTACGTGCGTTCTACGCCAACCCGAAGAACCAACCTATCGCCAAACAGATCGATCGATGGCAGACATTGTCTACCATCTGTCTTAATCGATGGTTAGGGAACCCATGTATACAAATGCCCATCTCATACAGCGAGGCTAGTTGGACAGGAATGTTCGATTTTAGGTCATGCTCCTGGGATGATGAGGCATCGAACCTCCTCGAGAACTGTCCAGGCATTACACGTTACGAGGAAAAATATGAGGAGGAGGATGAAATATACAAGGATGAGCACATTGAGCTACTACCACCATTGGCTGACTTTGATACACTCCTTCCCATTCTTAAGGAGGGTGTTTGTCAATTCAATCAAGATGGTAGTGATAATGTCTACTGGCGGAATTGGCCCGAGTTTCGAGCGCAAACATTGAGTCTATTCCTTGGCATTGGCGATGGTGCTGCTGCAAATCTTGGGACCAAGTGTGGCCCTGGAAGGACAGTATCAACAACAGGAGAAAGGCCACAACAGCGCATTGCCGTGACCATTGGCACATCTGCAGCGGCAAGGGTATGTCTGCCCCTACCAAGTGCAAGCGCTGTTAAAATATATGTCCCCGCCGGACTATTCTGTTACAGAGTTAATCGCGATACTATCTTGCTCGGCGGTGCTCTCACCGACGGTGGCAGTGTCGTGGAGTGGGCTCGATCATTATTGAACTTACAGTCTCCGGAGTCATTCGACGCTTGCATGACACAAGTGGCCGATATGTACAACGAGCGCTGCTCTCGCACGTCCCAAGATGTGGACGTCACTATGGTCCCTTTCCTCAGTGGCGAGAGAAGCACTGGTTATCGGACTGGTGCACGGGCCTGCATCTCAGGTCTGACGAGAGATTCTACGTCGAATGATTTTATGTATGCGAGTCTCGAATCAGTCGTACTGAGACTCGGACAAGTGCTGCGTTTAATCAGCGAAGCATGCGCTACTCAGCGGCTATTAAGGGATGCGACCAACTTCGATGGTGCTAATGTCGAAAACATGTTGGTAGCAAGTGGTACCGCCCTCGAGCGGAACGCTCTCTGGAGGCGAATGCTCGCAGACTGCACGTCGTTAGATGTCATGGTGGACGGTGATTCGGCCGAGGAGGCCGCAAGTCGTGGTGTGGCGATGTTGCTGGCTGCATCTTTGCAAGAGGCAGGAGAGTGCAATAAGCGAGTGTACGGCGATATCGAGCAGCCTTTGGTCGTCGCGGATGAGACAAAACATAACCCAATTGCGGTGGAGCACTGGAATAAAAGATTGAAGAGTCAAGAGTCAGTTCTGGATGCAATCTCCAGTACATGGAAATGAAATTTTGTTACTAAGGCGTTGTAAAGGCTAATGTTGTACAGGCTAAGGGTGCGTAGGAGAGCGGAATTGACATCAAACCCTCTGACTTAGAACAAAGTTTATCTTCATCAAAAACATTTCTAAGGAATAATTTATGCTATCAAAGCTTGTTGTACGTTCGTTTGATAAGTAATGTTATTTACATTAGCATGATTAGTTGCATGAACTGATCAGTATTGCCATTCTGCGATCAAGTACTGGTTTGCCAATTCTCGTGCCTTGTCTTCAATTGATTTATCTTGTCCGCCGGTGCATTCATCCAAATAATGCCGGCGGATTTGTTTGCGACTAGTACGTGTCCTGCGACCACTTCTCGACAACTCGCCAAGATTTCCATCGTCTTTCATCATGTCATTGACTGCTCCATTGATTCTATTTTCGTGATGTGTAATTGCTCGCAGATATGGCAAATAATCTAAAGACAACGGATAGTCAAGGATGCAATCTCTCCGCCAAACGTGTACTTTCCGCGTGGCCTCATCACTATCATCATGACGAAGGCCTGTGTACCACAAATCACAATTTGCAACTGCAGAATGCCCAACACCGAGAGCCTTTGTGGCTATTTGGCTTCTTCTTAATCGTAACAAGGGCATTCGATTAATGACAAAGCCGTGACTATGGGCAACATCGAGGCCCTGCTTGAGTAGCGACGGAAGCGATGAAATTGTCGGGGATGTATGCGGATTTAGCAGTATGTCATCTTCCGAACGTAATTGTAAAAAGAAAGATGACTCAGTCTCGTCATCCACCACGCCACTCCTTGAGTTATCGGGATTCTCTTCAATTGAGCTACTATCCAGAAAGCCAAGTCCACGAGAGTGTAACGCAGAGTATGACAAGAGCTGACGATCTATTTTCATAATCGGGTGGGTAACATATGAGTCAGTATTGCCGAAGAAAAAGCCGGAATCATTCATACCAGAGGAGTAAAGCATGTCGAAGCTTGGTGGTTTTTTATTCTTTCCTTTGGTGATCTTGGTCAATGATGATGAGTCCTTGGAAGAGAGGGAATCCGAGCCAAAACCTTCGACTGAACCAGCTAACGGAGGAATTGCCAATGTTGATAAACAGTCCTCTAATAATGCTGCATCACTCAAAAGGCATAACTCATCTACAAGACGATCGACTTCTTGTAATGATCTATGACTTACGCTGCGTGATAACGCATTTGGTGAAGCTTCAAATCTGTCCATTCCCGCGATCGCCGTGTCCAACATGGTCTGAGGATCAATGTTTTCCATTTCACACTGATTCTCCAGAGTAGATTCGTCTCTCTCCTCGTTATCATGAACTACATGATTGGATGTGTGTGTTATTCGTTCATTCTCAAACTCCTCGTCAGACGACAGCAAGCCATCATTTTCGATGGCAGTCTTCTTCTGTCTCTCTGATCGTGCTTTCCATTTGCGAATAAAGTCCTCCTTTGATGTATTTTCTTTCCCAAAGTCATCCCGTAGCGGAATATCATACTCAATATTCCAATTCGTTGTTACTGAATCTATCCCTAGGAGAGAGCTTGAATCAAGAAGGATACCATTGGCGCACTTCTTACGTACGATAACTTCGAGATATTTACATGTCATGCAGTCGATGTGCTTCTTATAGTCATCTTGATATATAAGCTTCTCGGATACACCGGTGGGTATCACGCAAGGTGGACAGATGGCAATGATCTCAGTGGGTGATATGATTCGATAATTGATACAGACCTTGCCTCCGATTGAAAGAGCTGCAGCGGAAGAAAAGTTCTTGCCAGTAATCGTTATCAGTGTATGCTTTCCCCTGGGAATAATTTTCGGTTCAATTTCCAGAATCAACGGTCTATCTTGCACTATACACGACGGAGGAGAGAATTCCGTCGTCGTCGTCGTCGTCGTCGGCCAAAGTCCAAAGCTATGTATGTCAATCTTGGTCATGCTTGGTTGTCGACGTGAGTCTGCAAAATGAAACAGCTGCATCTCATTTAAGATCTTACGCATATCACAATGACAAACTTCAGCAATCAATGTAAGTCTCATTGATATCTCATCGGGTGCAAGATCATGAATGAAGCGCATGCCTTGTAACTTGGCTACATGTGCCATTTTAATAGCACAGTCTTGCTTTGGGGGGTAGATTAATGAACTGTATTGAAAACGAAAGTTGGTCATTTCGGAAGGGATGGCATTTGCTGTCACAACAATCGGACATTTAGCCTTTTGACTAACTTGTGATAGCGCTAGCCAGAATCCTGTATCATCGTCGAAGAGTAGATCCGCCTCATCAATCAATATAATAGTAAGTGATTGACTACTCTTATCCCTCACTGACTCTTCATCACTATCGTAATAACTAGCACTATCGTCGTAAATTTCCATTTCTTGTCCTTCGTCATTATCAGCACATGTTATTATGCCACCAAAAAGGCCTCCTACGCCCTTATTACCTTGTTGGGGTTTCTTCTTCGATTTAGCAAGACTAGAATGACTCTGTGTAGTCTCTTGAATGGCACGTTTCAATGACGTACCACTCCGCTGTTCTGATGAGTTAATCTCAATAACAACACAGTCTAACTGATCTGATATAGCATGGACAAGCCGTGTCTTACCTGATCCTGTAGGACCACTTAGTAGAAAGATAGTTTCAAGCCCAACATCACCATCGTCAAGGAAGGAATCGTCCGAGTCATACCCCGACTTTTTCTTTTTCTTTTTGCTACCACCCTTGTGTTTTGATGATTTGCTATTACTCATACGTTGGACCGACTTGTGTCGACGCAACTTCCATTCATTAACAAATGATAATAACTTGTTCGATGCATCCTTGTTATTGATGCCGAGAACGTCATCAGGGATGACTGTCGTGGAGTATCTATCAACCCACAGTTGATTCCGATTTTCATCAGATTGCTCACTACTAGTACTAGACATATTATTCTTGCTGTGATCAAACACGGATGATAGCATATTGAATATAGTATTCAAATCATTAGCGGCGGCATCGTTGCCTGTGAAGAGGCCAGGAGGAGGTTGACTTCTACAAACTAATTCCTCGGTACTGCTTGCAGATGGTAGCAAATTAGGTTTCAAATGTTGATATCTTGGAGTTTCCCTGATCTGACGCAACGATGACGAGGAGGAGTGAATTGTTGTTTGTCTGCCAAATTCCTTCGATTCAAATTTGTTATAATCATCAATATTATCATTATTTGATACGACGTGAGATGGACATGGGAACATGACCGTCGTGAGGTATTGCTTTGGAATTGAAATGGCAGCAGTACCAATACCACTCAATGAATTCAGGCTGATGTTGCTACCAATCATTTCACTGCCGGTTGTAGTAGTAACAATGGAGAAGATGCCTGTATCACCATGTGTCATTGTAGTAGCAAGCAACTCGTCTCCTCCTCCATCCTTGGTAGGACGTAGTGATTGACGTCGTAATTCCTCACGTTTCTTTTGACGTGAACGTTCCTCAACTGCCACCTGTTTACGTTTAGCAAACATCTCAGCGGCTTGATGCTCGGCCAATTCCTTCTTGGATAGTAATGTCTTTTGCTTCTTCTTGTTCTTGCTCTTGGTACTATCCTTAGCGTTTGTGTCGATGGTGGTGCTTTTAGTAGTCGCAACGTACTCAACATCATCATCATTATTGTGTTTTTGCAACCGTCGTGTCCTTTTGAATACGCTCTTTGACTGTTTGATTTTTGCTCTTCCTACTCCTTCTTCTTGGTCTATGTCGTCATCATCATCATCGTCGTCATCTGACTCTTCTTTCAATGTTGCAAGACGTTTTGTAATCCGTCGTGATGGCTGTTGCTGCTTCTGTAGTTGCTTCTTCTTCGTCTTTAGTCGTGCTGCTGCTGTTACTGTTACAGCCTTTTCAGCGACGATGTGTTCTTCGTACTCGGCACGACTTACACCTGGTAGAGTATACATCGTCGTCGTCGTCGATGTAGCGTCATTTTTCTTCATTGTCGTTGTCGTCGTTTTTGGAAGAAATATTGATGCCAACCCTCCACCGCTACCGCTGTGCTTCGTCTTGTCGGCATGATGATGTTGTCGTCTCTTGTTATTCTCTTTTTCGCCATGCGACTTCTTCATCTTCCTATTTGTGAATGATGTCGGAGGCGGGGACGTCCCAGCAGCAACAGCAGACGTTGTAGGTACGTCGTCTCTAGAACGTTTGCACGATTTCTTCTTTCGCGGTGAAGAAGCAGCACTATCACTCATTCTGCTTTCATCATCAATGTCGGATATTGGCACACTATGATCGTCGGCACTGTTGCTCGAATTAATGGATGTGTTCGAGTCATCGATCGTGGCAGCAATTGTAGCAGTAGTAGCCTTGCCATCACAATTTTCTTCATGCTTGCACGCGTCTTGAAAGCTAAGGAACCATTTTACCTTACATACGTCGCATATCCATCGCTTTTGAAGTATCTTCTTCGTCGTGCCCCCACCCTCCGTGGTGGCTACTCCTACTGTGGGGGATGAGAACGATGGAGGATTGGCTGCTGTGTCATTACGTCCTCGAGGCTCAGGCCCGACAGCAGACGTTGTCATTGTCATTGTCGTTGAGAAGGAGTTATACGCCATCACGCCGTCATTGCGTACGTTGCTATTACTGCTCATCTAAATAATTATATATACGCTTACCGCAAGATGCGTACCCAACATCCTGCGCTGTTAAGTGTATCATAGACCAACCACTGAAGAACTACTACTCTACACTACTACTTGTCACTCCCTCGGGCCTGCGCTGTTATCATAGACTGCGCCATCCATATGGCGGGAAAAGATTTTCTGTGGTGGTGGGGGGGGACAAATGACAATCTGTGCGGAAATCATCTGAACGGGAGCATGCCACCACCACCGTCCTCATCAACGGGTGTTCCTCCTCCTCTGACGTCGTCCGTATCTTCATCGCCCTTCGGTTCAGCAACAGGATTAGCTCTTGATGTCATCGTCATCGTTCCCGCTTCATCATCGACTGCGGGTGGAATCACATCGTCGTCTGACTTTTATGTCACCTTCCCCCCTAATTTTGCATCATCGTCATCATCATCATCGTCAGTAGTAGTTGACTCTTCAGTGTCATCATCACAAGTTCGACGATCGTCACTTGTAAAAACTAAGGCTAAATCAGCAGGTAGCGTAGTTACCAAGTCTGTTACAAGGCGGCTTTCACCATTCTTGAGATCTTCAATGTCGGACAGTGTTTCGGAACTTGATGGCGTGGATTCACCTCCTGCTGCATCTGCTGTTTCTGATGCTATTGCTGCAACAACTGTTGGTTTAGATTCGAATGAGTCGCATTCGGATTCACCAATACAGCAGCATAATAAACATTATGGCAGCACAACGACGACACCACCTCCATCTCCAATGTCACCAACATCCTCTTCTTCTCCGCTAGATCGGAAAGTAACAAAGTCGGAAAGAAATGTATTTTCTAATGCACAGTCGGAAAGCAGTGTATATACTAATACTCCAGATGATGACGATGATGATGATGATGATACAAAGCAAACTGAATCTGTGGATCCATTTCCATCTCAATTTCCTAGAAAGATTACACCAAAGAGAAAGGTGGGAAATGTACAAATACGTATCAATGGACGGTATGTGCCCGAAATGGATATGATATTCGCTTCGAAACAAAGTAATAATGTATCAGGCAGCGTTACTAATAGTTTCAGTCTGTTTGGGATTGGTATTGGTGGCAATAATAATAATAACAATGGCAATGATGAAATGACGACGTGTCGTTTTGTCAATGGGAATGAATTACGTCCACCCACGGGAGCATTAAATGTATTAATTACCGTACTAAGTTATGGTCGGAATCATATACGATACACCCTCCTTTCGTCACAAACGGGCGAAAATCTTGTTACCGCCGAGGCACATATATATCTATGGAAATCGATCGATTCCGTCATTGTATCAGATGTAGATGGTACAATAACAAGAAGCGATGTACGGGGCGTGATTGATAACTTTCAAGAAAAATATGAACATGTTCATGATGGGATATGTAAATTCTACCATGCCTTAATGGATGCTGGTAATAGTAATCGTAGTAGGACTGATTGTGGAATAGAAGAGCATCACGATCATAATTTGTCTATACGCAATAAAGGTGGGGGTGAGGTTCGATTCCTCTATTTGACCTCGCGTCCGATACGAATTGTCAATCAAACGCGTAAGTTGTTGGTATCATTGTCACAAACTTGTCCATCGAAGACACAAAAGAATTATGGTTTACCTCCTGGACCGATCATGTGTCATCGGAGTACATTGACCACGGTGCTGTATGGAGAGCTAATAGCAAAGAATATGTATCTATTCAAGTCAGAAGTTCTTCAACAGCAAGTGGTTATGCCATTCGTTGCTGCGAGGGGGGAGGTGAATAGTAAGTCTCAAAGTAGAGCAGTTACTACTTCAGATGAGCCATGGAATCCAATTTCCGAGAATGCAGATGTAACTGATAACTTTGGAATTGATCGTACTTACAGTGGTATGTCAGCCGATTCGTCTACTTGGGATGATCGACTATTCGTGGCTGGATTTGGGAATAAGTTGTCAGATGCTATTGCATACGAAATGGCTGGCATGGACCGACGTGACATATACATAATTGACAAGGATAGTCGTATACGATGCATGAGTGGTAGTATGAAGGAAGCCGATGATGACAGCGGTATTATGAGACAGGAAAGTGATAGCAGTGGTAACTGGATACCAATCTTGGCGCAGTCATTTCAGGCTGGGAAGGAATTCTCACCAGAAATAGTGCTTGATCGAAAACAGCCACTATCCGAGGAGCAGCCATTATCAGTCGGTGCTAAGTCGATACATTCTATTGAGGTAACAGATCACAACGTAGCAGAAGGAAGACAATTCGAGTGTCATGAAACTCCAGATGATCTAATCACAAGCACGAGATCACGAGCTACAACTGTTGACGTATATGTTAGTGACAAAGAAGACCAGGGCAATAGTAATAATCAAACTGCAAATACGAGATGGGCAAAAGTAAGACGATCTGTACGTCCATTTTCGACGAAATTCAAAAAGTCGTTTATTGAACGATTACCATCCTATGGTTCATTCTCATCAATTGATGGGATAAAATCACCAAAGAAGAATTATGTCTATGTAGGATACGATGACCCGCGACTATTTGACTACATTCGTGAGAGACTGTCTACCATAGACGGAACTTAGTAAGAAAAACATATTGATGATTTATTAATAGAACGAATATAGGAGTAAAAATTAGAGATTGTACTTTAGACGAGCCACAAACAACTTCGTACCACAAATAACTTCGTACCGCACATAAATATGGGTACATTAAAATATGATATGTTTTGCTAACTCTAATCCATCATCCCAATCAAGAATTTTGAATATTCTTGTACATGCCCATCCTGAAAAGATGGGTACAACAAAGTTATCATCCACATGGAATGGTGGCACTGGTATCCCCAGGACCTTCTTGGGCATAACCAATGCAGGCGTGGGTACTGCCAAATCAGCAAATGAACCTGCCATCCCCAGTAATAAACTCGCAAGTATAAGACTTGGTTCTCCGCCCGGTATACCATTTATACCCCATTTGGCAATTTTTAAGACACGATAATTGAATGGGAAACAGAATACAGCCCCGCCGATAAAGCCCAGTATACCCTTATTCCGCCCCAATCCGCCCAATCCATTATTAATTCTACTCCAATATACATGTCGTGTCCGTCGGCCGAAGTAACTAGCACTGGGGTTAGGGTTAGGGTTAGGGTATCAAGTTCAATAGTTCTGCAATGTTTCCAAGGATAAAGTAAGGAACTTACCTGGGGTCTGCTAATGCTAGTTGGATAATCCCCAGCGTACCGGCAGTACGCGGATATAGCATGGCATTCATCGTTACTCCCGCAAAGTAATAAAAGCTGCCGGTAAACTTCCCCTCCATTTCATGCTTCCGTAGTGCCTTGCCTAAAAAGAAATGCAATATCGTATTCATCCATCGAAAGCCGCGTCGATAACGTAATAATTCCATAAGTAACGTCAAGGATGTTAATATCTTCATACCCCGGACGAATTCGACGTGCGGGATGAATTGATTCAAACACGCGAAGAAGATACCGAAGCCCGCATGTGTAAACTTTCGCGATAGGTTGCTATGGTTCCTATTTCTCAACTTTTTGGCTATTTCGACGGTCTCATCGGCGTCATTGTCGTCGTCTGTACCCGTCGTTGTTGATGCACCCGCTGATGGTGGTGGTGATGATGTCGACAATGAGGATGTTGATTTGACGGTATTATCAATCGTTGTCACTCCGCCGCCTATCGTTCCTGGTGGTGGTGCAAGACTTCCAGCTCGGATCCGACCGATTGGTGTTGATGCGGCCGCGGAAGAGGAAATGGAATCGTAGACGACGTGATTATTCCTCGTCCTGACGAACCAAGGTCGGGAAAAGCCACCATGGGCCGCGGCGATGGAAGAATTCGATAGTATTACTGTCAACAACCATGGCAGCAGCACGGCGTAGAAGTAAAGAGGTGTGTTCATGTCGTTGTAACGTTTCCTAGCTTAATCAACACAACATCTGTGCACCTTTTGAAAAAGGAGGCGAGGATAGAGGCGAGGGTTCGTTGGTGTCACGTTAGGGTTAACCTGCGCATAACCGGTCCGTAGATAGAATACTCAAGTCTTGCGACTTGACCCAGGTTCGCCCTCCCTCGTGAAAGCCCATGACCATGCTAGTCTGTCCCTCACCGACAAGATATCGTATGATCGTGCCTGCCTGCGTTTTTGATTTGAATGCGAGCAAAGATCAAAGATGATGATGACGATGATGTTCCTCTTTTGCTGTTCGCTCCTTTTTACGGTCACGGCATTCGATGAGTATACCTTTGCACTCATACCCAAAAGTACATCGAACCCCTTCTTCACACTGGTCAAGGAAGGGTGTGACTCGCGTGCAAATGTTCTATCATCATCCTCCCCCTCCACGATGAATATAACGTGTCTCTTTATAGGGCCCTATAATGAAAGCGCGGCAGAACAAGTTACAATTATTGACGATTTAATTTCGGGCATCAAATATGGCCCCGTTGATGGTATATCAGTCTCGGTGGGTGATGCCATTACATTAACGCCCGCAATTAATCGTGCCGTTGAAGCCGGAATACCCGTTATTACATTTGATTCCGATGCCGTCGGTAGCAAACGGGAGTCGTATGTGGGTACTAATAATTTAGCATTCGGACAAGAACTCGGTAAGTTATTACACCAGCTATCACCCGTGGGTGGAACGTATGGTGTCATTGCGGCATCCGCACCAAATGTAGTGGAACGATATGATGGTGTAACGAAGATATTGGCAGAGGGTGGTAGATGGATACCTATCCAAGATTCCTATCTCGACTGTAAAGATGATATTGCCTTGGCCTTAGAATTAATGAAGGATTTTGCGACCATGGGTGTACAGGCTATCATCCCCGTGGGTGGATGGCCAATGTGGAACAAGGAACCATGGATTGACTTTGTCAACACGAATACTAATATTACACTTATAGTTGGGGATGCATTAGACGTGCAAATGGAATTGATGAATATGGGCTATGTGGATGGATTAGTTGGACAGTTGCCGTTTGAAATGGGAACGGATTCTATTAATGTTTTATTGAATTTAGTCAAGAATGAGGATGTGGGTATAATTAATTATGGAACATCTATACTCGAAGTCCTACGCTTCCCATTAGTATTGCCACCTGTGAATGACGGGAAGGGTATGAATAACAATTACATTGGTGCATTGGCGATTTTGGGATATTTAATATATGCGTTGATTGTGGCATCGTCACTATTTCTCATGGTGTGGACACATGTTCATAAAGAAACTCGTGTTGTTAAGGCAAGTCAACCATTTTTCTTACAAATGATTATTGGTGGGATATTAATATTTTCATCGGCAATCATCCCATTGTCAATAGATGATCAGAAGAATTCTCAGAAATCATGTGACATGGCTTGTATGGCTACGCCTTGGCTGCTAACGATTGGTTTCACAACAACGGTGAGACAATAATATTATACTTGCTTTTATTCTTCCTTATCGTGTTCTAAAATAGTCTTTCTTCTTCTTCTTCTTCTTCCGTATCAAAAAGTTCTCTGCCTTGTTTGCTAAAACGTGGCGTGTGAATAAGATCTTTCATAATCCAAACGCTTTCAAGCGCATCAAGGTCTCTGAAAAGGACGTGATTCAGCCCTACCTTATTATGATGGGCATCAATTTGATCGTTCTGATATGCTGGACAGTAATCTCCCCGCTGAAGTATAAACGAAGCAATTGGCCCGGAACGGATCTTTGGAATCGAATCATTGCCACGTATGGTTCGTGTCAGGAAGAAGAAGAAAATTCCCTCGATTTCTGGCCCTACCTTTCTATCATTCTATTTGTCAATATTGGTATACTCATCGTTGCCAACGTACAATCCTACCAAGCACGCTTAATCCAGACCGAATACAGTGAATCGCATTACATCACGATTATTATGGCTAGTCTTGCACAAATGTTTCTCTTGGCCGTACCATGCGTTATCCTTCTATCACAACAACCTAGGCCTTACTATGTTGTTATGGTTATTGTGATACTCTGTGTATCAGCTGCGGTGTTGGGATTGATGTTCGTGCCTAAGATTTTTGCCACAAGAATTTGGTTGAAAGAAAAAGCAGCCAAGGAGGAAAAGAAGGCTGCCATGAGGGCTAGCGTGATAAGTCGTCCGGCCTCATCCTTTTCAGATAGTGGTGGTACTGGCCTTAAAATTGCTATTATGCCGAAGAAAAGTCAAATTTGGAAAGGCTTTACCATGTCTCGGATAAATGATCCGCCCCCACCCGTTGGAAATGAGTCAATAGAAGAAAAATCTGGTGTTTCTGTAAACAGTGATAATGATGGGCTCAAATTCATGGATATGAGTGGACAAAACTTGAACTATGTACCCGAGAAAGAAGATGTGGTGGCACCATCACAAGAAATCACTTCTTCTACTAGCCGAAGCAATGTCTCATTCAAGGACTCCGTTACTTCTGAAACTGAAGAAGATGATAATGATGGGCTCAAATTCATGGATATGAGTGGAGCAAACCTTAACTATGTACCAGAGAAAGAAGATGTGGTGGCACCATCACAAGAAGTGTCACACACTTCCTCTACTCGCCGAAGAAGCAGTGTCCGATTCCAGGACGATGCTATCGAGGAGGAGAAGGATGAAATTTCATGTGATGCAAATTCTATTCCGGAGAGTGTCTTGTACGGTGAAGTTGATGATATTCAGGTAAGCGTTCTTTGTGTATTACATTATATATTTTGCATTTCATCTAAAATGTGACAGCTGATGCTAATGAACATTTTACTTTGGATGAAAGTCACTTGAACAAGCATTGGATGTGATAAAGACGCTTCGAAGGCGTTTGACAGTGGATTGAAGAATGAAGCATATTTAGCGTACATAAGACTTACAGATGGAAGAGGAAGGAAAGAGAAATTTACGCTCATAACAAGTACAGATGAAAGATGAAGACGTACAGATGGAAGAGGAAGGAAAGAGGAGTTTACGTAAGATAATGATGAAAGAGGAAGTCCTCTTCGTATAGGAGGAATTTATTATTGGACCGGTAAATTTAATACATCCAGTAAAGTTATTAGATACATGTTACCAAAGTATTGGATGTTCTTTATAGAGTAACAGTACCTATTTATTGGGTCAGCCGGCATTGTTCTCTGCTTGGTGCACCCTTCAAAGCTGCATCGTTTAACCACTGCGCCGTGTGTGACGCAAAAATTCTTCCTTCATTGCTGCATGTTTCAGCTTAGCGACATGCATGACGCAAACTCCTCCCTTTTGAGCATACTTGGTACACCCCTCGAAGCTGCATCTTTTCCTCTCCACATCTGTCTTTGTGCCGTGCGTCCAGCATACTCCTCCCTTAAAAATTCCTGTAGACATCCCTCGTGGCTGCGTGTTTTTGCTCTCGCTTTTGCTCCATCGTGAAAACTCCCCTTCTTGTTTGAGCACACAAGGCTGTCCCGCCCAATTTGCCGAAAAACCTCACAACCGGAGTTATTAGGGGAACGAGCAACGTGAGTAGTTGGCACAGTTGACGAGGCCGCATCATCCTATATGTAACATCACCTGCTCATAATACCCCGCTGTTGTCCCAATATTATTTACAGTCGAGGTAATCGATATCCGTACAATGACCACCGCTGAGAATTCCAAATTAACGGAATATACACGAAGTTTCACTCAACCGGTTCCGGCGTTGACAAGATCCGCAGTACATCGTCACCAAACCGACGTCGATGCCGCCTTAAAACGTCGTTTCTCGGACCCTAGCGGCATCAAAAATCGTCGAGGAGTAATCCACATTATTGACAAGTGTGATGATGATATCGATGACGTGGCACCGCACTCGACGACGACCAAAATGACTGCCGGTCCCCCCCCAATTAGTATTAATCCAGTATGGCAGTTGCCCAAGAAATACAGAGATAAAAAGAAGCGACGGCAAGAGGATATGATCCGACTTGCCATCGTGAGCTCCTCGGGCAATGATGATAATAATGAGGGGGGAGGATTGTTGCAATTCGTTCCCCCCACGGTATCATCACCCGCCATCCATCAAGAATTGCATCAGACGTGTAAACATGCATTCAATCGTAGTGCCTCCGAGGGTAATTTAGACAAATTATGGGTGGACACTGTCAATCGTAATTCATTATCATTATCATCCACCGGACGATTAATGGATGTGACATTGGTAGGTAAGGACGGGGTACCCGGTGTACGTGCCTCGCGTGCATTATTGGCCACGGATAGTTTTATCCTAGAGGATATATTCTTTAAAAATCGGGAATGGAGCGAGTATGATGCAATGGAGTCGACATTAAAACTCGAGTATGCTACCAATGATGTATTACGCGCATTGGTGTATCATAATTTCAACGACAAATTACCTGCCAACGACTTTGATAGTACAAGTCCAACGGATATTGTTGTACGGAAATTAGCACAATTATATCATGTTGCGCATACGTACAAATTCCACGATTTGGCCGAGAATACCAATGGTGCATTACGCAAATTAATTAATACTCGTGTCGTCTTGGCATGTGCGGCCTTTGACGAGTTATCCTACCAACACGGTACCGGCACCGTCGATGGTATTAAACGGTATGCATTAGACTCGATACGTGATATGCCCATGGATACATTATTAGCGGGGGGGCTACAGTGGATGAAAGAAGAGAGTGTCGAGGCAATTATACTTGATGAAGAAATGGATGTGGACGAATTTTATAGATTTAAGATTCTGTCGGTTTGGGCCAATACCGTCGTTGACGTCGCTGATGGTGGTGAAAAAGAAGATCGGGCAAGTGCTGCGGCACGCAGGCTGGCCAAACATATTGAATTGAAGTTTATCGATACCGACTTACTATTATCACAAGTCCAAGATTCGGGATACTTTGATGCAAATACAATCAATGATGCAGTAAAGGCAAGACGGGATAGTTTAGCTAATAGTATGTATGAGAAGGAATGTGTGTTGGTAGAGGGGGCTGGGTCGGACATTGTCAATGGTATATATTGTCGTGAGAATGATGAAGTGGGGGTAGGCGAAGAGGAGATATTGTTTGTTAAGGAGGCAGATGATGGCTATTCGGATATTGGGTTATATCTCTATGGCACGACGTGGCATATTGCCATGTGTGCTGATTATTCAAATAGTTTCTACACGTGTCAGGATCCCTTGAATAAGTCGAATTCGGACAATGACCTGGTCCCGAGTAATCAATGGGTGGTAATGGATGGGGCCGTGGGCCCGGCCCCCTACTGCACTTACCGTCGCAATGCAGAAATGCAAGGAAAACGAATGAGACGGTCATCATTAGCACCAAATCTTGAAGAAATGATTGACCCGACTATAGTCGAGAAACGACGGTCACATTGCTTTGACCAGACGAAGGGAGATGTGGCAGAAAAACGGACAATGACATTGGAACAAATGATGAATTTGCCGGTGGATCAGGATTGTGAGAATTACGAGTAGACGAGACGAGTTTTTTTTGTTTGTGTAGCACCTGCATTTAATTATAAGGCACACTATATAAGAGAGAAAAAACTAATCTTCCATGACACTCCTTTGTTTCTTGGCAACAATATCATCAAGACGTAATAATACCTCCTTCGTTACCGACTCAATCTCCTTCTCCACACGAAAGGCATCATCCTTGGATATCCCATCTAACTTCCCCTCCTTACCCCGTTTTACAATATCCATTGCCTTACGTCGTATACTACGTATACGTTGTCTTGTATTCTCGGCCTGTCGTCCTAATTCCTTCGTAATTTCTTTACGTGTTTCGTCACTTACACGTGGGATTGGTACAATGACAACACCACTTCCACCCTCTTCGACATAGGGGGATAGATTCATCGTTGACATGTCTCGTACGGCATCACGTACCTCACTAGCAATGGCAGGATCGAAGCAACTAATTGTGACACGTCGTGGGTCATCAATAATGACCTGTCCGACACTACTTATCGGGACTAGTTCTCCGTAGGCTGAAACACGTACCGAATCGAACAATTCCGGCGTGACTTCTCCCCCACCACGTATCGATGAGAATGATCGCTCGAGTGAGACAATCACAGCTAGCATCTTCGACTTTATAGTATCGTTCGTGGGTAGTAGTAGGAGTGTTTCGTTAGCATTGTCATCATCGTCATCGTCGTCGTCGTCATCATCATCTGTCCCAGCCTCTTGTTTAACTGCTAATTTTTGTTGCTGCTGTGGTCCATCCTCCTTCTTGGCGGCCAATCGTGCTGGTTTGCTCCTTTCCTTCTTCTTCTCCCGTCCGACCTTGGCCTCTTCCTTAGCTTTATCATGTGATATATCATCCAGTTTGGTTATATGATTCCCCATACGACTGCCTTTACCGAATGATCGCACTATAGCAACAGTTGTATTCAAAGTGTTTGTCGTTGCTCTTGATGTTGCTGTTGCAAAGGGAGTAGAATGGCGCGAGTACGGTGATTGACACACCCTAGTCGATAGTAAAAATGCCGACGCATGACTGCTGCTGCTATATTGGTTACGAAGTGCAGTATTGTATAATAATAATCGGCGACATCCAGCTGAGGAGGACGATGTCCCACGCCTCTCTAATATATTCAGCAACGATGAACTCCTTCGTCTCGTGTACATTGTAGTAGTGGTCTCGCGGATGGTTGCGGGCTTCACTTTACACTTTAGTTCACTTGGGGGGGGGATGGACCCATTAGGCGGGAAATAGAAACCTACCACCACCCACACACTGTTTTTTGTTTATCTATGAATCTGCGTCGGGACAATGGCATGTCAATTCGACGATGGTCAATTCGACGACGCCCCAGAAGAGGGGGGCGTCTGCTCTAACGATGATGATGACTTTGTAATGGCCATGCGAGAAAAGATGATGATGTGTGCGCCACCACCATCACCACCAATGAGCAACAATTATGAAGGCAAAGATGATTATGTATACGACGAGGACGATGAGGACGACGATTATTTCGTGGAAGATGACAATTTCATTTCCGGCGCATCCAAGGGAGGAGGTGGGAAAGTAATAAGTCAGCAACATCTCGAAGGGCTGGGTTCATCACGTATCAATCTCCATTCATCACACAAGGTCTCGACATCGATAACAAAAATGCATCATTTAGAATCAAGTAAGAAGAAGAGTCATACTGGACGTGATGACCGGGCCACAGTCGAGCAGTGTTTGGATCCGCGTACGCGTTTGATATTATTCCGTATGTTAAGTAATGGTTTCCTTGAATTAATTGATGGGTGCTTAAGTACCGGTAAGGAAGCGAATGTATACTACGCCAAGGCAGGTAAAACTACTACTGCTGCCACCCTGTCCAGTAGTAGTGGCAGCAGCATTAGTAGCAACAGCAATAATAACAATGTATCAACATTCGCACCACTCCTATCACCAAATATTACCGAATATGCCATCAAAATATACAAAACATCTATACTAGTATTCAAAGATCGTGAAAAGTATGTCTCTGGTGAACATCGATGGCGTAAAGGATATTGCAAGTCCAATCCACGTAAAATGGTCAAGGTATGGGCTGAGAAAGAAATGCGCAACTATCGTCGAATACATATTGCCAACATCCCATGTCCAGCACCTATATTACTAAAAGGACATGTATTAATAATGGAATTTTTAGGGAATGGCTCTGGGTGGCCAAGTCCAAGATTACATGATGCCAATTTATCCGAAAAACGTTTACGTGAGGCATACGTCCAAACTATACTCATCATGAGACGTATGTATCAACGATGTAAGCTCGTACATGGTGACTTGTCCGAGTATAATCTATTATGGCATAATAATGAGGTGTACGTTATTGATGTCTCACAGAGTGTCGAGACGGATCATCCAAGTGCATTAGACTTTCTACGGAAGGACGCTAGTAATGTAAATGATTTCTTTCGTAAGGCTGGTAATTTAAATGTCATGACAACACGTCAATTATTTGAATTCGTGACCAGTACCTGTATTGAGGATACACCCGATGCTGAGGCCACTGCAATGGATGAGATAATGAATTGTGTGGATATCGATGTTACGGCAATGGAAAATTCAACCGATGATGAACGACGAACACGATCACAGTTTGAATCGACAGAAGAGGCAGTATTCATGTCTCAATTCCTACCGCGAAGTTTGAATCAAGTGGCTGATTATGATGTTAGTAAGATTGAAGAGGGAGATGTGGAAGAAACGTATGCAGTTGCTGTAGCAGCGTTGACGGGGAATGTTAATGTAGTTGCGGCAGCAGTGGCCGCATCGAAGAGGAATAATGGTAACACGCCACATGTGACATTCTCTGCTCCAGACGACACGGCCTCTGCTCCTGATGAATATGACGACAGTAATTGCAATGATGATGACCCCGCAGACCAATCTTCTTCTGATGATGGCATGGGCATAATGAACGAAGAAGAAGATGAGGATGACGTCAATAACCACAATGATGAAAGGAAAATGGAACAAATAATTGATGAATTTGGTAACGAACGGTATGTCAAGATTGCCATGACTCCCGAGGAGGCAAGCGCTGCCAAGGAGGCCATTAGGGCCATGCGTCGGGAGAATAAAAAGACTGTGAAGGAATGTCAGAGTGAAAAACGCAAGGTGAAGATTAAGAAGAAAGATAAGCAACGAGCGATTAATAAGACCAAGGGGAGTAAGAAGTAGAGATATAAGTATTGATTGAGACTTAACGAGAAGAATACATGCAACCCCATTTATACTCTCTCTCTCTTTCACTCACTCATTCTCACGGCGAACAAAGATCAACAATGTCACAGTTCGACCTAGTACTGCTCCTCAACTTGCCACTATTTGGTGTACTATTCTTCAATTCATGATTTTCTTTTGCGTATCGTTCAGGTAGTTCTTTCATGACATCTAACGCTGAATCACGTTCATCATCAGTGTCATCAACAAGCAAACAGGACTTCTCCATCGATGAAATACTTGACTCGCTACTACCATCATCATCACACATGTCAACGAACAAGTCATCATTCTCATCGATAGTATTGAGAGTAGTACCGTCATTATCATTTTCGTCATCATTCTCAAGCAAGTCAGACCAGCAACCATCATCTTCGGCAATTAGCTTGGCATTTTCCAACCAATCCGAAATGTCTGATTCGTAATCAGTTGTATTCTTCATTGTTGTCTTCTTCATTACTCCTCCCCCTCTCTTGTTGTTTAGCTTATTTTGTTCCAACTTATGAATTTTGGCTGCCTCCTGCTTGGCCTTCTTCCTTTCCTTCAATATTGTTACCTCTTTTGCAAATGGCATATTCTCTAACGAACAAATCTCAATAGTCATTAGTGATGACGATACGTGACATTGTTCCGATTTCGTACTATTATTATCATTATAGTTATAATCCTTCTTATATGGATTACCATCTTTGCCACGTTTTAACATGCCATTAAATATATCATAATACTTTTGTTCTGGAAAGTATACCGTTAATGAGAATAGACTGTATGGTAAGCACTCCATGAGTAATACCCGCAATTCATCCAACCGTGCGTTAGGGCCATTCCGACGTTTCATTTTCTTTGCCAACATATCATCATTATTTATTGCAGCACGGAATGTCTTTGATTTGTGCACATGTTGCCATGCCCATTCAAATTGTAAGGCCGTAATTTTATCCTGAAAGCCATGTATAATACAGACAAATGTCCATGGCCGTCCAGCTTTTTTAGTACGCCGTGCTCCTCCCGATTTGAGTATACCATTGTGTTGACGTATCCGTCGTTGGGGGTGTGTAGTGAAACCAATATATGTTTTTAATGGATGTTTAGGATCAAGTGAACGCAAAAGGTAGCAATGGAAGTGTTTCTCGGCGGTTGTGGTGTCATCATCATCACTATCATCATCATCATCAATATCTTCATTGTCGCTATCATGTAGCGATTTTGTTATGACGACTTTGGATGATGCATTGATAATTGTGGAATCATTATTGTTATCATCATCAACATCATCATTGATGCTGCTACAGCTACCATCAATGCATTTTGATTGGGATGCCGCCGATGACGCACCTCTCTTTTTACTCCGTGCCCATCGTCCTGCTGACTTGGGTTTGAGTTGTGAATAACTTTTGCTCTTGTCATTGTCATCATTTTCTTTGTGAGTGGGTATGCTGCTGCTATTATTAGTCATCGTCGACTGATTTGCACGAACGACCTTTTTCGGTTTCCATGGAGGTGGAATGCCAGAAGATGACGATGACAATGACGATGACGATGACGATAACGAAGCAGAAGATAATTCGTCATCGACACTGCAAACGTTACCCGCCATGGTAAAACTCTGGCGGCGATGATTGTCCATATTAGTAGATGGCAGCGACGGAATCAAGGGCAGAAATAGCAGCAGTATCATCGCCGCCCATAGTAGTAGTGGTCCGATCAATCGCACGGCGGTAGAACTAGAAATAGCTTCCCACCGATTCTCGCTTCCCGCCATGAGCAATCGAATCAACCGAAACACCATACCATTCTACGTCGGCGAATACACACCGCAGCTCCTCTATCTCTTCCCCAAATCAGCAAGGAAGGCCAAGGAGAAGTATACAATAAAGAAATTTTAATGACCTCATTACGCAACTCCAAACTAACAGCTCTTGGTACAATATTAATCCTCCACTCTACTTACTCATGTTTGCATTACCGTTCATTGGCCATAGCTGCTAATTTATTACCCGACATTACCTCCTCTCCACCAATCGACGTTATATTCGAAGTATGGGTGGGATTTATACTGTGTTTAATTGGGCAATTGACCTACTATGGACCATTCCATCAGGTACGTCGTAAAGCAATTGGTGGAACTGCACTATTACAAAATGATGTGGAGATATTACGAAGTAGTAATGGACGATGGGTCATGAATGAAATTATTGCACCAATATATAGAACACGAGACTTTGATATGTACAATACACGTGTACGTGCATTATCAATGGCCATTCGTGAGAGAAACAAGAATAAAAATTGTATTATGTAAAATCATCGTCGAGGGGAGAGTACCTAGTAGCTCGAGAAACATTAAATGAATTCGTAAGATTCAGGACAAAGGAAATTATAAGGGGGGATGATTGGAAAATACTGCAGATTTTGCATCTTGTTAAACTATAAAAAGGAAGAAATATTATCTGTGGTTACTTTTTTGTGTGTGTCAATCGGGTTTAAAAATGTTGTGTGGTATGTGCTTCTTTTCATTATCATAAGCCACTTTCTTCCAGCTTGACCAAGACATCATTGCTGCAACAAAGAGCATCCGGAATTATTGGTTGCATATCCTTCAACGAATTAGACACTGTCAACTGATCCTCTTGCTTTTTTTACGGGGGCAGCTATATTCTTACTTTCATTATTAAACGAATGACCGCTTGTACAGCTATCGTCTGCCACCAATTTGCCACTTTTTATCGCTGACAAGGGACATGTCCATTGCTTGGTCCTACTGGGTGGGAACTGAGCCTTTCCCCGAGCAGCACACCTATTACACTGTTTACCGTGCGTGACCAAGAGACAGTGCAGATCCAACTTGCAATCATCTGGTACGATCTGATTAAGATAATCATAAGCCGCCTCACGTGTGAATGATTGTGCAATCCATCCCATTTGTTTGGATATTCGTAATACGTGCGTATCCACAGGAAAGTCAGGCTTGCCCAATGCGAACAGTAGGACACAGGAGATAGTTTTAGGACCCATACCCTCTTGCATGTGGACTCATTTCCTTGGTTTGTCTCCCTCGGTAAACGAAACGAGGATTTGGTACAAGTGATCCGTTTTAATTTTAAGTCGCGCAATCATGAAGTCGCGCAATCATTTTTCCTCACACACAAAACAAGGCAACCATGGGGACCTGTGGGAACAAAGGGTGTAAGAAAAGGAGCAAGGCACATAACAAAGGCACTAATAACAAACTTTACTGTACGGTGGCGTGTAGGGTAGCGGATGGTGCAACGCAGTGTGAGAAGGCGAAGGCGACGAGGGTCAGTTTTAACGTTTGTTCCTTGCTCCTTCTCCTTGTCCTGCTCTTACTAACGACACTCTTTCTCCTTTCGTTCTTTTCTCTACCACCTACAGAAGCGGCAGAGCGACAAGAGCAATGCCAAGAGCAGTGCCAAGAAGTCTGCGGCACTCGTGGAGGCAGCCAGGGCCGAAAACGATAATTCATTAACAATCTCGTCAGTAGACTGAATATTCAGCAGATATTCAAAGTTGGCTTCTCTTCTTTCACTTTTGATTATTTGTAACATGTTTAATAACCTCTCAGCACGGAC
>Ga0247832_1003016_pt1 | contig 24109 bp, 20 predicted proteins | sample LaCruzMarch2015__10_FD_192407 | JGI IMG/M metagenome (GOLD analysis project Ga0247832, IMG submission 192407) | Freshwater microbial communities from meromictic Lake La Cruz, Castile-La Mancha, Spain - LaCruzMarch2015_4m | ecosystem: Environmental > Aquatic > Freshwater > Lake | place: Spain... | reverse complement strand
AGCTATTTATCTGATAATGATTTAGAAACAACTGAACGCACCTTACAACGCGACTTAAAAACATTACGTGAACTATGCTTCATTGATGTGAAATACAGTCGTGCGAATGATGGCTATTGGATTGATGAAGATAGCAAACGTGATTTTGATGAATGGATGCGTGTTTTCAACCTATTTAACAATGCGAGAGTCATAAATGAAATCTTATTGAAAAGTAATACAAACCTAGATTTTATAGATTTTGATCGCAACAAACAAGAACTTAAAGGTGATATTCTTGGGAAAGTACTAGGTGCTGTTGTGGATAGAAAAAAAATAAAATTTATTCATCAAAGTTATTGGCATGAAGAATCGAAAGAAGTCTTACTTTATCCTCATTTACTCAAGCAATACTTGAATCGTTGGTATGTTTTTGGCTGTTTTCCAAATGGTGAATTTAGAAGTTTTGGACTTGATCGAGTTGTTGAATTAGAAGTCTTAACCGAGACTTTTAAGTTGAAAAATAAAAAACCAAAAGAATTATTTGATTCAGTTATTGGTTTGGTTTATTCTGGAGAAAAGGTAGAAACAATTGTGCTTTCATTTGACACTTTTCAAGGAAAATATATTAAATCGCAGCCAATTCACCACAGTCAAAAAATAGTGATTGATTCAGATAAAGAACTTCGAATTGAACTACGAGTAAAAGTTAATTATGAATTGGAAGAACAAATATTAAAACATGGTCAACGTGTTCGCGTATTGGAACCAAAATCTTTCCGAAAATTGATTAAAACCCGTTTAAAAGAAGCCATAGCTGGTTATAAATCCGAAAAAAACAGTGAAAAGTAGTCTAAAAATTACCAAAATCAATTTATTTTATCGCTCGAATCATCCTGTTTTTTCCTTGTAAATCTTTTTTAATTTCAATTTCTTTGAAACCAAGTTTTTCTAGATAATTCTTGACATCATCGCTGAATTTATGGTGCAATTCGAAATAAATCCAACCACCAGGTTTAAGCTTCTTTTGCGCTAAATCAGCAATACGTTCGTAAAAAATAATGGGTGAATGTTTATCAACAAATAAGGCAAGGTGCGGTTCAAAATCCAATACATTTTTTGACATTTCAATTTTTTCTTCAGTTGGAATGTAAGGTGGGTTTGAAACTATTAAATCCAAATCAAAAAAAGAATCCCAGTATGGTGAATTGGTATCTAGTGCATCGCCTGTTTCAAATGTAACTTGTAAAGAATTCCTTCTTGCATTTAATCGTGCCAAATCATTTGCATCCTCTGAAATGTCAATTCCAATAATTCTAGCATCATTAAATATCTTTTTTAAAGCCAAAGCTATGCAGCCTGAACCTGAACAAATATCAATTGCTTTAGCAACACTAGAATGTTCACTAATCCAATCAACCAATTCTTCTGTTTCTGGTCGAGGAATTAAAGCACGTTTATCACAATTAATAATGAGTCCATAAAATTCAGTTTCTCCTAAAATATATTGAAATGGTTCGTCTTTGATTAATCGTTTTACAAATGAACGAATAAACAACAAGTCAGATTCTGAAAGACGAAAATCCGAATTTATGAGTAGATCAGCCTTTGTCCAATTAAAACGTTTACGCAAAATTTCACTCCACATGAATTTTAATTCTGTAGCTGAGAATCCATTCAATTGTTCAAAAAAATAAGCTTTTGCAGCTGAAATTGTGTTGTCTTTAACGAACATGCTTAAAAAAAAAGAAACTAATTATAGAACATTCATTTACTTTACAAAAACAACCTCTTCGTATGGAACTCTAAATCGTTGTCCCCAAATTCCTTTTTCAGTACCTTTCCCAACAGCAATAATCATATTAATTTCTGCGCCTCGCGGTAAATTTAGTGCTTTTTTAACACGTAATTTATCAAAGCCTTCCATCGGACAAGATTCAAAACCTTCAGCAGCAATAGAAAGCATAAACGTTTGAGCTGCTAAGCCACATGATTTGTGTACACTCACACGTTGATCTGCCTTTCCTCCCATTCGCATAAATGGTTTACGCAATCCGCCGAAAAAGCAAATAGTTCTTCTCAACAAAGTCATTACACCAAAAGGGTCATTTACGTAAACTAGACGCATAAGTTTACCGTAATAATCCAATCCTCCCTTTTCTAATTTACTAGGTTCGCCTTTGATTTGACTATTAATTTTATCGTAATTCCATTTTGCCCGTTCTTTCCATTTATCTTGACGCGTTACAAAAACAACCATTTGTTGTGCTGTTTTTGCAGCAGATTGACTCAAACAAAGTGGAATAAATTTTTTCAATTCTTCATCGGATTGGATCCAATAGAATTCCCATAATTGCATATTGCTACTATTTGGGGACAAAATCGCACGCTCTAAACTACGTTTAATAACAGCTGGAGGTACAGGAATAGCTGGGTCAAAATGTCGATTATTTCTTCTTCTATCAATAATGGATTGAAATTCGTTACTATACATAAAATAATAATTTTTTGACGAAAATACCAATAAGTTAAAGTTTATTTGATTTAGATTTGAAATCTTATTGAATCGTGATGATTTATCAATTTATAATGCATGTCAATTTCATTGGAAAGAAATAGTGGTTTAGATCTAATGCGCTCGGTAGCTATACTAATTGTACTGTTGCAGCACAGCTTGTTTGTTATACCAAGAAATAAAACAACTCAATTTTTATCAGAGATTTTTAACTTTTTTGATGGTGTTTCCATTTTCTTTGTGTTAAGTGGTTTCTTAATAGGAAATATTTTAATTAAAGAAACAATTTTAAAAAAAATGGATTTTGTATCTCTTATGATTTTTTGGAAAAGACGTTGGCTCAGAACAATTCCAAGTTATTATTTAATTCTAACAATTGTTTTAATTATTTCACTCTTTGAAAAAAAGCAGGATCTAATAATATACGTAAGTTACTACACATTTTTACAAAATGTAATTTATGAATTGGCTGCTTTTTATCCAGAAGCATGGAGTCTTTCAATTGAAGAATGGTTTTACTTTCTTTTTCCAATTGTAATTTTAGCTTTCTTGAAATTTGGAAAACAATATCAATCACTTTTGTTTTCAGTTTTAGTTTTTATTTTACTTGCTTTAATTTTTAGATTGATTGCTTTAGAAAATGATACAGCTATTGATTTAAGAAAATCACTTATTTTTCGAATGGATGCAATTGCATTTGGCGTCTTATTTGCTTATCTTAAATTTAAATATGAATCTATTTTTTTTGAAAAAAAACGTGTGTTGTTTGCTTTTGGAATTCTATTAATACTTATAATATCGTTTTGTAAATACTTTTGTAGCACTTATTTTTTGATCTTTTTTTATTCTTTGGAAGCTTTAAGTTATGGCTTGATGTTACCTTTCATAGTTAACTTTAATACAAAAAAAATAAAAAAATTAAACAAGATTTTTTTCTATTTCAGCACACGGTCTTACTTACTTTATCTAACGAATTTATCGCTAGTAATTGGTATCATTTTACCTACATTAAAAAAAACACTACCAATCATGAATCAAAATTCTTTGTTTTTCTATTTGTTATTTTGGGTAATAAATATTGCGATTGTTGAAGTGATTTACCACTTTTTTGAACGACCAATTTTAGTTTGGAGAGATAAATATGTAACACATGTCACTTGAATTGTTGACAATTAAAATTTTGTGATTTCAAACTTTAGTTAATTTTGTTTTTAAAAAAATAAAATGAATTCAATTGAAAAAGTACATTGCCTGATTATCGGTTCAGGACCAGCAGGATATACAGCAGCAATTTATGCAGCACGCGCAGACATGAAACCAGTTATGTATCAAGGACTTCAACCTGGAGGTCAATTAACAACTACAAACGAAGTTGAAAATTTCCCTGGTTATCCAAATGGAATTAGTGGTCCTGAAATGATGGTTGAGTTAGAAGCGCAAGCTAAACGATTTGATACAGATATTCGCTTTGGATTTATTGAAAAGGTAGATTTTTCAGGAACAATTCATAAATGTTGGGCAGACGATGGAAAAGAAATTCACGCTGAAACTGTGATTATTTCTACTGGTGCTTCCGCAAAATACTTAGGTTTAGAAAGCGAACAAAAGTATTTAAAACTTGGAGGAGGTGTTTCTGCTTGCGCTGTTTGCGACGGATTCTTTTACCGCAATCAAGAAGTTGTGATTGTTGGAGCAGGAGATTCCGCTTGTGAAGAAGCTCATTATCTTTCTAAATTGTGTACAAAAGTGACAATGCTGGTCAGAAAAGATTTTAGAGCCTCAAAAATCATGGCTGACCGCGTAAAGAAAACTGAAAATATTGAGATTTTATACAATACAGAAACGATAGAAGTTTTAGGTGACGGTCAATTAGTAACTGGTGTTCGAGTTTTCAATAATAAAACAAATGAAAAACACGAAATTCCAGCAACTGGATTCTTTGTAGCAATCGGACACGAACCAAATACAGCTATTTTTAAAGATTTTATCGACCTTGACGAGACAGGCTACATCAAATATGCACAACCTGGAACTAGTAAAACTAATGTTCAAGGTGTTTTTGTAGCTGGAGATGCCGCAGATAAAACATACAGACAAGCGATTACAGCTGCAGGAACTGGTTGTATGGCAGCATTAGATGCAGAGCGTTATTTAGCAGCAAAAGAATAAATTATTGCAAAATAATGAAAGGACGGTTTTGTGTAAAATCGTCCTATTTAAATGGATTCTATCAATCTAGCATTTAGATAAGATGGATTATCAGTAACTTCTTTTCCAAGCCAAGCTGGTTTATCGAAATGTTCATTTTCAGATTTAAGTTCAATTTCAGCTAAAATCAAACCTTTGAGTTTTCCTTCAAAAACATCAATTTCCCATAAATGATTTCCAAAGAATATTTCATATCGTGTTTTTGAAAGCGATTTTAGATTCAATAATTCAATCATATTTTGAGCATCTTTTAATGGGATTTGGTACTCAAATTCATCTCTACTCAGTGTCTCTTTTCAGATTTTTAGTGTTAAAAAAGCTAGATCTCCTTTGATTCTAATTCGAATTGTTCGATCTTTTTCATTTTGAATATAGGCTTGTTCAATTATACTTCCTTTATGCGGCTGAATAAATCCCAATTCACTTTTGTCCACTAAAAACTTGCGTTCGATTTCTTTCATTGAAACAAAAATAAACATTATCAGAATTTAATTTGATTTTTAAATATCAGCGGAATTTAATTTGAAAAACTACAATCCTCAAATATCCTTAAGTCCTATTATCTTTGTAGTAATTATGAAAATCAAAGATGCAGTATTTGTTGTTTCCAATTCGGATATCAGCAAATGTCCAACGGATGAAAAATTTGAATTTGCCTTCATTGGTCGATCAAATGTTGGTAAATCCTCGTTAATCAATATGTTAACGAGTAAGAAAAACCTTGCGAAAACTTCAGGAACACCAGGAAAAACACAATTAATTAACCACTTTTTGATTGATGAAAAATGGTATTTAGTGGATTTACCAGGATATGGCTACGCAAAAGCATCAAAAACAGCGCGTTTCAAATGGGAGAAATTTATCTCCGAATACTTAACGAAACGCAAAAACTTAATGAACACGTTTGTATTACTGGACGCACGACTTGAACCGCAACAAATTGATCTAGAATTTATGAATTGGTGTGGTGAAAAAGGCCTTCCCTTTTCAATGGTTTTCACTAAAATAGATAAACTTTCTAGTACAGCACTTCAAAAAAACCTAGCGAAATACCGCAAAGAAATGTTGAAATATTGGGACGAATTGCCACCTGTTTTCACAAGTTCAAGCGAATCTGGCTTTGGGAAAGAACCAATTTTAAATTACATCGGAGCAATTTTAGAATAAAATGTTAGATTTCAAAAGTTTAAGAGCGAAAAAAATCAGTGTTATGTGATTTTAGTCACATTTAGTTCGATTCCACTGCATTAAATTTATACTCATAAAACAACATTGAATTTTCGTTCAAGCTCGTTTTTTAAGAAGTTTAAATTTTAAAATTAAGAATCATGAAAACAAACATGGGTACAGCAGACAAAATTATCAGAATGGTAATCGTCGCAATTTTCGCAACACTTTATTTCACTGGAACTGTAACTGGAACAATAGGAATTGTACTACTTGCATTGGGTGGAATTTTCACTTTAACTAGTTTGATTGGCTTTTGTCCTTTGTACTCCATAGTTGGATTCTCAACTTGTCCCATAAAGAAATAAGTTTTTGGAAATTCTTACATTTAATAAATTAGGTTAAGTAAAGAAAATCTGAGTTTACCTAATTTTTAAATACAATTCGACGGAAAATAATTGCAATAACCATTGAATTCAAGGTTGAATAGACCATTAACGCCAATAAAGAAATAATCATTGTAAATTTTGCGCTATACATAGATTTTGTGTTTTCCATCACTTCGCGTTTAATCTCCTCTGGATTTTTATTTTCCATTGCAGGATTTGAAGTTTGAATCTCCTTAATCACTTTTGGATTCTGCATCTTCAATTCAATTTCCAGAATTTTCTTATCGTTGAAATCAGGATAAATTTTTTCATAATAAAAATACAAAAACACACTCACAATCAAGGTGTAAGGAACTCCAGCTAGCATTCCATTTTTGATGTCATTTAATAGATTGCTTTCTATTTCTTTGCGTTTCAATTGAAAAAGTGAATACGCAATTGCAGCAGTCAGCAAAAACATATTGATAAAAACAAACAACTTAATGTCATCTACTGAAAAGTTTATTGCTAAACCTAACATTTTCAACACAATCCATAGGAGTGCTGCGCCAATACCAACTTTAATTGGGAGTTTCATTAGCTATTCATTGAAATCAAAAATTCTTCGTTGGAGATAGTATTTTCCATGTGCGATTTCATAAATTCCATGGCTTCAACAGGATTCATGTCGGCAATGAATTTACGAATTAACCAAATACGTTGTAATACATCTTTTCCAACCAACAAATCTTCTCTTCTTGTTCCAGATGCTGTTATATCGATTGCAGGATAAATTCTTCTGTTAGATATTTTACGATCTAACTGCAATTCCATGTTACCAGTTCCTTTAAATTCTTCAAAGATTACCTCGTCCATTTTTGAACCTGTTTCCGTTAATGCTGTTGCTAAAATGGAAAGTGAACCTCCGTTTTCAATTTTACGAGCTGAACCAAAGAAACGTTTTGGTTTATGAAGTGCGTTTGCATCCACACCACCTGAAAGTACTTTTCCAGATGCAGGAGAAACTGTATTGTATGCACGAGCTAAACGTGTAATAGAATCTAATAAAATACAAACATCGTGTCCACATTCAACCATTCGTTTTGCTTTTTCCAAAACCATATTTGCTACTTTTACGTGACGTTCAGCTGGTTCATCAAAAGTTGAAGCAATAACCTCAGCTTTAACACTTCGAGCCATATCTGTCACCTCTTCAGGGCGTTCATCAATCAATAAAACAATTAAATATGTTTCAGGATGATTTGCCGCGATTGCGTTTGCAACATCTTTCAATAACATTGTTTTACCAGTCTTTGGTTGTGCCACAATCATTCCACGTTGTCCTTTTCCTATTGGAGCGAATAAATCCATCACACGAGTAGAAAGCGTTTCTTGTTTGTGACCTGTTAATTTAAATTTCTCAGAAGGAAAAAGTGGTGTCAAATATTGAAAAGGAACTCTGTCGCGAATGTAGGAAGGATGTCTTCCGTTGATTGATTCAACTTTGACTAAAGGGAAAAATTTCTCACCTTCTTTTGGAGGTCTAATGGAACCTTTAACAGTATCTCCTGTTTTCAAACCAAACAATTTAATTTGATTTTGAGAAACATAAATATCATCAGGTGAAGGCAAATAATTGTAATCCGAAGATCTTAAAAATCCATAGCCATCTTGGATAACCTCTAAAACGCCTTCTGCAGAAACGATTCCAACTAAATCATAATTTTCCTCTTGAACTTTTTCTTCTACTTTTTCTGTATTTGGATTATTTTGTTGATTAGAATTTTGGTTTGGATTCCTATTTGGATTGTGATTCGGGTTTTGATTTGGATTACGGTTAGGGTTTTGATTCGGATTTTGATTTGGATTTATATTCTCTCCATTCCCTTGATTATTTCCGTTTTCTACTTGTGGTCGGTTGTGAACTGGTTTATTTTGATGCTGTGGCTTTCGTTGATTTTGATTCTGATTTGAAGTTTGATTTTCAGTAATCTCTTCGGTTGAATCAACTGCTACAACTTGATTTCTTTGTTTATTTTGGTTTGGGTTGTTGCGATTTGCTTTCAGATTTTGTTCATGCTTAGGGTGTTGTGGTTTCCTATCTTGATTTTCCTCTGTTTCGTCTTTCTTTTCTAAAATAGGTGGAACTTCAGATAATTCAGTTGCAAGTTCTTCCTTTTTTAAATTAATCGGTTTTTCAGTTTCCACTTCTTCAACAATTTCTTGTTTTTCCTCAAATAAAACTGGTTTAGATTCAGTTATTGGAGCTTCAACAATGATAGTTTTACGCTTTCTTTTTGATTTATTATCATCTTTGCTTTCAGCTGTTTCTTCAAAAAGTGTTGGAATTGAGTTTTTTTGAACATCTACTTTATTTGATTTTTCAACTGGTTTATCTTCGCCCATTAACAAGTTTATTAATTCGGCTTTTTTGTAGTCGCTTGCGTTTTCAATTCCAATAGTTTCAGCGATAACTCTTAGGTCTGAGATTTTTTTTGTCTCTAATGTTTTACGATCCATTTAGATTGTATAATTTTTTTGATTGGGTAGGAATTCGAGAGAAAACCTATTAGTAATAAAGAATTGACGCAAGTTTAACAAAAACTATTGATGTAGCAATGAAAAAATTAATTTTCTATGTTTTTCTTTTCTTTTTCTTTGCTGCAGGAAATAATATATTGTTCAAAATCAATCTATAACCTGGAGAATTTGGATGTAAACTTAAATTAGTAACCGGGTCTCCAACGAAATGCTGATAATCCTCTGGATCATGTCCTCCGTAAAAAGTCCATGTCCCCTGCCCCATTTCACCGTGAAGATATTTAGCCGTTCCAGCAGCTTTGTTTTCTCCTAAAATTAAGACATTTGACTTAATAAACTCCTTTCTAAAATCAGTAGTTTGTCCCATAAAACCATTGATTACATCGACATGACATTGTGTTAACATCGTTGGAACAACGTCCCATTTTGCAGAAAAATCAAATAAAGTAAATTGATCTACTGGCTCTGTTATTAATCTGTTTACTCGCAAATCAGAAGCGTCAATATCTGAATATTCATAAATCATTGGATCTTTGATTAAATGAAAATCTTTAAATGCAAAAGTTTGAGTAAAATCTAATTTATCTTGCGCTCTTCCATCCGAAGGATCACCATCAAAAACGGATTCACAAATATCTATTCCTTGAGCTGCCAAAGCAATATCGAAGCTATCGGTTCCACTACACATTGTGAAAAGAAATCCTCCGCCAATTACGAAATTTTTTAAGTTTTTAGCAACCGCTAATTTCAATTCAGATACTTTTTTGAAACCCAACATTTTAGCATCTTTTTCAGCAATCATTACTTGTTCTTGATACCAAGCTTGGTAACGTGCATTGCCGTAAAATTTTCCATATTGACCTGTGAAATCTTCATGGTGTAGATGCAACCAATCGTATTTTGGCAACATTCCCATCACAATGGAAGAATCGTAAATTTTATCATATTTTATTTCCGCATATTCTAGTACCAATGTTACTGCGTCATCCCAAGGTTGTTTATTTGGAGGAGTGTAAACTGCAATTTTTGGAGCTTTTTCGAGTTGAACTATCTCCATATTCACTTCTGGATTGGCAATTTGAGATCGAATAGTATTTACTTGTCCATCAGTCAAAATGTCATAACGTACACCGCGAATAATTAATTCCTCTTCTATCGTTTTTAAGTGTGGAATTAAAAAAGAACCACCACGATAATTCAACAACCATTCAATTACCACATCATTTTCAAGTGTCCAAAAAGCAATTCCATAAGCTTTAAGGTGGTTATTTTGTGCCTCATCCATTGGAATTAATATTTGAGTAGCTTTCAAAGGCACAAAAATCAAAAGAAAAAAAGCAAAGAGTAAATTCTTCATGTTAAAAAGGGCTTTCGTCGTTTCTATCGTTTACAAAATCAATACCATCAGTATCATCTACTATTACATCATTCATTTTACTTGCAATAATCATTGTGTTCTGATCATTATTGTGATTAAATCCTACAATTCCATTTGTTAACGGATTTGACACATCTAATTCTGGTATTTCATGTAAATTTTCAAATCGAGCATATTCTGGAACAAAACGTAATCTCACTCGATCTAACGAACCATTTCTATGTTTTGCAATGATTATTTCACCTATACCATGTGTCGATTGACCTTCGTCATCGGTATTAAGTCCATAATAATCTGGACGATAAATAAATGAAACGATATCGGCATCTTGTTCGATTGCACCCGATTCACGTAAATCTGAAAGTTGAGGACGTTTGTCTCCACCTCTTGTTTCAACCGAGCGACTAAGCTGAGAAAGAGCAATGATTGGAACATTTAATTCTTTTGCAATTTCTTTAATTGACCGCGAAATAGTTGAAATTTCTTGCTCACGGTTTCCGCCACCTTTTCCATCTTTGGCAGACATTAACTGTAAGTAGTCAATGATTATCAATTGAATATCGTGTTGCGCTTTAAGTCTTCTACATTTTGCTCGGAAGTCAAAAATCGACAAGCCGGGTGTATCATCAATAAACAATGGTGCGGCAGAAAGTTTCGTTATTCGCGAATGCATTTGTTGAAACTCATGATCTTTCAAATCACCTTTTCTTAATTTTTGAGCATCAATTCTAGCTTCGCTTGCTATTAAACGTTTCACTAACTGTACTGCTGACATTTCCAGTGAAAAAACGGCAACACCCATATTATAATCAACCGCAGTATTTCTTGCCATTGAGAGTACAAAAGCTGTTTTTCCCATACCTGGTCGTGCAGCAAGTACAATCATATCAGATCGTTGCCATCCAGAAGTTAACTTATCCAAGTCGAAGAAACCCGTTGGCACACCTGAAATACCATCTGAATTTTGAGCTGCTTTTTCTATTTCTTGTATTGCCTCTCGAACCACACTTGTCATCGTTGCAACTTGTTTGCTCATATTTTTTTCAGCAATAGAAAACAAATCTTGTTCGGCAGCATTTAATAGTTCAAAAACATCTTTAGTTTCATCAAAAGAATCACGAATGATTTCACTGCTCACACGAATGAGTTCTCTTTTAATGAATTTCTCAGCTATGATTCGGGCGTGAAACTGAATATGTGCAGAGGATGCTACACGATTTGTTAAAGAAGAAATATAGGCTGCACCACCAGCAGCTTCCAATTCACCATTTTTTATCAAACGAGCGGTTACAGTTACTAAATCAATAGGTTTCGTTTCACCAAAAATATCATGAATTGCTTTATAAATGTATTGATGCTTAGGATCGTAAAAACTATTATAACTTAAAATTTCTATAGTTTCATTGACTGCGGTTTTCTCTAACATCATTGCACCTAAAACAACTTGTTCAACATCAATTGCTTGAGGAGGAATACGTCCGATATCGCCTGTTAAAACAGAAGGGTTTTTTACTCTAGAAATTGGTTTACGATTACTTTCAGGTGTTTCCATTCAGCAAATATACACAATGAGAATTTGTTGCCCTCTACCCTTTTTAATTAGTTTATTAAAAGATGCTAATAATGGTAATGAACAATTGTTGAATAATATTAAAACATAAAAAAAGCCGACTCCAATGAAGCCGACTTTTCAAATATTATATAATGGTTTATTCTTTAATGAACTGTTTTACAATGGCTTTATTTCCGTTGTAAATTCCAAGGTAATAAGAACCTGCCGCTAATTTACGACTCATTTCTATCGTTTTAGAAGCTTTTCCGTTTAAGACTTCCATTTTGAATGTAGCAACTTCTTGTCCATTGATATTAAATAATTTACAATTCAAATCACTTCCAACAATACCATTAACTTCTAGTTCAAAAACACCATTATTTGGATTAGGGTATAATTTCACAACTTGTAAAGTTCCTTCAAATTCATCAATTCCAACAGTTGATTCTACTTCAATTGTGTATGTACTTATACATCCATTATTATCTTTTGCATAAACTGTGTAAGTTCCTGGAGCTAAGTTTGAAAATAGAGAACCAGAAAAATAATTTGTTCCATTAATACTGTAAGTGTATGGAGTTAAACCACCTGTTGCTGATGCTGTAATTGTTCCATTCGTACCTGAAGAACTTGTTGAAACTGCATTTGCAATCACAGCTGTCGGTTCAGTTATAGTAGTATTAAATGTTTTCAAACAGCCATTTGCGTCTTTTACTGTAACAGTATATGAACCTGCCGAAAGATTGTTGATTGTACTTAACGAAAAGAAATTTGTTCCATCTAAGCTGTATTGATAAGGTGTTGTTCCACCGTTTCCTGCTGCTGTGATGATTCCATTAGCACTTCCATTACATGTGATCATAGTTGGAATTGCATTTAGTGCTAAAGCTGTTGGTTCAGTAATTGTCACTGTCGATTGACCAATACAGTTATTTCCATCTTTTGCATATACTGTATAAGTTCCAGCCGTTAAACCAGGAAATGATGATGTAGCACTATAATTTGTTCCATTGATTGAATAGGTATAGGAAGAATTTCCACCGGTAGCACTAACTGAAATTGCACCTGATTGATTTCCAAAACAAGGAATAGATGCAGTTTGCGTTGGAGTAACTGTTATAACAACATCAGCTAATAAATCAATTGTTCCAGTTCCTGTACAGCCAATATTATCTGTTACGATATAAGTATAAGTTCCAGCAGGTAAATTGCCAAATGTTCCATTTGCTTGTGCTGGACTTTCATTTAATGCATAAGTAAAAGGTGCTGTTCCACCGTTTGCAACAAGCGATATTTGTCCTTCTGATCCATTACATGATGGTTGAGCAACAATTGTTGATGTTGCAGTTAATCCTGAACCTGAACTCACTGTAACATTTAATGTTTTCGTGTCGTTACATGTGTTTTCGTCAGGTGAAGTACCATTTACAGTTGTTGTGTTGATTGTTACAGTATTTGAACCATTCACTAAACCAGCTATTGTAATAAAAACAGTATCTGTTGATCCAACTCCAATTAATTGATTTGAAGTGTAATTAACATTAGTCATAGCACCAGTTCCAACTTGCCATTGAATTACGCCAGATGTGATTGCAGTGGTTCCACGATTTTCAATAATAACTCCTAATTGAGTAGATGCTCCACAAACATTTCCAGGAATAACTTGGAAAACACTAGAAATTGTGGCATCAATTGCATCTGGATTAAATCTAATAGCAGATACATTTGTTTTTGTTCCAGAAGCACTATTTGCACCTTGTTGGTAAACACCTGCATAATAGAAAGTTTCACCATCAAAATCATCAATTGCCATGTGGTGATAATCTCCCCAACGTGTATCACCATTTGAAGTTTTTGAATTAGCTCCAGCGATGACTGTTGTTTCTGCCATTGTCATCGTTCCAAGTGGGTCACATGGTTTTCTGCCTGTCATTTTAATTGAAGGGAAATCACCAGTAGCGTTACTAGAAGTTGAATAAGCCATTAAAATATTACCGTATTTATCAATATTAATTGCTGGCATCCAACGACTCGTTCCAGTACCTGGTGCATAAGTTCCTTCTTGATATTTTGTCCAAGTTGGCGTTGTTACTCCTGTTGCTCTTCTTAATTCAATCCAACGAACACCAGCTCTATCAGCTCCATCAACATCAGTTGAAAGACATAAAACCATTGCTTGATGCGTATCGAAAACGCGCATTGGAGCTTTGTACATGACAGTTTCTCTTAAAGGATCCAATGTATTTGTTGTTCCTGGCTGTTTGATACACGCAAAACTTGTCAATCCACATAATTTAGAGTCGATTTCTGCAATAGAAATATCTTGAACTTTAGTTGTTGTAGCTGTATTATTTGTCCAATTGATATCCATTTCCCACAATTCAATCCAGTCATTTGTTCCGCTATCAGGTGTTCCATTTGAATGAGATTCATCATCACGGTGTCGAACAAATAATGGTTTCATTCCTGCTGGTGCAGCATTATCTCCTTCAAGATCAACTGGCGTAATGGATTGGAAACCAAAACCATTTAAAGAATAACCTATTGCTCTCTTTATAAATGGGGAGGTTGCTCCAGTCAACAAGGCACTTAATCTCATTGCGTAAACTGTTGGAGGTCCACCTTCATTAGTTGAAACTAAAAACGCATCTGAACTTGTTGAAAATCCATATTTTGGATAATCAGGAAAACTAGTACATGTGAATGCATAACGGTAGTAAGCACCTTGAGGATTGCTTGTTTGAGAAACATAAACTAGTAGTCTATTTCCGGAACTTGAAAATTCAGTAATAAACCAACGTCTTGCTGGTTTGTAGTACAATACAATTGGGTCACCAGCACCTGTAATTGCTCCTGATGTTACTAAATTCCTCATCGTGTAAGAAGCACTTCCAACTGTAGCTCCAGTTGAACGATTGAAAATGCGATATACCGCACCGCCACTTGAATTAGTTGCACTGATTGCAACTGAACTATCAGCATCAACTGTTGGATCTGGTGGAGAAATCCCAACTCCTAAACCTGGTTTCGACCAAAGAACAGTTGCAGTTAGTGTTTTTTGTTGATTTGTAAGCTCATGTTGTTGCCAAACCCAATCAGGATTGTGTGTTTGACTGTTATCCACTTCAATCAACTCTCTTCCTTTGAAGTTTGGTTTGATAACTTGATTTTTAGGATTTTCCATTCCTGCTGGTGTTGGAACTAATTCAGCATTAGTTGGAGAAAAATAACCCATAAACTGTGATTCTTGTCCGAATAGACTGAAATTGGCAGCAACGAGTATGAAAGTAAAAATTCTTTTCATTTTGAGTATTTAATAGTTTTGCGATTAAATTTAGGCATTTGAAATTATTTATTGAATGCTTTTGTTAACATATTTTTGTTTTACTTGTTCACATTTAATAACTCTCAACTAATTTTGAAAAATGAAAATATTAATTTCTCCTGCAAAAAGTATCGATGAAAAAGCACTAAAATCAAGTGTTTCAACAATTCCCATCTTTCAAAATGAAGCTCAAAAAATTGTTAAAAACTTACGAAATTTAAAAATTGATGAGCTAAAAGATTTAATGTCCATATCTGAAGATTTAGCAAAATTGAACTGGAAAAGGTATAAGAATTGGAAAAAATCAACGAGTGAAAGTGACGAATTAATTACTGCTGGATTTGCATTTTCAGGTGAAGTTTATCGTGGCTTGGAAATAGCTAGTTTAAATTCTGAAGAATTAGAATTCGCCAATCAAAATTTACGTATTCTCTCTGGAATGTATGGAATTCTGAAACCAACGGATTTAATTTACCCTTATCGTCTAGAAATGGGAACACGTTTCTCCCCTATTGATGAACAGAAAAATCTCTATGAATTTTGGAAAGATAAAATTGCAAAAACATTAAAAAAAGAGCTTGAAAAAGAAGAAGTACTTGTAAACCTTGCTTCTCATGAATACTTCAAATCAGTTGATATCCAACAAATTAAAAACAGAATTATAACTCCTGTATTTAAAGAATTCAAAAATGGAAAATTCTCAATTGTAATGATGTATGCTAAACATGCTCGAGGTGCAATGGCTAGGTATTTAATTCAAAATCAATTTGCTAAAATTGAAGAACTAAAACTTTATTCCGTCGATGGCTACGCATTTGACGCAAATCAATCGACTGAAAATGAATGGGTTTTTGTAAGATGAGATTAATTAAGAATTAAAAATGCAGAATGTAGAATCTAAAATTTAGAATTAGAATTCAAAATTTGGGTTTTGTGAAAGTATATCCCAAGTGTGGTCTGCAAGCAATTTAACAGTTGCAATAAATTCAAAATTTTGCTTAGTTCTACCCCATTGTTCTGGTCCAACTAGCGAAAGTACAAATGCTTTATTGTCCCGTTGATATAAATGATACGTGTGATTAATAAAAGGTTCAAAGCGCATCTCAGCTTGATAAATAAATTCTGAAACTTGTTTTCTTGCGTTTAACTTTTTTGCTTGTTCCGCCAACAATTGCATCTGTTCATAAATTTGATTCAGTTGCATATCTGTTTGATGGTCCATCGCTTCTAGCGCGCGACCTTTCAATTTTCCTTGGTCTTCAGGTTTGATTAATGCACTTCCTGCGTGATGCGCATATTCCAAACTGTGGGGATTTTCCGTGATTTTGTCTGGGTCGATTGGATTGATGAATTCTTTGTTTTCCACTTAAAATAAATTTGCGAGTTTTTTACCTACTTCAGAACCGATTGCTACACCCATTCCACCCATACGAACACCAAAAGCTACCTTATTGTTCACTTTTTTGATTATTGGCGACTTTTCTTTACCCACGCCCATGATTCCAGACCAAGAATAATCAATTTCAAAAGGAGTTGTTGGCAAAATATTTTCTTTCAATAAATGCAGTATAGAAGCTTGAATTTGATCCGTTGTTCCAAAGTTCTCTGTAGTTTCCCCTTCGATATTTAAATTTCTTCCACCACCGATTAAAATTCGATTTTCAATATTTCGAAAATAATAATAGCCGGCATCGAAATGAAAAGTTCCTTCAATTTTTAAATCTTGAATTGGTTTAGTGATCATCACTTGTGCACGAGCTGGTTGCAAGTCTGCCTTTAGAAACTTATTTGCAAAACCATTTGTACAAATTAATAAATGAGCACAATTCAATTCTCCAAAATTGGTAATCAATTGAACTTCTTGATTCAATTCTGAAAAAGATTCTAAATTAACACCGAATAAAGTTTGAATTCCATCTTCAACCGTTTTTTTATATAATTCTGTTATTAATTTTCCGGTGTCTATACTTCCTTCCAATCTATTTTTATAGGCTTTTTGAAAACCTTTAAATCCAAAAGAACTTAAAAAGATTGAATCATCAGAATAGACGAAATCTTCAAAAATTAATGCTTTTGTTTTTGAATTTAAATAGTAAATAAGATCAGCTGGAATATCTGAATGATTACATCCAATTAAATCCCAAGAGGCACATGATTTATAGTCAATTTTGTCTTTTTCAACTAATGAAAAAAGAGTTTGAAGTCCTTGATATCGCAATAAAAAAGTCTCCCAAACTTCATTTTCATCGTTTTTCTGCAAATCATCATATAATTCTGTTGGACTTCCAAAACAAGCAAAACCAGCATTTTTTGTGCTAGCTCCAGTTGGCAAATAACCTCTTTCAAGAATGGTGATTTTAGCGGAAGAATAGCGTTTCTTTAGAAAAATAGCAGTACTCATTCCAACAATTCCAGAACCTATTATAGCAAAGTCAATATCATTTAAATATTCTTTGCGTTCCCAAAAACTTAATTCATTAAAAAAAAGCATTTTAATATTCGTGTTTTTTCACCAATTTTGTAAAAGTGAAACAAATGTATAGTAAAACGTTCTATACAATCATTTCAACATTAGAAACTATGCGTATTAAACTACTTTTTTTATTCTTTTTAAGCACTTTTTACACTTCGATAAGTTTTTCGCAGGCAACGAGTGTTACAATTTCCCTTGACGGTTCTATCAATAACTTTGTATCAGATGAAAAGCTTTTTGGAGTTACCATTTACATGATGCAAAATGAAAAAACTCTATCAAAATCTATTACTGATAATTTTGGAAATTACTCTATTTCTGGAAAAGTAAACATTTTAGAACCTGTAGATTTACTGATTTCTAAACCAGGTTATATTTCTAAAAAGGTTCTTTTTGATATTGCAACTTTGAAAATCAATAAAAATAGAGCTGATGCAACAACCTTAGAACTAGTAGAAGAATTAATTATTGAATTGTATGAATTGCGGCCAGGAGTTGATTTAAATTTTGCTAAAATTGGTTATGCTGAAAAATTCACGTGGGATCAACCATCATTCATTGTTAAACCTGACACAAAAACGAAAGATGAAATTGAAAAAAAGGTTATAGAAGCTTACGAAAAAGCTGAAATTAACAATGCCTCTAAAAAATTTATTATTGAAGCTGAAAAGGCTAATAACAAAAAAGATTATGCAAGAGCAGTTGCTTATTATGATTCTGCTTTAGTTGTTGCACCAAAAGATTCATTAATAATAAAAAATAGAGCAGCAACAAATTTAAATTTACAGGCTCAAAAAGCAGAAGAAATTAAGCGAAAAGACTATACTATTTTCAAAGAAGCTGGAGATGCTGCATTTAAAAGTGGAAATTGGGCTTTAGCAGAATCAAAATATGCTGAAGCTGCAAAAATATATCCTACTGAGCAATACATAAAAGACCAAGTTCAAAAGATTGCCTCTGAAAAACAAAAGGAAACAGATGCTGCAAAAAACAAGTTAAATTATGAAAAAGCGATACAAGAGGCTAACACTTTTGTCGCTGCTAAGAAATATAACGAGGCAATTGCCAAATTTACTCAAGCGCTTAGTTTCCAACCTAATCAAAAAGTATTTATTGATACAGAAATTGCCAAAATTAAAGTAGAACTAACTGATGCAGCTCTAGAAGAAATTATCAAAAAAGATTTAAAATCTGCTAGCGATTTATTGAGTAAATCAAAATTAGAAGATGCAATAAAAACATATCGAGCAACCGAACCAACAATTTCTAAATTTTCTAATCAAGCTTTGATTGATAAATACTCAAAAGAAGTTAAAGATGGAATTCAAAATGTTCAAGCGAAAAAAGACACTGAAGATCAATTATATAAAGCTCAATTAGCGAAAGCACAAGAAAATTTTGAAAAAGGAAAAGAGTTCTATAGTGTGGCTAAAAACATCTTAAATTCTGACCCAATGAAAAGCAAAATAAACGAGCCAGAAGTGTTAGACTTGAAAGACAAAATCAATCGCATGGAGGCTTATTATATTGAAAAACAGAAAGCATATAAAACAGTCGCAGACAAAAAAAATGAGGAAGCGCTAACATATCTAAACAATGTAATTAAAAATTATGTCATAACCAAAAGGATTGCTCCTGTAGCAGAAAAGGCTCAATTACAAAAAAGCATTGATTCTTTGAACAGTATTAACAAAATAAAAAATACATCAACTTCAATTACTCCAGCTGTTGCAACAACGACCTCCAATAAACTAGCTGCACCTGGGGAATTAGTAACAGGAAAAGATCCAAGTTTAAATGCTTATAACGATATGTTTTTGACAACAGAGCGTACTAAAGCTCAACCTCTTTCTTATCAGCAAAATGTAAAAGATAATGTTGACTACACAAATTATTTTAATTATACAGTAATTGCAGCAAGACAAGAAGAAGAAAAAAATCGAGTTTTAGATCACTCAAATAACAGCGAAATGATTCAAAAAGAGGTTCGTTCTGATGCAATTAAAACGCAATATTTACAAGAAGATGTAAAGTTTCAAGCGGAAAAGGATGTTGAACGCAAAAATGCAGAAGCTAAACTTTTACAAGAAAATTTATCAAAAAACATAGATGATTGGAAAGATAAAACAGATTACTTAAAAATTGAAACAGATAAAAAAATCCAAGAGCAGTATGTAAATCAAATTGCAACAATTGACAGAAACAAAGCTCAAGCACAATTAGTTAAAGAAGGAGTTTATTCAGACTTAATCACTCGCCAAGATCAACAGCAACTCAAAATTGAAAGTGTACAATATGGCAGTTATAAAAAAGACTCAATTGAAAGACAAAATCAAGAAGCAAGGTCTTATCAAGTTCAATTTTTAATGGATTACAGTGATACAAGAATCCAAACTGCAAATAATCTTGTGGATGAAAATGGTGTTCCTTTTGAGAAAAATAAAATGACAGAACGCGTTTACAAAATCAAAAATGCAGATGATTATGTTATCAAAGTAATTGTACGAAGAGTGGTTGTTGACAAAAACGGACACGGTGTTGTTTTTGAGCAAATTACAAATGATGCTGGAAAAAATTCTTACACAAGAGATGGAGCAACAATTCCTGATTTTATTTGGTTTAATGAATCAACTGGAGAAAATATCATTGAAAAATAATTTTTTTCTGTATTTCTATTAATATTTTCATGTCGGTAACTTACTGAAAAAGCTATAAATTATTTGAGTTTGAAACTTAAATTCGTTCTACAATTTTAGATATGAACGTACATTTTATAGCAATCGGTGGGAGTGCAATGCACAATTTAGCAATCGCTTTAAGTCGAAAAGGAGCAAAAGTTACTGGCTCAGATGATGAAATCTTTGAACCATCTCGCACACGCCTTGAAAAACAAGGAATTTTACCCGATAAATTGGGTTGGAATCCTAATGCAATAACAAGTGATTTAGACGCAGTTATTTTAGGAATGCATGCCCGAATTGATAATCCTGAATTGTTAAAAGCCAAAGAGTTGGATATTCCTATTTACTCTTATCCAGAATATTTATACGAACAAAGTAAAGATAAAATTCGTGTGGTGATTGGTGGAAGCCACGGAAAAACCACAATTACTTCAATGATTTTGCACGCAATAAATAAATTGGGAATTAATGTTGATTATATGGTCGGTGCACAATTGGAAGGCTACGATTGTATGGTTAAATTAAGTGAAGACGCTAAAATAATGATTTTAGAAGGAGATGAATATTTAAGCTCACCAATCGATAGAAGACCAAAGTTTCATCTTTACAAACCTACAATTGCTATCATAAGTGGAATTGCTTGGGATCACATTAATGTTTTTCCAACGTTTGAAAACTATTTGAAACAATTTGATATTTTTTGTTCGCTTATTGATTCAAATGGACAACTGATTTACAATAGTGAAGACGAGGAAGTTAATAAATTAGGTCAGAAATACAGCTCGAGCTTAAAAACTACTCCCTACGCTACTCCAACCTTTATCCCAACAGAAAATGGTACTCAATTAAGTTTTGAAGGAAAGGATTTTGAATTAAAGATTTTTGGACCTCATAATTTACAGAATTTAATTGGAGCAATGCGTTTAGGTGAAGCAATCGGAATTCAAACAACCGATTTTCTAAATGCAATGAGCGATTTTACTGGTGCAGGTAAACGACTACAAAAAGTAGCAGAAAAAGCAGATTTTGTGATGTACAAAGATTTTGCACACTCACCTTCCAAATTAAAAGCAACCACAAACGCAATTAAACACCAATATCCAAATCGAAAAGTTATAGCTTGCATGGAATTACATACTTTTTCTTCTTTAAAAAAAGAATTTCTGCCACACTATAAAAACGCAATGGAAAAGGCAGATATTGCAATCGTCTATTACAGTCCAGAAGTGGTAAAACACAAAAAATTGGAGCCAATTTCAAAGGAACAAGTATTAGAGGGATTTGGAGGAAATGTGTTGGTTATGAATGAAACTAATGAAGTATTGTCATTTATTCATGCTCAAAATTGGCAAAATTCAGTTCTAATAATGATGTCCTCAGGTAATTTCGATGGAATTGATTATGAAGTTTTAGGGGAAGAACTGTCAAAAAAAATGAACTAGTTCTCGGTTTAGTTTTGATTCTTTAATTTGAAAACTAAAACAACATGAACCTTTGTTTAAATTTAAGGCATTGTTACTTCAATCGAAACAGGTAAATGATCGCTGTATCCACCAAGGTATTTTGTACCTGCATAAGTTCTAAATGGAACAATATTTCCTTTGTATTCTTCCAATAAATAAGGAAATGCATGTATTTTCCCTGAATTCGGAACAGTTTTAATTTTACCTGAATTTTTCAACCCTTCTGAAACGAATATGTGATCGATAATTTCCCATTGACCTTTGTAATTGTAAGAGCCGCCAAACTTTCCAGATTCTTTAATGATCATTGGACTTAATGCTTTAGCAATAATCTGAGGAGCTTTATCCGTTGGATAATCGTTTAAATCACCCATTAAAATAATTTTAGCTGTTTTGTTAATCGTTAAAACGGAATCAATGAACATTTTGGCGCTTTCAGCAGCTTTAATTCTTTTTGCTTCACTTTCCTGTGCACCACTTCTTCGACTTGGCCAATGATTTACTAAGACAAAAATCGTTTCTTTTTTCACTTTATATTTTGCCCAAACAATATCTCTTGAACTTGCAGCTGTATCACCAGGAAGAATGTATCGAATAAATCCAGACTGTTGAAGTTTCAATTTGCTACTATCATAAATCATTGCAACATCAATTCCTCTTGCGTCCTTGCTATCGTAATGAACTACACCATAATTTTTAAACGTTTTTTGATTTTTTATTATATCACGAACAACTGTTGCGTTTTCAATTTCACTAAAACCAGCAATAATTGGAGTTCCAATTTCAGTTAAGACTTGGCGAATGTGACTTAATTTTTCTTGATATCTCTTTGTAATCCACTGCGATTTTGAACTTGGTAAAAATTCTGCATCGTCATTTACTCCATCAATTGTATCAAACAAGTTTTCAACGTTATAAAAGGCAATTGTTCTTGTTTTTTGAGAAAATCCAATAGAAATTGTAAAAAAAGCAAGAGTAAAAATTAATATGCGCATAACTATTTTTTGAGTGCAAATGTACTAAACTAAGCTATTGATAAGCAATTTTGAAATTACCAATAAGTTAAGATTTCAAGCTTTTTAATTCTCAAAACGCTTCGCAAATCCTAAAAATGCAACGATAAAACTTGCTAATTTCTTTTCAAAAGCTGGATTGAGAATTTCACCTTCTTTTGATAATTGGTTTTGAACTTCAGCAACTGTTAGCATTTGAGGTTGAGGATAAGCTTGAATTGCTAAAATTAATTGTTGTAAACTCATCGCAGCTCTGATTCCCCCTAATGCGCCTGAAGAAACAGAAGCTACAGCTATTGGTTTTCCTGCAAACTCAGGTCGTCCAAAAGTATCGATGAAATTTTTTAACGAAGAAGATATTCCACCATTGTATTCTGGTGATACAAAAATCATCGCAGTTGAATCAAGTAAATCAGCTGAAACTTGAACCAAATGTGCAGGTTTTTCTTCCAAAAACTGCAAACGTTCTACAAATGGCGGTAAAGAAATTTCATTTAAATCGATAATTGAACTTTCAATTCCTAAGTTTTTAATTTTGTTATTCAATGCAATTGCAACGCTATGACTAGCTCTACCCTCTCTTGTGCTACCAGAAATAATTTTAATTTTCATTTGAGTTTTATTTTAATTTATGTTTAATAATAGCTAAGAATTTTCAATCAACACATACATAAAGCTTGAAATCGAAATAAAAACTTTTTAATCCATCTCAAAAAAAACCTTCGTTTTGCGTTTTAAAAATTTAAAAGTCAATCCAAAAAGCAATATAAACAAAGCAAAATAAAAATCACTCCATTCAAAAGTTAATTCTTTATTCGTTGCTGTTCGTTTTAAAATCAATAAAAACAAAAACGAAGTCATTGTAGAGAGAAGGCCTGGGTACTCGTTTTTAAAAACAATTCGCCACGAAAAGTCATTTTCAGAAACTTGAAATTTCTTGTAATTTGGAAAAAACGCAGGGACATTTTCTGCCCAAGAAAGGTAATAACTTCCAAACTTGCGTTCCAAAAATTGTTCTTCTGCAAACATGATGCGTTCGTAATACAACCAAAATAACAAGCAAAAAATGATAATTAAACATAAATTACCGAGAAAGAACGCTAGTCCAATCCAAATCAAAAAATTACCGAAATACAAAGGATGTCGCACCATCGAGTACCAACCTTTAGTATTCAATCTTGATGCAACTTGCTGACTTCGATTTCTTCCAGATGTATGCAACTCTCTTCTTCCTACCGTTCTTGCTCTAACTAAATGTCCGAGAAAAACGAAAATCAAACTCAAGGTTAAATTAATGTGAAAATAATCGAAACTTGAACCTAAAAAAGCAAAAGGAATTGCTAGTAAAATAAAGACAATAGGAATATGACCGCGGTAACGAAAGAGGAAATTGCCCTGATTTTCAAATGTTTCTTTAAGCGCCATTAGAAAAAATTAACTAAATTG
>Ga0247832_1002998_pt1 | contig 24209 bp, 16 predicted proteins | sample LaCruzMarch2015__10_FD_192407 | JGI IMG/M metagenome (GOLD analysis project Ga0247832, IMG submission 192407) | Freshwater microbial communities from meromictic Lake La Cruz, Castile-La Mancha, Spain - LaCruzMarch2015_4m | ecosystem: Environmental > Aquatic > Freshwater > Lake | place: Spain... | reverse complement strand
CAGGTCAGCCAGCCAGACCTCCGTTTCGTAGGGCCGCGGCGGGCGGCCGAGATAGGTCTGGATCCATTGCTGAATCTGGGCACTCGGCACGACCGAGACCGCCGTCGGTGGCGCAGCCGCCTGCACGAGCGCGAGATCAACGCGCTGTTCTCGGTCGAGCGCCGCCAGCGGCACCGGCGCGGCCGTCTGCAACAGCAGGCGACCACCATCCTCCACCCGGGCATCGACCGCGTAGCGATGCCCCGCGGTGGGCACCGGCGGATCGAGCCGATAGGAGACAGGAAAGCCCCGCGCCGCCGGCAGTTGGCCCTGGGTCAGGGCAACGTCCCGCCATTGCGGCTCGGTGACGTCGAGCAGTCGCACCGTGATCACGGCGGTCGACGGCACCTGTAGCCCCTGCGGTGCATTGAGCACGCCGCTGATCGCCCGCGACGCCGTGCCGAACTGTACGGGCATGGTCGCGAGAGCTCCGGTTCGACCGTTGCGCACCAGAAGCGGCACCTGACCGGATGCATTCAGGTGTCTAGCCACCTCGTCCCCGACGTCGTAGAGCCGGTCTCCAACCATCCCGACCTGATAGCCAGCGACGTTGATGATCGTGTCGCCCGCCTGCAGGCCCGAGGCCTGGGCCACCGAGCCTGGATTCACATTGACCACCTCGACACCGTTGGCCGTGTTGCGTGCCATGATGCCCAGCGGAAGCGGCGCGGGCCGTGGAACAGCGGGAGCAGTGGGAACAGCGGCGGCAGAGGAGTACCCCGCGACGACACTACCGGCATCTCGCGTGCGGACGTCCTGCGCCATCGATCGCGCCGGGCCCGTTCCCAAGCCAACCGAGGTGAGGCAGGCGAGCGCGACAACCGGCCGCATACGGGCCAATCGGAACCCAACGAACGACGAACAACGATCACCGATGGAAGTCATATGTGAAACATAAGCTCCTGTTGAGCCTGGAAGAGTCTGTTCATCCCGATCCCGTCGCTTACGCTCAGGGCTTCTATTCCCATCCCGTCGCTTACGCTCAGGGCTTCTATTCCCATCCCGTCGCTTACGCTCAGGGCTTCTATTCCCATCCCGTCGCTTACGCTCAGGGCTTCTATTCCGATCCCGTCGCTTACGCTTAGGGCTTCTATTCCCATCCCGTCGCTTACGCTCAGGGCTTCTATTCCCATCCCGTCGCTTACGCTCAGGGCTTCTACTGGCTCCCACTACCTCGCCATCGACCACCCGAGCAGCTCTTTCTGGGCATGGATCTCACCACGCGACAGCGGCAGCAGACCATCTTTGGCCACATCCAACTGCCCCGAGTAGCTGAGCACATACTCAAGAAATTCCCTCAGTTCAGCTGCCATCTCCCCCTCGGGGGGAATGGCCACTGCGAGGAACAGCGGCCGGCAGTCGGGGCTGCGATCCGATCCCACCACGGCATCGGCCAGGGCCGCCGCCTGGGGAGTGATCAGCACCGGCAGACGCTTCACGTCGGGCCGATTGGCATGCTCCTCGCCGACGAGCCCGAGGCCGCCGCGGTCCGCAGCCACGGCCTCGGCCAACTCGGCCCCGGCCTTGTGCTCGATCATCGTGAGTTGACACGGCACCGCGCCGGTGAGCATCCGATCGATGTGCCAACGTGTTCCAGACGTCAGCCCTCGGCCGTGTACCCGGATGGGCACGTCGCTCCAGGATGTGTCTCCATTCAGACGGTCCCAGTGCGTCGCTGCCAGCGACTCGGGCGTTACGCTACCGCTTTTTACTGCTGCCTGCAGGATGCCGGTCTCGGGAGACCAGATGAGTTCGCGAACGGGATTGGACGGGTGCACGATCCAGACCAACCGCTCGAAGCCGGCGACCACGACCGCAAGCCTGCTCTTATGCCCCTGGCTCCAGGCCGCCTTCTCTGCGTCGCTGACAGGCCGGCTCAGCAGGGCCATGTCGGCCTTCCCCTCGGCGAGCGCCTTCCAGCCCACCTCGGAGCCGGCAGTCTCGATCGAGCACCTTGCCTGCGGGTGGATCCGTTGAAACCCCTGCACCCAGTGGGCGGCCGCCTGTTGGAGCGTTGTCGATCCCACCAGCCGGATCGCCCCCTGCGTGCTGGCCCGCGGCTGGTAGGGGAGGGTGACCAATTCAGCCAAAGGATTGGTCGCCGGCACCGACGGCGGGGCATCTGCCGCCCCGGCCAGCCCGGCGGAGCATACTCCGCCGACAAGGAGCAGACCGGCAAACACCCTCGTAAACACCCCTGCCACCGGCCAGGAATGGCCTGCCATCGTGTCTGTCATGCCAACGGTCTCCCTCAGTGAGCGGCTGCCAACGTCGGGAGTTTAGGAAATCCCGTCGGTCTCCGGGAAGCTCAATTCCCCCGGCTCAATCCGCCGCCGTGGATCGCTGGAACCACCATGGACCGCCCCCTGGTCCTCGGCCTGCCGCGGCCTACTGCACGACCGACTTGCTGCCTTCGGTGGAACCGCCGATCGGGGCCCCCTCGGGCATGGGCCGGCAGGCCGCGGGGATGCCCTGGCGGTGCAACTCCTCGCGGACCTTGCGGTAGACGTCGAAGCTGTCGGGATAGCACCAGAGCGTGACGGTTGTCTCGGGCGTCACCGCCGCCAGAATCAGGCGAAACTTCGAGTGGGGCGAAAGCGCCTCGTCAGAGGTCTCCCCGGTGCCCGTGCCGACCGGCCGAACCACCCACTCTCGCGACCGGATCAGCACCTGCCCCCGTGACTGGTCCACCTTCGCCTCGATGACGTAATCGAGCGAAAACCCCTGCACAGGGCCGACCGACTCGATCCGCGAAGCCATCTCGGCAAGCGAGCCGGAATGCCGCCGCGTCTGCGACTTCGCCAGTTCGAAGAGGTCCTCGATCGGTATGAACGCGATCCGCCCCTCGCCCAGCCGGAAGTGAATCTCTTCGCCGTTGACGGTGCGGCCCACCGGCGTCGGATAGGCCAGCACCTCCTTCGTCGTGGCCGGCACGTGCGAGAGCCCCTCGGCCTCGAGCTTGCAGCGTTCGACCTCCGCTTCCAGTTCCTTGCGCCGTGCCGCCGACTCTGCCGCCTTCACCTTCACGACGTCCGTCTCCTGCTTGACTCGCTCGACCTCCAGCGTGGCGGCCGAGACCGCCGTGGCGAGTTGCAATCGCGCCTCGCCCGCGAAGGCGGCGGCCGTCGCCACCGTGCGCCCCTGGACGGCCAACTCGTGAACGTCGCTCTCCGCGAGGGCGACCTGCTGATCGAGCAGCTCCACTTCTTTTTCAAGGCCCTGCACACGCGAGGACGTGGCTGGCGGTGCGGTGAGAATGATCTGTTGCACCCGGCCGCCAACCACCATCACCAGAATGATGAGGATGCCGACGATGTTGGTGACCACGTCGAGGAACGAGTCCTGACCGGCGGAGCTGATATCTTCTGGCCTGGGACGCGGCATCACGCGGACTCCACGGTTCAACGGGCGGGCACGACTGCAGAGGTCCGTTCGATCGGGGGCAGGGGACGGATCTGGTCACGAGTGTCTTTGGATCGGGTGTCGATGCCGCTTTCGGCCAACAGCCGTTCGAGATCCTCGCGCCGCGACCTGCCGTCGGCCGTCTCGGAGAGCACCAGCTGCGGCTTCCAGTACATGCGATCCCCCGCGATGCCCCAGGTGTTCACCCTCGCATGGATCGCCGCCACGAGCGGATCGATGGCCGCCGCGGTGTCGCCTGTCAGCGGGATGCGGTATTCCACGCGGCGGCCCGTGTCGTCGAGCATCCTGAATTCGTTGAGCCCGCATTCGAGGCGGATCGGTCGCGTGAGCGGGATCGGGCGATCCTGCGTGGCGAGGCTGGCCCAGTTTCTGCCGCGCGATTGCGACAACGACGCCGAACCGCCTGCTGCCGCAGCACCGGCCTGTCCGGCGGCGCTGCCCCCGGCCTGGTGAAGGCCCGGCATGGCAGGGCCGCTGCCGCCTCCAGCGGAGCCGCCCTGTGAATTGGTGCCGTTCCCCGTGCCACCTGGGCTCGTCGCAGTGCCAGTCGCCCCCGCGCTGCCAGCAGCAGTGCCAGCCGCCCCCGCGCTACCAGCCGCCCCCGCGCTACCAGCCGCCCCCGCGCTACCAGCCGCCCCCGCGCTACCAGGCCCTCCCGCGGCACTCGTCCCTCCCGCACTGCCAGTCGCAGCCAGGCTGCCCGTAGCGCTGTCGCCGCCGCCACCGGCCGATCCTGCACTGCCACCGGCAAACGTCGAAGTGCCGCTGTAACGATCACCGACCGCGGCCGTGCCGCCGGCGGGATTGCCGCCGGCTGTGGCCCCACCCTGTTGGCCCCACCCCGCAGCGCCTGCCGAGCCACCCGCACCGGCGGGCCCTCTTCCGTCGCCCCGACTGCCGCCTGAGCCGCCCTCACCGGAGCCATCGCCACCGCTGCCAAGTCCCCCACCACCGCCTCCCGGACGGGGGCTGCCGCCGGCCACAGAGCCTCCTGCCTGTGCTGTATTCTTCCAGTCCCAGCGGGACTGATCGCCGAGCACGCTCGGGCCGCCGTCGGCGACCACGCCGCCGCGGGTCGGTGCGGCCCTGTACTGCTGCGGCGGCTTGACAGGCCGCGTCGGCCGCACTTCCGCCAGCCATGCCAGCCGCGCCCGTGATTCCTCGATCGCCCGCCTCTCCACCTGGGCCAGCGTGGAATCGGGGGGCGGGAAGGTGAGCGTCCAATCCTCGTCGATGAGCTGATAGCCGAAGTCGCTGCCCCACGACTGGATCGCCTCCCGAGCGGCGTAGTAGGCCATCACCCCCGACGGCCGTACCAGCAGCAGTGGATAGGGCTGCGCTGCCGGATCGTTCGTGCCTCCCTGCAACGCAACGACGTGTTCCCGCGCCGCCCGCAACGCACTCGCCAGCGGATTGCCGGGCCCCGGCGGCCCCTCGAAGTCGCCCGGACTCAGCCGGATTCCTTCGGGCTGCAGAAAGACGCCATCGCCGCAGCACTCGATGTAGAGGGGACGACGGTGCGTGCCGTTGCGGCCGTCATAGGGCACGACGGCGTAGGCAGGAGCCTTCGTTTTCTGGTCGGCACGGGCCTTGTCGAGCGATTCCCGCGCGTTGGTCAGCTTCTTTTCGAGCCCGCGGAGTGTCTCTTCGTCAGCCGCGATCACGCCCGTGTTTGACGCCAAGGCCGCTGCCGTGCGGCCGAGCTTCTCGAGTTCGTCCTGGAGGCCGCGGGTGTTCTCCTCGACGCCAGCCAGTTGCATCCGGGCCTTGGCCAATTCCTCGGCCGTCCGCTCGCGAACGCCGGCCAACTGATCCCGCCGCCAGGCGAGGCTGTCCCGCGCGAGCTCCAGTTCCTGCTCGAGCTGTTCGCGTTCACGGGTTGCCTCGGCAGTCTCGCCATGTTTGGCAGACCTGCTGAACAGGACGAGCAGCACCAGCAGCGCGCCCATCGTGCAGAGCAGCACGGCCAGAAACGGAAACAGCGATATGGTCGGCCCGGCAGCGGGTTGTTTGCGGCTCATGCAACCTTTCCGACGCGACGGGCGGGCTGCAGCTCAATGCGGCGCGATTCGCCGGTGACGTCGCCGGCGCGTGCCGCCAACAATTGCACCGCCGCGGCCAACGTCGCCAGGGTCTCGTCGAAACGGCCCGTCGTCGCCAGCGTGTTCAGGTTGGCGTCGAGAGACCGCTCGAGCGTCGCGATGTCGCGGGTGGCCTCGACCACCTTCCCGAGCAGTGCCGTCTGGTCGGCGATGCTGCCATGGTGGTGTTCGAGTCCGCGGACTGCGGCCGCCAGCGACTCGGCTGCCTGCGTCCAGCGATCCTCGCGCCTCGAGATCAGACTCTCGTGGGCCGCCACGAGCGAGTCGCTCCACTTGGCCAGCGTGCCGTCGAGCGACTGCGAGAGCGATTGATTCAGCGTGCGGCCCGCATCGTCGAGCACCTTCGAGAGGTTCCCCGCAGCGGTCCGCTCGAGCGAGCGCCACGATTGTTCCTGCGCCTCGAGCAGCCGAGCCGAGCTGCGGCTGACGGTTTCGCTGAGCCGCGCGACCGCCAGCGTCGCACCACCGTCCCCGGCGAGCGATTGAAACCGGCCTGCCAGTGCTGCCCATGCCGCCGAGTCCACCTCCGCCAACAACGACTGCTCGTAGCGATCGATGATGAACTGCATGAACATCAGCACCATCGACAGTCCCAGGGCGGTCGCCGTGGTGTCGAACGCGGTCCCGAGGCCGGCCACCACGCCGGAGATGTTCTCCAACTGTGTCGGCGAGAGGCAGGCAATGGCCACGGTGATGCCGATCACGGTGCCCAGGAAGCCCATGATCGGGATGGCCCAGATCACGAACCGCACCAGGCCGTAGTTCTGCGCGGCCCGGGCCGCATCGAGATCGGACAGATACTTGAGATGGTCCTCGAGCGAGTCGGCCGAGCCCGTCCGCACCACCAGATCGACGGCCTCGCGAAGCCTGCGGACGAGGTAGCCCGACGCGGCCGGCCCGCCCTCGTCAGCGGCCGTGTCGAGGACTGCGGCGAGGGCAGGGGCATCGGCCGGGTTCTGCCCCCCCTCGGGAATCGGCTCGAGCCACTGCCGACCGACGTGCCGCCGCTGTCTGGCAAAGTCGGCGACCATCAGCAGCAGGGCCGACAGGCCGACGCAGAACATCACGACTTCGACATACTCGACCCAGTGGCCCGCCAGATACCGCACCACGTTGACGTCGGTGATGACACCCCCGTGAATCATGGCGAAGAAGCAGAAGGAGATCGCCCCCCCCCACAGCAAGGGCGAGCGAATCAGAAGGGTCGCGACGGCATTGAGTTTCGACACGTGGAATGTCCTCCGAAACGGCGGGAAGCGACGATGCCGGAACGCATAGTCGTACCGACGTCCCTCTTCCATCGGTAGACTCTGCCCGACCGATTGAATCGAAACATCCGACAAACCGAAACAGTGCGTGAGGCGGAACGGCCCTGGCAGGCGAGGCAATCTGGGCAGCCGCAGGCGGTCGTTTGTTGGCATCGCTCGCTTGTCGCCTGCGTGTGAGCGACCGTAGACTTTTCACTCGGTGGTGCGGCGTTCAAGCCTGCCTCCCCGGCCTCATCCACTTGCCTCCACTCCGGACTGCCCATCCCATGCAGAACCCCATGCAGAACCCGAGCGGCTGGATTCCCGTGCTTCGACCCGCGATTCATGCTGTGGGACATTTCTGGAATGCCCGCAGTGGAGTCCGACAGGTTCTCATTGCCTCGAGCTGCGTGTGTGCGGGGGTCGCCCTTGCCGCGATGCTCGGGAGCGGCGGGCTGGCCGCACAGCGGGCCGGGCGTCCGCTGCCCGTCGGACCGAGCGAACAGATTGGCTCTCTCTGGATTCAGGCAACGCCCCTCGAAGATGGCCGACAGATGCTGTTGATGGTCGACCAGCAAAACCGGGCTCTGGCCATCTACCACGTCGACCCTTCCAGCGGCACGCTCACCCTCAAGAGCACACGAGACGTTCGCTGGGATCTGATGGTCGAGGACTTCAACGCCCAAGAACCAAAACCAGCGGCCCTGAAGAAAATGCTCGAAATGCCGAAATAACCGGCCGCGACGGCCCTGCCGGCAATGTCGGCTGAGACCACATCGGTTGGCCACGGTGGACTCTCCCACGCTGATCGTCGACAATAGAAGGAGTGGGGACGGAAGAGGTGTGCGGCCTCAAGTATCTAATGTCCGATCGCAAGGTCCGATCGTAAGGTCCGATCGCCGGTTTTTGTGAATCCGAAGGTACCATGGCCGGAAAATTCCTCCTGATCGAAGAAGCTGCCCGCCAACTCGGCGTTTCCGTCGACGAGGTGCATCGTCTCGTGGAGCGAAAAAAGCTCTATCCACTCCGCGACGGGGCAACGCTCAAATTCAAGATCGACGAGATCGAGCGGCTCTCGGCAGAAGGTGCTGACGCAGGCGAGCCATCCGGCTTGGGTTTGGAACTCGACCTGGATGACGTGGCTGCCGGGGCGCCACACGAGTCGATCGCTGCGGCAACACCGCTCCCTTCCGCACCGGTCGCCGGCCCCGGACAGACTGTCGACCTCGACCTGTCAGGCATCGGCCTGGCGGATGACAGTCCCACGGGCGGTGGCGGCGGATCGGGGGTGGCCCCTGCGGGAGAGTCGATCTTTGGCGCCGGGACTGCCGCTCAGGACGATCTTGCGCAGACGATGCTGGGCACGGGCGAGGCGTTCGGGCTCGACGCCATGGATCTCGATCTCGATTCCATCGTCGGTATTTCATCGCCATCGCTCGCCGCATCGGCATCTGCCCTGCCGGTCTCTCTGGATAAATCGGCAGGAAAGCCGACGGCGGGCAAGGCCGCTGCCCCGGCCGATTCCGGCACACTTGCGATCGACCTTTCCGGTATTGGAATCGGTTCGCAGCCCAGCAACGCCGTCGGCTCGAATGCCACAGGTTCGCTGGTACTCGGTTCGGACGTCGACCCTGCGGTGCTCTCGGGTCCGCTGACCAACGCCGGAGCCGCCCTCTCAGGGGCGCTCGACAGCGGGCTCTCGCTGGAGGATGGCGACGCAGCCGTGTCGGGAATCGACATTGGGATGTTGGAGGGAGGTGAACTCGACGAAGACGGCGCCACCGCTCTGGCGGGAGACGAGTTCGACCTTGGCGACCTTGACGTCGATGAGGATGATGGCTCGGTGGTCGCCGTGGAACCGGAGTCGGGTGACTCGAGCTTCTTCCCCATTGAGGCGAGCGAAAGCTCCGACTTCAGTGGTGACATGCCGGCAGACGCGGTTGCAGCCGGGACCGATCTCGGCGAGATCGACGCCGTGGACGTGGTCCGTGACACACGCTTCAGCGTCTGGCAGATCTGCGGGCTGGTCTGCTGCGCCCTCCTGCTGATGACTGGCGGCTTCGTGATGTTCGACCTGATGCGAACCATCGGTAGCCCGGGCGAACTGAGCCTGTCGAGCCCTCTTTTAAATCCACTTTCCTCGGTTTTTGGCTGGCGGTAGGGACTTCAGAATCCCCGGCATCGGGCCCCCGTGCTACGATACTGGCATGATGTGTTCCTCGAGCCGTTGGCTGTGCTGTGTGATCGTTGCCGGGTCGGCGGCCTCCTGCCGTCCCTCTGCCGACATCCAGCCGAACGACCTGCGAACCTACACCGTGCCCCGGTCGGTGGAGAAGGCCCCGCGGACCGCGATCGGCGGGCCGTCATCGCCTGCCGGCCGGGGGACTATGGCGGCTCCCGGCGGACTTGCGCTCGAGTACGACCTGCCTGCTGGCTGGACGGACCTGGGAGCCAGCGGTATGCGTCTGGCTACGCTCACAATAGGCTCCGATGCCGCGGGGGGGGGTGGCGAGATCACGATCATTCCGGCTTCGGGCACGCTCCAGGGCAACGCCGCCCGCTGGCAGGAGCAACTGACGCCTGGTGCGGGCCCCGAACTGGTGTCGCGAGCCATCGAGCAGGCTGAAAAAGTTTCAGTCAACGGCGTGGAGGGCACCATCATTCTGCTCCTCGACCAGAGCCCGGAAGACCAGAGCCCGGAAGACCAGAGCCCAGAAGATAAGAGCCCCGAGAAACAGCAGGCAATTCTTGCCGCCATGATTCCGCTGGAAGAGTCCGTGTCGCTGTTCGTCAAATTCAAGGGATCCGCCGGTCTCGCCCGCAGCCTCCGTGAACCGTTCACGGAGTTCATCCGCTCGATCCGGTGGAAGTGACCCACCGACACCCACCGCCACAGCACAGCACGGAACCCACGCCCATGGCCACTGGCAGTCTCGACTCGCATGGCTTCGCTCAGGCGACACGGGCCACCGCCCGCACCGCGTCTCGCGGCGACGGATCACTTGCCTGGCAGGCCCTTCGGGCGGCCGGATCACTCAAGATCACGGTGGTGATGTTTCTCGCCGGCATCTTCGTGCTGTTCGTCGGCACGCTCGCGCAGGACGAAAAAAACCTGCCGGAGGTGAAGCAGGAGTATTTCAACAGCTGGGTCGCGCAGGTGCCGTTCTCCGACTTTTTCCCCGTCACGGTTTTTGGGCCATCGACACTCACTGGCTGGTTTCCCTTTCCGGGCGGGGCGACGATCGGCCTGGTGCTCCTGGTCAACCTGATCGCCGCGAAGCTGACCCGTTTTCAAGTCCATGCCACCGGATCGAGGCTTCTGGCGGGCACCATTGTGTCGCTGGTGGGCGGCCTCTTGACGCTGCTGGTGATCCTGAGCGGCCACTATGCCGACGGATTGCAGGGCCGGCCGCCGATCGACTACGCGACCGTCTGGCGGCTTGTGCAGGCCGCGGCTGTAACGCTGGCCGGAGGGCTGGGCTGGGCCGCGGTCGCCGGGCGTGATGTCAGCCGGCTGACCCGGATCGTGCTCTGGGTGGCCTCGGCATCCGCCGCCACGGTGGCAGCGATCAGCCTCTTCGGCGGCGAGGGGTGGCGGATGAGCGAGCCGGGCCTGCGGATCATGTGGCAACTCATCCAGTCGAGCGTGGCATCGCTGATCCTGCTGGCGGGCCTGATCATGGTGTTCGGCAGCCGTGGCGGCAACGTGCTGATCCATCTCGGTGTGGGACTGCTCATGCTGGGTCAGTTTGCCTTTGGCGACCGCCAGATCGAGGAGCGCATGGCGCTGATCGAGGGACAGTCGAGCAGCATGGCGCTGCGTACGGACGAGACCGAACTGGCCGTGATCCAGTCTTCCGATGCGGCCAACGACCAGGTGACGGTCATTTCCGGCCGCCTTCTCAAGGCCCGGGCCGGCGGCGACCCGATCAAACCGGATGGCCTGCCGTTCGACGTGCGGGTGCTCTCCTTCTTTCCGAATTCCGGCGTGATGCGTGTGGGTCCGGTGGCGCCGAACCAGGCCACGACCGGGATCGGCAGGAGTTGGCTGGCGACGAACAAAGCCCCAGAGGGGGGCGCTAGCTCCAAGCCCAACATCTCTTCGGCCTATGTGAACCTTGTGAACCGGGCCACCGGAGCCGATCTGGGCACGTTTCTGGTCAGCCAATACCTCAACGACCAGGCACAGCTCTTCATGGGTGCCGGTGGTGACGAGGTCGACACCGTCGAGGTGGACGGCACGCCGTACCGTCTCCAGTTGCGGTATCGTCGCGAATACAAACCCTACTCCGTCGCGCTCACGGACGTCCGCCGGATCAACTACGGCGCGAGCGAGACGCCCCGCGACTACTCCTCCTACGTCACCTTCACCGACACCGCCACGCATGCACAGCAGGACGGCCGGATCTGGATGAACAACCCGGTCCGCTACCGCGGCGAAACCTTCTACCAGAGCCAGTATTCGACCGTCGAGCTTCCCGACGGCACGCGGAGCGAGATGACCGGCCTGCAGGTCGTGGAGAATGCCGGCTGGCTGATTCCCTACGTTGCCTGCGTGCTGGCCCTGTGGGGCATGCTCGCCCACTTCGGCGGCACTTTCCTGCGGTTTGCGGACCGTTACGACCGTGGCCTGACCGGCCCCCGCGATCTGGATGCCGTGCATGCTGACCGGGCCGCTCATGCCGTGGAAACATCGACCGTGGGGGGCCAAGCGGGAGCGAGTCGCAATCAACGGCGGGCGGCCCGCCGCGCCGGGGAGCGGCTTGCATCGGCAGAGGGCACCGTTCGCCAGCCTGCAACGCCGGTAGCCGAACTCCTCATTCCGGTCCTTGCCCTGTCGTGCGTGGCCTTGTTCTGCCTGATGGCGAACTACGACCGGTCACCGCGAGACGACACCCGCGACTGGCGGAGTGCGGCGGCCCTGCCGGTGCTGCACGAAGGACGCATCAAGCCACTCGACACCGTGGCCCGCAACACGCTGCAACTGCTCGGCAACCGCACGAGCGTGATCATGCCGAAGTCGGGAGAGGCCCAGGCAGGCGTGGATGCCAAAGTCGGGGCCGCGCGGCCTCCCGCCGATCTGCCCGTCGGCACGGTCTCGGCGGCACGGTGGATGCTCGGGATGATGGCAGGGGCGGAATGGGTGGAGCATGCGCCGGTGTTTCGCATCGACGCGCAGGAGGTCACCGACCTGTTCGACCTCACGCGGCGAAAGGGGCATCGCTACAGCCATGCCGAACTCGACGCCGGCCTTCCCAGGCTCCGCACGCAGCTGGAGTCAATGCGGGACGTGCCGCCGGAACAGTTCAGTTTCACCCAGAAAAAGTTCTCCGAGATCAACCAGAAACTGATGGCCTACGACCTGCTTCGTTACAGCTACGAAACCCCTCGGCTACCCGATCCAGGGGAAGGGGAAGAGGCGCGGAAGGAAATGCTCGGCGAGATGGAACGCGTCATGCAGATGGCCCGGCGGATCGAGGCCAGTCATCCGCCGGCGGCACTTCCCCCGAAGCCGATGGCGGGAGCGTCGTCGACCCGCGAAAGCGATGGGCAATGGCAATCGCTCTATCCGGCCTGGGTATCTGCGATCGTCAGCAAGCTTTTGGCTGGCCGGCCCGGGCAGCCGGCCTTCGAGGTCCATCCCGGCCTGCTGCCGTTGACCGAACTGCTTGGCGCGGTGACCCGAACCCCGGCCGACTTCAACCGGGCACTCGATGCTTTCAAGGCGTCGACGGCTTCATTGCCCGAGGTTCGCAGCACGGCCGACAAGGCTGCCTTCGAGGCCTGGCTCAACCGGTTCAATCCCACCGATCTGGCGAAGTGGCTCTACGTGCTGTCAGGGATCATCTGCTTTTCCAGCTTTCTGGTCGGCCGACGCCCACTGAACCGGTTCGTGTTCTGGATGCTGGTCGGCATTCTGCTGCTCCATACGTTCGCCCTCGGCAGCCGCGTCTACCTCACTGGCCGCCCGCCGGTGGTGAATCTCTATTCCTCCGCCGTTTTTATCGGCTGGGCCTGCGTGCTGGCGGGCCTGGCCCTCGAGGGACTGCATGCCAACGGCATCGGCAACCTGGTGGCGGCCCTCAGCGGAGGGCTCACGCTGATGGTGGCCTATGGCCTCGATTCGGGCGACACCATGCACGTCTTGCAGGCGGTTCTCGACACGCAGTTCTGGCTTTCCACACACGTGATCACGGTCACGCTCGGCTACGGTGCCACTTTTCTGGCCGGCGTGCTCGGCATCTTCTCGGTCGTGCAACGGATCGCCGCCGGATGGACGGCATCGACGTCGACCGAGCAGCAAAGGCTCGCCGCCCGGCAGTCGCAGGATCAGCTCTATCGCATGACCTACGGCGTGGTCTGCTTCGCCCTCTTCTTCAGCTTCATCGGCACGGTGCTCGGCGGCCTCTGGGCAGACGACAGCTGGGGCCGCTTCTGGGGCTGGGATCCGAAGGAAAACGGTGCACTGATGATCGTGCTCTGGAACGCAGCCGCCCTCCACGCCCGGTGGGACCGCTGGCTCGGCCCACGGGGCTTCGCACTCTTTGCCATCGGCGGCAACATCATCACGGCCTGGAGTTGGTTTGGCACCAACCAGCTCGGGATCGGCCTCCACAGTTACGGGTTTACCAGCGGCGTGTTGCTGCTGCTCGCAGGCTTTGTGGCCAGCCAGTTGTTTGTGATCGCGGCCGGCTGGGCGCTCACACGGTCGAGCAGCGACGGGGAATCCCATCGCTCACGCTCCGGGCTTGTATGAACCGTCCCATGCAATCGCCGGCTTCCGCCGGTTTCCTTTGTTGGGGGGGCTTCTTGCCCAAGGCCGGCTGGCACATCCTGCCATCGTCCACTGACGAACTGCGTCACCCGCACGGCTGAAGCCGTGAGCACCACCGCGATGGCGCCGCCCGTCGAAGCCTCGTCGGAGCCCGTCTTCACGACGGGAATGCGACCGCCATCCCCGCGGGCCACGGCGTAGGCGTCGCGGACGTCCGGCCAACCGGCGGCTCCCGCGCCGCTGACGATCACCCAATCGGCCGCCGTGACTCGCCCGATGGTGGCGGGCAGGCTCGTGCGACTGCCATGATGCGGCGCCAAGAGCACGTCGCAACTCCCCGGAGCGGAGTCAAGAAATCGAGCCAGCGCCTCCCCCTCGATGTCACCGGTGAGCAGCATCCGGCGGCCCGCCGACTCGACCGCGAGCACGAGGCTCGTCTCGTTGTCTGTCGCCACGGCCTCGTTCAACGCCACGTCCCGCACGGGCACCCCCGCGATTCCGGGCGACGGATGCAACACGCGGATACGGCAGTGCGGATCGAGGGCGAACGAGTCCCCGGCCTGCGTGGTCCGCACCGGAATGCCCGCCGTGTGGGCCTGCCGCAGCACCTCCGCCACCGCCCACGAATCGCTGGCAAGAAACGGAGGCGGCACGACGATCTCCCCCACGTCGAAGCGATCGAGCAGTTCCGGCACGGCATTGAAATGGTCGGTGTCCGCATGGGAAAGAACGAGCGTGTCGATGCGGTGCACTCCCTCGTGCCAGAGCACGGCAGTCATGGCCCGTCGTGCCGCCGATGGGGCGCCAAGCCGGCCGGCGTCGTAGACGAGGCATCGGCCAGTCGGGCTCCTGACCACGATCCCGCAGCCATGCCCCATTGCCGCCACCACCACACGCGTTTCGGCGTGCTGTTGATAGATCAGCCACTGCGTGGCCAGACCGACCCATCCCACGCCCACCCATGCCGCCGCCACCACAACCCACGTGCTGACGCGGGTCAGGCGCTCCCGCGACGCAATGAGCAGCGTGGCGGCCAGCACTGCATACCAGCCCGCCACCCACCAGTCTGGAGGTCCGGCCACCCAGAAATATCCACCCGGCAGTCCGGCGGCCCAGGCCACCACGGCCCCGATGCAACGCAGCGTGGCGTCGCAGGCAAAACCGCAGGCTGCCGCGAGCGTTGCCGACACCGTCGCGGCCACGAGACAGAGAAACCCCCAGGCCATGGCCACGGCCACCAATGGGGCAATCACCGGATTGAGGACCAGCCCCACCGGGCTGACCAGGTGAAACCGTGCAGCCACCACCGGCGCCGTCACAGCCCAGACCGCGGCGCCCGTGATCACCATCTCCAGCCCCTGCCGACCGATCCGACGGAGGCGTCGTTCCAGCGGCGAACGGCTGCGTTCGATGAGCCTCTCGATCGGGTCGTTTGGATCGGTGCGGGGCAGGGCGGCCGACGCCCCGATCAGCACGGCCGTCGAAAGAAACGACAACTGCGAGCCGATCCGGAAGAGTTCGGGAGGATGCCATAGAAGCACGAGGATCGCCGCCAAGGCCAGCGAATTGGCCGCCAGCGATCGCCTCCCCAGCGCCGCCCCCAGGCAGGTCAGCCAGATGAGCAACGTCGCCCGCACGACGGGCGTCTCGGCCCGCACAAGAATCATGTAGAGCCCGGTCGTACAGGCCACGGCCACGAGCGACCAGTTGCGGGGCAGCGCAAGCAGCCGAAGCACCTTGAAGAGTGCCAACGACAGGAAGCCGACGTGGAGCCCTGAGATCGACAGGATGTGGATCGTGCCTGTGACCAGAAATTCGAGCGACTCCTCCCGCGGCAGTGATTCCCGGCTGCCGAGCAGCAAGGCCGCCGCCAGCGGCGCCCGCTCAGGGGAAAGATGGCGATGCAAGACACTCGCTCCGTTGTTTCGGAGCCGGTCGAGCCATGCCCTGGCCGACCATGCCCCGGGCCGGGAGAGCACGCGGATGCACTCCGGCGAATGGGCCCGCACAATAGAGAGGCATCGCAAGGATCTCGCCCGCGCCCGAAAATCGAATTCATCGGGATTGAGCGGGGTCGGAGGCCGCATGCCACGCCCAAACACCCGCACCCGGCACCCGGCAATCAGGTCGGGCGGTTCGCCGTCTACGATCAACGCAGCCCGGCCGGCGGCAGGATGCCACTTCGAGCCACGGCGAACGGCTCGTATCGCCACGACACACTCGCTCGAGGGCCGGTGCATCGCCGCCTGCGCAGCCTGGCTCCGCAACGGGTCGAGCATCGGTGCCGATAGCCGCCGGGGGGACTCCACCACGAGGCCCTCGATCGCCACCGGCTGGGGAGACGATGTCAGGTTCCACGCCAGATCGTCGTGGGAAAACAGATTGGAACGGACCGCACACCAGCCCGCGCCACCGCAACCGACCGCGACCAGTAGGGCCAGCGATGACCAGCCCGGCCACGCCACGCGGGCCAGTCCTCCCCATGCCACAATCGCGATCACGGCGAAGAGCCACCAGACGAGCGGTGAAAGAGTGACCATGCCGCCGATCGCGCTGCCGACCGCCAGACCCACGGCAACAGCCACGAGCGGCCGGTCGGGCAACGGCTCCCGCCGCATGCAGCTGCCGAGCCACGCGACGAACGCCCGGCGCAGCTCACGGCCCATTGCAAGGCCCATCGGCACGAACTGTGGCGCGTCTTCCATACCCTTCATGGCGAGCGCGGCGGCGAGCGGGGGCAAATGGGTCCTTGGTCACCCGCGGCGGCGGGCCTGCACGATCCTTGGCAGTCCTGCCATGTCCTTGAGCGTGGGTTCGAGCACGAGCTCCGACTCCGCAACGACGATCGCCTCGGCCGCACTGGCCGTCGCCGGCCCCACCTCCATCACCAGCCAGCCCCCCGGTGCGAGTTTCTGGGCTGCCGCGGCGACCAGCCGGGCGATGACCTCCACGCCGGTCGGCCCTGCGACGAGCGCCGTCCTCGGCTCGTGCAGCCGCACGTCACGGGGCAGGGCGTCGAATTCATCCTCGCGGATGTAGGGCGGGTTGCTCACGATCACATCCCACGGGCCCGCCACCCGCGGATCGTCGAGCAGATCGCATTCGACAAATTCGATCTGATCCGCGACCCCATGCCGCTGGGCATTCTCGCGGGCCACCGAGAGCGCCGCCGAGGAGATGTCGGTGGCGACAAACTCCGCCTGCTGGAGCCGCTTCGCCAAGGTCGCAGCCAGGGTCACGGCAATCGCCCCCGATCCGGTGCCAACGTCGACGATGCGTAGCCGCGGGCCCGTGGGTTCTGCCGATGGATGGAGATCGAGCACGCGGACGACGAGCCCCTCTGTTTCGGGCCGGGGCACCAGCACCGCCGGGCTCACGGCGAACGACAGCGAGAAAAACTCCTTGTTGCCAACCAGATAGGCCACCGGTTCTCCTTCGCCCCGCCGCTTTACCAGGGACCGAAACCGGGCCCGCTCGTCGTCGTTCACCGACACGTCGAACGCCGTGTAGAGCGCGATGCGGGGGCAGCCGCGGACCGATGCCAGGAGCACCTCCGCATCGAGCCGTGGAGAATCACTCCCACGGGAGGTCAACCACTCGGTCGTCCAGGTGAGCAGTCGGCCCACCGTCCAAATGTCTTTCGGCTCTTCAACGGCCATGGTGACTCTCCGTCCGGTGTTGGGCTGTCTGATGGGGTGTCTGATGGGGAAAGCGATCAAGCGATCAAGCGATCAAGCGATCAGGCGAAACGGCAGCCGGACGATCGGGGCGATCTCTCCACAACCGATCAGGTCGCACCGATCAGGTCGCACCGATCAGGTCGCACCGATCAGGTCGCACCGATCAGGTCGCACCGATCAGGTCGCACCGATCAGGTCGCACCGATCAGGTCGCACCGACCCTGGCGGAACGCTCCATCTCGCTTTTCCTGAGCTCGCGGGCATGCCGCTCGATCGCTTCGATGACCAGGCCCAGCCGCCCGACCATCACCTGATCGAGCGTGAAACTCTCGTTGATTCGATGATCGGTGAGCCTGTTCTGCGGGAAATTATAGGTACGGATCCGCTGGCTGCGGTCACCCGAGCCCACGAGCGTCCGCCGTTCCGAGGCCCGTTTCTCGTGCTCAATGCTACGGCGGTATTCATACAGCCTAGTCTTGAGCACGCGGAGTGCCTTGGCAAGATTTTTGTGCTGGCTCTTCTCGTCCTGGCACTGGACGACGATGTTGGTTTCGAGGTGGGTGAGCCGGACTGCCGAGGCCGTCTTGTTGACGTGCTGTCCTCCCGGACCACTCGCACAAAAAAGATCCTTGCGGTAGTCATCAGGCGACAGCGACACCTCCACGTCCTCGGGCTCCGGCAGCACCGCGACGGTGGCGGCCGAGGTGTGAATACGCCCCTTCGTCTCGGTGTCTGGCACCCGCTGCACGCGATGCCCGCCGCTCTCATACTGCAGCTTGCGGTAGATCGCGGTGCCCGACAGCCCCAGCACAAGATCCTTGAAGCCGCCGAGTTCGGTAGGGCTCGCATCGAGCACCTCGATCTCCCAGCCCTGCTCGGCAGCGTAGCGACGATACATCTCGTAGAGGTCGCGAACAAAAAGCGCCGCTTCGTCGCCGCCCGTGCCGGCCCGCAGTTCCATGATGCAGCGGGCCCGGTCGGCATCCTCATCGTCGGAGCAGAGTTCAAGCAGCTCGTCCCATTCCTGCTCCCGCCGCTGCCGCAAGCTGGGCAGTTCCGACTCGGCGAGATCCTTCAGGTCACGATCAGCGCCCGTCGCCATCTCGACATGCTCTGCGATTTCCCGCTCGAGCGCGACGAACTGACGGTATCTCAGCGCGACCCTCGCCAGCGTCCCATGCTCACGGGCCACGGCCGAAAGCCGCGTCTGGTCAGACAGCACCCCGGGATCGACCATCGCGCGTTCGAGGGCCTCGAACCGGGAAAGCTTGGCTTCGAGTTGATCGCGCATGGATCCGGAAAACCGCCCTCCCGTGCTGAGACGCCGATCAGGACGCTGGCGCGTCGGCCGCAGCGACCGGCTTCTTGGGCTTCTTCAGGCTGGCGTAGCCCGCCGTGGCAAACTTCGACTTGAACTTCTCGATCCGCCCTGCGGTGTCGACAAACTTCAGCTTGCCCGTGAAGAAGGGGTGGCAGACGTTGCAGATGTCGACCTTGATCTCAGGAACGGTGCTGTGCGTCATGAACGTGTTCCCACATCCACAACGGACAACGGTGTCGAGATACTTCGGGTGAATGCCCTCTTTCATGATGATCTCTCTTGATAACGCTGGCGTAACGCTGGCTCAACAAAACTTCGGACTGATAACAACTTCTCGCCACCATCCGGGGAAACGACCAAGAATACCCGCTTCGCTTCCGGCAGGCAACGCGGGAAGCGGAGACCGCAGAAAAGCAGCCTTCAACCCGCTGGCGTGGCCCGGAGTGCCCCCTCGTCCGGCTCCCCTTTTTTCAAGCCCCGCTCCCCTTTTTCCAAGCCCCGCTCCGCTTTTTCCAATTCGTCTGCGAGAAGTCGGCTGCCAAACCGTTGCGGAGAGGCATCCTCCCGCAGCAGTTTGACGGCCTCCGCCGTGCGTCCCAAGCCAACCAGCGCCCGGGCAAGATTGACCCTTGCTGCGTCGGTCCAACGGCTGTCGGGAGCCGCCTCCAGCGTCATCCGACCGAGATAATCGACTGCGGTGGCGTTTTCACCCTCGGCGAGGGTGACCACGCCCAGCCAATAGGTCGCATCCTCTTTCATCTGTTCGAAAAGCCGCTTTCCGGCCTCGGCCTGCTCGGGGGGTGCTCCCTGGAGGGCGGCGGCGATCGCCTGCTTCCCCGGCCTGGCCGCCAGGTAGCTCACCTTCGCCCCCTCGGGGCCATCGAGGTCGCCGCGGAATTCCCGCAGCCGGGCCGCATAGAGCGGCCGCACGAGCCGCGTGCCCCGCCGTCCCCCCACGGCATCGCCACCCGTCGGCTGCGCCACAGTCACCGACATCGCTGCGAGTTCCCTGCCGACAGCCACCTGCACGCGAGCCCCGTTGCCCTGTCGCTGTGCCAGAACCTCCCAAGGAAACTCCCAGAGCCCGACTCGCGGCTCGCCCGCCGGTTGCTCATTTGGCTGGCCGTCCTTCGCCTCGGCCGCGGTCAGGGCCCGACGGGCACGGGCTCCGAGCGCCTGGGCATCGACGGCGAGCTTCATGCCCCGAGAGCCCACGAGCTGTTCATCGACGACCCGCATCCGCCGCGAGAGATTCCACGGATCAGCCGCCACGAGCACCGACAGCCCGGCAATGTCACCCGATTGCACCGGATAGCCGCGGTCGGGAAACGAGAGCCGCTTGAGGATGGCGGGGTCGGCGGCCGCCTGCCGGGCCGTGGCGACGCCGACTCCATCAGGCCCGGCGATCGGCATGCCATAGGTCGGCTCGAAGAGCCATGCCTCTCCCTTGGCGATGACCGCCGGAACCCAGGCGCGAACACCTCCCCGGTCAGGATCACCGGTCGCGAGCATCACGCCGTCGAGTCCGGCATGCCGTAGCAATTCGAGAAAGATCCAGGCCCGCTGCGCCGGGCTGGCCCGGCCTGAGAGCAGAATCTCGCCCGGCAGAAACCAGCGGGCGGCCGTCGTGCCTTCCGTTGCCACCATCGGCGGATCGCTGACAAGTGCCAGCGATCGGACTGTCCACCGGAAGAGATTGACGGCGATGTCAAGATCCTCGACGGCGTCGCCGGTGGCACTGGCGGCAATGTCGGCCAGCCACCGTTGATCCCGCAGTGCCGTGATGTCCTGCGTCGCATCGAACACAGCACTGCCCAAAGACTCGGGCGTGGCACCGGCCCGCAGACGGGCGGGCAGGGTGGAAAACAGCGGATCGAGCTGCCACGGGGCCGCGGAGGTCACCCCGGCAATCACGGCCGCATGGCTCCACTGGTTGAGCCGGTCGAAAACCTGCGCAAAGGCCGACGCCTCGTCGTAGTCGTCCAGCCGGTCGAGCACCGCCACGGCGCCATCGAGCAGCTTTTCCCGAACGTCATCCGACACAGCCGGCATCACCCGCACTTCCTGCCCGGGCTCTGCCTGCGGAGGCAGTTCGGGCGGGACGGCCCGCCCGCAGCCGACCAACACCGCCGCCGCGCAGCAAAGCTTGCTCCAGCCGGCCATGAGACTCTTCCCGAGTGGTGGCCGGCGGCCGGGGCGTGACCCCGTCGGCCGACTCGCTTCCATGCCCCCCATCCAGAAGACCATCACGTCGCCTCCATGCCTGAGAGCCCCTGCAACCGGGCCTCGTGGATGAGCAGCACCCGTTCCACAACGCCCCTCAGATGCTCCAGCGGCACCATGTTGGCGCCATCGCTCGGACTCTGATCCGGGGCAGGGTGCGTCTCGAGGAACAGGCCGTCAATACCCACGGCGGCCGCGGCCCGCGCCAGCGGTTCGACGAGTGCCCGGTCACCTCCGGTCGAGTCGCCCCGGCTGGCCGGCTGTTGCACGGAATGTGTGGCGTCGAAGATCACCGGCACGCCCATGGCCCGCATCGTGATCAGGCCACCGAAATCATTGACCAGCCTGCCGTAGCCGAAGAACGTGCCCCGTTCGCAGAGCAGCACGTCCCGGCAGCCGCCGGCGAGCAGTTTCGCAACCACGTGCTTCATGTCGGCGGGCGCGACGAACTGGCCCTTCTTGACGTTGACGGCCTTGCCGGTGGCGGCAGCTGCCAACAAGAGATCGGTCTGCCTGCAGAGAAAAGCCGGAATCTGGAGCAGATCACAGACCTGCCCCGCTGCGGTGGCCTGCTCGGGCAGGTGCACGTCGGTGGTAATCGGCAGCCCCGTCGCAGCCCGCACCCGCTCGAGGACCGCTAGGCCCTCGTCGAGGCCGAGCCCGCGGTAGGATGTCATGCTCGTCCGGTTTGCCTTGTCGAACGACGCCTTGAAGACAACGTTGATCGGGAGCTTGGTGGCCAGGCCGGCCAGCATGTCGGCAATCCGCATGCAGAGGCCTTCGTCGTCGATAACGCACGGGCCGGCAATGAGCAGCATCGGGCAGCCGGGACCGCACTGGTGGGGGCCGATGATCGCGGGAAGTCGGGTGTTCACGAGGCGTCCCTCACGTGGGTCTGGTAGTACGGCCTGTTTCGGCGGAGCCTGCCCGGCGAATCATACTCGTGTGATCATATATTTCGGACCGGGCATTGTGGGGGCGACCCCCTGTCGCGGCTCGACAGACGCGTTGCAATTCGCAACGCGCGCCGCAATCCGCCCCGCTCGACAGGGCCCGGCCATACCACCGAACACTTCATTTTCCACCGCCCAAGCCGCCTGCCCGGCCGGTTCTCTGACGGGATTGGCTCGAATCTGCCGGCCGTTTGTGGGGCCCCCATTCCGGACAGGATGTTTTGGCATGCGAGTTGCATATCTGTGTCTCCGCCGGGGATTCGAGTCCCCGCCCCCACCGCACTATCGAAGTGGGGCCTCCGACCATCCCCGGTCACACGGTCTCAAGCCCCTGACCCGTGCGACCAAGACAGGGTGCTCCTGTCGGGTCAGAGGCCCCACTTTTTTTGTTCCCTTTTCTGTTCTCTTTTCTCTTCTAGGGGCTTTTCACCCGTTGACTCTTGACTATTGCCGGTTCGGTGCGCTACTGTGCGGGATTCCGGAAGACTGGAAATCCATGCTTCTCGAGCGTGTTTCCCGTCCCGTCGGGCCAGCGTAGCTTCAATTGGCAGAGCACCGCATTCGTAATGCGGGGGTTGTGGGTTCGATTCCCACCGCTGGCTCTCAGTTGCCGTCTTCTGCCTCCTTTTGACAAAGGGCCTTTCATGGTCGCCCCCGCAAAGATTGCTCACGGCCTCGATATTCGTGAACTCATTACCGGTACGGGTCCTTTCGGTCCGGCCGAAATCCGTGGGCTGACCCAGGCCCTGGGGGGTGATGCCTCGGCCCACCGGGATGTCCGCGGCGCGGTTCGCGAACTGGAGCAGATGAGCGATCGCAGCCCGGCTTCGTCTGCCAGGCTGGGGGTGTGCCAGCACTTGCTCGGCCGCTACCGCGACGCGCTCGACACGCTGCGGTCGGCTGACGGCGGAGCTCTGGCCCTCTATCACCAAGGCCTCGCTCACGTTGCCCTCGAGGCGTTTGACAAGGCCCGAGAGGCCTTTGAAGCCGCGAAAAAATCAGGCTACGACGCCATTGCCTGCGGCGCGGCTGCGGCCGATGCCCTCCGGGCGGCCGGCCATCACGACCAGGCCACGAAAGCCCTCGAAGAGATGGCAGCGGGCAAGGATGGCGAGGCTGCAACACTGTCGGCCGACTACTGGGCGGTCAAGGGGGCAATCCTCGCCGACCGTGGTTTCCCAGCGAACGAAGTCGCCGAGGCGTTTGAAAAGGCGATCGCCCTCGACCCCGGCCATTCACACGCCCTGTTTGCGCTCGGCGTGCTCAACGACAGGGCCGGCAACGACGACGAGGCGCGGGCCTGCTACGAGCGTTCGCTCGAACGGTATCCGGCCTCATTGGGAGCGTTGCTCAATCTTGGCATCATGCACGAGGATCGCAACGACTTCGCCAAGGCGCAGCAGTGCTACCGACGGATTCTGGAGGCGATTCCGGATCACCCGCGGGCCCGCCTTTTTATGAAGGATTCGTCCGCGGCGGGCGACCTCCGGACAGAGGAGCAGGAGCAGAAGCAGCGTGACCGAATCGAGCTGGTCATGAACCTGCCGGTCAGCGATTTTGAACTCTCCGTACGAAGCCGGAACTGCCTGCAAAAGATGGGCATCAACACGCTAGGCGACCTGGCGAAAACCAGCGAGGCGGAGATTCTGGCGAGCAAGAATTTCGGCGAGACGAGTCTGGTGGAAATAAAAGACATGCTCGCCTCCAAGGGGCTTTCCCTCGGACAGTTCGCCGCCCCAGCCCCGGTCGAGGAGCCCGAGCCCGAGTTGGCCGAGCCTTCTGCCGACGAGCAGGAACTGCTCTCACAACCGATCACCGAACTCAATCTCTCCGTTCGAGCCCGGAAATGCACCACGAAATTGGGCATTCATGCCATCTCCGAACTCGTCCGCCGAACGGCCGAGGATCTAATGGAGTGCAAAAACTTTGGCGTGACGAGCCTGAATGAGGTTCGGGAAAAGCTGTCCGAGCGGGGCCTGAAGCTCCGCGGAGACTGATGGCCCCCCAGGGGCTGCCTGCAGACTGCTCGTGTTTTCTGAATCAGGGTGTCCTCTGAATCAGGTTTTCGAGCCCTTTCTTACAGGGCTTTTTCGGCATACTCCACCCCTTTGAGGGGGTTTTTGTTTGCGTTCTGCGGCGGTTCCCGGTACCGTTGAACCAGGCAGTTGGAATGCCAGGGCTCCGGCGGAGGCCGCTTCCGACTGCGATCCCACCGGGAAGCACCATCGGATGACGTCAGCCAGCCTGAAGGAAAAGCCTGTCCGCGATCTCGCCCGCCTCGCCAAGCAACATGGCGTTGCAGGCTGGCATGCCATGCGGAAGGACCAACTCATCCGCGCCCTGGTTCGGAAGGCTCGAGCGCGGCCCCCGGTCGCCGCTGCGGCCAGAAGTGTCGCGGTTCCCATGCGGCAGGGCGTCCGTGATGGGCAACTGGTCGCCATGGCGG